>Ga0079218_10000620_pt1 | contig 11088 bp, 9 predicted proteins | sample NCCompost_FD_77181 | JGI IMG/M metagenome (GOLD analysis project Ga0079218, IMG submission 77181) | Agricultural soil microbial communities from Utah to study Nitrogen management - NC Compost | ecosystem: Environmental > Terrestrial > Soil > Agricultural land | place: USA: Utah | collected... | reverse complement strand
CTTGTCGTCGCTCGACACCGACTGCACGGGCACCCGCGCCATCTTGGCCACCACGATCTCGACCTCCGCAGGCCCGATGGTGGCGGCGCGCCGCTCGGCGGACAGCAGTTTCTGGGCGGCGCCCGCTTCGTCGATCACGTCGATCGCCTTGTCGGGCAGGTGCAGATCCTTCAGGTGCTTGGCCGACAGCGTCACCGCGGCTTCGAGCGCCGCATCGGCGTAGGTGACCTCGTGGTGCTTCTCGTAGTGGGGCCGCAGCCCCTTCAGGATGTCGAGCGTCTCGGCCTCGGTGGGTTCGAGCACGTCGATCTTCTGGAAGCGGCGCGACAGGCCGCGGTCCTTGTCGAACGACTGCTTCACGTCGCTGAAGGTCGTGGACCCGATACAGCGCAGCGTGCCGGCGGCGAGCGCCGGCTTGAGCAGGTTGCCCGCGTCCATCGCCCCGCCGGACGCCGCGCCGGCACCGACGAGCGTGTGGATCTCGTCGATGAACACGATGGCGTTCGGCTCCTTGGCGAGCCGATCGAGCACCTGCTTGATGCGTTCCTCGAAATCGCCGCGGTAGCGCGTGCCGGCCACGAGCGATCCGAGGTCGAGCGCGTACACCGTCGCCGACTTCAGCACCTCGGGGACCTCGCCCTCGTGAATGCGCAGCGCCAGCCCTTCGGCCAGCGCGGTCTTGCCGACGCCGGGCTCGCCCACGAGCAGCGGGTTGTTCTTGCGGCGCCGGCAGAGCACCTGCACCATCCGCTCGATTTCGGCGGCGCGTCCAATCAGGGGATCGATGTCCCCCTTGGCTGCCTTCTGATTGAGATTCGTGGAGTACGCCTCGAGCGGATCCGGGGGCGGCGGCGCCGCGGCCGGCTCGCCTGCCGGGACGGCGGCACCATCCGGAGCCCCGTGCGACAGGATGCGCAGCAGCTTCAGCCGCTCCACACCGTGCGTCTTGAGGAAATACGCCGCGTGACTCTCGGTTTCCTGCAGCATGAAGACCAGCAGGCTGCCCGTGTCCACCTGCGTGGCGCTCGACGCCGACGCGTGCGCCACTGCTTGCTGGACGACGCGATCGAACGCCACCGTGGGTTCGGGCTCGACCGACGCGGACCCGGGCACCGGCACGAAGGCGCGCTCGAGCACGTCGGTAACGCTCTGCCGGAGCGAAGGCAGGTCCGCACCGCAGGCGGCGAGCTGCTGGCGCGCGGTGGGCTCTTCGGTAATCGAGAGCAGCAGGTGCTCGAGACCCACGGTGTCGTGACGGCGCCGGCTCGCATGCCGGAAAGCCCGCTGGATCGTTTCGAGCGTTTCGGAGGCGAACGGAACGGGCGTCTTGCTCATGAACCGGCCTCCTCGGGGCCCGCCTCGGGCTCCATGGTCACGAGCAGGGGGAACTCGTGGGCCTCGGCGGTCTCCATCGTCGTCCGCAGTTTCGTCTCGGCCACTTCGTGAGTGTAGACCCCGGCAACGCCCAGCCCCGACTGGTGCACGCTCATCATGATGGAAAACGCCTCGGTGAACGGCTTCTGGAAGATCGTCTGCAGCACCCACACCACGAATTCCTGCGTGGTGTAGTCGTCGTTGTGCAGCAGGACCCGCCACATTCGCGGTCGCTGCACGCGCTGGTCCGGCCGCGACTCCGTGAGCGTGGATTCGCGCGTGTCCGGCCGGGTACCCCCTGCCATGCTCCCATTGTACCTAGCGCTAGCGAGGCTCCGCCTGCCCGAGCACTTCGAGCAGGTCGTCGTCGAGGCGCCACGGGCCCGGTACGGGCGGCATCTTCACGTAGCGGCGCACAACGGACAGGAACTCGGCCCGGGCGACGGTGCGGGCCCCGAGCGACGCGAGGTGCGACGTGGACATCTGGCAGTCGATGAGCGGAAATCCCCAGCGGCGGAGCTGGCGCACGGCGTAGACCAGCGCCACTTTCGAGGCGTCGCTGCGGCGCGCGAACATCGACTCGCCGAAGAACACCCGTCCAATCGCCACGCCGTAGAGACCGCCGACCAGCGCGTCGCCTTCCCAGCTCTCGACCGAGTGCGCGACGCCGAGCGTGGCCAGCGCGCAGTACGCCTCGTAGACGTCGGGAGTGATCCACGTGCCGTCCTGGTCGGGGCGTGGCTCGGCGCAGGCGGCCATCACCGATGGAAACGCGGTGTCGGCGGTGACGCGGAAGCGGCCGGAGCGGATCGTCTTGCGAAGCGATCGCGACACGCGGATGGCGTCGGTGCCGAGCACCATGCGCGGATCCGGGCTCCACCACAACACCGGGTCGCCCTCGCCGAACCATGGGAAGATGCCACGCTCGTAGGCCTGCAGCAGGCGGTCCGTGGACAGGTCGTCGCCCGCGGCGAGCAGCCCGTTGGGGTCGCGCAGCGCCTGCTCCACCGGTGGAAACGGGTCGCCGGATTCAAGCCATGGGATCATCAGAGGTCGTGCCGCCACCCGTGACGCGCTTCGCGCCGTCTCCGACAGGGTACCTGCACCTGGGCCACGTGGTGAACGCCATCTACGTCTGGGGCATCGCACGCGCCCGCGGCGGCCGCGTCGTGCTGCGCATCGAGGATCACGATCGCCTGCGCTGCCGCCCGCACTACGAGTCCGCGCTGCTCGAGGATCTGGACTGGCTTGGCTTCGTCCCCGACGAAGGGCGTCATCCGCCGGCGCGGCAGAGCGACCGGCTGCCGGCCTTCGGCGACGCGCTGGCCGTGCTCGATCGCGCGGGTCTCGTCTACGCGTGCGACTGCTCGCGCCGCCGGATCGGCGGCTCGCCGTACGACGGCCGCTGCCGCGACCGCGGCCTGGCGCGTGGACCGGGAGTGGGACTGCGGGTGCGCCTCGACGGCGAGCCGTCGGGCGACGTGCTGGTGCGCGACCGGGACGGCCACTGGACCTACCAGTTCGCCGTCACCGTTGACGACATGCGCCAGGGCATCACGCTGGTCATCCGTGGGCAGGACCTGGCCGACTCCACCGGGCGGCAGGTGGCGCTGGCCCGCCTGCTCGGCCGGACGGTGCCGCCGGTCTTCCTGCACCACTCGCTCATCGTCGATCCGTCGGGCCGAAAGCTCAGTAAGTCGGCCCATGACACCGGCATCCGCGAGCTCCGGACGGCCGGGCTGACGGCCGGAACGGTGGTCGGCCTGGCCGCCGCCGCAGTGGGCTTGCTGGGGGCTCCGGGGCCGGTGGATCCTTCGCAGGTCGCTACCCTGTTTGGGGGCGAAGCGGAGCTTGACAGTCGGTTGCGTAGCCTCGCCAGTGATACATTGAGATAGAATTTCCTGCCGTCTCACCGAGACGGCGATTTCACGAGGGAGCCTTGGCAGTCCGTCTGTTCATCGGGAACCTTCCCTACGGGGCGAGCGAAGGCGACCTCCGCGCTCATTTCTCCGCTGTAGCCGAGCCGTCGCACATCGTGATGCCCGTCGATCGTGAGACGGGACGGCCTCGCGGCTTCGCGTTCGTCGAGTTCGCGGAGCGCGCCGCGGCCGAAGAAGTCATCAAGAAGTTCGACGCTCAACCGTTCCAGGGCCGGAACCTCGCGGTGAGCGAGGCGCGGGCGCGCGAGGATCGTCCGCCACCCCGACCCGGCGGCTTCGGCGGCGGTGGCGGCGGCTTTGGCGGGCCACGGCCCGGTGGTGGCGGCGGCTTCGGCGGCCCGCGACCAGGCGGCTTCGGCGGCGGTGGCGGCGGCTTCGGTGGGCCACGCCCCGGCGGTGGCGGCGGCTTCGGCGGTCCGCGTCCCGGCGGCGGTGGCGGCTTCGGCCCCCCCGGACCCGGCGGCCGTGATCGCAGCGCTAATTTCGGACCACCGGCACCGCCCAAGCGGCTGCGCGGCGCCAAGAAGGGCGGCGCGGCGCAAGACAACAAGCCGCGCGGTCCGATCAAGGAGCGCAACGACGGCCGCATCTACGCCGTGGACGATCTCGACGAGAGCGCCACGCCCATCGACTTCGATGACATCGCGACCAGCGCACCGAAGGACGCCGAACCCGAGGTGGACACCGGCACTGGCACCGACGAGCCGGGTGACGAGTAGCGGGCACGCCGCGCGTCAGTCGGTTTTCGCCGCCGTGGCGCGCCGATAGTCGAACCACTCGATTGCGTGGTCCACGTGCAGCTTCCGGAACAGGATCGCGCGGCCGTCGCCTGAAAACCGGATCGACGTCGGCAGCCACGTCTCGGCGTCCACCCGTTCGCGCACGAGCGTGACGGTGGCGCCTTTGTGCAGCCGCGCCACCACGCCCAGCCCGTAACTGATGTCGTCCACGGCCGTGGCCTCGACGCGCACGACCTCGGCGGCGGCTTCGTCTACGAAGATCTTTCCACGAAAGAGCCGAGCCAGCTTGCCCTCGCGCGTGGCGGGTTGCGCCCCGGGGCGCGGCGAGAACGTCACCACCAGCACGTCCCGGCCGTTCTGCCGCTCGCGATGATCGAGCACGAGGTCGAGCGCGTCGGCGGTGTCGGCCACGGCGGACCGCCTCGATGTGCGGGTTCGTGGCCGGCTGCGCGTGGTCTCCCCTTTCACCGGCTTGCCGTCGCGCGCCACGAGCGTGCGGGCGACGCTGCCATCCGGCAGAGGCGTCACCGCGAATTCCTCGGTGCCCTCGCCGCTTCCAAGCCGGCCGAATGGATTCGTGTGCAGCTGGCGCCGCCGCTCGCGGTAGGCGTAGCCCGCCTGGCGGCTCTGCGATTGCTCCAGGTTGGCGCGCGTCGTCTCGAAGAACTGCTGCCGATCCGGCAGCGGCTTCTCCTGCGCGCCGGGCACGGCAGCGAGCAGCATCGCTGCCGCGAGACCGCACAATGCTTTTCCCACCTGGCTCACCTGGCCTACTGGCTCACACCCTCTGCAATCGCTCTGCCGCGCGCTCCAACGTGTCGTCGCGTTTGGCAAAGCAGAAGCGGAGCACCGGCCCCGACGGCTCGCCGGGCTGCAGGAATGGTGAGATCGGAATCGACGCCACGCCGTGCTCGCTGACCAGCCGTATGGCGAAGTCGGCGTCGGCCTCGCTGGTGATCGCCGCGTAGTCGAGCATCTGGAAATACGTGCCGTGGCACGGCAGCGGGCGGAAGCGGCTGCCTTCGATGAGGCGAAGGAAGCGATCGCGGCGTCCCTGGTAGAACTCGGTGACGTCGTCGCACAGCGGGTTGGCGTTGACGGCATCGGCATACGCCATCTGCACCGCCCCATTCACCGCGAAGGTCACCCACTGACGGACGCGCAGAATCTCGGCGGTGAGCGGCGCCGGCGCGGCGCAGTACCCCACCTTCCACCCCGTCGCGTGATAGGTCTTGCCGAACGAGCTGATCACCACCGCGCGCGACGCGATGTCGGGATAACGCGCCAGGCTCTCGTGCCGCGCGCCGTCGAACCGCACGTGCTCGTACACTTCGTCGGAGACGACCGTGGCATCGGTATGCTCGAGGACGGCGGCGAGCTGGCGCATGTCCGACGCATCCCAGATCATGCCCGTGGGGTTGTGCGGCGTATTCAGCACGATCACGCGGGTGCGCGGCGTGACGGCGCGGCGCACCTCGTCCCAGTCGATTCGGTAGTCGGGATATCGCAGCGTGACGTAGCGCGGGATCCCGCCACTCAATCGAATCGACGGCGTGTAGGAGTCGTAGGCGGGCTGGAAGAGCACGACTTCGTCGCCGGGATGGACCAGCGCGGTGAGCGTCGCGTAGAGTCCCTCGGTGGCGCCGGTGGTGATGGCGATCTCGGTGTCGGGATCGTAGCGGCGGCCGTAGAGGCGCTCGATCTTCATGGCCAGCGCCTGGCGCAGCGCCGGCACGCCCGCCATCGGCGCGTACTGGTTGTGCCCCTCCCGCATGTAGCGCGCCACCGACTCCACCAGCGCCGGCGACGTACCGAAGTCGGGAAAGCCCTGCGAGAGATTGATCGCCTGGCGCTCGCGCGCCAGCCGGCTCATGACCTCGAAGATGCTGATGGCGCTCGACGGAAGCTTCGACTCCAGAACCCGCACCGTTTCATGATACCTAGCCAGGCTCCGCTTCGAACCATCAGGCCAGCTCCGCCTCGAGCCACTGCCTGGGCTTGACCGACAGCAGCGGATAACGCTGTCGAAGGGCCACGACCCGGCCGTAGTACGCCGGCTTGGGAAACGCTCCGGCCAGCAGCGCCACCCGCAGACGCCGCAGCTCGTAGCGATACAGGTCGTTGACGATGTCGTGGAGCCGCTCGGGCGGGGTGGACGGCAGCGGCCGCACGCCGTGCGAGGCAAGCGCGTCGAGCACCCATGGGCGATAGCGATATACCCTGTTCTCCCGATCGCTCATCCCAGGGGACTGTACCCCACGGGTGGTCCGGCCGCGCGGCCCCTTGCTACACTAAGGAGATATGAACGTTGGACTGATTGGCTGGCGCGGCATGGTGGGGTCCGTGCTGGTCGAACGCATGCTCGCAGAGCGCGACTTCGACCTGATCGACCCCGTGTTCTTCTCGACTTCGCAGACGGGCACCGAAGGCCCGTCGGTTGGTAAGCGCACGCCCGCCGTCAAGAACGCCAAAGACATCGCTTCGCTCGCGGCCTGCGACGTCCTCATCTCCTGCCAGGGCGGCGACTACACGAAGGAGATCTACCCGAAGCTGCGCGAAGCGGGCTGGAACGGCTACTGGATCGACGCCGCGTCGGCGCTGCGGATGAAGGAACACGCCGTCCTCATCCTCGATCCCGTGAATCGCGATGTCATCGATCGGGCGCTGGCCGCCGGCGTGAAGGACTACGTCGGGCCGAACTGCACTGTCAGCCTGATGCTGATGGCCATGACCGGCCTCTTCCGGGCCGGCCTCGTCGAGTGGGTCACGTCGATGACCTACCAGGCGGCGTCGGGCGCCGGCGCCAGGAACATGCGCCAGATGATCGCGCAGATGGGTCACCTGCATCACGCGGTCGCCACGCCGCTCGCGGACCCGGCCTCGACGATCCTCGAGATCGATCGCGGCGTCACCGCCGCGCTGAGCTCGCCTGACCTGCCGGCCGGCGAATTCGGCGGGCACGCGCTCGCCGGGAGCCTGCTGCCCTGGATCGCCGAGGACCTCGGCAACGGGCAGAGCAAGGAAGAGTGGAAGGCGATGGCCGAGGGCAACAAGATCCTCGGCACGTCCGGCATTCCGATGGACGGCCTCTGCATCCGGATCAGCTCGATGCGGTGCCACAGCCAGGCGCTCACCATCAAGCTCACCCGCGACGTGCCGCTCGGCGAGATCGAGTCGCTGGTGGCCGCCGCGCACCAGTGGGTGGCGGTGATTCCGAACGACAAGGAATCGTCGCTGCGCGAGCTCACGCCGGCGGCCGTCACCGGCACGCTGCGCGTGCCGATCGGTCGGCTGCGCAAGCTCCCGATGGGCGGCGAGTACCTGACGGCGTTCACCGTCGGCGATCAGCTGCTGTGGGGCGCCGCCGAACCGCTGCGCCGCATGCTGCGGATCCTGCTCGAGCGCGCGTCCGCCACGCGTTCCGCTCAGTCGTCGGAAGCCGTCGCCTCGCGTTAGCTCGCTGCACACGTACGTAGCGGCGGACTTCGCGTCCACCACACCAGCCGCCCGCCCGAAGGGCGGGCAATTAGATACTGCCTAGCGAGGCGGAGCCGTCGTGCTTTGTGGTCGGCGGAGCCTCGCTAGTGGTAGGTTAGCGGCGCCATGCCGAAGGTCAAGTTCAAGGACCGCCTGCTCGACGCCAGGCCCGATCGGCTCGACCTGCGCGACCTCCCGTACCGTCCACCGCTGCGGAACCTGCCGCACGAATATCCGGACGCCGCGCTGCTCAAGCGCCTCTTCCCGCGCTACGCCGCCGACAAGATGGTGCTCGACCAGGGCAAGGAGGGTGCCTGCACCGGCTTTGGCCTGGCGGCCGTCGTCAACTACCTGCGCTGGTCGCGGACGCGGTTGGCCAAGGGCGGGGCGCGCAAGGCGCCGCAGCCGAAGGTGAGCCCGCGCATGCTCTACCACCTCGCGCGCTTCTACGACGAGTGGCCCGGCGAGGACTACGACGGCTCGAGCTGCCGAGGCGCCCTCAAAGGCTGGCACCGCCACGGCGTCTGCGAGGACCGGTTGTGGCCCTATCGAAAGAAGACCGGCGAGGTCGTGTTCATCGAGCCCACCGACGGCTGGGACACCAACGCGACGCAGTGCCCGATCGGCGTCTACTACCGCATCGACAAGAGCTCGGTGGTGGACATGCAGGCCGCCATCTGCGAGGTGGGTGCCATCTACTGCTCGGGCAACGTGCACAACGGCTGGTTCGCGAGCCCCTTCCCGAAACGCGGCGGCATTGCGTGCATCGAGGCGCCCGCCGGCACCGAGAACAGCGGCGGACACGCCTTTGCGCTCGTCGGCTACAACCGCTTCGGGTTCGTCGTGCAGAACTCCTGGGGCCCGGGCTGGGGCACCAAGGGGTTCGCCATCCTCCCCTACGAAGACTGGGTGGCGCGCGGCACCGACGCCTGGGCAATGGTGCTCGGCGCGCCGATCGAGCGCGCCGAGTCGCCGCACTACCACGAAACGCAGACGCTCTCGGCCCGCGCGGCCGCCGGCAGCGGTGCCATCGCGCTGTCCGGCCCGCCTGTGCCGGCCGTCTCCGCCGCGGTGATGCCGTGGGATCGCGACAACGCCTACCGGCACGCCGTGGTGATGGGCAACAACGGCTCGCTCATCAACCGCAGCATCGCCCGGCAGGCGCTGTCGGCCTTCGAGCACGTGGTGGTGGAAGCGCCGGTCGAGTGGTGCGGCATCGGCCCGGCCCGGCTGTTGCTCTACGCGCACGGCGGGCTGAACGCCGAAGAAGAGTCGGTGAAGCGCATCCAGGTGATGGCGCCCTACTTCCAGGCCAACGGCGTGTACCCCCTCTTCCTGACGTGGCGGACCGGTGTGCTCGAGAGCCTGACAGGCATCTTCGAGGACATCCAGCAAGGCGTCGAGCCGTCGGGCGCCTTCCGCGACGTCTGGCGTGTCGTCAAGGACACCGTCGGCGAAGCGCGCGATCGCGCGGTGGAAGTGGCCTGCCAGACGACGGGCGTCAAGGCGATCTGGTCGCAGATGAAGCAGAACGCCCGCGCCGCCCACGCCACCCGGCAGCCGATTGCCGGCGCCGACGGCAAGGTGGCGCAGAAGGACCCGACGCTCGTGCTGCTGGCCGACGCGCTCGAGCGGCTCAAGGGGCAGCTCCCCCGTCTCGAGGTGCACCTCGTGGGGCACTCGGCGGGATCGATTCTGTTCGGGCACCTGTTCGACGCGCTGCGCGAGCGCTCGGTGACCGTCGACTCATGCACGCTCTACGCGCCGGCCTGCACCGTGCAGTTCGCCCTCGACCACTACGAACCGGCCATCAGCAACGGCGTGCTGCGGAAGCAGGACTTCCACGTGGAACTGCTGAGCGACGAGCGCGAGCTGGGAGACACCGTCGGCCCGTATGGCAAGTCGCTGCTCTATCTCGTGAGCCGCGCGCTCGAGGACCAGCACAAGACCCCCATCCTCGGCATGGCGAACGCCTGGGATCCCGCGAAGCGGAACACGTGGTCCGACGACCCCGTGATCCAACGCGGGCTGAAGACGTGGCAGACGTTCTGGGGCAGCGTGCGCGCGCCGCGCGAGGTCACCGAGTCGCAGATTTCCAACGGCGTAGCGCGCGTGGCGTCGAGCCATGGCGGCTTCGACAACGACGTCGAGGTCATCGCGCGCACGATCGAGCGGATCGCCGGCCGACCGTTGAAGCACAAGGTCGAGCAGTTGGTCTACTAGGACGGTGTACGGCGGGTCGGTGCGTTACGACGGCGAGAACCAGAAGCTCGTCTTGACCACGAAGTAGTTGTCACCGCGCGCTCGCAGTGCGCTGAACATGTCGCCGATGGTCGCGCGGCTCGCGCCGAAGGCATCCGACGCGCGATCCTGCTGCCAGACGAGGTACAGCGTGCTGCCCGGGCGCCACTCCCAGCGCAGGACGAGATTGCTGCGGAACGACAGCACGTTGAAGTCGCGGTTGGGCAGGACGAACGCCGCGTCGCCATCGGTCACCCGGAGACTGCCGTCCGCGAGCGGCGTCAGCGTCGTGCCGCCCGTGCCATAGAGCCGCAGCAGGCGGCTCTGCGCCGCTGAGAGCTCGCCGACGTTGTCGTAGCGCCCACTCGCCGCGAATGGCTCGGCGTAGAAATCCAGCGTCATGTCGGGCTTGAACGTGTAGTTGGCACGCAGCTGCGTGGAGTACGTCGAACGATCGACGCGGCCGAACACGTACCGGCTCCCGAACGTCGACGCGCCGCCGCCGGCGAGAGACGTCAGGTACTGCCGGACGTCCAGTTCGCGCTGGTACCGCGGTGTCACCGACAGGCCCCACTGCGATCCCGACTGGAACTCCCACTCGCTGGCGGCGACGAAGTTCGAGCCGCCGTCCTCGTTGCCCGCGTACTCGACCACATAGTCAGTCTGCAAGCGCTTGGCGCGGTTGCTGTCGACGGCGACCGCGACGTTCCAGCCGCGCGGCGTGCCCATCAACGGCCCTCCTCGTGTCAGCCGTTCGTCCTGGGCGCGCATCTGGTGCGTCACGCTGACCTCGGTCTCCCAGAAGTTCGGCCAGTCGATACTGGCGTCCGCCGTCAGCGACCCTTGCCGCCGGATCCAGTCGTAGGTGAAGCGCCGCTCGTGCGTCAGCTGCAGCTGATAGGCGCGGTACCACGCGCCCGGTATCGTCTCCCGATACGACAGCCAGCCGCTCGTCTGCAGCCCGTCCGCGGACGACAACCGGCCCAGGTCGTTGGACTCGAAGCCGGCCGTCTCCATCTGGGAGTCCAGACCCCAGTTCCAGTGCCGTCCGGTGCGCCGCTCGATGGTCGAGCCGGTCTTGATGCCGGTGAGCGACGTCTTCGCCGGGTCGTAGTCGAAGTACGGCGCGTCGGGACGCTGGAAGTAGTGGGCGCTGGAGCGCTGGATGCGATCGATCGCGGCGGCCGATCCGGTGACGTGCGTCGCCCCGAGCGAGCCGCGCCACTCGTACTCGCCCCCACGCAGGCGGACGATCGCGTCGCCGCTCAGGCTGACCGCCGATGTCGTCAACAGCGACGCCAGCGGCTCCCCCGGCG
>Ga0079218_10000619_pt1 | contig 11092 bp, 13 predicted proteins | sample NCCompost_FD_77181 | JGI IMG/M metagenome (GOLD analysis project Ga0079218, IMG submission 77181) | Agricultural soil microbial communities from Utah to study Nitrogen management - NC Compost | ecosystem: Environmental > Terrestrial > Soil > Agricultural land | place: USA: Utah | collected... | reverse complement strand
GATGATTGTGAGAACGATGATGGTGAGCTCGTGCCCTGCTTGGGCGGTAATGACGAACTCTATGGCAACGCTGGTTATGACTTACTTGATGGTGGACCAGAGAACGACTTTGGTGATGGAGGATCTGACTTTGATACGTGCGTTAATACAGAGAGCTCCTTGAATTGTGAGGCTTGAGTATTGTATGAGCAGTGATAGTAGGGACAATAAGTCACAAAAAAGTAGAGTAGCATAGCTAAATCTATTCACGCACAGATGCACTATACATACATACGCATGCATATCCTCCCCCCACCTCTTCAGTGCTAGTTCACTTACTACTATCATTATCTTGCGCTACTCTCATTTTGGTCTTTTTGATCCACGATTCCACAAAAGAATCCATCCGAAATATGATCAAATCAAGTCAAAGAATGATCAGGGTAAACAGTCAAAGAGGAGAACAAATGAGTCCTCCTCTAAAGTGACATTTAGAAATATAAAACAAGACTCTTGAAAATGCGCCAAGAAGGGATGCGGATAAGTTGCAGGAATCTAAAAAGCAAAAGAAAGGGATATCAGCACAATAGCCCCTATAGGAGGCTGAAAATATCCGCTAGAAGTGAGGGTCTGTTAGCGTTAATACCATGGTAACATGACAATAACAACAGCTCCTGTGCTCGCAATGACTGCTTCACTTTTTGGCCTGACAGCAGGAGCATTTGTGACGGCTATTAATGATCCGCTGCCACATCAGGTGCTGTAACGATCTCAAAGTCCTCCTATCCTCCCTCATGTTTCTGCCGTTTTTTATCATCTACTTCTTTTTTTCTTCTCTTCCCTCGGACTGTCTGTGGTTGGGAGTGTGATGATCCCTGTGTTAGGATCTTTAGTTTTCCAGCTCATTACTCCCTTCTATAAGTCACATACAATACGGGTCCATTTCTTGTTGATTCGTCGATCTTGAAGGAAGGATACTTGTTACTGTCGCTCAAGGCTATTACCTCATAAATTAAGGGCCAGATGACTTTGTTGTCTCGTTCTACATCTTCAGGCCTGTTCCAATCATCTACCTGATAAATGCTGCGAACATTCTCATTTCCCCGAGAAGCTGCCTTGAGCACATCAATTAATGGAACAAATGTTTCACCAAATGAAGTCAGGTTAATCGTGGCGTTCTCAAGCGCGGCCCAGATCTCGTCGCGGTTTTCAGGTGTTATGATTTTACCTGCGATTGAATCTGCTACTGGAGTAGACTCATCCATGCTTGTTTTTAAACCTGACGACTTAGTGCACTCTTTGCATTTGGCTCTCCATGTCTTCACTCGACCGCGTTGGCTATACACTTCGCTAGGGTAGGACATCTCTGCGTTAGTAGAATAGGTCGTGTTGCAGTAGCTGCATGCTAGACTAGCTACGGCTTGATCAAAGCTTTCTTGGTCTTTTATGTCTACTATGACCATTATTACTCCTTGTTCTCCACGCACTCCTGTTTCTTTGTTGCTGTTCTCTTCCTGTTGATAATTCCATGCTCTTAGGTAAAGGTGTTTGAGATACAAGTCGGCCACCTAATGTCTTTGACCCTGTATCATCAGTGGCCCTATTGCCTGTGGCTAAGTATTTTCTTAAGAGAACATTTCATCCATGATATTATCTGGTTTTGAGCGACCCGTGTCATAAAAATAGAGGTCTTGCTGCTATTGGAGTCTTGACCTAATAACTCCCTTCTTCTTCATACTTTTCCAGATGACTTGCATCAACTTTCCTGCGAGTCTTAGGAAGCATCCTCTTCAGCTACTCACAAATTACAACTATTTACATTAGCTAGAGGATTTTTGTCTCAATATTACCATTCTTCTTACTTATATCATTCCACCATGAACGATAAGGCCTTGCCTCTTTACCAATCTCTTCTTTTATTCTAAACTCAATTGGATAAAAGATATTCTCCATAGCATCAACTCCTCCATCTGCGTATAACTCCTTGCCAATTTCTTGTACTCTATGCTTCTTTGATTCAAAATCTGAAGCATTGGGATTTGTATGCAATAGGTAATTAGGTCATAAAGTTCTTCTTCACGATAAGCATCCAATATTATTCTTTATTCTCCTTTTTGGTTAACCTGCTCTCTTAATTATGTGATACCCAAATTCTGTCTTGACCGGCTCTTGTGTCATTTCGCCCTTCTCAAGCTTGAATGCTGCTTCTTCAAATGGTTTTACCATCATACCTCTTCCAAAAACCCCCAAATCACCACCGCGTTTGCCACTTCCCTTGTCAATAGATAATTCTCTTGCGAGGTTCGCAAAAGATTCACCCTTCTTTAATCTTTCTATTATTGCTATCGCTTCGCTTTGTTTTTTGACAAGTATGTGAGAGCACTTGATTTTATCTGTCATAAGTACTATCTTTCACCTACAGGTTTAACAGAAATCTTCCTGGATAAATATTTCTATACACATATTGTCTGAGGGTTCTGTCAGGCCCATTATGTTTTATAGGACTGGATTCGTTCTTTGGACATATCTTGTATCTTCTCTACACAGTTTAAACAGTAAGACAGTACTCATTGATGATAACATGCAAGCATTTGATCCGTAGATGAGTCGAAGAGGACTAGAAGCAGAAGATTGTTTATGAGAGCGGAAGCTTATGACTAGAGAGACAAAAGAAAAATGCTAAAATTTTATATCAATCAGAAGAGCAAGCTCTCATGGCACATAGTATGGCAAGTTCTTACAGCATAGGAGACTATCTAATTCATAGTCTATATGGACGTGGGATCACACACGTTTTTGGTGTTCCTGGAGATTATATCCTCAGCTTTTATGATAGACTAACCAAAAGTAAAATCTCTGTTGTAAATACGTGCGATGAGCAGGGAGCAGGATTTGCAGCAGACGCCTATGCACGAATTCGGGGATTGGGAGTTGTTTGCATCACATACGGCGTTGGCGCATTGAAGGTAATTAATACGACAGCACAAGCTTATGCCGAAAAGTCTCCTGTTGTTGTTATAAGCGGCGCTCCAGGGTTAAGAGAGCAAATAAAGAATCCCATGCTACATCATAAAGTACGTGATTTTGATACACAAAAGAAGATCTTTGATCAAATAACTGTTGCTTCTACAATATTAAGTGACCCTCAAACAGCAGCGTATGAGATTCATAGAGTACTCTCCGCGGCCTTGCGTTTCAAACGTCCCATATACATTGAACTGCCACGAGACGTAGTGTCTACATCAATTACCGGTCAGTATCGGCATCCACTCGATATTAGGGAATCTGAGCAGAGTGATCCAAATGCGCTTAGAGAAGCAATTACAGAAGCAACCACTATGCTAAACGCGGCCAGAAGACCTGTCATCATTGCAGGAGAAGAGATTCATAGATTTGAATTGCAGGATAAGCTTTTGGCTCTCTTAGACAGGACAAAGATACCTGTTGCGGCGACAATTTTGAGCAAATCAGTAATAAGCGAGCTTCATCCCTTGTTTATTGGGATTTATGAAGGAGCAGTTGGTCAGGAAAAAACACGCCAATATGTTGAATCTAGTGATTGCCTAATTATACTAGGGGCAACATTGAGTGACATTACACTTGGGATGTTTACAGCACAAATTGATCAGAAGAGGATCATCTATGTTAGTGCAGAAAAGCTTTCTGTGATGTACCATCATTACGATAATATAGATATTCAAGATTTTCTTGGCGCTTTGATTGATGCACATATAGCAAAGAAGGAGAACAATACGGATGATTCGTTGTCTTCTTCTATTGCGACTCATGCTAATGTGCCCTCGACAATAGCATCAACCGTTCCTAATTGGACGCAAGGAAAAAAAATTACAGTCAAATATGTATTTGAATATCTAAATTCCTGTCTGACTGATGATATGATTGTACTTGCCGATGTTGGTGATGCCTTGTTTGCAGGCGCCGATCTGATCATACGTGGGAATACAAAATTTCTTTCACCAGCTTATTATGCGTCATTAGGGTTCGCAGTTCCAGCTAGCATCGGTGCCCAACTTGCAGATCGGACTTTACGCGCTTTAGTGATAGTTGGAGATGGTGCATTTCAAATGACAGGTATGGAGCTATCGACTACCATTAGATATGGCCTAAATCCTATTGTTGTTGTTTTAAATAATGGAATATATCTTACAGAACAATTGATGCTGGAAGGCGCCTTTAATAATTTACAGCCTTGGAATTATTCCAACATTCCCCAAGTTATTGGTGGCGGGCGAGGTTTTCACATAGAGACTGAAGATCAATTCAACAATGCAATTTCTGAAGCTCTTAATTTTAGGAATAGCTTTAGCATTTTAGATGTGCATTTGGATCGAAATGGCAGATCACCTGCATTGGATAGATTGACGAAGAATATCGCAAGGCGATTCCACCACCCTCCTCACGACTCAAACTGATAGGATCTATACTCTGTGAGGTGTGGGTATATCTGATTCCTACCTTGGCATTAGACTCATTCTCATAAAATTGACAGAACAAGGGCGCACTGGAATATCCTCTGGGGAACCTAGGAACCTTTAGAAGGTTCTATTAAAGGGGGAATCTTCTTGATATGGATTGCACTAGCCACCTACTTCAATTGAAGGCTGGTAAAGTTTACAGTGACAGTTATTTTGTTATGGCGTTGGCTCTAACCACATACGGTGGTTTCACTACTGCATTCGTTTCCTCAGTGGAGATATAGAGGTATAATGATCATTAATGATCATCTTAAAGCCAGGAATACCCTTTTGTAAGAGAAAGAACTAGGAGAATTAGCTGTTTTCTCTCAAGTTTCAAGCGTATGGTGGCTGTGCTGTTGTTGTTGTTGCAAAGTTCCTTTAACTAACTAGAATCTAATTTGAAGATAAAGCTTCTTTTAGCTTTTATTCTTAGAAAACAATATATGGTAAAAATAATACTCTTGCTGTAAATCATATTACGTTTAACAGAATGTATGGAACAATCTTTGGATTTCTCGGTCCAAATGCTTCTAGATGGTGATTTAAGAGTTGGACAAGAAACTATGGAGCATTGTCGGGGAATGATCCTCCGATCAGCGTATGCAGCCCAATTTGTGCTCTCTGCAAAATTAGTGGATATTGTTACACAGAACCACCCTCATGTAGGGCTAAATAATGCACTTGGACTGCGGTGATGATATGATTATGAACACATCATCGTTAACTTCATCACAAATAGATACAGCAACTAAGATATTGAATGACGATTCAATGACATTTGCCGAGAAAGCAATAAGCATAAAAAGCAGACAGTCATCGTCTCGGAATATCAACCTTAACCAATCTTCATCTAACTTGTCAATGGCTGGAGACATTACAGTTGTCAGTGTTGATGTCGCTATGGCACAGGATAGTACTGGTCCCCTCGCAATACGCTCCCTCAATGAAATGAGAATTGACAAACTATATGATCCGTCAAGAGTGCTCCTTGTTATCGACCACACTTTTCCTGCAGCAGACGAAAAAATTGCGAATCTTCATGCCATAATGAGGGACTTTGCTTCAAAACATGGTTGTATGCTAGTCGAAGGATCAATATCGCACCAGCATATTCTGGAGGCCCTTGCATATCCGGGGATGATGATACTTGGTGGAGATTCTCACACATGTCAGGCTGGGTGTTTGGGAGCCTTTGCAACCGGGATAGGAAGTACCGAAATCGCCTCTATATGGGCTAGTGGTCAAATATGGTTGAAGGTCCCAGAAACTGTAAAAGTTGTACTATCAGGAAATTTCAACAAAGGTGTCTTTGCACGTGACATGGTTTTGGACTTCATAGGAAAATTGGGCGAAGATGGCGCAAATTATAGAGCTCTGGAATGGACATTTTCTGATGATGCGCTCAGAAAAGAGATAACAATGGATTCTAGGGCTTGTATAAGCAATGCTTCAATGGAGTGCGGTGCTAAGATCTCAGTATTTCCCTGTGACAAATTGACTGAAAGGTATATAGCTGATAATCCAAGAAAAGCCAAAGAGAATTCAGCAATAGAAATTCATCCAGGCAAGTTAGCCAAGTATGCCGATGAAATTAATGTAGACTGTAACAGCATAGAGCCAATGGTATCAGGTCCTGATCATCCAGATGCTGTCCGGTCTGCAAGTGAAATGACTGGCGTAGAAATCGACCAAGCATTCATTGGCTCGGCCACAAATGGAAGAATTGAAGACTTGGAAATAGCGGCTCGGATCCTCAAGGGTAGAAAAATCCATAAGAATAGCAGATGCATAGTTACCCCGGCTTCAGTGAGAGTATATGAGGAAGCAATTCGACGGGGATATGTAGAGGTATTCTTGGAGTCTGGCGCAGTATTTACAAATGCAACGTGCGGAGCCTGTGTAGGAACGCACCTTGGAGCCCTTGGAGAAGATGAGATATGTATATCATCATCTTCGAGGAATTTTGTAGGGAGAATGGGTGCACTTTCATCGAAAGTTTATCTTTCATCGCCGGCAACTGCGGCTGCCTCTACAATAGAAGGCAAAATTGCAAGCCCGGAGAGGTATTTGTAGTTTGGCTGCAGAGGATAAGGTGACTCATAATAGGACTTCATCATCATCATCTTCTCAGCCAGAGTCTGCACCAGCGCCACCAACAACAACAATCTCCTCTCCACTAATGCCGTCTCCTCCAAAATCAACGACTTCGCCATTTGCTACTGAGGCTATCTTACAAGGAAAAGCATGGGTGTTCGGAGATGATATCAATACTGATATTATTATGCCATTTAGATTCAAAAGCAGGACAAATGACCCAAATGAAATGGCCAAATATGCAATGTATGGAATAGATCCGGATTTTCCCAAAAAGATAGACAAAGGTGACATTTTAGTAGCTGGCAGAAACTTTGGTGGAGGATCGAGTAGAGAACAAGCACCCGTTGCTTTGAAATATGCAGGAATATCTGCAATTGTGGCTGAGAGTTTTGCAAGAATTTTTTACCGAAATGCATTTACTATAGGATTACCTGCTCTTGAAATAACGGGATTAAAAGGCCAGATAGTACAGGGTGACCCACTCCTCATTAATTTAGGAGAGTTTACCGTGACAAATGCCAGACTAGGACATGTTTTTCAAGCTGAAGCTGTTCCCGATTTTATGAGGAAGATGCTACTTGATGGAGGGTTAGTAGAATATTTTAAGAAAAACCAAAAGTTTCCATGGACTTGATTTGACGAAATATATTTTGGGTTAGTTTGCGGTTATGAATTGTGGCAACTGTGATAAAGATAGTTGCTGCAATCCTATGCAATCCTGTTTTATATCAAGTCTTAATGGTTGATAAATATGAAATCCTTGAAATTGCTTCTGCTACAATATTAATTTTTTAATGTCGAATGGGTGCAGGTAGTCCCTTTATATAATGATGACTTCTGATACTGCTATGTTACTATTGTTGGAAAAGAAAAATCTCTATTATCCTTCAGGGCCTGAAAAGAAGGAAGGAAAATATCAGGGAAAATTTTCAAATGACGAGTTTGACATTCGGGAGATAATAGATGCAAACACATCTCTGGAACAGGAAGTATACTATGTTACTTTTAAGAAGGGGTGTAGAACAAGGCCTCATATCCATGCATCAGACCAGACACTGATTGCCATTAAAGGAAGGGGAATTGTTGTCCTTGTGGATAAGATCGAAATTAATAGTGATGGCAAGAGCGCCATTATTAAGCCACTACTCGAAAGATCTTCTTCTTCTTCTTCTTCTTCTGTAGTGGAGTTAGCTGTAGGAGATGTAGTCTGTGTACCTGCCGGCACATTGCATTGGCATGGTGCTTTAGAAAACAATAATGATGAATCTGAACCTTTCTCTCATTTAGCCATAAGAAAGAGAACTGATGTGGAAACCATTTGGTTCTAGAAATATAAATTTACAAATCATAAGATGCGCGCTCAAAAAATTCATCATTCTATCCGTATAGACTATAACTAGACTCATAGACCTTCAAAATTCTTCGATGCGCCTTCTGAGAACTGCTTTTTCATAAGAACCAAGCATGAGCAGGAACCAAATTTTCCAACTAAATCACAGTACTCTCACAATATCCCTAGGTTGTTTGGAATTTACAATCAGGCAGGCAATGTAATGAATGAAGAAGAACAGGAAATCTAGACAATGAGAGGAGGACCAAGTGCAATTCTAAATGAAGGTATAGTTCTACCCATTTACAACTATCAAACATCCATCATCTTCTTCATTCTGTTGTTACCATCAAAATCATGTTAGAGGACGCAGATGAGCTCTACAATAATTGCCATCTGGCACTGAAGGGACAGAGAAAGATTGTTCAATATGAAAATGAAATAGAGTCGTTATGGTTTACAAAGCTAATATAGAAAGTTCCTGGGGCATCTCATAGGATTTGAGATAATTCAGAAAAAGCCACAATCATACCTTAGGTTTGGATGAGGCCATTTCATAGAGAAATCCTATTGAAATTAGATACATAAATCATCTGATAATCTCTTAAATGCAAAAATGCCATTAGGTTCCGTGATGAAGCTTTCTCTTTTTCAAATTATTCCCATAGCTGCCTTGGTTTTATTTGTATATGCTCTATCGACACCCCCAGAATCATCAGTATTTGCACAGCAGCAGGCGGCTATCAATTACTCGTTTGTCACAACATGGGGTAGCTCTGGAAGAGCATTTGGTCAATTCAGCCAACCGTTTGATGTTGCAACAGATTCTGCAGGTAATGTCTATGTGACGGATTCAACTGCACTGTCAAATCAAGTGCAGAAATTTTCCTCTGATGGAACTTTCATCCTTTCATGGGGTTATCTTGGAACTGGAGGAGGTGGTTTTGCAAATCCAGCTGACATTACAATTGATTCTAATGGTGTTGTCTATGTGACAGATTGGGGTAACGCGGATCAGGCAGTGCAGAAGTTCACGTCAGATGGTGCTTTTCTAGGCATGTGGGGCTCTACTGGACTTGGTGAGGGACAATTCATAACCCCTGGCGGCGTTGCTGTAGACTCTCAAGGATTTGTCTATGTAGGTGATTATGGGGAGAATAACAACATACAAAAATTTGACAGCAATGGCAATTTCATCCTAAACTGGGGCGGCCCTGGTTCAAATGACGGTCAATTCATGAATCCTGCAGCAATAGCTATTGACTCTCAAGGCACGATTTATGTCGTCGACAACGGAAATGATCGCGTTCAAAAGTTTGACAGCAATGGAAACTTTCTAGGAAAGTGGGGAACACCAGGTTCTGGAGACGGTCAATTTAGTTCTCCAGGAGGAATAGCGATAGACTCGTCTGATAATATTTTCGTAGTAGATGTAGACAATGATCGCGTCCAAGTTTTTGACGTCAATGGCAATTTCATAACTAAGTGGGGCTCAGCTGGCTCAGCTAATGGTCAATTTGAAAATCCTATAGGAGTTGCTGTAGATGCAGAGGGAAGGGTCTATGTTACTGACGAAGGGAATGCCCGAATTCAGGTGTTTAGTAGAGGGGGTTGAAGTTAAAATAAATTCACAGGACAATTTACAAAGGACCATTTTACTTTTTATTTCAAACATTAATATACAATTTGGCGCTATTTCGACTGGGAGGAAAATGAGCTTCTTATCTTCTGTTTTCATTGCAATCTTGTTATCAGCATTATTTATGATACCCCTTTCATTAGATGTCTCTTCTGTTTATGCACAAGGACCTCCCATTGCACCTGATAGTACTCAAGGACCACGAGGACCACGGGTTCCTCTTCCATTTGATCAACAACCACCATTTGGTCAAGCAAGCAATTTTACCTTTGGACCAATTGCCAGCATTCAGAATAACGAGTCCGGCCAACCTGCCTGGCTAGTTCTAGGATTCTGGAGAAGTAACTTGCTTTCATTCAACGAAACAACAACGACAACTAATACCGAAAATAGTGAGGGTAATGCCTCAAGCCTGGACGCTGCAGCGATATTCAATGCAAATCTCAGGATGATAATGCTCAATGGCTCAGGAGCACACACTCATGTGATCACGAATTTTATACTGTCAAATGTTTCATCCAATGAAAACGGGACAACAACATATACCGGCAATTCTACAGTTAGCATGCCAGAGGCTCCAATTGTTGATGTACCCATTACCATCAAGGTATCAGGAGAAGTCATAAGCATCTTCCCAGATCCTTCAAAAGTGAATCAGCACTTCGGCAACACTCCTATCTATGGAGCCGTCATCTCAGAGGAAGAAGGTCTAAAACGGCAATCTCGTGGCCAACCATCATTTCCCTAATTTTGAAGCCTTGTGGTCAGGGAAGGTTTCAGAGTAATCCAGGTTCTTGTCATCGTTTCTTGAGAACTTGCATTGTCAATTCGGTGTCTGCAACAGCAAAAATACATCGATTCATGCTTTCGCTTGTGGGCCTACTATGTCGCAATCTTATATTCACTTCATTTCTTTGTATTCTGCTTCCTTTGTTCCGCGCATCTTTCTAAATGAGTTTGTAGAGGCGGGAGAAAAGCCAGCATAGTGATTGTGAGCTGCCGCTATTGCAACCATTGATTTGCCTTTTATGTATCGACTCCGTTAGACCTGCTTTTCAACTCTTCACGCCTATCTCCTACATATCCTGCTGCCTATTATCCTGTCTGATTTGCGTTTACCACCACATTAAATATACCAATATAACCATGACGTGCCTCCTCATCGTCATCATGATGGGTCATATTTAGCATAAGCTGACCTCCTGTATTACCTTGAATTAGGCTATCAGTTAAAGGCCCCGGGCATTTTCCATCTTCCTCATTTGCCATGTCTGGCTGTCCACGGTTGCTGTATGGAGGTGGCCTGTGCACTTCCTTGGTAATTGAATTGTTAAGGTAAAACTACCTTCAAGAGCGTACTTCGTCTCGCAATGAGCCAAAGTGTTGAAAAATTGAGAGATGGATTCGTTCAATGCCTTCAATCACTATCATCAAATTCACTGAATGCCACTACTAACTGATCCCCTAACTTAACTCCTTTCTCTTTTACAAAGCCAGCATTAACCTCCAAAACGTATTGAGCGGGTTCCATTGACGGGTAGGTTGGGCATTCTTCTTGTTCGCAAGGAG
>Ga0079218_10000617_pt1 | contig 11107 bp, 10 predicted proteins | sample NCCompost_FD_77181 | JGI IMG/M metagenome (GOLD analysis project Ga0079218, IMG submission 77181) | Agricultural soil microbial communities from Utah to study Nitrogen management - NC Compost | ecosystem: Environmental > Terrestrial > Soil > Agricultural land | place: USA: Utah | collected... | reverse complement strand
CGCCGAGGCGCGCGAGTACGGCGCCTGGGATATCGAGATCGTCGCCGAGATCAACAACGCGCCCCGCCTGACTCGCGACGACATTCGCCGCGAGGCCGCGCGCTACCGCGAATCGGGCGCCGACATCATCGACATCGGCTGCACCCCGGGGCTGCCGTTTCCCGCACTGGCCGACGTGGTGAATGAGCTGGTCAACGGCGGTCTGCGCGTCAGCGTGGATTCGCTCGACCGGGGTGAGATCACCGCGGCTGTGGACGCCGGCGCCGAGCTTGTGCTGAGTGTCAACGGCTCCAACATCGACGTCGCAGAGGCGCTCGCCGATCGCGGCGCCCGCTTCGTCGTCATCCCTGACATGGGCGGTGGATTGGACTCGCTCGAGCCGAGCATCGCCAGGCTGCAGGCGTGGGGCGTGCCGTTCCTCATCGATCCAATCCTCGAGCCGATCGGGATGGGCTTCATGGCCTCGCTCGAGCGCTACGCCGAAGCGCGGCGACGATGGCCGGCGGCGGAGATGTTGATGGGCATCGGGAATCTCACCGAGCTGACCGCCGCGGATTCGACCGGCGTCAATGCGCTGCTGATCGCCGTGTGCCAGGAGCTTGGCATCCGCAGTGTGCTCACGACCGAAGTGATTCCCTGGGCGCGCGGCGCGGTGCGCGAGGTGGACGTCGCCCGGCGCCTGATGCATTACGCCGTGACGAAGCACACGGTGCCCAAGGGGGTCGATGACCGCCTCGTGACGGTGAAGGATCCGGTGGTGCTCAGCTACTCGGAGCCGGAGCTGCGCGCACTGCAGGCGGAGATTACCGATCCCAACTACCGCATCTTCGCCGACGCCGAGACCATCACTGTTTTCAACAGCGAGCGCTTCGTACGCGGGACCGACATCCAGACGATCTTCGCGCAGCTCGATGTGGATGATCCGGCGCACGCCTTTTACCTTGGTAAAGAGCTCGCGAAAGCGAGCCTCGCGTTGGCGTTGGGCAAGACCTATCGCCAGGAGGGTGCGCTCGCCTGGGGGTATCTCACGCCGCCTGACGAAGCGGTGCGCGAGCATGTGCCGCTCACGCAGCGCCCGCAGCGGGCCCGCCCGTCCGGGGCACGGGCGCCAGGTGACGACCGTGCCGGTGACCGAAGTCCGCGTGACGCCACTCGTCGAGGAGCTGACCCCTGCGCCGGACCCGGCGACGTGCTGCGAGCAGCTCGCGGGGCTGCCGTACCGCGTCTTTCTCGACAGCGCGTCCACGGCGACACGGCTCGGCCGCTACTCGTTTCTAACCGCCGATCCGATCGAGGTGCTCGAGCGCAAGGGATCGAGCGGCGCGCTCGACGAGGTGCGCGCACGGCTGGCGCCGTTCCGCGCCGAACCGATCGACGGGCTTCCGCCGTTTCAGGGTGGGGCGGCCGGCTACATCGCCTACGACTGGGGGCTCACCCTCGAGCGTCTGCCCGCGCCTCGCTACGATGACCTCGCGCTGCCCGATGTCGTGCTGGGCGTCTACGACTGGGTGCTGGCGTGGGATCACGTCGCCTCGCGCGCCTGGCTCATCTCGACCGGCATGCCCGAGACGTCGGCAGGCGCCCGCGCCGGTCGTGCCCGTGCGCGCGCGGACGAGATTCGCCTGCGGCTGGAGACCGCCGCATCCTCGCACCGTCGCACCCTCGCATCTTCGCACCCTCGCACCTTCGCACCGTCTTATCCGGTCGAAGGCGGCTGGTGGCCGTCTTCGTTCGAGCTGCGTTCGTCGTTTACACGCAGCGGCTACCTCGCTGCGGTGCAGCGCGTCCGCGACTACATCTTCGCTGGCGATATCTTCCAGGCGAACCTGTCGCAGCGGTTCGAGGCGCCGCTGGGTGAGTCGCCGTGGGACTTCTACGCGCGGCTCCGCCGCCGCAACCCGGCGCCGTTTGCCGCCTTTTTCGAAACGCCAGATGTCAGCGTGATCAGTGCGTCGCCCGAGCGCTTCCTGCACGTCGATCGCAATGGCTTCGTCGAGACGCGGCCGATCAAGGGCACACGGCCGCGCGGAGTCGGTCCCGAACACGACGCCGCACTGGGCCAGGCACTGGCCGAGAGCGCGAAGGACCGGGCCGAGAACCTGATGATCGTGGATCTGATGCGCAACGATCTGTCGCGTGTCTGTGCGCCCCGTAGCGTGCGCGTCTCCGAGCTCTTTTCGCTCGAGCGCTACGCCACCGTCCACCACCTGGTCTCGACCGTCGTTGGACAACTCGAGCCCGGCCACGACACGTTCCACTTGCTGCGCGCGGCGTTTCCTGGCGGATCGATCACCGGCGCGCCGAAGCTGCGCGCGATGGAAATCATCGCCGAGCTCGAGCCGTCGCAACGCAGCGTCTACTGCGGCTCGATCGGGTACTGGAGCGTGACCGGCGACCTCGACACGAGCATCGCCATCCGCACGGCAGTCGTCCGGGACGGCCGCGTATACTTCAGTGCGGGGGGCGGCATCGTCGCCGATTCCGATCCCGAACAGGAATACCGGGAGACCCTGGATAAGGCTCGGGCTTTAATCGACGCCCTCGCCTTGGCGCATCGATGATTTAGCGATGTGTGATTGTTGAATGGTTGTAGATTGCTGATTTGTGATTCCTGATTGCCGGTGGCTGCACTGAGCTGGTTGCGTTTCCAATCCCCAGTCACCAATCGCCATTCAACAACGAATCGACCATCGAAGATCAGCAATTCAAAAATGATTTTGGTATTGGACAACCGCGATTCGTTCGTCTACAACCTCGCGCGATACGTGCGCGAGCTGGGTGGCGACGTGGTGATCCGCCGCAGCGACGAGATGACGATCGATGAGGTCGAGACGCTGGCCCCGAGTCACATCGTGATCTCGCCGGGGCCGTGCACGCCAACGGAGGCGGGAATCTCCACCGAGGTCGTTCAGCGGTTCGGTCCGACCACGCCCATCCTCGGCGTCTGCCTGGGACATCAGTGCATCGGCGCGGCCTATGGCGGCGACGTCGTGCGCGCCGGCTATCCGATGCACGGCAAGACCTCGCTCATCTCGCACGACGGAACACGGATCTTTGCCGGGCTGCCGTCGCCGTTGCGCGTGGCCCGCTATCACTCGCTGGTGATCGAGCCCGGAACAATGCCCTCCGATCTGCGTGTCATGGCGACTGCCGACGATGACGGGGCAGTCATGGCGTTCGAGCATCGGGAGCATCCGGTGATCGGCGTGCAGTTCCACCCCGAGTCGGCCGCCACCGAGCACGGCTACGCCATCGTCGCCCGTTTCCTCGACGGTGACCGCGCCCGCATCGACACGCTCCCGAAACACGCCGACGGTGCCAGCACGGGCGAGGATCTGTTTCTTCCGTGGACACCGTCTGAGGACATGCGCTGGCGGCCGTTCGTGCCGCCGCCGAATCTGTGATCATCGAGAGCATCGTCACCACCATCGCCGAAGACGGGCGCATCAACTGCGCGCCGATGGGTGTCGAGTGGGGGGACGAGGTCATCGTCCTCAAGCCGTTCCTCGACACCGCGACCTACCGCAACGTCACCACGACGCGTAGCGCGGTCGTCAACCTCACCGACGATGTGCGGGTCTTTGCGCAGGCGGCGATCTCGAACCCGGTGTATGCGACGGTGCCGGCGAACGTCGTTTCCGGTGTCGTGCTCGCGGATTGCTGTTCGTGGCGCGAGCTCGAGGTCCGGACGGTGGACGCGACGCCGCCGCGCTCCCGGATCGAAACGACAGTGGTCCATCGAGGCTTCCGTCGTGAGTTCATCGGTTTCAACCGGGCGCGCCATGCCGTTCTCGAGACGGCGATCTACGCGACGCGCCTGCACCTGCTGGAACCGGCGTTTGTGCAGAGCGAGCTGGCGCGGCTGCAGGTGATTGTGGAGAAGACGGCGGGCGAGAGAGAGCGTGAAGCGATGGCGCTGCTCAGTGCGCACATTCAGGGCGCCATCGGAGGATAATTCGCGGGTGCTGACACGCCGACGCTTCCTTCATCAGACCGGCGCCGCGGGAATCGCCGCGCTGGCCGGCGCCCCGCGGCTGTCGGCGGCCACATACGATCTCCTGATCAAAGGCGGGCGCGTCATTGACCCGTCGCGTCGTTTCGATGCGATCCGGGACGTCGCGATTTCGGGAGGACGGATTGCCGTGGTCGAGGCAAACCTCGCTGCCGCCGATGCGGCGTCTACGATCGATGCGACGGGCAAGCTGGTCGTACCCGGCCTGATCGACGTTCATGCGCACGTGCGATCGAAGGAGATGCCGTCGATCTGCCTCTCTCATGGGGTGACGTCGCTGCTCGATGGCGGCTCGGCGGGCATTGACCGGATCGACGATGTCGTTGGATACGCCAGGTCGGCGCCCAACCGGGTCCGTGTGCTCCTCAACATCGCGCGCACCGGGATCCTGACGCCTGAGGGTGAACTGAACGACATCAGCCGCGTCGATGTGGACGGCGCGCGCCGGGCCATCGAGCGCCATCGTGATGTCATCGTCGGGGTGAAAGCGCGGCTGTCGCGCACGGTCGCCGGCGCGAACGATCTCGAGGCGCTGCGACGTGCGCAGGCGATTGTCGCGCCGACGAAGCTGCCGGTGATGGTGCACATGGGCGACACCGTCTCGCCGCTGCCGGCGATCCTCGCGCTGCTCAAGCCCGGCGATATCGTGACTCACCTCTACGCACCGCCGCCGCATGGCATCTTCGATGAGCGCGGCCGCGTGCTGCCCGAGGTCATCGCAGCGCGGAAGCGCGGCATCTGGTTCGACGTCGGCCACGGGCGAATCGCCCACATCACCTGGGCCGAGGCCGAGCGCGGATTGAAGCAGGGCTTTCTTCCGGACACGATCTCCACCGACCTGAATGAAACCAGCCTGACGGATCAGGTCTTCGACTTTCCAAACGTCCTTTCGAAGTTCCTGTTCCTCGGCGTGCCGCTCGACCAGGTGATGGCGATGGCAACCATCAACGCGGCGCGCGCCGTGGCGCCGTTCACAGGACTTGGCACTCTCGGTGTCGGTGCGGCCGCCGACGTCACGGTGTTGGAACTGCGACAGGGCGACTTCGAATTCGTGGACAACGAAAACACGAAGCGCACGGGTCAGCAGAAGCTGTTTACCTCCGCGACCGTGATGGGCGGGAAACGGATTGGAGCGTAGAGCGGACGCTTCAGCGTCTGCGGGAGACGACGTATGACACGCGCGAAAATCCTCGTAGCAAGTCTTGGCGTCCTGCTCTTCGCAGGGCACGTTCTTCCGGACGTAGGGCACGTCCTTCTGGACGTGCCGCTCCTCGCGCAGGCGCCATCCACCACGCCGCGCAAACCCGTGACCGCTCCATGGCGGTTCATCGGCGCGGCGCCCTGCACGAATCTCGAGGGCAGCTACATCCAGTGCCCGCCGGCGGAGCGTTCGGCGGCGGTTCGCGCCGGCCGTCTCTTCGACAGCGTGAGCGGGCGCATGCTGACGAAGCAGGTCGTGCTGATCGCCGGTGAGCGCATCACCGAGGTCGGTCCCGAAGGCCAGGTGCGGATTCCGGCCGGTGTGCCGGTGATCGATCTGAGCCAGGCGACCGTCGTGCCCGGTCTGATCGACGCGCACACGCACATGTACAACACGCGTCCCGCCGGTATGAGCACCGAGCGGTCGATGCTCGTGGCGATTCAGAACCTGCAGGCCGATCTGCGCGCCGGCGTGACGTCGGCGCGCGATATGAGCTCGCACGGCAACGGCTTCGGCGACGTCGAGATCCGCAACGCGATCACGATGGGTGACCTCGAAGGCCCGCGGTTCCAGGTCTCCGGCCGCGGCATCCGCTGGGATCCGAATCCACCGAAAGCTCCGGAGAATCCGCTCGACTATCAGATGATTCGGTCGGCCGATGAGGGCCGGGCCGCCGTGCGTGAGCAGGTCCAGAGGGGCGTGGATTGGATCAAGCTGTTCCCGGCGGGTGCCTATTCCTTCAGCCCGACCGGCGAGGCGCAATACATCCTCATGTATCCCCTGCCCGTGCTGCAGGCGCTCGTTGAGGAGGCGCATCGGCTCAATCGAAAGACCGCCTGCCACGCGTTCGGCGGCGAGGGCCTTCAGAACGCCATCACCGCAGGGTGCGACAGCGTCGAGCATGGCTATGGCCTTACACAGGCGCAGCTCAACGAGATGTCGAAGAAGGGCCTCTACTACGATCCGACGTTGATCCGGTACACGGCGCCGAACATGGACGACAACGACGCGAAAAACACCGGCGGCAAGTTCCGGATGATCCCGATCTTCGAGAACGCCGTGTCGATGGCGGCGAAGACGCCCGGTCTGAAGATCATGGTCGGCAGCGGTGTCGATGGCTCGACCTTCGTGCACGGTACGCAGGCGCTCGAGTTTGCCGGGCTCGTGAGGCGTGGCATGACGACGGCGGCAGCGATTCAGTCGGGAACGATCGTCAACGCCGAGGCCATGGGCTGGAAGGATTCGGTGGGCTCGATCACGAAAGGCAAATTCGCCGATCTGGTGGCCGTGTCCGGTGATCCGCTCACGGACATCACCGAGCTGCAGCGCGTGAAATTCGTCATGAAAGGCGGCAAGGTCATTCGCAACGACATGACCGGGGCCGCGCAATCCGGGACCAGGTAACCACGGATGCCCACACGGGACGAAGAGGCGATCTTCGTCGAAGCGTCGGCGCGCCTGCATTTCGGCGTCCTCGACCTGCGAGGCACGCGCGGCCGCTGGTTCGGCGGCATCGGCGCCGCCGTGGCAAAACCGACACTTCTCGTGTCGGCAGCGCGGGCCGATACGCTCGTGGTGCACGGCGAAGACGCCGCCCGTGCGCGCGAGTTCGCGAGTCTCTTTCTGGCGCATCACAAGCTCCGCCCGGGTGCGGCCGTTCACGTGCATCGCGCACTGCCGTCACACGTCGGGCTTGGCTCGGGAACGCAACTCGCGCTCGCGGTGGCGCGCGCGCTCGCCGAGGTGTACGGCGTCGAACGTGATGCTCGCTCGCTGGCGACTGCCGTCGGCCGCGGCAAGCGCTCGGCGATTGGTACCTGGACCTTCGACGACGGTGGTCTCGTGGTCGAGGGCGGACGGCGGGCGGGCAGCGACGAATGCGGCCCGCTGATCGCCCGGGTGCCCATCCCCTCGACCTGGCGGTGCGTGCTGGCGATACCTGAAGGCCCACCCGGCATCAGCGGGGCGGGCGAGGCCGAGGCGTTCGCCCGGCTGCCGCCGCCACCGGAACGCGATGTCGAACGGGTCGCGCACATCGTCCTGATGTCGCTGCTGCCGTCGCTCGCCGATGCGGACCTGGCCGGGTTTGGCCGGGCCTTGAGCGAAGTGCAGGAGATCACCGGACGATGGTTCGCGACGGTGCAGGGCGGCACGTTTGCACCCGGCGCGAGCGCCGATCTCGTACGCCGTCTGACGGAGTGGGGCGCGTCCGGTGTGGGGCAGAGCTCGTGGGGCCCGGCCGTGTACGGGATCGTCGACGGGGACGAGGCCGGACGTCGTCTCGCGGATTTCGTGGTTGACGCGATGGGCTCGTCAGCCACGGTGTTCGAAGGACCATTTCGCTCTGATGGTGCACACGTATGGCGTTCCGCAGTCCACGCAACCCGCTCGTAATCATCGCGTTCCTCTTCGCCTGCAGCGCCACGACGGCGTTCGCGCAGCCGCGTGCGATCTATCAGCAGACTCAGTACAAAGGGCAGGAGATCGGCACGCTCACCGGCGACGTCTACTACGCGCGCATGGACGATTACCTCTCGGTGTTCATGGTCACACCCGAGGGCATCGTCCTGGTCGAACCGATCGGCACTGAATTCGCGACGTGGCTGAAAGGGGAGCTGGCGTCGCGATTCAAGGTGCCGGTGAAGTACGTCATCTACAGCCACCATCACTGGGACCACGGATCCGGCGCCTCGGTGTACGCCGACACCGCGCGCATCATCGGCCACGAGGCGATGATGAAGCGCCTGGCGATGCCGCCTGCGGATACACCGCTCCCGCAGAACGTCCGTATGCAGGACGCCAACGGCAACGGGCGCATCGAGTCGAGCGAGGCGCAGGGCAACATCAAGACCCAGTTCGCGCTTTTCGACGCGAACCGTGACGGCGTGCTGAATGGGGCAGAAGTCACCCGCGGTCCACTTGCGTTCGTCGTGCCTCCTGATCTCACGTACACCGATCGCGTCACCATCACGCTCGGCGGCAAGCGCGTAGAGGTCCTGCCGCGGCCGACGGCGCACGCCGACGACAACACGATCGTGCGATTTGTGGACGGCACCAACGTGCTGTTCGCGTCGGACTGGATCACGGTTCGTCGCCTGCCGTTCGGCGGCGACGTCGCGACCAGGGACGAACTGTCGCTGGTCAAGACGGTCGAAGGACTCGAGTTCGAGCACTTCGTCTGCAGCCACGGCATGCTGGGCAAGAAGGCCGATGTCGCCGCGAACATCCGCTATCGCGAGGAGCTGCGCGCGGCGGTGGCCAAGGCGGTCGCCGCCGGCCAGACGCTCGAGCAGGCCCAGGCGAGCGTCACGATGGATGGCTACAAGGACTGGGAGTTCTACGAACAGCAGCGCCCGGCCAACGTCGCCGGTACCTATCGGGCACTGACAGCGGGTCGGTAGCGTCGAGCGCGGACTTCAGCCTGCGCGGACACGACCCGATAAGAGACTCAGGAGTTGAACCCGATGTTGTTTTTTGCACGGATCGTCGTATCTGTGCTCGCGTATTTCGTAGCCAATCAGTTGGGATTCTGGAGCCTGTCGCTCTTGACGTCGGGCAGCGGGCAGGCGTTCGTCGCGAGCGCCATCGCCATCCCGATTGGTCTCGCGGGAGCGGTGGCGGCCTGGAAGCTGCCGTTCTGGTCGGGACGCGCAACGTTGCAGCCATCCACGATCGCGTCCGTGTCCCAGGGCGCGCTGATCGTCGGGGCGATCGGTTTTTGCGGCGGATTCTTCGGACCGATCATCTTCGCGCCAGACGCCAATCAGGGACCGCTGCTCGGCATCTTCATCACCGGCCCGCTCGGTGCACTGCTCGGCGCGATCGGCGGTTTTGTGTACGACCGGGCCCGTCGTTCTCCTTCCACGCACTAACCGGGCGTTGCCCGCGCCTGTACTCCGTTCCGAGCGATCTTGCCGGCACTGATGCGGACCACAGGTCGCTCGCAAACCGACTTGATCCGCGCCACATAGAACGGTTGCTCCGGACCTGTCGTCCGCACCAGTGCCGGCGAGAGTTCCGGTTGGAACACGTGATCAGGGACGCGATGCTGGTCTGACTAGCGCAGCTCCACGCGTCCGCGCGGGCTGTCGATCGTGGCAAGGATGGCAGGTGCTGACGCCTGACTCACGCGCAGCCCGAGCCCGAGTTGATCGAGCATCTTCTGGACGCGAACGGCATCCGGATGCTCCGCGCGAAGCTGCACGAGCGTTGCGCCGCGTGCCGCGGTCAGCGCCGGATGCGGCGATGAGCCCCAGTCGATGAAGAACGGGATCAGACCGTCGGCGACGACAACCGCCGGATCGGTGTAGCGCCAGGCGAGCACGACGCCATCGGGACGCTTCCGGCTGCCGGACGCTAGCGGACCCAATGTGACGCCGGCCCTGGCGGCCTTCTCTGCGACCGCTGGAAGCTCGCTGCTCTTCACCACCCATCTCACAAGCCGCGGTGCCGTGAGATCGTCGATACCGAAGCGGCGCGGTCCCGATGGCTTCGGCTGTTCGGGATCCGGTCCGATGATCTCGAGATAGCTGGCGGGGCCGAGCGCAACGAGCGCGTTCCGTGTGCCCAGGCCGGGATGCTGACCACCCGCAGTCGCTTTCACGCCCAACTGTTTCTCGATGGTATCGATGCCGAGCTGCAAATCAGGCGTCGCGAAGACGAGATGGTCGATGCGTGTCAGCCCGCCTCCGTCCCGCAGCGTTGGCGAAGCCGACTGTGCGTGTGCCAGAGCGCTGAACATCGCGAGCGAGACGCCGAGCAGCCACGGCTTCACTTGCGTCGACCGAAGGACGGATCCGCCGGAAGGATCTCTCCGTCGTTGGGCCGCGCCAGCGGGGGAGGCGGGAGTCCCTTCTTCACGTACTCCTCGACGACTTTCTCTACGGCCCGCGCCGCGCTGAGCATGTTCCGCAAGGCGTTGTTGCCCTCGTGGCATTCGTACGGATACACCTCGTATCCCGGCTGCGTCGTCAGTGGCACAGAGACCTTCCACGGCGCGGTCCACGTGTCCGGATCGGTCACCGTTGCTTCGTACGTGATGGTGTCCTCTGCGGTGCGCGTGAGCCGTTCGACCACGCGCAACTTGTCGGTGTGGCGGGTCCCGGCGAGGGCGGTCTTGTTCGTAAAACCGCTGGTGTCCACCACGAGCGTGTCGCCGTCCCATTTACCGGTCGAGTAGCCCATGTAGCTGTGGACCGTCGCGGCGGGCGCACGGCCGTCGACCGGAATGACCCGCGCCTCGTGGATCATCTCGTGGCTGATCGCGATGACGTTCGGTCCCTGCACGATTCGCAGCCCGTTGCCATACAGCGTGGGGAGTGACGCGAGCGGCCCGCGGCTGATGCAGCGCTCGAAGAGGCTGCGGTCCTCCCACGTGAGCGGCAGCAGCGGGTTCACGCCCGTGGCCAGTGCCGCCATGCGCTGGTCCGCCGCCGGCGTGCGCGCCGGGACGCGGCCGTTGGCGGGTTCGATCACCAGCGACGTCTGGCGATGCGTGCGCGACCCGACTTCGCCGACGAATGTGCCGGCCGCGACACGCACATCGCCGCGCGTCTCGTCGTCGCGCCGCTTGCGGTCGGCATATTCCTGTTCGGTCAGAAGCCGCCGGTCGCCGAATTCCGGGGCGCGCTGCAGCGGCACGCTGCGCGCATCGTCGGTCGTCCAGGTTCCCTGCAGGTCGGGATGACCCCACGGTGTCCGTGGCGCGTTATAGGGTTTTTGTGCCGAGGCGACCACGGCGGTCGCGAGAACTGCGGCGGTAATGAGCGCGGCTTTCACCTGCCGCGTCATTATGCGGCATGGGAGCTGGCCCTCGGCGTTTGCCTTTTGCCCTTTGACCTGCGGCCCTCAGCGACGGCGGGGAGGGGGCATGCTGAGCGGGGCGAGCCTGGGCT
>Ga0079218_10000615_pt1 | contig 11113 bp, 10 predicted proteins | sample NCCompost_FD_77181 | JGI IMG/M metagenome (GOLD analysis project Ga0079218, IMG submission 77181) | Agricultural soil microbial communities from Utah to study Nitrogen management - NC Compost | ecosystem: Environmental > Terrestrial > Soil > Agricultural land | place: USA: Utah | collected... | reverse complement strand
GTATTGCCTGAGCCGGTGGCTTGCGCCGCGCCATCGCGCCGCGGCCCTGGGCGCGCTCGCGGGTGTGGCGATGCTGTCCGGAATTGCCGCCGGGCCGCTCGCTGCAGGGCTCCTCGCCCTCGATGGCGTCTGGGGACTCGCCGGGTGGCAATGGCTGTTTCTCATCGAGGGAATTCCGGCGGTGCTGGTTGGCGTCTGCCTGTGGCGGTATCTCCCCGATGATCCCGCGTCGGTGCGATGGCTGACCTCCGACGAGCGCGCCTTCCTGCAGCGTGAGGTGGTCGCCGACGTTCGCTCGCACACGCGCGACAGTCTGCTCGTCGTGGTGCGCGACCGCCGCTACTGGACGTGGGGTCTCGCCTTCTTCTGCGCCGCTGCTGCCGGTTCGGCGATCGTCCTCTTCCGCCCGGTGATGATGCGTCAGATGGCCGGTCTGAGCGATACGGCGACCGCATTGCTCACCGCCATTCCAGCCGTCGTCGGCGCGGCGGCCGCCATCTGGGTCGGGCGGCGTTCGACGCGGCGCGACGAGCGTCGCTGGCATTCCGCAGTGCCGATGCTCATCGGATCAATCGGCGTCGGCCTGGCCGGCGTCGTCTACGGAGTGACCGGTGTCCTGCTGGTTGCCGCGGTGACGGCGATCGCTGCCGCCGGACAGCCGGCGCTGTTTGCGTCGGTCAGCAGCGCCGCCAAGGGCGAGGTGAATGCGGTCGGCATCGCCTTCGTCAACTCCATCGCCTCGCTTGGCGGCTTCGCCGGTCCGTACGTCCTGGGGTCGATGATTGACGCCGGAGGCCTGGCAGTCGCATGCGCGGTGGCCGCAGCCGTCATCGTGCTCGGCGCGTGTCTGGTGCTCTCGGTCCGAACGAGGAGGGAAGCCGCTCCAATGACGGCAACGGTCGCGGCAGCCTATAGCCATGGTTCCAATTGATTACTTCGACGTCGCGGCCGAACGGGCCACCTCACGGATTGCCATCATCGATGGCGATCGTCAGGTCACCTACGCGGAACTGACGCGCATCAGCCATCACATCGGCGGGCTGGTGTCGTCGCTGGCGGAGGGCGGCGAGGCAGTACCCGCCGTGCTCTTTTCGCCGAACGACTGGCGTGTTCTTGCCGCGATGGTGGGCATCATGCGGGCGGGTGGAGCGATTGTTCCGCTTCACGCCGAGAGCAACGTCGAGACGGCCGTGGATTTTCTCAATCAGGTCGCCGCGCGGTGCCTGTTCTATCACGGCAGCTTGTCGCCGCAGGTTCGGAAGCTGCGGGATGCCGTGCCGACGCTGCGCACGTGCGTTCGACTCGATGGCGGTGCGCAAGACGAGCTCTCTCTCGACACCCTGCTCGACGGGCCTCCCGCCCCGATCGCCGACTGGATCGAGCCATCCGGGAATCGATCACGACCGGTGTTCTACTGGTCCACCAGCGGCAGCACCGGCCGGCCGAAAGTGGTCATCGAGGACTGTGGCTGCTTCGACGCGGTCCTGAAGGTGACACGCGGGATCGACGTCTCCGCGTCGAGCCACGTATCGCTCGGACTCGCGCCGCTGTCGCACGGTGCCGGCCCTGCCGCATTCGGGACCCTCACCTTTGGTGGCACCGTCGTCGTCATGCGCTCGTTCGATGCGCGCGACGTGCTGCAGAAGATCCAGCAACACCGTGTCTCGGAAGTCTGGTTGTCGCCCACCGCACTGTATCTCCTGCTCGATTGCCCGGACCGGGCCACATACGACGTCTCGAGCCTGCGGCGAGTCCGCCTGGGAATGGCGGGCGTGTCGGCGGAGCGTGTGAAGGAGGCGGTCGAGGCCTTCGGGCCGTGCCTGCATCACAGCTACGGCCAGATCGAGACCAGTTTCGTCACGATGCTCGACGCGCAGACGATTGCGGAGGCGGTTCGCGGGCAGCACCCCGAGCGGCTGTCCAGCAGCGGCGTGTCGGCCGGCGTCAACCGGTTCGCCGTGATGGACGAGAACGATGATCTCGTGCCGATCGGCTCTTCGGGCGAGATTGTCGTCCGCGGCGCATGCGTCAAGAGGTACCTGGATCCCTCCTTGACGGCGGACGCCCAGCGCTCCGGCTGGCATCGCACCGGCGATGTCGGCTACGTCGACCGCGACGGCTTTCTCTATGTCACCGGCCGGGTCAAGGACGTCGTCAACATCAGCGGCTTCAAGGTCAGCGCGGCGGAGGTCGAACGCGTCATCCGCGAGCTCGAAGCCATTCACGATTGTGCGGTGGTGGCCGCGCCGGATCGCCTCCGCGGCGAGTCGGTGAAGGCGGTGGTCACGCTCCGTCCGGGCCGGACCATCACTGACGACGCGATTCTCACCCATTGCCGGGAGCGGCTGGGCAACCGGAAAGCGCCCACATCCGTCGAGCAATGGCCCGAGCTGCCACGTTCGCCGGCGGGGAAGATCGACAAAGTTCGGATTCGCGCGATGTTTTGGACGAGTGCGCCGGTTCATCCGCAGCCGGTTCCACACCCGTAGGAGCGTCTATGTCACCCACCGATCGCGTCACACGTCTGCGTGCGCTCTGGGCAGAGGTACTGAACGTGAAGACCGTTCCGGACGGCAGCCACTTCCTCGAACTCGGCGGCGATTCGATCGCCGCGACGTTGTGCCTGAATGCTGTTGCCGACGAATTCGACATCGTCCTGCCGATGGGACTGCTCCTCGAGGACAACGTCAGCTTCGGGGCGTTTGCCGCCGCCGTCCACGAGGCGCTGCAGCCGGCTGAACCGGAAGCCTCGGCTGTGTAAGCGAAACGGAACGGGTGAAGATCGTATGGCACTGGCGCTTGCCTTCAATCAGGAACGGCATCTGGTCGCGGAAGAGGTGATGGCGCTCCACGGAGTCGTGCCGTCCGGTGCGAGGTCGCCCCTCGTGTTCCGGATCAACGCTCCGATTGCGCATGGTCTGATCGAGCGGGCGCTGAATGAGGTCATCCGGCGGCACAGTGCCCTCAGAACCGCCTACGGACCGAACGAACGCTACAGCCGCGACGATCGGTGGCTACAGCTCCAGGTCTTTGCCCGCAGTGGAGTCTTCGTTCCCGGCCTGTACGTGCAACGGGTGCTGTCCGATGTGCAGCTGACCGTCCCCGTGCGTACGGTGGCCGGCACGGACGAGCTCACCGAATTGCTCCGGCAGGAGCTGGCCACGCCGCTCGATACGACCAGTGGGCCTCCGATTCGCGCCACCCTTGTCGATACGGGGTCCGCCGGTACCTACCTCGTGCTCGTGCTGACGCATCACACGGTGGACGGCTGGTCGCTGGGCGTGCTCGCCCGCGAGTTTGCGGCGATCATCGAGGCCGGGGCCGACGGAACGGCGCTTCCGCGTGTTCCGATGCAGTATCACGACTTCGCGGCGTGGCAGCTCCAGCAGTTCCGGGACGGGCGTTTCGTCCGCGAAGAACGGTTCTGGCACGAACAGTGGGATCGACTGGGCGACGCACAGATCGCCTTCACGGACCTGCCGTTCCGCCGGCGAACCCCCGTGGCGACGGTCACGGCCGGCACGTCCTATGAGCGTCTCTTTTTCACGCCGCAGGAGAGCAGCCAAGTCTCTCTGCTCGTGTCGCAGCTGACGCTGACCCCGTATGCGTTATTCCGAACGGCGATGACGATCGCGCTGCACTACTACACCGGCAAGCAGCGCCTGGCCGTCTGGGCGAATTTCGCCAACCGGCGGTATCCAGAGTTCATGCCGACGCTCGGCTGGTATTCGAACACGCATATCGTCTCCGTGGAGCTCGAGCCGGACATGTCGTGCGCGTCATTGTGCCGACGCGTCGCCGCCGGCGTCGCCCAGGCGCAGGCCCACGAGGCGCTGCCGCTGCCGGCGTTGTGGCAAAGGCTCGGGCGGTCGCTCGACAGGCACAACACACGAGTGAATTTCGATGTGCTGCCCAGGCGTCCACAGCGGACGAGTCCCCCCCCGGTCGAGGTCGTCGTCCTTCCCGTCGCTCCGCGAAACATGGACTTCGACATCCGGCTGCGGGAGGACGGCGGAGTGTTCGCCCTGGTCGCGACGTTCAGCCTCGGACGGTACGAGCCGGCAGCCGTTCAGGCGTTCCTCGCCGGCATGCGCCGCATCGTGACGGCGCTGGTGGAGGCGCCGGATTTGCGGGTATCGGACTGCAGGCGGCTCGTGGCGCTGGAAGACGTGGCGTTCGCCGAATGTGGCTCGGGATGCGCCAGCTGTGCGGATCCGCCCGACGACTCCGCGGCGAATGTCGCCGCCACCTCGTTTGTCGAATAGCGTCTGATTCGCGAGGCGAGCCTTCCACTGAAAGGCTCGCCCACGAAATCGGCGCCCCACGCATCGGACGACGCGCTAGCGGACCGCAGCCCGCTGGAATTCCGGCCGCGGTGACCACCACTCGAATGGCGCGCCGGCGCGGCGGGCCGGCCGCACTTCCGTGACCACCTTTTCGAAGTCCTCGAATCCAAGGGCGCCGTTGATGCGCTTTCGCAGGTCGACGGTCCCATCGTCACGGACGAGACCAATGAAGAATGCCGGCGTCGCGCTCACCGCCAGTCGCTTTCCCTCTGCGAGATCGCGCTGGATGGCTGCCGCGGTCTCGCCGCTCTCGAGGCAGTTCCCGAACTTCGCCTGATCGAGACCGAGCCGCTCCGCGTGCTTCGCCAGGTCCGTGATCTCCAGCGCCTTCGAGTTCTCGAACAGCGCTTCGTGCATCTCCCAGAAGCGGCCTTGCTGGGCGGCGCACTCAGCCGCTTCACCGGCTTTCTGCGCCTTCGCGTGTATCGGCAGCGGGAAATTGAGGTACACCTCGCGGATCACGCCGGCATCCAGGAGCTTGCTCTTGATCGCCGGTCCGGTTTCCTGGACATGCCTCGCACAGAACGGACATTCGTAGTCCGAGAACGCGATGACGGCCACCGGTCCGTTCCCGCGCACATGCCTGATGCTGTTGGCCGGCAGACTCAGATCCTTGACCGTCTCGACTGGCGCGCGCTGGCCTGGCGGCGTCGGCGGGTTGTACATGCGCCACAGAAGGGCGCCGGCCGCTGCAATCACGGCAACAGTGCTGACGACGTCGAGTGCGGACTTGATGTGGCGCAGCATCGATACCTCCGGAGTTGATGCGCCGCTGTCGACGCGGCGCGGGACAGGCCACGGTGTACTGGAACGCGCGCCCGAGGGAAAGACACAGACCGCCGTACTGACGGAGGATGTCGTCGGCTACTCGATCCAGTTGAGAACCTCTCGCACGTGCGCACGATCGGTGCGGAACCGGTTCGCCGCGTGCGCGCTGTCCTCATAGCCGAACGAGATTCCGCAGACGACGCGTCGATCGGACGGCAGCGCGAAGTGCGCCCGCACGACGTCCGAGCGCGCGGCGATTGACGCCTGCGCGATCGTGGCGACGCCGAGACTCTCAGCGGCAAGCATGAAGCTGGCGATGAAGGCACCGCAGTCCAGCACGCCGTAGACGCCAAGGGCCGCCTCCGTCGTGACAACGGCCACGTGTGGAGCGCCGAAGAAGCGCAGGTTTTCCCGCTCCTGCCGCCGGCGCTCTTCCGGCCCTGCCTCGAGGAGGCCGAGACTCGCGTACAACTGGTACCCGCACGCCCTCCTCCGTTGCTGGTAGATACCGCGGTATGCAACCGGGAAAGGAAGGTCAGGGCATGGCGCCCGCCCGGCCGCCGCCGCAAGTGCGCGGCGGAACCGCTCGGTCGCCTCCGGCGAGGTCACGAGCAGCTGCCAGGGTTGCGCGTTGCACCAGGACGGCGCGCGCTGCGCCAGCTCGACAATCCGGCTGACCAGTGGCGGCGACACGGGTGAACTGAGGAACGCGCGACAGCTATGGCGACCTGTGAGCAGTTGCCGCAGGACGGCGACACGCGGGTGAATCGTCATTGGAGTCCGCGGCCAATCGGCGCATGCCGCGCGAACGATACTCCGGCGGCGCCGGACCTCGCCGTACACATCGCCGTACGGATGGAATCACTCCCGTGGTCACATTCGTACGGCAGTCCGTGAGCAGAGCCGGTCGAGCGACGCGCTAAGGTTACGCGCCGTGAGTATCACCATCCACTCCGAACGTCCACCGGTGAACATCGCCGCCGATCGGGTGTATTTCGCTTTTCCGAGCGGCGTATTCAGCTACGACTGCGTGTCGTGTGGCGCTCAGTGCTGCCGCGGTCACGGCTACACGATCAATGGAGAGCGCGAGCTGCAGCCCCAGCTCGCCACGCACGCGGAGGTCCGGTTCTTCCTCGACCCGTGCGACGCGCTCGCCACGCATTACCACGTTGGAAACCTGGCCCCGGGATGCTTCTTTCTGACCGCCGACGGGCGCTGCCGGATTCAGATCGAACACGGCTTCGGCGCCAAGCCCGGCACGTGCCGGTTCTTTCCCTTCAACGCCCTCGCACGCGTTGGCCGTCATCTGCTCGTCGTCCCACATTCCCAGCTGTGCCCACTGGAGGTGGTGCCCCCTGGTGCGAGCGCATGCTCGAATCACGACGACCTGCTCCGGACGCTGGAGTCGTACGGTGTCGATGACCATCTGCAGGAGCTTCGGCCGCTCGCGCTCACCGACGACGCCGTGATCGATCTGGAGCGCCAGATCGTCCGCCTCGCCGAACGTCAGCCGCATGGCGGGACGTACGCAGCATTCGCCGCGGCGCAGAGCGAGGTCACCGAGCGCGTCATCGCGGCGACCGGGGGACGCCCGGCCGACCGTCCGGCGCACACGGCCGCCTGTCAACAACTGCGGCGCGACATCGACGACGTGTTGGGGACGACGCACGATCCATCTGACGATCCGCGGATCCTTCAGCTGATGATGGCGATGACTCCGACGCTCCGGGCTCAGATGGTCTTCCGGAAGCCCGGAGACGGATCGACGCTCGTCGACCTGCGCACGCTCCCGGATTTCCTGCTGGCCATCAACGCGATCACGCACCTTGCTGTTCGCGCCGGGATGGAACAGGTCTCGTACCAGACCGTCATGCGGCTGACGAGCAATTTCCGGCCGCTGCTGGTGCTCCTCAGCCAGCTGCATGCACCGTTGATGTGGCGGCCCGAGATGGTCGTCGACCTGTCGTTCGGTGGCGGGCCGCCGTTCCAGGCGGCCTATGTCCAAATCGCCCGGGCGTTGCTGCCGCAGGCGCAACAGAAGGCACGCGCGCCGCTTGGCGAGATTCTGCGGCCGCATCTTCCCGGTGATCGACTGCGGCGAATCGAATTCCTGAAACGGCTGGCGAAGAAGCTGGATGGACGGCTGTCGCGCTTCGACAGCGTCGGTCTGCTGAATCGCGTGACGCACGCTCCGCGCGCCACCGTGCAGCAGCTGTTGCTCGGTGCGCTGACCCTCGAGGCGGCGACATCCATTGCCGCTCGCGGCGGCGCCGGCCCGCGGCGCGCGGCGAAGGCCGTTCGCGCCAGCGCGTGACGCGGTAGGGAGGACGCAATGTGGCGATATGTGAAACCCGGTGTCGACGTATTCACCACGGTCCTGATGTGCGTCGTGGCGTCGGCAATGCTCTGGAAGCTGATGCAGCCGGCGCCGCAGCGTCCCGGCGGCAATGCGCGGCCGAACGTCGAAAGCGTGTCGGGACTGACCATCGCCGCCGACGAGATCACGCACGCACGGGGCGACGGACGGGTGGCGCTCGTGGAGTTTGCCGACTACGAGTGTCCGTACTGTGCGAAACACACGCAGGAGACCGGACCGAGCATCAAGAAGGAATGGCTTGATTCGGGAGACGTCACCCAGGTGTTCTTCAGCTTCCCGCTGCCGATTCACCCGCGCGCCCCGAAAGCAAGCGAGGCGGCGGAATGCGCCGCACGACAGGGCCGCTTCTGGGAGATGCACGAGCAGTTGTTCGCCGAGCCGACGGCGCTGGACCTGCCCGATCTGTCGGCCCGGGCCAGGAAGATCGGGCTGGACGAAGCGGCGTTCCAGCGCTGTCTCGATAGCGGCGAGATGGCCGAGCGGATCCGTCAGGACATGCAAATCGCGCGGCGCCTGGGTGTGAACTCCACGCCGTCCTTTTTCCTCGGCACGGTGAAGGCGGACGGCACGATCGATCTGGTCACAAAGATTAACGGGGCCCGGCCGTTCGACGAATTCGAATCGGCGGTCGAGAAGCTGCGGACGACGCGGCAGGCGCGCCGGTAGCAGGAGATCCCCGACGCCCTGAAATCGATCACGGACACGTGTTATTCCGAGGAGCGTTGTGATGAGAAGACTGAAAATCGTGAACAGAATCCTCTTTGCCGTCAGCGCCGTCGCGTTCTACCTGGGCGCGGCCAAGCCGGCGTACGCGGCGAACTGTCCCTTCTATTGCGGCGACTGTCAGATCTGGTACTACTTCTGCGACTCGTGCTCGGGCTCAGGGTGCGATACCGTCGGCTGGAACTGCATCGGCGCGTGCTGGGACTGCGGGAACACGGGCAAGTACACCTGCGCGTCGTAGTACGCCGATGACCGACGGCGCGCCCCGCCGTTCAGTTCGGGAGCGGGTGACGTGCCGCGTCGATAACGAGCACTTCCGTCGGGATCCGTCGCGGTTGCAGGCGCAGGCCGAGCTGTTCTTCCAGCGCGGTGAAGATGGACGGACCGGTCGACTCAGCCGCCGGCGGCGACGGCGGCTGGACGACCGGCGGCAGCGGCCCGAACGGCCCGGCCTCGAAGGGCCCCGCCGTCCAGTTCAACGTGAAGTCATAGCGCCCGCGGAGGCCCGTCGCGTCGGCGACCGGCTTTCCCAATTGCAGGGTCAGCAGTTGTGCGAGGCGCTCCATGGGTGTCGCCGTGGCCGTCAGCGACACGCGGCCCACCGTTCTGATGCGGCTCGGCGCATCGGGTTCCGCCGCTTTCAGCCGTGACCCTCCAGCCACGGCCGTGAGGGCGTACCCATCGAGTTGACGCGTGTCCCGATGCGTCCGCAGGCCAAACCGCTCCGCGAGCATTGTCTGCAGCATCCGTTCGAGCTGCGCCTGCGATCGCGGCTTCTCGGTGCGGGCTTCGACGTCGAACAGGTCGGAACCGATCCAGCTCGGCCCGCCCACGATCAGCCGCTCGAAATCCCGGCGCGGGATTGCGTAGGCGGCGGCGACGATCTCCTTCAGCGTCGTCTTCCCGAAGCGGCAGGATCCGGGAGATACCGGTGCGCGGTCGCTGCCCGCGGGTGCCGCACCGACATTCGGTGCCACCGTGACATTCGTGGGGGCAACGCTCGAGTCGGTGCCGTTGCAGAAGCCGCCGGTGAGAAGGCCGCCACCGTCGATGTTCTGTTTGACCGAAACGACGTCGAACCGTTCCCCGTCCTGGGCTTGCGCAGGCGACAGCTGGATGGCGACATATGCCGTGGCGACGACGGCCGCCACCCGGCGGATGTGACAGGGGACCAAAGTGGGCATAGGGCAGCGTACCTGATCGGCCTGGTCTGTTCCTCAGTTCTCCGCCGGGTGCTGCGCCGAGTCGATGACGAGCACGTCCACAGGGCCCCGTCGCGGCTCCAACTTGAGACCGGGTTGTTCCTGTAATGCGGTGGACAGCGCGGGAAGGTTCGGATCGTTGTTGTAAACGCCGAACAAGGCCGTCACCAGCGTGAACTGGGAACGGATGGTGCCCAAAGATCCGTCGGACCGCGCGCGGACGAGCGCCTGAAACGGCATCTCACGCTGCTCGATGTGTGTCACCAGGTTGAAGCGATCTTCAAGCAGCGACTGCACCATCAGCCTGATCTGATCGGCCGGTGCATCGGTTTCCGCCTTCGCGCTCACCTCGAATCTGTCCCGCCGCACCCAATCGGGCCCGCCGGCGATTCGATATGGCTTCAAATCGTAGGCGAACGACATGAGCGCCTCGACGGTGGCGAGACCTGCGCTGAATCGCCCGCCGGGCTGAACCCGCGGTACGGGCGCTCGCAAAGGCTTCAGTGATTCGGCCGGCGTCACGGATGCGACTTCGAATCGCGGCTTTGGTTGTTGAGCGGCGACGGATGCGCCGAGCGCACTGATCATGCAGATGGCACCTGCCCGCACTCTTCGATCTCCAATAGCTACGTGGCCCGTCGTCAGCGGCCCTTACGAGCACCACAGGCCAACGTACGCTCCCGCTTCATACGGCTCGCAGGCGTGGCGGATCCTCGACCTGGGTTTCGCAATCACAGCTCCCCGCCTGAACCGGAGCCGGCTTCCAACGCGAGGAAGCCCAATAACGGCACCAGCGCAACGCGACGCGACGCACTAATTGTGACATCACAAATCGCTCCTGCGTGCGTCGAATAGTACGGACGAATCGCTTGTCTTGCCATTCAACATCTGCCGTACGGTTTGTCGTGTTCCGTTGGTCAATAACGCGACACTTCGTCCGCTCGCAAGTGCACGTAGACCTGCAGTGTGGACATCAGCGGACGCAGCACGCTGCCGAAGACAACCGGCAGCCTTCGCCTGCGGAGACGTTCGTTCAATTGCCGATCGTCAGGTTCGGAAAGACGATGCGCGGCTCGAGGCCCGCCGCCGTGGCGGCGCCGGCCCGCGGCGCGCGGTAAAGGCCGTTCGCGCCAGCGCCTGATTCGCTCGAGAGAGGAGCGTCGAACGATTCGATCGGCTGACGTTTGCCGAGTTTGCGGACCGGTTCGGGTACTGTATCTAATCACCGGAGAGAACGCCGAACAGAGCCGGTTCGTCTTAGCCGCGGCACCGCAGGTAAATCATCAGGGGGCGGCATGGCCACAATCAAAAACGCCATTGGGTTGGTTCTTATCGGCTGCGGACTCGCCGCCTCGGCCCAGTCCTCCGGTGCGCAGGCCCAGCCGAAGCTCTCGTTCGACGTCGTCTCGATCAAGCCGAAACCGCCCGGGCCTGTCGAGGGCGGCGGGATCCGCTACCTGCCAGGTGGCCGCTACACTGCGAGCAACGTGCTGGTGAGCCAGCTCTTGAGCGGCGCTTACCCGGGCATTCGCGCCGCGCTTGGCGACATCATCGGCCCCGACTGGATATTCTCCCAACGCTTCGACATCCTCGCCAACGCCGGCCGCGAGGCCACTCGGGAAGAAATGGGGATCATGATGCGGTCGATGCTGGAGGACCGATTCAAGCTCCGCGCGCACATGGAGCGACAGACGCAG
>Ga0079218_10000614_pt1 | contig 11116 bp, 11 predicted proteins | sample NCCompost_FD_77181 | JGI IMG/M metagenome (GOLD analysis project Ga0079218, IMG submission 77181) | Agricultural soil microbial communities from Utah to study Nitrogen management - NC Compost | ecosystem: Environmental > Terrestrial > Soil > Agricultural land | place: USA: Utah | collected... | reverse complement strand
GTTCTCCAGCAGGTACGGCGCACCGGAGAGGCCGTTGGGCGGTTTGCGCGTCGTCATCTGCACGGAGTGAATCTGGCCCTCCGCGGCCGCGCACACCGCATCCAGGCCAAGCAGCGCGCCGGTCGGCACGATGATCTGGCCGCCGTGCTTTTTGGCAAGCTCGAGGAGCTCCGGTCGCGGCAGCAGCGCTCCGGCCGACAGCACCAGCAGCTTCTTGCCCGCGCGCAGCACGGGTTGCGCAATGCTGTCCATCAGCGCGGCCGGCGCGCATTCGATCACGAGGTCCGCCATGCCGGCGAGGTCGGCGAGTCCGACGATCGGCACCGCGCCTCCGTTCATCGCCTTGAGCGTGGCGCGCGCCTTGTCATGGTCGCGGGCCGAGACCGCCACCAGCTGGATGCCGGGAATGCCGTCCGCCAGCACGCGCCGGGCCACCGCCCCGCCGATTGCGCCGAGGCCTGCGAGAGCGATCTTCACAGGCTGTAGAGCGGATTGTGTTGGCTGGCGACGAGCGCGGCCTCGGCCCACGCTTCGACGTTCTGCTCCTTCGGCAGCAGCACCGAGGCCGAGCGCACACTGTGGCTCGTCGGGTCGATGGCCGGAAGCTCGCGCTTCTGGTCGATGCCGGCTGCGGCGTCCTGGAGCCGCCGGCGCGCGAGGATGATGGCCCGGTCCGACTGCACCAGGCGCTCGCGCGTGCGGTCCTGGATCGGGCCCATGCTTTCCTGCAGGGAGGAATCCTGGATGCCCAATCCGGCCACGCCGCTGAAGGAGCGCTTCTCCTTCTGCGCGCGCCGGTCGATGAGGTAGTTGTTGTCCTTGTTGGCGACGGGACGCAGGGTGCCGGGGATGAGCGGGGCGTGGATGCCGGCGCCGCGCTCCATCTCGCCGCGTTCCTCCGCGGAGAGCGCCTGCGTGGGGTAGTAGTTGATGTTCCAGGTCCAGCAGTTCTCGTCGTCCATCGGCACCCAGATGTGCGCGGCCAGCGGATGCGGCCCGGTGGGCGGCACCAGCGTGAACCAGGGAAAGATCCACTGCGTGATGCGCCAATACCAGGAATCGTCCTCGCCTTTGCGACGCCCGAAAATGGTCATGCCCGAGCCGGTCTCCTGCACGGTGAACTGCACGTTCGGATCGGCCTTGATGTACTTCTTGCAGGCGGCGTTCATGTGCAGGGCATCGCGCTCGAGCTCGTAGCGGTGGACGAACGACACATGCGTGGTGTCGATGCCGCCCTCCATCGCCTGCAGATAGTTGCACTCCTGCTGTCGACGGGAAACGTAGCGGTTCGCGTCCGGCACCGTGCACCACTCGAGCGCCGGCGGCGCCGGCTTGAGCTCAGGCGGGCCCATGTAAGCCCACACCAAACCGCCGCGCTCGATGCACGGGTACGCCTTGATGGTGATCTTGCATGCGGTCTGCGGCTCCGCCGGAAGGTCCACACATTGGCCGTGCACGTCGTATTTCCAGCCGTGGTACGAGCAGCGCAGGCCGCCCTCCTCGTTGCGCCCGAAGAAAAGCGATGTGCTGCGATGCGCGCAGAACTCGTCGACCAGCCCCGGACGTCCCTGCGTATCGCGGAATGCGATGAGCCGCTCGCCGAGAAGCTGGACACGGACCGGAGGGCAGTCCGGCTCCGCGATTTCATTCGCGAGCATCACCGGGACCCAGTAGCGGCGCATCACCCGCCCCATCGGCGTTCCCTGGCCGGTACGGACCAGCACTTCAGCCAGTTCCTGGCGCATCGCGCTACTCCACCGTTATCTTGTTCTTGCTGATCACCGCCGCCCAGCGCGGGAAATCGCGCTCCATGATGGCTTTCAGCTCGGCCGGCGTCGACGACTCGATATCGAGGCCGGACTTGTTCAGCATGTCGCGCACATCCGGTTCGGCAAGGATTGCCCGCAGCTCGGTGTTCAGCTTCTGCAAGATCGGCGCGGGCAGGTTCTTCGGGCCGAAGAACGCGTACCAGGCCTCCACCTCGACATTCGGTACGCCGACTTCCTTGAGGGTCGGCACATCGGGTGCCGCCGGGTGGCGCTTCGCGCTTCCCACGGCGAGCGCTTTCATCGCCCCCGACTTTACATGCGGTGCGGCGGTGTGCACCGGAAAGAACATGAGGTCGATCTGGCCGCCGAGCAGGTCGGTGACCGCCCCGGCCGTGCCCTTGTACGGGACATGCAGCACTTCGATCCCGGCCACGTCCTTGAACAGCTCCATCGCGAGGTGATGCGGCGTGCCGACACCGGGCGACCCGTAGGTCATCTTGTTCGGATTCGCCTTCGCCCGCTGCACCAGCGCCGGCACCGAGTCCACGCCCGACTTCGTGGTGGCGACGAGCGCCATGGTCCCGTAGGCCGCCATGGTGATCGGCGTGAAGTCCTGCAGCACATCGTATGGCACATTCTTGTAGGTGCTCGCGGCCATGAGCATCGTGTTCGCGCTCACCATCAGCGTGTGGCCGTCGGCCGGTGCCTTCGCCACCATGGCGGCGCCGATGTTGCCGCTGGCACCGGGGCGGTTCTCCACCACCACCGGCTGCCCGAGACGCGCGGCGAGCTTGGCGCCGGTCACGCGCGCGATCGTGTCCATGCCGGTGCCCTGGGTGTAGGGCACGATGAACTTGATGGGCTGCGAGGGATAGCTCTGCGCGTATGCGCTCGTTGCGAGAACGCCAGCAATTGCGCCAAGAATGGTTTTCAGCATAGGTGAGTCCCCAGTCTAGAAGAGGTAGAGCGCGGTGGCGGGATCGACCGCGGCAGCGGCCTGCGGCGTCCACTGGCGATTGACGAAGAACTGCAGGCGCAGGCCATCGGGGTCGCGAATCGTCACTGCGCGGCGCACGGGATGGTCGATGATGCGCTCGGCCTCGATCCCTTTCGCCGCCAGCCCGGCGATCGAGCGCTGCAGATCGGCCTCGTCCCAGGCTTCGAAGCCGACGTGATGAAAGCCGGCGTCCAGACCCGCGCGCTGGCGATAGAGCGTGAGATCCCCCGTCCCCACCGTGCCGCGCAGGACGGCGTGATCCTTGGGCGCGCCCGGCGCCCACAGCTGCAGGCCGATGACGCGCGTATAGAACTCGAGCGACTCCTCGAAACGCGGCGTGACCAGGGCGACATGGGTCACCTTGCGCGGATGGAACAGCGCGTTCTCGAGGCGATCGATCTGCGGATTTTTCGGATAGAGCCGCTCGGCCACCGGCTTCGAGGTCACGCCCGGAACGTACTTCGGCTTTTCCTTGTTGATGATTCCCTTGCGGTGCGAGCGCCAGTCGTCCATCACGTCCGCGTACACCTCGACCAGCAGCCCGTCGGGATCGGTGAAATAAAGCGAATGCGCCACATCGTGGTCGTCCATGAAGGCGAACTTGACCCCGGCGGCAAGCGCTCGGTTATAGCCGTCGACCAGATCCACCTCGTTCTCGACTTCGAACGCGAGGTGCCACAGCCCGGGACGCTGGCCGGGTTTCCCGTAGCGGCTCTTGACGTCGGTGAGTCCGAGGTCGTGATAAGTGTTGCCGTTGCTGACGAAGGTCGCCCTGTTGTTCGGCTGGCGGTAGACCTCGCGAAATCCGACCACGTCGCCGTAATACTCGGCGGCGCGCTCATAGTCGCCGATGAAGAGATTCGCGTGCCCCAGCCTTCGGGGACGCCAGTAGTTTTCCATGAAGTTCCTGGTGGAGTTAATAGAGACGGTCCGTCGAGCGGTGCCAGGGTACAAAGAAGCGCTCGAACGCTTCCACGATGAAGAACAGCACGATGCCGATGAACGAAAGGTAGACGATGCTGGCGAAGGCGACTTCGGTCTGGAGCGAGCCGGTGGCGGCCTGGATGAGATAGCCCAGTCCGCTTTGCCCGGCGACGAACTCGCCGACCACCGCGCCGATCACGGCGAAGGTCATCGCCATCTTCAGCCCGGCGAAGATGCTCGGCAGCGCGATCGGCAGGCGCACCTTCCAGAAGGTCTTGAGCGACCCGGCGCGCATGGACTTCGCGAGGCGCACCATGTCCGGGTCGATCGCGCGCAATCCCACCGCCGTATCGATGATGATCGGGAACACCGCGATCACGGTGGCCATCGCTACCTTGGGCGCCTCGCCGAAGCCGAACCAGACGAGAAACAGGGGCGCCACCGCCACTTTCGGGATTGCCTGCGTCGCCACCAGGATGGGATAGAACAGCTTCTCGAACACCGGAACGAAGGTAATCCCTACGGCGAGCGGAACGCCGATCAGGACCGCGAGCGCGAAGCCGAGCAGGATCTCGCGCAACGTCACGAGCGCATGGGTCGTCTGCAGCTCGAAGCGGCTGACCATGACGGAGCCGATCTCGAGCGGCGAAGGCAAGAGATAGCTCGGGATCGGGAAGATGGTGACCGCGAGCTGCCAGAGCAACGCTACGCCGGCGATCGAGACGCAGCCCAGAAACACCGATGAATTTGCCCACCGCCGTAGGAGATCGATCACAACACCCCTTCCGCCTCGAAAATCTGCCGCACTTGACGCACATAGCCGGCGAACTCCGGGGTTTCGCGGAAGGAAAGCTCTCTTGGACGGGGCGTCTCGATGTTCATATCGGCGACCACCCGACCCGGGCGCGAAGACATCACCACCACCCGGTCGCCGAGAAAGACCGCCTCGGCGATGCTGTGCGTTATGAAGATCACGCTTTTCTTCGTCTCGCTGCAGATCCGGCCCAGGTCCACGTTGAGGCGGTCGCGGGAGATGGCGTCGAGGGCGCCGAACGGCTCGTCCATCAGCAGGAGCAAGGGGTTGTGGACCAGCGCCCGACAGATCGAGACGCGCTGTCGCATGCCGCCGGAGAGCTCCCGCGGGTACCTGCCGTGGAATTCCTGCAAGCCCACCATATCGAGCAACTGCCGGGCGGTGGCGGCGTGGGCCTTCGGCGCCAGGCCGCGCATCTCGATCTGCAGCAGAACGTTGTCCATGACGGTGCGCCAGTCGAGCAGAAGGTCGCGCTGGAACACGACGCCGAGGCTGTCATGCGTCCCGTGGACCTCCTGCCCTTCGATCAGGATCTTGCCCGCCGTGGGCGCGTCGAGCCCGGCGATAAGCGAGAGCAGCGTGCTCTTGCCGCAACCGCTCGGACCGACGATGGAGACGAACTCGCCCTGCCTGATCGTCAGGTTGGTTTGCGCCAGCGCGTGGATCGCCCCGCGCGCCGACAGAAAGGTCTTCTCGATCCCGCTGATGTGTACAGCAGCGCGAGTGCCTGCCGGAAGAGGCGAACCCACTAGCCCTTTTTGCCGGATGCGTACGCGCCCTTGCCGCAGGTGGTCTTGGATACCAGCCTGTTGTCCGTGAAGAAAGCGTTCGTATAAAAGCGATCGGCATCGATCGAGCCCTTGAGGGCTGCGTATTCCTGCAGCACCTTCAGCCCCCGGCTCCAGTCCTCCGGCGAATGCCAGCCAAGGGGCTTGCCGTCCATGCCGTCGGAGCAAAAGTGGCTGATGAAGTTCAGCCACTGCTGCTTCGTGACATCGGGCTTCAGCAGCGGCCGGGCCTTGACCATGATGCCGACGGCCTCGTCCACGTTGGCGGCCCCGTCGGCCATGCCGCGATAGGTCGCGCGCAGGAATGCCGCGATCATGTCGGGTTGCGACTGGAGGGTGCTGCGCTTCACCAGGAAGCTGTAATCCGGCAGCACGAAGCCGACGTCGGTCCAGGGCAGCGTGCCGGAGGCGCGCAGCGGCTGGATGATCGGATCCCCGTAGGGCAGCGAGGTCACCATCGAGTCGCCCACGCCACGCGCATAGGTGGTGAGCTTTTGCGGCGCCTCGACCGCGATTTTCTGCACGCTGTCGAAATTGACGCCGGCCAGCTTGAAGACCGCGGGCAGCATCAATGCCTCCGGCGTGCCGGGTGTCATGACCAGCGACTTGCCGGAAAGGCTCTTGATCGAGTTGAGGCCCGAGTTCTTCGGCACGAAGAAGCCGAAGGTCGACTTGCCGAGAAACATGCCCACCGAAACGATGTCGCGGCCCTGTCCGATGGCAAGGGCGGCGACGCCGCTGTTGGCCTCGCCGATGTCGATATTGCCGCTGGCGAGGGCTTCGACCGTCAGCGCCGACCCTCGGCCGTCGACCATCTCGACGTCGAGCTTCTCGGCAGCGTAGTAGCCCTTCGCATGCGCGTAGAAGAAGCCGGAATACAGTCCCTGCGGCACGAAGTCCACCTGGAACCGCACCTTGGTCTGCGCGGCCGCGCTCGTCGCCCCGAGCGAAAACACAATTGCAGCGAAGACGGATATCGGTCTGTTGTTCAGCGCCATGAGCATCTCCTCACTAAGGGTTCAGGAATTCGAGAACGTCGCGATTGAAGGCGTCCGGATACTCCACATGTGGCCAGTGTCCGCATTGCCTGTACAAACGTAGCTTGATGTCGGGTATGCGCTTGGCGTCCTCCGCAATCACCTCAAAGCTTCCTCGATGGTCCTGGTCGCCGCTGATCAGCAGAACCGGGACTTTAACGGAGCGGAGCCGGTCATAGAGATCGAATGCCCGCGCGGCCGGGCTGCGCAGGCCCGCCAGGCGCCGCTCGAAGTTCTCGCGAGCGCCGGGCATCGCATACAGCAGCATCTGCATCGCGATCAGCGCCTCGGGAACCTTGCTTGGGTCGAAGAAGCCGCGCGCCATGCGCGAACGGCAGCCCTCGTAGGTCGGGTTTTGCAGGGCGGTGAGCCCATTGCGGTAGGGGCCCTCGAACATGTCGAAGCCCTCTTGCGGCCGGGCCAGCACGAAACTCGGCCCAACCAGGACGATGGCGCCGACCCGCTCCGGGATCTTGAAGTAGGTGTGCAGGGCAAAGGCCGCGCCGAGCGAGCTGCCTACGAGCGAAAAGCGGCGCAGCCCGAGGTGGTCCGCCAGCGCGATGATGTGGTCGACGGTATGTGGCTGAGGCGGTCCACCCTTGTAGCCGCCGGCGGCGGTGAACGCGTTGTCGAGCAGATCCGGGGCAATGACCCTATGGCGCTGCGCCAGCGCGGGTACCGTCCACATCCAGGAATCCGCGGACAGGCCCACGCCATGGAGGAGCATCACCGGCGAGCCTTCTCCGCCCGCGAGATAGCGCGTCGACACGCCGCCGATGTCCTCGAACTGGAAACGCACGCTATAGGAGCTTGAGAGCCAGCTCGGGGTCCACTCGCGCGAGGGTACTCGGACGCCAGTCGCGATTCACATACATCTGCACGCGCAGGTTATCGGGGTCGAGGATGGTGACGGCGCGCCGCGCGGGATGATCAACCTGGCTGTCGATCTTCACCCCGATCTTTGCCAAGGCGCCCGGCGCCTGGTCCAGCTCGCTCTCATCGCGGACCAGCACCCCGACATGATGCAGGCCTGGGGATGCGCCTTTTCGTGCCCGATGCAGCACCACGTCGCCGTTGCTATGGCTGCCGGCGAGGATGGCAAAGTTGGTGTTCCTGCCGCCGGCGAAAGCCTTGAGGCCGACGAAGTCGGTGTAGAAGTCGTACATGGCCTCGAAATCGCGCGCGATCAGCGCCGCGTGCGTGGTCCTGAGGGGATGGAACACCGCTCCCTCCACCGTGAGGTAAGCCGGATTGCGCACGAAGAATTCCTCGGCGAGCGGCTGCGAGGAGACGCCCGGAACATACTTCGGCTTGTCCTTGATCACCGTGCCGGCACGCACCGCGCGCCAATCGGGAACCACGTCGGCGTAGAGCTCGATCTCGTTGCCGTCCGGATCCTGAACGTAGGCCGAGTGCGCGACGTCGTGATCCGCCGTATCGACGAATTTGATCCCCGCCGCGATGGCACGCCGGTAGCCCTCGACCAGCTCGACTTCATTGCGCAACTCGAAGCCGAGGTGATTCAGCCCTGGCTGCTGATCGGTGCGCGATGCATAGTGGCTTTTGACGTCGATCATGCCGAAGTCGTGGTGCGAATTGCCATTCGACACGAATGCACCTTTGTTGTCCGGCTGGATATAGGACTTGTTGAATCCGAGGACGCGGTAATAGAACTCGTACTGGGCTTCGTAATCGCTCACCCACATATTGGCGTGCCCAAGGCGCCGGGTGCGGAAGTAAGTACCAGTGGCCAGATTTTCGGATTGCACAGACATCTAGCTTCTCCTCTGCGTGAACACCTCGAATTCGCCGTTGATCTCGACCGGGATGCCGTGCGGCAGCTCGTACATGCCGACCGCGGTGCGAGCGTGCTTGCCCCGCTCGGGGCCGAACAGCTCGTAGAAGAAATCCGAGGCGCCATCGATCACCTGCGGCATGCGATCGAAGCCGGGCGCGGCGTTGACCATGCCGAACAGTCGCACCACGCGCTTGACGCGGTCGAGATCGCCAAGCTCGCGCTTGATGCTCGCCAGCATGGAAAGCGCGACTACCCTGGCGGTGGCGTAGCCTTCCTCGATGGTCACGTCCCGGCCGACCTTGCCGCTCAGCTTGACGCCGGGAAGCGGAGGCAGGTTGCGGCCGTGGCCGGAAACCAGCAGCAGGTCGCCCACCAGCACGCAGCCGGTCCGGTTCGGCTTCGGAAACTCGAAGGCCGCCGGCAGGGTGAATCCCATCTTCTCGATTCTTTTCTCGATTTCGCTCATCAGGCCGTTCCGGTAGGGAGATGCCGCGCCGCGCGCAAGGCGTCGTCGCTCCACGCATGCCCGTCGATCAGCTTGCGGGTCTTGGCCAGGTCGGACGCGTAATTCTGCGTGTGATCGGTGATCGGGCGATCGGTGCGTTCCCACACGCGCAGCGCTTCTTCGACCGATTTCGATGCGCCGAGCGCGACGGCCAGGCCGAGCGCGTTCGAGATCGCGAGCCCGGCGCCCTGCCCGAGGGTTGGCGGCATGGCGTGCGCCGAATCGCCGACCAGCGCCACCCGGCCACGCGACCAGGTGTCGAGGCGCGTGGTCTGATACAGATCGTACCGGCCGTGCATCTGCACTCTCTCGATGATCGCGGCGAGGTAGGGGAAAGAGGCGGACCAGGCCTTCTTGTTGATCGGCACCTCGGCGCCTTCGGCGTCGGTCCTGGGCGCGAGGAATGCGAGGTACAGCTCCTTGTCGTTGCAGGGCGTGTACAGGATGCGCCGCGGTCCCGGCGTGCGCGTCCAGAAGTCGATCACATGGTTCCAGTCCTTGCTGGACGCTTCTTCGGGGGTCCGCTGCACGAGCAGCCGGGTGATGCCGTCGCCGTAGACTTCCCGCTCCATCCGGATGTCGAGCGATTTGCGCACCTGGGAATTGACGCCGTCGGCGCCGATCACCAGATCGGCCGGATAGCTCTTGCCCGCAGCCGTCTTGAGGACGCCGTCGGGGGTGGCGCCGACCGCCTCGGAGTCCGTCAGCATCTCGATCTCCAACCGCCGTGCCACTTTTAGAATCGCCGAATAAAGGTGCTGGCGAGTCATCGTCACCATTCGGCAGCCGGTTTCGGCGCCGAAGCGCTGGATCACGCCGGGCTGCCCGTCGAAGCGCGTCTCCATCACGCCGGCGCTGTGCAACCCGTTCATCACGTCGTCGTAGGCGCCGATCGCGCGCAGCACGCGCAAACCGTTCTCCCAGATGTAGATACCGGCGCCGAACGTGCGCAGCTCCTTGTCGGCTTCATGCACGCGAACCGACCATCCGAGCTTCTTGATTGCGATCGCGGCGGTTAATCCGGCAAAACCGCCGCCGGCGATCTCGACGTGTGGCATTCCAATGCGGGGTACGGGACTGTGGCGACCAGTCTAGGCGAACTGAGGTGCGTTATCAACCAGCCGGTTGATTTTTGCGGCCGATGCCGTGGAGGATGAGGTCGAAGGCTTTCGCGCGGGAACGCGCCATGCCGGCCTTGGTGTCGAGCGCAACCCCGATCGCCGCGCCCAAGGTCTTGGCGTTCACCGTCCTGAGATTGAACAGGCCGACGAGCGAGATGTAGAACTCCCGCGGGTCGATGCCGCGCCGGAACACGCCCTCCTCCACTCCCTTGGCGAGGATGGCCTGCACCAGCTTGATGACCTCGACGTAGGTCTGCTTCACGGAGCGCAGCGGCTTGACGTGCCTGGCGCCGAACCGGTTCTCGTCCTGGAGGATCTGGTTGAAGTACACCGTCGAGCTCGAAGGCCGGAACATGGTGTCGACGAACAGGCGCAGCGCCGTCTTCGCATCCGAGCGCTCGATCGACAGACGCAACGCATCGCCGGTATATTCCTTGTAGGCGAGCTCGAGCACGCTCTTGAACAGCGCCTCCTTGTTGCCGAAGTAGTGATAGACCAGCTGCTTGTTGGCGTTGGCGTCGCGGGTGATCTTCTCGACGCGCGCGCCCGCGAATCCCTTCTCGCCGAATTCGCGCATCGCCGCCGCCAATAGGCGGTCGCGGGCTGTTTTCTTGGTACGCATGATTTGGATGTTAGTACCCGAGGAGCGAACGTGTTTCAACAGATTTTTCGGCTGGACGGCAAGGTGGCCGTGGTTACCGGAGCGGGAAGCGGATTCGGGCGCACCTTCGCCCGCGCGCTCGCGGATTTCGGCGCCACGGTGATCTGCGCCGGTCGACGTCTCGATGCCCTTGAGGAAACGGCGTCGACCATTACCGAATCCGGCGGCCGAGCCGTTCCATTAAAGCTCGACGTGACCGACGACAACTCCGTCGACACCTTCTGGAACAGCGTTGCCGCGGTGCACGGGCGCGTGGAAATTCTGGTCAACAACGCGGGCATAGCCTTGGCGCCTCGGCGAACGCACGAACTGAGCGTGCGCGACTGGGACGATGTAGTGGCAACCAACCTGCGCGGCGTCTTTACGATGACACGCTTCGGCCTGAAGCAAATGTTGCCGGGACCGGGCTCGATCATCAACATCGCTTCCATCGCCGGGTTGCGCGGATACTGGCCGGGGTTTCCTTCGCTGGCGGCGCATTACGCTGCCAGCAAGATGGGCGTGGTCGGGCTCACACGGCAAGTGGCGGCCGAATACGCCCGGGAAAAAATCCGCGTCAACGCGATCGCTCCCGGCTGGCACAGCGGCACGGACCTCATAGCCGCCCGCAGAGCCACCACACCGCCGGAAGCTATTGAGCGATTCGAAACCGAAGTGCGGCGCCGTATTCCCATGGGGCGCCGCGGAACGCCGGATGATCTG
>Ga0079218_10000613_pt1 | contig 11119 bp, 13 predicted proteins | sample NCCompost_FD_77181 | JGI IMG/M metagenome (GOLD analysis project Ga0079218, IMG submission 77181) | Agricultural soil microbial communities from Utah to study Nitrogen management - NC Compost | ecosystem: Environmental > Terrestrial > Soil > Agricultural land | place: USA: Utah | collected... | reverse complement strand
TCGACCGGTATCTGAGAGAGGTGTTACTCGCCGCGCTGCAAAGTCATTTCCCGCACTTCGATCACGCGCTTACAGGACGGGCAATTCAGGCGGATGGTGGCGTCTGACGTTTTGATCGGTGCGTCGCAGAACGGGCACGTGCTGCTGATTTCGTTGTGATGGAAAAGGTCGCGCATCATGAACAGCGGCAACACTAGACCGGCGATCAGTAGCGGGATGCCGAAGATGAGACCGATGGTGGCGCCCTGTCCGAGCGTCAGGCTGATGACGAGCCCGGCAATGAACAAAACAAGCCCGACGGCAATGCTGAACGAAAAACTATAAGCACTGTCGAAAGTACGTCCCGTTTTGGCGACTTCAGGCTGATTTGGATCCATGGCGGTGACAAACTTTACCACATAATTCCGGCTATTAACATGACTCCATTTGATAATTTTCTTGCAAAACACGATGAAGAAGCGTGGTCCGCTGCGTTGACCACGCTGCTGCGTTCGATTCACGAAGTCGATCAAAATGCGACGCAGATTTGGTTTGCTTTTTACCCGCTGGCGTTGTTTCAGGCGCTGCGGGAGGCGGAGGATCCCGAGAAGCTTCGGCAAATGTTGTTGATGCAGGGAACTTACGATTTGAAGGATCAGATCGACTCGTCGCATACGTTCCTTTACGGGCATCGTTACTGGCCGGAAGTGAAGAAAGCAGTCGAGCAGCATGCGCAGGGTCTTAGTTCTTCGGACGCATCGCTAGCCGATCAGATTTTGGGCGTCGCGGAAAAGGTGGCGCAGCGGGTCAAGGCAGATCGCTCGTTGACTGTTGGCATTACCGCAGTCGCGTTCATGACTGTTCAGCAGGCTGGGTTTGAAGCGTTTGAAAAAGCGCCCGGCAAGATGCTGATCGATTCCCAACATGCGCGGAAGTCGCCCGAACAGGTTTTGCGCGAACGCGCGAAGGACGATAGTCAGGGACTGCTTGGTTTTCTGCGCACGGTGAACAAGAAGTGGACTGTTACATACGATGAAAACGACGACCGCGCGACATACCGAATGAACCACGTACAGGATTTGGCGTGGGGCGCCGCTGAAGATCGCTCGCGCAATTGGCGTGAGATCGATCCGCGACGGGTTGAAGGACCGATTCCCGTCGAGTGTCGTTCCGCTTCGTGTGGGACGTGTTGGGTTGGCGTGCTCGGTGGCGCGGAAAAGTTGTCGGACGTGGCGGCGCGTGAAGGAAAGAAGATCAAGGAGTTTGGTTACATTGATACTTCGGAGCCGAAGCCGTTGATCCGGCTGGCTTGCCAGGCGCAGACGCATGGCGCCGTGTCGGTCGTGATCCCACCGTGGAACGGCGTGTTTGGCAAATACCTCAAGGGCTTGAAAAACAATCCGTGACCAAAGTCATTTTCCATTTTTCATTTCCCGTTTGTCGGTTTTCATTTGGCTGCGGAGCGTTCAAATTCGCGGAGCGTCAGAAATGACAAATGAGAAATGCCAAATGACAAATGGAAAATAGTCCCAGAGCGTCTTCCCTTTCTTCGCCGCTACTGTTCGTATTCGCCGCGGCTTTCCTTTGGAGCACGGGCGGGCTCTTCATCAAATGGACCTCACTCTCCGGCCTCGAACTCTCGTTGTATCGATCGTTCTTTGCCCTTGTCACGGTTGCATTAGTGACGCGTCGTGAAGGTTTTGGTCTGAACAGTCTTACCGCTGCCGCGGCGATTCTGTATGCAGCCCTCGTGATCCTGTTTGTGATGGCGACGAAACAAACGACCGCCGCCAACGCGATCTTTCTTCAATACACCGCACCTGTTTACCTGTTGATCCTTGAACCGCTTGTCTACAACGAGAAATTTCGCGCGCGGGATCTGATCACGGTCCTCGTGTGTATCGGTGGCATGGCGCTGTTTTTCGTGGGCCAACTGCGGCCGCAGGATGTGACCGGGAACCTGATGGCGCTTACTTCCGGTCTTTTCTTCGCGATCTACTTCTTGTTGCTGCGGCATCCACGCGCGCGAGAAGTGAACCGGGCTTCATCCGTGATCTATGGCAACCTGCTGGTGGTCTTAGTCTGCGTGCCATGGGGATTGGGCGCGTTCGACAGCGTCGGGCGTCACGACCTGTTGAGCGTGATGTACTTAGGGGTGATTCAACTTGGTCTCTCTTATGTCTTGTTCACTGCCGGGATGGCACGTGGTGTGAGATCTTTGGACGCGGGCATCATCTGCTACATCGAACCCGTCCTGAATCCCGTATGGGTCTTTATGGTTCTGGGCGAACGCCCCGCACGCTGGGCCTTAATCGGTGGCGCCATCATCATCACCGCCGTCGTCATTCACATGCTCGTCGACGCCCGCTTCAAGCGTCTCCCACCCCTCGAATCCGCGCACGGTTAGTCACCGAAGACGTCGCCAACTTTGACACTGAATCCCGGAAGCACAGTAGAGATCAACCGGTCCTGGCGATCGAATATCTGTGACTCATAAGAATCACCTTTTAGCACTCGAACTTCGATCAGTCCCTCGAATTCGTCCACAAGCCATAGCTCTTTCACGCCGAGTACTGCGTAAGTATCAGCTTTTGTATTTCGATCGTAGATCGCGGAACCCGGTGAAAGGACTTCGACGACGAGATCGGCGGTCGTGTGATATCTGCCTGTACTCTGTGCCTGAGTTTCGGCGGAGACATAGAACAAGTCTGGTTCAAGCCATGTATTTGGCGTGATCGAGATGCCGTGGCGAGGAACATAAAAGCGTCCTTTGTCGTCCGTTTCAACGAGATAGTTAGAAAGCAAGAGCAATATGCGGCTAACTGCGTTGCCGTGAGGTTTCTCAGGAGGAGGTGTCATGTAGAGGACTCCTGCGATTAATTCAACTTTTGAGTGGTCGGGCGGCTCAGGGAGCTCCCAAAACTCTTCGAGCGTGTATCTCTTAACTAGAGGCGATGTATTGACCCAAGCCATTATGTTTTCTCCGATGAGGTTTAAGTGGGTAGCCGCATTATAGCATCCAGTTCGGACGGCTGTCGTAGTAACTTGGGGAGCGATCGGGAAAACGTTTCTTGTAAACGTGGTAGCGGGCGAGGAGTTTTTTGTAGCGCGCATCAGAGGAGCGGAGGGGTTTGTGGGGGATGGAGCGGAGGTGGTCTTCGATTTTCGTCATTTTGCGCGGTGAGAAACGCCAGTCGTAGTTGCCGAGATCGTAAAGACTCGTGAGACCATAACCTTTTATCCGACCGGAGAAGTCAACGTAAGGATCGAAATAACTCCACACCAGATCGCGCAAAGATCGATACACCGGTTTGCGTCCGTGTAGGCCGATGTCGCGTGAGCGAGCAACCGATCCCCAACCGCGATCGCCCTTGAACACAAACATTACATGGTCCAATAAGTCGATTGACTCGAGGTCCAACAAGAGCGGCGGGTAGCCATGCTGTTCCAGGATCACAGCCGCGCCAATTGCGGCCTCCAAGCAATGCGCCTCGTTTTCTCTGACTAATTCGCGAAACGATCGCATCGTTCCACCGTCTCGTTCCCAGTTGTACGGCAGCGAACTGAAGTAGCGCTGCACCTTCGCCGGCGTGTTGAGTTGTTGCACCAGCTTCCACTCGCGAGGCGTGAATGATCTCTTGTCAGGCCGGTTACTATTCATCAAAAAACGCGACTTTGTTCGGAGTGTTTACAAAACCCAAACCCGCACTTGCTTGAATCTTCGCCAGATGTCAGACTTACCTCCCTGGCATAACCAAATCTAACGCCAGCATAAGTTTCAGCATTCATAATCCTTTTTAGAAATGACATCTAGCATGAACCAGCAGGCCGCAGCTTCACAACGAACCCGCGCAGAACAAGAAACCGAAAATGAGGCAAACCGTTTGAGAGAGCAAGTCGACGCAGCGCTCGCCGTCGTCCCCTTGCGTTCATCAGACGAGGTCGAGTCCCTACACATGGCCGCCGATCGCATCGAGCGCGCCGCTCGCGATCTCGCCGACGCGTTGAGACAACTCGCCAGACAGCGACAGGCGGCAGAAGAGTAGGGGAAGAGTAACCGACCGCGCACGGTTTCCTCTCTCGAATTGGAGACTATTTAATGGCTTCCACTCGCACTGAAAGCACCACTAAACATCTGGGCCGCAAGAATACTGTGTTCGAGTTGGATAATTACGGCATCGACGCGCCCGCCAACGTTTACTGGAACCTGAACACACCCGAACTCTACGAAGAAATTGCGCGCCGTAATGAAGGCGCTTTGTCGGATCATGGCAACATCATTGTCGATACCGGCGAACACACAGGCCGCGCCGCTAAAGATAAAGCGATCGTGCGCGAACCTGAGAGCCAGGACAAAGTCTTCTGGGGCGACGTCAACAAAGATTTTCCGCAGGACAAGTTCAACTCGATCAAAGAACGCATGATGGCCCATGCGAACGGCCGCGATTTATTCGTGCAGGACACGTTTGTTGGCGCCGATCCAAATTACCGTTTGCCGATTCGCGTGATCAACGAGCTCGCATGGCATTCGCTGTTTGCGCGCACGATGTTCATCAGCAACATCAAGGAAACCGAGCCGCATCAACCCGAGTTTACGATCATCAACTTCCCGAGTTTCCAGGCCGATCCGCAACGCGACGGCACGCGTTCGCCAACGTTCATCCTAATGGACTTCAGCCAGCGACTCGTTTTGATCGGCGGCACGTCTTACGCCGGTGAAACCAAGAAGAGCGCGTTTACGATCATGAACTATCTGTTGCCGCAACGCGGAGTGATGAGCATGCACTGCTCCGCCAACGTTGGCGGTGAAGGGGACGTCGCGATCTTTTTTGGTCTATCGGGAACAGGCAAGACCACGCTGTCCGCGGATCCCGAGCGTCGTTTGATCGGAGACGATGAGCATGGGTGGTCCGACAACGGCGTATTCAACTACGAAGGCGGCTGTTACGCGAAGGTGATCAAGCTGTCCGCAGAAGCCGAGCCCGACATCTATCGCACGACCCGCATGTTCGGCACGATTCTGGAGAACGTCGTTTTCGATCCGGTAACACGGCAGATCGATCTGGACGACGCGCGCAAGACTGAAAACACGCGCGCTTCGTATCCACTCACCAGCATCGCGAACATTGTGCCTGAGGGGCGCGCCGGTCACCCGCGCAACATCATCATGTTGACGGCGGATGCGTTTGGCGTTTTGCCTCCGGTTGCGCGACTGTCGCCGGAACAAGCGATGTATCACTTCCTTTCCGGTTACACGGCGAAAGTTGCCGGCACGGAAAAGGGAATCAAGGAACCGGAAGCGACTTTTTCGACGTGTTTCGGTGCGCCGTTCATGGTGTTGCATCCCGGTGTTTACGCTGACTTGTTGGGCCGGCAGATGGGCAAGCACAACGCAGCGTGCTGGTTAGTCAATACTGGTTGGAGCGGTGGTCCATACGGTGTGGGCCAGCGAATGAAGATCAGTTACACGCGCGCGATGATTCGGGCGATTCTCAACGGGTCGCTGGCGCAGGTCGAAACGCAGCCCGATCCGATCTTCGGAGTCAACATCCCTGTTTCGTGTCCTGAAGTGCCGAACGAGGTGCTCCAGCCGCGCAACACGTGGGCCGACAAGGATGCGTACGATCGCCAGGCGAAGGATCTCGCTCGCCGTTTCAACGAGAACTTTAAGAAGTATGAAGAGGGCGTGTCGGAAGCGGTACGCGGGGTAGCGCCGAAAGCTTAGCCACAAAGAGGCACAAAAGACACAAGAGGCACTAAGACAAGGAAAGAGGTGAGCAACGCGTATGCGTACCTTGTCTGAATCGAATTCTTGTGCCTTTTGTGCTTTTGGTGCTTCTTTGTGGTTAATGATGTCGCGCTAACCGGGAGGCCAGTTCATCGGACGGCCTGCGAGCACGTGAACGTGAAGGTGAAACACGGATTGGCCAGCACCTTCGCCGCTATTGATTACGGTCCGGTAACCACTGTCTGCGTGACCCTGATCGTTAGCTATCCTCGCACCAATACGAAGCAAATGTCCGAGTAGCGCTTCATCTTTTTGCGAAGCGTCGTCAAGCGATTCGAGGTGCTCGCGTGGTATCACCAGCACGTGCATCGGCGCCTGTGGATTGGTATCGCGAATCGCAACGCACATTTCATCCTGGTGTAGAAGATCACCCGGTATCTCACCGCCGATGATCTTGCAAAACAAGCAACTCTTTTCGGTCATTCCCTCGGCTCCTTAATCCGCATTTGTTCCCTGAACGAGTCCCGCCGTCACGGACGTAGTTATACGTTCGATGTTTGCGCCGACCGCACGTAACTTCGCTTCGATCTTCTCGTAACCGCGATCGATGTGATAGACCCGATCGATCATCGTTTCATCATTCGCAATCAATCCCGCCAACACCAGCGATGCCGACGCGCGCAGGTCTGAAGCGATCACGCGCGCACCATTGAGTGGAGTCACGCCGTCAACGATCGCGCTGCTTCCGTCGATGTGTATCTGCGCTCCCATACGCTGCAACTCTGACGCATGCATAAAGCGATTCTCAAAAACCGTTTCGACGATCTCCGATCTACCTCGCGCCTGCGTCATCAGCACCATATACTGCGCTTGCATGTCAGTCGGAAAACTCGGATGCGGCGCAGTTGAAACGTTGCCGGCTGAAAGCCCTTCAGGACAACACGTCACTTCCAACGTCGTCGGATTCACTTCCTGGACCACCACGCCGACTTCGCGCAGCTTAGCGATGACAGCCTGCAAATGATCTGGGCGGCAGTCTTTAATTTCGAGCTGACCGTTCGTGATTGCCGCGGCGACGATGAAGGTGCCAGTTTCGATTCGATCGGGGATGATGGTGTGCTCTGCACCGCCGAGCGATGCGACGCCTTCGATCTGGATCGTGTCGGTTCCCGCGCCGTTCACTCGCGCGCCCATCTTGTTGAGCAGCTCGGCGAGGTCGACGATCTCAGGTTCGAGCGCACAATTGCGCAATGTTGTTGTGCCGCGCGCGAGTGTCGCGGCCATCATCAGGTTTTCTGTTCCGGTGACCGTGACTTTGTTGAACTCAACATCTGCCGCACGTAGCCGGCCGTCACTTGGAGCGCGCGCAGCAACGTTTCCGGCTTCGAGTCGCACTTCAGCGCCGAGTTTTTCAAATCCGGACAAGTGAAGATCGATCGGACGAGTGCCTATCGCACAACCGCCGGGCAGCGAAACTTTGGCCTTGCCGAAACGCGCGAGCAATGGACCAAGCACGAGCACTGACGCGCGCATCGTCTTTACCAGCTCGTAGGGCGCTTCGAAGAGTTCGATGTGCGCGGCGGTGATCTTGTGGGTTCGAAGTTCGGGAGTCAGGACAGTCGCGCCGATGTCTTCGAGCAGACGTCGCTGCGTGATGATGTCGCGAACGTAAGGGATGTTGTGGAGTGTGACGGTTTCGGGCGTGAGTAAGGCCGCGGCCATACACGGGAGGGCGGAATTTTTGGCGCCGCTAATCGACACCCGCCCGCGAAGCGCCCGGCCACCTGTGATGCGAAACTTGTCCACGAACCACAGATTATACAGATCCGCGTAATCTGTGGCTCGTGTGGATAACCACTAGTCGTTGGTGTTTGCCCGCTTGACGCGAACGCCGCCGTTCGTCGTCATGGCTTTGACGGTCGGGCCGCCGGAGCCGAGGTTGACGGCGATCTGCTTGTTGATTTGTCCCTGAACGGTAATCGGAAAATCGACGTTGACGCCGCCGTTCACGGTGCCTGTCTGCAAATTCGCCGAGTAGTTCTCGGGCACAGACAACACGATGCCGCCGTTGGTGGTCCGGACATCGAGCGTTTCGCCGTCCCAGCGATCGCCGCTGAGCTCGATCACGAGTCCGCCGTTGGTCGTCGAGCCGCGGACCGCCCCGCCAACTTTTCGCAAAACAACGCCGCCGTTGAGCGCGTTGAAATCGATCTTGCCGTTTACTTCGGAGATCGAAATACCGCCGTTGTGTGTTTCAAGCGAGAGATCAGCACGACGCGGGACAAACACTTCATAACTCACGTCCCAGTGATAGTTTCTGCGGTTGTCAGGACCGCTCGCGTAGATCTTCGAGCCGCTGGTCTCAATTCGGATTTGTCGCGCAAGATCGGCAGCCTCCGCGGCCGACGGCGCTCCGGTCTGCACTCGGGCGCGTATCAACACCTGGCCCTGTTCCCAACCTTTAACGGAGATGCCTCCGTTTTGCCGTCCGTCGATGGCGATTGGCGAACCGCTCATCGCGAGCGTTTGTTCGCGGATCTCGCAGTTTCCTTCCAACCTGTCGTTGTAGTAACTGTTATCGCGACAGGTTAGTGTTCCTTCCTTTTTCTGCGCCAACGCGGAAACGACGGTCAATGCCATCAACGCGGCAATAAACGCAGTGCGTCCTAAAAACCTGAACATGACTTCGGTCTCCTTCATTCGTCTGGGGTTTAGCTTTTCGAGGCTCTGGATGATAGACACCACAGTCTCCGGCGTTGTGACATTAAATCCCACCCGTTTTCTGGACGACCAGTATCCGAGGAATGCTTTGCAAATCAGGTCGAATCTCCATCAGCCGCCAGAATTTCGGCTCAATCAACTCCTGGACCGCTTCTCCCTGGTCGAATCCGATCTCCATGACCACGTGTCCCCCGGCGTTTAAGAAGCTGGGGGCGTCCTGAAGCAAACGTCGGATTACGCTTAACCCGTCCGCGCCCGGCGAAAGCGCGACCAGCGGTTCATGGTCGCGAACTTCTCGTTGCAAACCCGCGAGGGCAGCGGAAGAGATGTATGGCGGATTGGAAACGATTGCGTCGAATGTAGTTCTGTCCAGTGCGTCAAAACAGTTGGAAAGCTTCAACTCGATTCTGTCGCCTACACCTAGCACCTGGGCATTCTGTGCGGCAACTTTGAGTGCCGCTTCTGAAACGTCAACCGCAACCGCACGCGCGTCTGTTCTTTCACACAGCAAAGTCACGGCGATGCAACCGGATCCCGTTCCCACGTCGCAGATCGACGGCCCACGGACATCAGTGATCACCTCCAGCGCCGCCTCGACCAGCAACTCAGTCTCGGGTCGAGGTATCAGCACATCGGGAGTGACTCGAAACTCGCGTCCATAGAAGTCCTGCACTCCGGTGATGTATTGGAGCGGCTCGCCTTCGGCACGTCGCGCGACCACTTCGCGAAAACGATTCACTTCTGTCTCTTCCAACGAATCGTCCGCGTGACTAATCAGGAACGTCCGGTCTTTGCCGATCACGAACGCAAGCAGCGATCCCGCTTCGCGGCGTGATTCCGGCACGCCGCGCGCCTCTAAAGCTTGCGACGCTTCGCGCAGTGAATTGGCGATCGAAGTCTGCTCTGGCATACTTCTCAGGAACCAGCTAACGATTCAAAGTATTTACTAAGCATAAGGACGAGTCTCGTACCTCCCGTGACGTCATGGACCCTCAAAACGACAGGTTTTGAGGGTTCTGGCGTATAAGGGAAGAGTTTAACAACGTTTAGCCCCGAGGGGTTTCAATGGGTCCACTCTCGAAAAGCTTGCTCCTGTTCTCTCTCAACTGGCTCGACGCTCAGCTTACAATCCTCTGGTTGCGACTCAACGTTGCCACTGAGGGAAACGCACTCATGGCCCGACTGCTCGAACACGGCGACCTCTCCTTCCTCGCAATCAAACTCGCAATCGGCACCGCCGCTGCTTACATCCTCTACCGCTGCGCTCACTTGCCATTAGCCAAACGCGGAATGACGTTCATATTAATGATCTACGTCGCCCTCATGTTCGTACATGCAGCGACAGGCTGCGTCGCGCTTGGTTTGAGCATCCCAGTTTTCTAATCCGTGGTCGTTCATTACCAGTTTGCCCAAACACGGATATAATGGGCCAGCCAAATTATGACTCCGAGAGGGAAGAAGCTATGTACAGACTTTCCGCCCGCCAGATCCTTTTAATTGCCCTTATTTCAGGACTATTTGCAGCCGGAGGAGTGGTGCTTTTCGATCGGTTTTCGAAACGCGACGCACCTTCGCAAGCCGCTCTTTCAGAAGCGCCGCCGGCGGGAATCGCCGATCCGTCAACCGTTACTGACGAACAGAACAACATCGAAGTTTACCGCGCTTTGAGTCCAGGCGTTGTCTTTATCCAATCAACCTCATACGCGCGCGATTTTTTCGGATTTGTCGAACCACAGCAAGGGTCCGGCTCCGGCTCAATCCTGGACCAACAGGGGAATATTCTGACTAACTATCACGTCATCGCTGACGCGCAAAAACTTACGGTCAGCCTCGGTGGGAAGAAGAATTATCCGGCGGTTGTTGTTGGTCGCGATCCCGACACGGATCTCGCGGTCATTCGTTTGACTGAAAAACCACCTGGTCCATTGACTGTCGTTCCGATGGGCGACTCTGACAAGCTCGTCGTCGGACAGAAAGTGCTCGCGATCGGTAATCCGTTCGGCTTGGACCGCACGTTGACGACCGGCGTGATCAGCGGACTACAACGTCCCATCCGAGCGCGAAACAATCGCCTGATCGAAGGTGCGATTCAAACCGATGCGTCGATCAATCCCGGCAACTCAGGTGGACCACTGCTCGACTCGCGCGGCCGGATGATCGGTATCAACTCGCAGATCCTTTCGCCGTCCGGCAGTTCGGCCGGGGTTGGTTTCGCAGTGCCGGTGAGCATCGCGAAACGCGTCGTACCACAGCTTTTGCAATACGGAGCGGTCCGCCGTCCGAAACTCGGTATCAGCACTCGCGATGTAGATACGATCCGCACGCAGGTCGATCTTCCGGTGTCTGATGGGGTGCTGATCGTCCAGGTCGCGCGCGGTAGCGGTGCGGCTGCGGCCGGTCTGCGCGGAATGCAACAGACGGAAATGGGCGACTTCGAGCTCGGTGACATTATCGTCGGCATCAACAACGAAAAGATCGCCAACTCCGACGATTTGTTCCGCGTGCTCGACAAGTATCAGATCGACCAAACAGTGCAGGTGCAAATCTGGCGTGACGGACAACGCACGTCTGTTCCGGTTCGCTTGATGGAGTCACCTGAATCGCGTCGTTAACCTCGAAGGAGGTTTTCAGTGCATCAAACCACCCATTTCTTCAACCTTGGTTATGGGTGGTTGTGTAAGCACTGTAGCG
>Ga0079218_10000612_pt1 | contig 11121 bp, 8 predicted proteins | sample NCCompost_FD_77181 | JGI IMG/M metagenome (GOLD analysis project Ga0079218, IMG submission 77181) | Agricultural soil microbial communities from Utah to study Nitrogen management - NC Compost | ecosystem: Environmental > Terrestrial > Soil > Agricultural land | place: USA: Utah | collected... | reverse complement strand
CCGCCCAACGTCTGTCTTGTCCCGGATCGCACCGTCTTCAAAGGCCAAATTGGATTCCTGGCCCGCAACCTTGGACTTTGGACTTTGAACTTTGGACAATTGTGTTATTCGATTGAGAAGTATTTGGCTTCGGGGTGGTGCACGATGATCGCTGAGGTAGACTGCTCAGGATCCAACTGAAACTCTTCGGTCAGCTCCACGTCGATGCGCGCCGGATCCAGCAACTCAAAGAGTTTAGTCTGATCTTCCAGATCGGGACAGGCCGGGTAGCCAAAACTAAAGCGCGAACCCTGATAGCCCTGGTGAAATAACTTCGTAACTTCGGTAGCATCAGCTCCGGCAATTCCCAACTCCTGGCGAATTCGTTTGTGCCATAACTCAGCGAGAGATTCCGCACTCTCAACACTGAGACCGTGGAAGAAGAGATAGTCAGCGTAGTTGTCTGCCTTGAACAGTTCCTGTGAATACTCAGTAGCGCGTCTGCCGACTGTCACCAGATGGAAGGCAGCAACATCCATTCGCCCCGACTCGCGGCTCGCAAAAAAATCAGCGAGACAAAGATGCTTACCTGCCGGCTGGCGCGGAAAAGTGAACCGCGTCCGTTCCGTCTTCTCGTCATCTTGATAAATGATTAAATCGTTGCCCGATGACTGTACGGGGAAATAACCATAGACCACACGCGGCACAAGAAGCTGCTCTCGTTGGCATCGCTCCTGCAATTCCTCGTATATCGGACGAACCGTAGCGCGAACAAAAGCCTGATACTCATCAGCCGGGCGGGATCCCTGCTTAAACTGCCACTGACCTTTAAAGAGCGCCGTCTCATTTACAAAAGCGAATACTTCTTTCAGCGGGATTTCTTCAACGACGCGCGAACCGTAGAATGGCGCCTGTGGTATAGGCGAGTCGGTACTAATTGCCGAACGAGTTGTGTGCGAAGTGTCTCCCGATCCCTTCGCCGTCCCGCGCGGCCTGGCGGGTTTTCGAATACCAAGCTTCGCGTCCTCCCCAACCAGATCTTCTTGATCCTCAGCCCCGGTAGAGCTTCGGAATTCACCATTCCCGCCAGCGACAGCCGCAGCAACCGCGATGCCTGTGCCACTCATCAGCTTGTCCATTGTGTGCAAACCGGCAAAGGCGTCGCGCGCGTAGAAAAGTTGGCCCTTGTAAATCGGCTTGAGGTCTTCGTCAACGTAGCGACGGTTCAGTGCCGCGCCTCCCAGCACAACCGGCACATCAATGCCACGTTCGTTCATCAGTTCAAGGTTCTCTTTCATAATGAGCGTAGACTTTACGAGCAGCCCGCTCATGCCGATAGCATCAGCCTTGTGCTCTTCGTAAGACTGGAGAATGTTGTCTATCGCCTGCTTGATACCCAGGTTGATGACCTTGTAGCCGTTATTAGTCAGAATAATATCGACCAGGTTCTTGCCGATGTCGTGCACATCACCCTTCACAGTGGCAAGCACCATCGTGCCTTTAGCTGTGGCGCCGCCCTTCTTCTCCATGAATGGCTCGAGAAAGCGAACCGCAGCCTTCATCGCCTCTGCAGATTGCAGCACAAACGGCAACTGCATCTGTCCGCTGCCAAATAGATCCCCTACTACCTTCATGCCTTCAAGGAGAATGTTGTTAATGATGTCGAGCGCCGGATGAGTCTCGAGCGCCTTCAGCAGCTCCGTTTCGAGACCGATCTTTTCCCCGTCGATGATGTGGTTCTTGAGTCGCTCCTCGACAGTTTCACCTTTTGAGGCCTTCTTGCTGCTCTTGCTCTTTACTCCTTCAAAGAGTCTGGTGAACTCAGTCAAGGGATCGTAAATGCAGACCTCCCCGTCAAACTTTCGCTGATCGTAGATAAGCTCGCGAGCGACTCTCAGTTCCTGTTCGCCAATTCGATTAAGGGGCTCGATCTTGCTGGCGTTTACAATCGCCGCGTCGAGCCCTGCCTCGACGGCGTCGTGGAGAAACACGGAATTAAGGACGACGCGCGACGCTGGGTTGAGTCCAAAGGAAATATTTGAGACACCAAGAATTGTGAAGCACCCTGGCAAGTCCTGCTTGATGCGACGAATGCCCTCGATGGTCTCAAGCGCGTTGCGCCGATCTTCCTCGATGCCGGTGGAAATGGGTAGCGCGAGCGGGTCAAAGAAAATGTCGCTAGCGGGAAGATTCAGTTCGCTGGTCGCTTGCTCGTAAGCGCGCTTTGCGATCGCAAACTTACCGTCCGCCGTTCGTGCCATTCCCTCCTCATCAATGGTTCCGATAACAACGCTGGCGCCATACTGTTTTGCGAGATCGATAACTCTTGTAAAGCGCGGGACACCGTCTTCATAGTTTGTCGAATTGAGAATACTCTTACCGCCCGCATGCTGAAGCCCGGCTTCCATCTTTTGCCATTCGGTGGAATCGAACATCAACGGAAGCTTGATATTGGTTACCAGGCGGGAAGCGAGTTCGTGCATGTCGCTTTCACCGTTGCGACCCACGAAATCCACGTTCACGTCCAAGATGTGAGCACCCTCACGTTCCTGTTCTTTAGCGAGCGAAACTAAGCCGTCCCAATCTTCAACATTCAGCAGATCGCGCATTTTCTTCGAGCCGCTGGCGTTGACGCGTTCTCCGACAATCAGGAAGGACGCATCCTGAACGTAAGGCTGTTGGAAGTAAATCGACGAAGCCGCGGGTGTAAGCTTAGCGTGGCGCACTTTGGGTGTAATCCGCTGCATGGCTTCAACGACCAGCTTCAAATGGGCCGGAGTAGTGCCACAACACCCGCCCACGACGTTGACGCCGAAGTCACTGGCAAAGTGGACGACCTGTGCCGTGAAGGTCTCCGGAGTCTCGTCGTAGTGCATTTTCCCATCAACGACGGAGGGCAAACCGGCGTTTGGGAGGACCGAGACCGGCAACGGTGAGTTTTCGCAAAGGTAGCGAATGCTCTCGGTCATGTGACGCGGGCCGGTGCCGCAATTCATTCCGATTAGGTCGACTGGAAACGGCGCGAGCGCAGTTAAGGCCGCGCCAATTTCGGTTCCATTGAGCATGGTGCCGAAGACTTCAATCGTCACCTGAGCGATCACGGGGACGCGAGTGCGATGCTGTTTGAAGTGCTCGAAGATTGCGGACAGCGCTGCTTTTGTTTGAAGTAGATCCTGACAGGTTTCAACTATCAGCAGGTCGGCGCCACCATCGAGCAACCCGCGGACCTGTTCGGCGTAAGCTGCTTTCAGATCAGCAAAGCTAATGTGGCCCAGCGTGGGCAGTTTGCGTCCCGGCCCCATGGAGCCTGCCACCCAGCGAGGCTTGGCCTTCGTGGAGTAGTCTGCGGCGACACGTTTCGCAAGACTGGCGGCCAGGACGTTCATCTCGTAAGCCTTATCGCCAATGTCATACTCGGCAAAATCCACAGGGGTACCGTTGAACGAATTGGTCTCAATTACGTCGCAACCAACATCGAGAAATGCTTTGTGAACGTTTTCGACGGCGTCGGGCCGGGTGACCAAAAGATTTTCGTTACAGCCTTCGAACCGCAGGCCGCCAAAATCCTCCAGTGTCAGATTCTGCACCTGCAGGTTGGTCCCCATCGCGCCGTCAAAGACGACGATTCGCTCTTTTAATGTATCGAGAAATGTGGACATGTGATCGTGATTCGTGAATCGTGAATCGACTCGTCAGCTGAATCGATAACTACTTACGATTCACGATTGACGATTGACGATTAACAATTTATGAGAAAAGCCCCGCGCTAAACAACGCGGGGCTTTCCTAAAACCCTTTTCGATAAGTCTTATGAAAGACTCGCCGAGCTGTTTAGCCGATTATTTTACGTGGCCGCAAGTCGCCTTAACTCACCACGTTCGCTCCAGAAGCATTGAAACACCGGGCGGTGGAAGCTGTCAAGATGAAGGTCTGAGGGCCTTAGGCTGCCAGACTCATTTTCCATTTCTCATTTCTTATAATTTCTTATTTCATTCCCAGATTCACCTGGGTCCTGCATTGCTGTTTGACCAGGGAGGAGGGCGTTTGGAACGCTGGGACGCGCGCGCTGGCACGGAAGCCGATGAAAAATGATATATGGAAAATGTCTTTGGCGGCCCGACGTCAATAGCTTTACCTCCCACTACTTTCCCTTTACCATCCCTGTTCATGCGGCGCGCCATCTACCCCGGCTCTTTCGATCCTGTCACCAACGGCCACCTGGACATCATCGAACGCGGTTGTAAACTCTTCGACGAAATCATCATCGCCATCCTAATCAACCCGGAGAAGCTACCGTTCTTTACGATCGAAGAGCGGCGCGAAATGCTGAACGAGGTCTTGAAAGGAATTGAAACGTCCAGCTGCAAAGTTCGTGTCGATGCCTTTGAAGGACTACTGGTGCAGTACGCCGTGGCGCAGAGAGCTGACGCGATCGTCAGAGGCATCCGCGCCATTTCCGACTACGAATACGAACTGCAGATGGCGTTGATGAACCGTCGCCTCGAGCCAACTATCGAAACCGTCTTCATGATGCCGGCCGAGACATATTCTTATGTCAGCTCGCGTCTCGTGAAAGAGGTGTTTCAATTAGGGGGCAAGTTAACGGGCTTGGTACCATCCCTGGTTCAGAAACGCATGAAGGAAAAGGTCAGAAGCAAATGACGCAGGCGGCAAGTTTAATCTTTCCGATTTCGGAGAACGTGGCGCGGATGAAACCTTCAGCTACGCTCGCTGCGATGCAGGCCGCGGAGGCAATGCGCGCAGCAGGCGTAAACGTGGTCGATTTTGGCGCTGGTGAACCCGATTTCGACACTCCCGATAACATTAAGGACGCAGCCGCCGCGGCGATGGGCGCCGGTCAGACGAAATACACACCAACCGCCGGAACGCGAAATTTGCAACAAGCCATCATTGATTTCTACGAAAGACAGTTTGGCCTCACTTATGACCGCGCGGAGGTGATGGCCACTTCCGGCGGAAAACAAGCCATCTTTAATGCGGTGGTGAGTTTGCTCAATCCCGGCGATGAAGTGCTGATTGCCAAACCCTACTGGGTGACGTTTCCAGAGATCGTGGTGTTCGGGCGCGGAGTTCCGGTGTTTATTGAGACGGAGGATACGGGATTTCTCTTAAATGCCTCGCAGATTGAACGCGCCATCACGCCGCGCACAAAACTTATTATTCTTAACTCGCCTTCGAATCCATCGGGACGCGTGATCGCTCCAAGTGAATTTCGCAAAATCATGGAGCTACTGAGCGATCGCGGCATTTATGTGATTTCGGATGAGTGTTACTTGCGCTTTGTCTATCCGCCGGCTGAAATCTTCAGCGCGGCCAGCCTTCCTGCAAACCTACGCACTCGCCTCTGCATTGCCGGTTCCTTTTCAAAAACTTATGCGATGACTGGCTGGCGTTTGGGATATGCCCTGGCCCCGCGCGAGTGGACCAAGGCGATGCTGAATGTGCAAGGGCATTCAACGAGCAATCCAAACTCAATCGCTCAGGCAGCAGCCATCGAAGCGCTCAACGGTCCGCAAGAGTCGGTGGCCGTGATGCTGGCGGAATACACAGCGCGGCGCGCTTGGCTTTTGCAAGCACTGAAGGAGGTCCCAGGCCTTAAATGCGACGAGCCTGAGGGCGCGTTTTACGCTTTTCCGAATGTCACCGGCTGCTTCGGCGGCCGGCTGCGAAACTCAGCCGAGTTCGCGCAGCAACTTCTGGAAAAGGAACAGACTGTGGTTACGGATGGAGCGGGGTTCGGGTGCGAAGGTTATCTTCGGCTCTCCTACGCCACTTCAATGAGTCAACTTGAGGAAGGCGTGAAGCGTATTAAAAGATTCGTTGAAGGCTTGTAGCTGAGGTCATGCGCCTTCTCATTCTCACCGGGCTTCAGTCTGGTGAGTTGATTCCTCAGGGATGAACGGAACCGATTTAACGGTTTTTGAGCCGGGCTAAGAGGGGAAACCGTTGAACCGGTTAACTCTCGTTCGATGTACGTTACACCGGGCTGAAGCAGGGTGCGAATTAGACCGCAAATAGAAGAAGGCGCTGGCTGGAATCCCAATCAGCGCCTCTCTTATTTAAGGGCAGACGATTAGTACAGGTTAAAGTTGTACTCCAACTGGATGTACATCGAAACCGGTCGACCGTCCTTCGTCGCAGGTGTAAACCTGATCTGACGTGCCGCAGCGATCGCTCGTTCCGTCAGTCCAAAAGGTAAACCGGACACCGCGCGAATACTGGTGACTTGGCCACCTGACGTAAACACGGCCCGCAGGACGACAGTTCCCGTAATTTGATTCTTGCGTGCCTCTTCGGTGTATTGCGGTTCTGGCTTCGACAGGACACGAGCCTTCGAGTTCACTTCCTTGCCGCTGAAGATCCGATTGTAGTCGCCGCCACCGCCACCGCCGCCGGGGCCTCCACCGCCATCGTTGCGATCACCGCCACCGATGTTTCCGCCGCGGCCTGGTCCAATACCGCCGCCTTCACCGGGCCCAATGCCGCCGCCCGTACCGGTACCGATTCCATTACCGGAACCAGGGCCTGAGGATGGGACGTTGCTCTTCGATTTAAAGTCACCGTAGGGAAGCACACGCGCATCGGGTGGAACCAATAACGGATCAGCCACCACGGTTGCTGCTACGGGCAGCGAAGGATTCTTGATCGTCGGCGGATTTGGGTCTGGCGCCACAACTTGCGGCACCGTCAAGGATGCTTGTGGCGTTTTACCAAAGGACGCAGGGCGTTGGTCTTCGCGTCCGCCACCGCCACCACCTGCGGCTTTTTCAGGCTTAGGCTTACTTCCGCCACCGCTCCCTTTGTTCATCCCTGCCGTACCAGGATCCGGGGTCGGCTGCTCGGCGGGGATGTCGAAAATCTGATCAACCAATTGCTCATTGTTCTGAGCGATCTGGTTCTCTTGATTTCGCGTTTGAATTCGGTCGATCCAAAACACACCCAGCACCATGGTGATAACCAGTACGAGAGCGCTTAGAACACCGGTCGCCACGTTCGGCTGCGACAGGACTCTCCAGCCCGCCTGTCCGTAGCCCACAATCATGCGCTTGGTAAACCCAAAAGGATCACGCTTGAATTCCGGCCAGGTCAATTCAGAATTATGCGCGACTTCCTTAAGCTCGGCGACCAGTCTGTGTGTCAGACCAGCATCGTCGATGAAGGTCAGGTGATACTCACCCTTGGGAGCGATAATCCCGGCCGCAGCGCCGGCTGTTGCCGCAACGTAACCCGGTTCAGTCGCCGTAGACACTGGCGCCTGTGGCACCGCCGCGCGCGTAACACTCTCCTCGACTTTTTCAACAACCGCCGCCAGCGGCGTCCCGTCCACCGGACAAAAGCTGAATTTGTCCGCAAACTCTTCCTGGCATGTGGAACAAAACTTCATCGTGACTACCTCTTTTTGCCTTAGTGGAAGCGGAAGCGGGGCTGAAGCAGAATCCGCGTTAACCCACTCCCTATGATAACTGTTTGAGACGCGCTGATCGAGAGATATTGATGGCTCTGGTGCGACCCACCGTTTTAGTACGCTCTTAAGCTCGTCTTCCGAAACAAAATGATCTCCGGGTTCGATGCTGCTCATTAAGGCTTCTCCAAAGTAGCAATTTCGAGGGCACTATTCAACAAATAGGGTCGCAACGTGGCTCGTAGCCCCTCACGTGCTCGATGAAGCCGGGCCTTCACCGCGCCCACATCACTGCCGACAACGTCGGCAATCTCACTCAGGGCCAACCCTTCATACTCAAAAAGAACAAGCGCTTCGCGCTGTAGCGGCGGCAGACTCATAACCGCCTCTTTTACCTTCTGAGAGAGCTCCCCAGCCAGCAGCCGGTGGATAGGCTGTTCCCTTGCGGGGCCGGCCGGCTCTTCGCTTAACTCCTCGAAGGAACCCGTTCTACCGGAGCCGCGAAAGTGTTTCAAGGATAAGTTTCGCGCCGCCGCGTAAAGATAGGTTCGGAGCCCACCTCGTGACGGTTCAAAACCCTCGGGACGCCTGATCAGACTCAAAAAGCAATCGTGGGTCACATCCTCGGCCGACTCCGCAGATCCGAGCAGCCGGTAAGCAAAACGAAAAACTGCGTTCCGATGCCGTTCGTACAGCTCAACGAAAGCTGCCTGATCGCCACCTTTTGCCCTTTCAAACAAGAGCTCGTCTGAGATTCTCTCTGGCAATCAAGCTCCGATCTCTTAAGCAAAAGCCTGAGGGAAGCGCTTCCTACCTTAATTACCGCCAAAGCGCGAAAAGATACGGCCTCCGCCGACTTTTTCTGGATTTCTGCGCCGCAGGAATTCAAATACCCACCCATCTCGACTCGATCATCTGTCTGCGCTACACCCAAATTGTGGGCGATGGCATCTGATCGACATGCCTATGATGCATTTACGGGCCAAACGGTTGACGCGCTAATATCTCGCATCTAAGATGGCCTCGCTCCCCTAAATTCAGTGTTACGCCGGACTTAGTGGTCTGGGTTCCATAGCTTAAAAGGCAATTATCAACATCCTTGTATTTATGAAGTTAATTTCAAGAATAAGCTCTGCGACGCTACCGGAGAGCGTAGCTTTTCTTCTTTTGGCGGCTTTCCTGCTCACGGCAGCTCCAGCTCGCGGTCAGCTTTCTCAGCAACCTGAACGCGACCAAATGCTCAACGGGCTGCGCATGCTACTTTGGCACCGGCCAGGGGATGTGGACGTTTTCCTGAGCCTACGCATCCATAGCGGCGCCGCTTTTGATGTCGAAGGCAAATCCGGTGAAATGGCTGTCCTGGGTGACATTCTCTTCCCCGATCCCACCACTCGGGAATATTTCACTGAAGAAATGGCCGGCCGGCTTGACGTCGATACCGATCACGACTCGATCACTATAACGATGAAGGGGCGCGCCGATCAGTTTGAACGAATCATTGAAATCCTGAGAACTGCCCTGGTAACAACGCAAATCACTCCCGAGAACGTTGCGAGGATTCGTGAAGGGCGGATCAAGATTGCCAGGGAGACGAGTATTGCTCCTGATGTGCTTGCCGATCGGGCCATAGCCGCGCGCTTGTTTGGTGACTTCCCTTATGGCCGCCCGGCCAGTGGTTCCGCCGAGTCTCTAAGCCGGGTCGACCGTGCCGACCTGCTACTCGCACGCGAGCGCTTTCTCAACTCAAACAATGCAACGCTGGTAGTCATGGGGGGCGTGCCACGCAACCGGGCGGTTAGGGCCGTCCGTCAACTTCTGGGCCCGTGGCGCAAAAGCGAACAAATCGTCCCCACAACGTTTCGCCAGCCAACCGCCCCGGATTCGCGACCGCTACTCATTAATGGTGCTTCCGATCAGAGTGCCGAAATTCGGCTGGCTGTCCGAGGGTTAGCCCGTTCAGATCGAGACCTAAATGCAGCCTCGCTGCTGGGAATTGTGGCTCGCCAACGTTGGGAGAAATTGTCTCCAGAAAGTGCGCGGCGCCCGCTCTTCGTGAGGCATGAGGCCCATGTACTACCAGGGATGTTTGTGATGGGTACCAGCGTAGACACCCTGCTGGTTGCGAAAGCTTTAACTCAGGCGCGGGAAGTAATGCAGTCGTTGATGCTGGTTCCGGCAACAGTTGATGAGCTTGCGCGGGCCAAAGCGGAACTAAACGCGCAAGCCGCGAAAGAATTGGCGCGCCCGGAAGGAATCGCACGGCTCTGGCTTGATGCTGATACGTTTGGGCTGCAGGACAGGATTGCGGAGGCGCCCGCGAACGACGCAATTACCCCCGCAGATTTGCAACGAGTTGCGACCCGACTGTTTAAAGACGCTCCGGTAGCCTCAGTGGTGATTGGCGATGCAAAACAGTTGCAGGCCGCCCTTGAGCCGAGCATCAAAGTCGAGATGATGGGCGAGGTCGCGCCACGTCCCGCCAAACCTGAAACCAAACCTACAATGACCATCCCGATCAAGAAACCGGAGTAATCGCAAATCTTTCGCAATCTGCTTGCAACCATACCTCAATCGGTTTTCGCTTAACTGTGTCTGACACTCGCAAGGCAATTGAGAACGACCACGCGAGACGCGTCCGCGAGATGTTCGCTACTATCGCCGGACGCTACGATTTACTCAACCATCTGCTCTCAGGCCAGATGGATAAGCGTTGGCGCAAGTTAGTTGCAAGGCGCCTGCGCGAAAGACTTGAAACGAACGACGCGGTAGTTCTCGATGTTGCCTGTGGCACAGGCGATCTTTCGCTGGAGTTATTTGAAACACTTGGGGCGCGGGTAGTGGCTACTGATTTTTGCCGGCCCATGTTGGAAATCGCGGCGCGAAAAGTTGCGAAGTCGACACCAACAGGTAGGACGCCAATCCCGCTAATCGAAGGAGACGCTCTGCGGTTGCCGTTTCTGGACCGATCCTTCGATGGCGTAACTATCGCTTTTGGCTTACGCAATCTTTCGAATGTAGAGCGGGGACTCGCTGAATTGTTACGGGTGTTAAAGCCGGGGGCCAGTCTGGCAATCTTAGAGTTTTCACAACCCGTTGTTCCTGGGTTTAGTTTTCTGTTCAAAGCCTATTTCACAAAGCTTCTGCCTTTCGTTGGAGGTTTAATTAGCGGGTCGCGGAGTGCTTATCGATACTTACCAGATTCCGTTTCGCGGTTTCCCGATCAGAAGGAATTGGTCGCGCGGATGCAGCAAGTAGGCTTTGAGCGAGTTGAGTATCAGAATTTGACGGGCGGCATTGCCGCAGTGCATTTAGCCACACGCCCGCGATAAATTTTTCGAGATTGGTCGCAACCAATGGTAGCGGCCAGTAGAGAGCGCAGCCGGGATGTAGCCTTTTGAGCGTGCGGTTGTCGGGGCCATGCGACTCATTCCGAGGCTTGATTCCTGGCTGCGTTCTTTTTCATCTTCCTTCCCACCGTTCATTTTCTTTTTCTGAAGCAGAGGGTTTTGGCCTAAACCCCCAGTCTGCGGCATCGGCAATACAATCGAAAATCGCATAATTCGCGAATCGTTTGCTATTATCCTCGCGACTTCCGTATTCCTAGTGGCCCTGAGACTCGCCAGATTGCGTTTACGATCAAAGCATAAAATTTTCGGCGCCGTGCGACGGATCGCGATCCTGCTGCTGGTTGTCTGGACCGTGGTCTCTCTTGTGACGAT
>Ga0079218_10000611_pt1 | contig 11135 bp, 11 predicted proteins | sample NCCompost_FD_77181 | JGI IMG/M metagenome (GOLD analysis project Ga0079218, IMG submission 77181) | Agricultural soil microbial communities from Utah to study Nitrogen management - NC Compost | ecosystem: Environmental > Terrestrial > Soil > Agricultural land | place: USA: Utah | collected... | reverse complement strand
TCGCCTACCGCCCTACCGCCCTACCGCCCTACCGCCCTACCGCCCTACCGTCTAACTGACCACCGACAGCCAGAACCGATCATACACCTCGCGCACCGCTTCTCGATCCTGCCCCAGGACGAGGGGAAGCTGCAGGCCGTCGAGCACCGCCACGATCGCCGCCAGCGTTTCGTCGCTGAACTCCGTGGCGTCCAGCGCCCCGCCGAGCGACTGCGCGAGCTGGCGCAGCTCCGACGGCTGCACGAGCATTGCGTCGCGGATCGCGTGCTCGCTTGACGACGCCAGGGCGAGCCACGCGCTGTGCTCTCCCGACTCCACCTCCGCCACCAGCAACGCCCAGAGCTCGTCGAGGCCCACCGCTCCGCCCACCGCGAGAGCGCCGCGGCGCCGCTCTGCACGATCTCGACGCATTGCACCGGCGACGACGGCGAGCAGCTCCCACTTGGACGTGAAGTGGTAGTGTACCAGTCCCTTCGCGCATCGGGCTTCGCGCGCGACGCGATCGACCGTCCAGTGCTCGAAGCCGTCGCGCACCAGGACGGCGCGAGCCGCATCGACGATACGTGGCTGCTTCATGCCGATTCGAGCGCGCGGCCGGCGCTGGACATGCGCTCGGCCATCGCATCGCACAGGCCGGCGATGTCCGCGTCGGCGAGGCGGTAGCAGGTGTACAATCCGGACCGCCTCCGGTGAACGATTCCGGAGGCATGCAGGATCTGCAGATGCTTGGAGACGTTCGCCTGCGCGCCACCGGTGGCTCGGACCAGCTCCGAGACGTTGCGCTCGCCGCCGCGAAGCGACTCGACGATCGCCAGGCGGAGCGGGTCCGCGAGTGCCTTGAACCCCGCCGCTACACGCCGGCGGAGGTCCGCGGCGGATTCCATCACGGCTTCGCCTTCGGGGCATCCTCCACCGGCAGTCCGGCCTCCTTCCACGCCGCGAAGCCGCCGGCCAGGTTCAGCACGTCTTCCACTCCTTCGGCCTGCAGCAGGCTTGCGGCGATGGCCGAGCGCGTGCCGCCCTGGCAGTGAAGCACAATCGGACGGTCGCGCGGGATTTCGGCGATGCGCGATGGCAGCTCGCCGAGGGGGATGTGATGCGCGCCTTCCAGGTGTCCTGCTTCCCACTCGTGCACGTTCCGCACGTCGACGATCGTCGCTCCGCCATCGCGGAGCCGGGTCGCGACGTCCCCCGAGGAGATTTCAGTGACGGTCTCGAGAGTTCCGCCGGAACGTTTCCATTCGTCGACCGCTTCGACGCCGAACCAGCCGTGCACCCGATCGAGGCCGATCAATGCGAGGTCACGCACGGCTTCCTCGAGCGCGCGCCCTTCCTCCGCGATGAGGTAGAAGTCCCGATCGTACGGAATGAGCCAGCCCGCCCACGTGGTGAACGATCGGTTGAGCGGAATGTTGATCGTGCCCGGCACGTGCCCGGCGCCGAACGCGTGGACCGACCTCGTATCGAGCACGATCGCACCCGATTCCAGCACGTGTCGGAGGGTGTCGCCCGCGAGAGCCGGTGGCTTGGGCAGGTGGCCAAGGACGCGCGGCCCTTCCCGGTTCATGCGCTTCATCTCCGCGAAATACCGTGGCGGCTCGGGCTGACCTGCGAGCACGCCCGCCACGAACTCCTCTTCACTCCCTGCGATGAGGCCCCAGTTGACGAGGCGCTCGTAACCCAGCGTCGTCTGCGGAACCGCGCCGAGCGACTTGCCGCAGGCTGATCCGGCACCGTGACCCGGCCAGAGCTGCAGGTGATCCGGCAGCTTCTTGAAGCGCTGCAGCGACGCATGCAGCTGCCGGGCACTCGCCTCCATGCTGCCGACAACGCGCGCCGCGCGCTCGAGCAGGTCGGGCCGGCCCACGTCCCCGACGAATACGAAATCACCGGTGAAGACGCCCATCGGCCGGTCGGTCGTCGCGGTGTCCGTGACCATGAATGCCAGATGCTCGGGCGTATGCCCGGGCGTGTGCATCACGTCGAATCGAACCTGCCCCACCTGGAACTGGTCCCGGTCCCGGAGCAACCGCGCGGCGTCCGATCTTGCGAACGCGTACTGCCAGTCCTCGCCGCCTTCGGCCGACAGCAGGAGCGCCGCCCCGGTACGGCCCGCGAGCTCGCGGGATCCGCTCACGAAGTCGGCGTGAATGTGGGTCTCGGTCACATGGGTGATGCGGACGCGTTCTGCCGCGGCCGCCGCCAGATACTGCTCTGCGTCGCGATTCGGATCCACGACGATGGCTTCCCGCGTCAGTTCGCAGCCGACGAGGTAGCTGGCCTGGGCGAGCTTGGGGTCGTAGATGCGGTGGAGGATCATGCAGTCACGAGGGTCGCGGGGGTCGCGGGAGCGATGGTCACGGTCATCCGAAGACCTCGCGGTTCTGGTAGAGGACGAAGCCGGCGACGAACAGGAGAAAGATGGCGAAGGCGCGCTTGAGGCGCGCTGCCGGGACCAGGCGGACGAGACGCGTGCCGATGAGAATCCCGGCGATGGCCACGGCCGTGAACGCGAGGAGAAAGCCCCACGGCGTGCTCGTCTGGCCGGCGTAGCCGAGCCAGCCGGCGAAGGTGTTGAGGGCGATCACGAGGAGCGACGTGCCGACCGCTTCCTTCATCGGAATGCCGGCGAGCAGGACCAGGGCGGGCACGATCAGGAATCCCCCGCCGATTCCGACGAGACCGGTGAGGGTGCCGACAGCGAAGGCGATTGTCAGGAGACGGGCGGGACGGGCGGGACGGGCGGGATGGGCGCTGCCCGGTGAAGTGCCGCGGTACATCGATGTAGCAGCGGCGAGCATGGCGGCAGCAAGCAACACAAGTTGCACCGGACCGCCGACGAGCGGCGCGAGGAAGCGGGCTGACAGGAACGAGCCGGCCATCGCAGCTGCGCCGAAGATTAGAGCCGCCGTGATTCGGATGGTTCCCGCCCGCCAGTGCGCCGCGGCGCCGACGAGACTCGTTACCCCGACCACGGGGAGGGTCAGTGCGATCGCCTGCTTTGCTTCGAATCCCATTACGTACACGAAGACCGGTACAGTAAGCACCGACCCGCCGCCCCCGAGCATCCCGAGCGAGAGACCGATGAGGCCAGCAAACATGAACCCAAGGAGGGCCAGGAGAGATCCGGGCGAAAGTATGAGAAACAACCGTTTTGGAATATTGTTCCGACGTCCAAGCGGGGCAATGTGTTGGACGGAACCCGGGGAACGACCCCAGAGTATCGGGCTGGGGTGGCGGAGGCCTGGGAACGTCCCCAACTGAAACCTTCGGAGGCGCCTCGGCGTATCTTTTTCGTATGAATGAGACCATTTCGCACAACGGCATGCCTTCGGTCTTCTCACCGCTCGCCAAGGCGCTGCTCGACGGGTTCAGCGAGGGGGTCGTCGTTTTCGACTCCGAGGGACGGCTCCTCTATGCGAACCAGCAGGCGCGGGCGACGCTCAGCAACGAGGACCTCGCCGAAGGCGCTCAGGACCTGATGCCCCGCCTCGCGGCGATCGGCGGACGACTACGGCCGCTTCGCATCGGATCACTCGAAGTGGGGGAGGCGATGTTCATTCCCGGCTCGGAAGGGCCCACGACGCTCGCGGAGCGGGAACGCGAGGCTATCGTCCGGACGCTCGATTCGCATAATTGGAAGCTCGCCGAAACCGCCAGGGAGCTCGGGATCAGCCGCACGACGCTCTGGCGGCGCCTCAAGGCATACGGGCTGCACCGCGACGGCCGGAGCAAATGGGCCCACACGTCGTAATCCTTCTTTCGATCCTCCAGCAGCAACCTCAAGACACCCTGCGCATCACATACGGCAACCCGGCCACCAGGGCACTGGTGGTCCGGGCAGCCGAGCGGCATGCGGCGCGCGATTCGGCCGTCGCCGACTATCGGGCCCGGATCCGTTACCGGTTGAGCGTTTCGCTCGGCAAGCGGCGCTGGGGCCGGCCCGCCACGGCGGCAGTCGAGGAGCAGGACGCGGTCGTCGCCTGGCAGCGGCCGAACGATCTGCGGGTGGACGTGGTCGGGCGCCGATTCCGGAGCCGGTCGGAGCGGCTGCAGCTCTCGAGCACCTTCGACCGGCCCTGGTTCGTTCCGCGCGGACTCGGCGACTCGATCCGGATCTTCAGCGACGAGTTTCCGGCCACCGGCGCTTTGCATCCGCTTGGCGCCGGGTCGGATCGGGCCTATCACTACGACCTCGTGGACAGCGTCGCGCTGCAGGTCCCGGGTGCCGCACGACTCAAGCTCTACGCGGTCCAGGTCGTTCCCAAGGCCGTCGGCCCGGCGCTCGTCGCGGGTCGACTCTGGCTCGATGCCGAGACCGCCGAAGTCGTGCGATTCACCTTCCGCTATGTAGGCACCGGCCTCTGGGCCCGGCCCGACGACGAGGACGGCAGGGACAGCGTCTCCACACGCCGGCTCAACAGTCTCATCAACAGGATCGTCACGCTCGACGTCGATCTCGAGTACGGAATGCAGGACGGTGTGCACTGGATGCCGTTCCGGCAATCGATCGCAGGCACCGTCCGGATCCCGATCATCACCGACGTCGTGATTCCATTCCAGGCAATCACGACCTTCGACGACTACGAGATCAACACCGGACGGCCGATCGCGTTCGCGCTGGCGCTTCCCGACTCCGCCGATCGCGCGGCACGCGAGGAGTTGCGTGACTCCCTGAGGGAGGAGCGTCGCGAGGGACGGGCGGACAGCCTGCGCGGCTGGAGCTACGCCGACCGGTGGCCCGGGGGCCGCTTCGAGGTGCACCGCCCGTCCAATGACTCGCTCTCCCGCTACACCGGCTGGACCGATTCGCTGGTCATCGACAACGAGCCCGAGAGCGAGGCGCGCATCCGGGAGGCGCAGGCGTCGCTGGCCGCGCTGGCGGAGGAGCTGCCGGACCCGCTGACCGGCCGGCGCGCCTTTGGCATCGCGTACGAAAACCTCGCCGACGCGCTGCAGTACAACCGGGTGCAGGGCGTTTCTCTCGGTGCCGGCTTCCGGGCGCGAGTGCCGGGAAGTTCGTTCACCGATCTGTTCGGCACCGCCCGGTACGGAATCAGCGATCAGCGCGTCACCGGAAGGCTGGCGGTGGTGCGCGATGCGCCCGGGGGGCGACTCGCGCTGAGCGGCTACCGCGATCTCGCTGAAGCGGACCCGTTCTCGTCCGGACGTACGCTCGCGAACTCGGTGAATGCGCTCGTTACCGCGCACGACTACGGGGACTACTACCTGGCGACCGGCGGCAGTCTCGGTCTGGTGACGGCCGTGGGTGTGGCGCTCGACCTGACGGCGACGCTCCGCGCGGAGCGGCAGCGGAGCGTGGTTCGCGAGGCGGAGTCGGCGGTCAACGACCTGCTCGGTGGCGACGGTCGCTTTCCGGCGAACCCGCCGATCGCGGACGGCGACTACGCGCTGGCATCCGTGCGTCTCGCGAAGCTCGCCGGTCTGCGCTGGTCGGTCGCTGCCGAGGGGATCGGGGGCGAGGGCGACGTCGGCGGACGCGCGTACGGCGAGGCGCGGTACTCGCGAGGCGGGGCGCGTGGGCTCACCCTCCGGTTGAAGGCGGGCATCGCGAGTCCCGAGGTGCCGCCGCAGCTGCGATTCCGGCTCGGCGGCATGCAGACCGTGCGCGGCTTCGAGTACGCGAGCATGACGGGGGAGTCGTTCTGGGCCGCGCAGCTCGACGTATCGCCGTTCCGGGGGACGATCCGGCCGGTGATCTTCGGAGACGTCGGGGGGATTCCGGGGGGGCGGGACGGGCAAGTCGGGCTGGACGAGCCGGTGCTCGTTGGCGGCGGGATCGGGGTGTCGATCTACAGTCCGCTCCTCCGAACCACGCTCGTCCGCATCGACCTCAGTCATCCGATCTCTCCATCGGGAGGCGGAGAATGGCGGTTCGATCTCGTGTTCTCGCCGGTGCGATGAGGGCGCGCGTGGCCGCGGCGTACCTGTTGCTTTGCTGCGCGTGCGCGGCGCGGGAGCCCGTGCTCGACATGGAGTGGACGGGCGCCGACACCGGCCGGGCGACTCTCACGGTTACGGCGCGGCACTGCGATGGGAACCCGCTCGAGCTCATCGCCATGTCGGGTGACACGGGGATCGCGATCGGTCTCTTCGGCGACGGGGTCGGGAAGCCGGGGACCTACGAGATTCGCGAGCCTGGAAACGTGCTGCCGCGAGGAGCGACGCTCGGAGCACGCTGGCTCGACTCGGCGGCGGTGAAGGCGTATCGGGCGTCGGCCGGCTCGGTTACGCTCTCAGCCGGCGCGCCGGAGCTCGCCGGGCGATTCGCGGCCGAGGCGCGCGAGACCGGTGAGACGGCGCCGGTGAAGATCAGCGGCACCTTCCGCGGCGTCACGATCAGCGGGTGTGGCGGTTAGATTTCCCGTATGGACGCGACGTACTTCCGCCGCGGGTTCGGTCTCAAGGCCGAGATCGACGCCCAGCTCACGAGCGACTACCACAGCACCGTGGTCGACGCGCTCCGGCTCAATGGATACCGGCTGGAGGCGGGGCCGCTCACGTTCCGCCTCGCGAAGGAGTTCGGCTTCTGCTACGGCGTGGACCGCGCGGTGGACTACGCCTATGAATCGCGCGTCAAGTTTCCCGACAAGCGCATCTTCCTGCTCGGCGAGATCATCCACAATCCGCATGTGAACGCGAAGCTTCAGGCGATGGGGATCACGATCCTCGCGCACGAGGCGGAGCAGGACTTCGACCTGTCGCAGATCACGCCCGAGGACGTCGTGATCATTCCGGCGTTCGGGGTGACGGTGCGGGACTTCGAGCGCCTGCGCGCGCTCAACTGCGTGCTGGTCGACACGACGTGCGGCTCGGTGCTGAACGTGTGGAAGCGGGTGGAGAGCTACGCGCGCGACCGGTACACGGCGGTCATTCACGGAAAGCACTGGCACGAGGAGACCAAGGCGACCGCGAGCCAGGTCAACAAGCACCCGGGAGGGAAGTACCTCGTCGTATTCGACATGGACGAGGCGCGTCCGGTGCTCGACTTCATCGAGCACGGCGGCGACGCGGCCGCGCTCGCGGCCAGGTTCGTGAAGGCGACCTCGCCCGGATTCGACTTTGCGCGTGACCTCGAGCGGGTCGGCATCGCGAACCAGACGACGATGCTTTCGGGTGAGTCGCTCGCGATCGCGGCGGAGTTCGGGCGGTCGATGGCGCGGCGATACGGCGACGAGAATCTCGCCGCGCACTTCCGGAGCTTCGACACGATCTGTTCCGCGACCCAGGAGCGGCAGGACGCCATTCGGGATCTGCTCGCGGAGGCCCCGGACGTAATGCTCGTGATCGGCGGGTACAATTCGAGCAACACCTGCCATCTCGCGGAGCTCTCCGAGTCGCTCGGTGTACGGAGCTACCACATCGAGGACGCTGACTGCGTCGATCCCGTCGCGGGAACCATCCGGCACCAGCCGGTGGGGTCGAAGCAGGAAATCGTGACCGGCGGCTGGATCGCCGGGGCGACGCGGTTCGGCGTCACCGCGGGGGCGTCCACGCCGAACAACAAGATCGGCGAAACCATCGCCCGGGTCTGCGAGACCGCTGGAGCGGCGGACGCGCTCCGCTCCGCACTCGCCGCCTAGCCCACCCCGCAGTTCCGCCGTGCCCTTCCATCAGGTGAGCGTGTCGGGCCTGCCGGGCATCTCACTCCGCGCGGGCGAGATCGAAGTCGTCGTGATTCCCTCGCTCGGCCTCAAGATCGGGAACCTCCGCCGGGCGCGCGGCCGCGAGTGGCTCTGGCACAACCCCGAGATTCCCTACGCGCCGCCCCTGCCGGGCGCATCGTACGTGGAAACCGCCGACAGCGGCGGCTGGGACGAGTGCTTCCCGACGGTCGGGCCTTCGCCGGTGCCGGGAATGCCGGGGGAACCGATGCTGCCCGATCACGGCGAGCTCTGGAGTGCCCGGTGGGAAAGCGCGGTTTACGAGCGCGATGGTGCCCCGGCGCTGACGGGCAGCGTGCGCGGCATCCGGTTTCCCTATGAATTCACGCGGGAGATCTCACTCGATACGCGCGATCCCGTCATCCGCTTTGCCTACCGACTGCGCCATCTCGGCGGCGAAGCATTTCCGTGGATCTGGTCGTCACATCCGATCCTCAACGTCCAGCCGGGAACGACACTCGAGCTTCCAGGCGTCGCGCAGGTGCGGGTGGACGCGGCGCACCACCGTCCCGATCTCGAGGTGGATGATGTGGTGCTCTGGCCGGGTGGGGTCGGCGGACGCGGCGATGTCTTCGCGTTCCCGGAGCGAGCCGCGTCAGGCTGGGCCGTGAAAGTGTTCGCGGACGCCGGGTCGCAGGGCCGCGCGATCGTCACGGATCCACGCCGAGGCGAGCGGCTCGAATTCCGGTTTTCGGCGGGAGAGGTGCCGCAGACGGGTCTCTGGATCAACTGCGGCGGGTGGGCGCCGAGCGGACGGGAGGCCTACTACAACCTGGCGCTCGAACCGTGCATCGGCGCGCCCGACCGCCTCGATCGGGCGGCGGAATGGGGCCTCGCCCAGACGCTCCGCCCTGAGGAAGAGAGGAGCTGGTCGGTGGAGGTGTGGGTGCTCGAGCAGGACGAGTGACGGAATGGCGGAACGATGGAACGTCGGAACGACGCGCGGGACGTTCGAGGCTCCGCTAGCGAGGCACGATCCGGTACACGCTGCCGCCGGCACCCGAAAGGATGTACAACTCCCCTTCAGCGTCTTCCCCGAAGCTCGAGATCTGGCCGACGGTGCCGAGGTCCGGCCATTCGCGCTCCGACGTGGCCTCCCCACCGGCGAAGCGGAAGCTCCGCACCCAACCCGCACAGAAGTCGGCGTAGAAATACCGGCCCGCGAGTGCGGGCATGGCGGTGCCGCGGTACACGTATCCGCCGGTTACCGAGCAGCCGTCGTCGTGATCGTATTCCACAACGGGAAGCACGAACTCGGCGGGGTTACAACCGGGATCGGCAAAACAGCTGCTGCCTTCCGTAAAGCTCCACCCGTAGTTCGCCGCGCGCCCGCCGCCGGCGGTACGCGGAGAGACGTTCACTTCCTCCAGATTGTTCTGCCCGACGTCCGCGACGTACAGGTCGCCGGTCTCGCGATCAAAGCTGATGCGCCAGGGATTACGGAGGCCGTAGCTCCAGACTTCGCCGCGCGCCTCGCCCTGATTGACGAACGGGTTGCTGCCGGGGATGGTGTAGCCACTCGTGCCATTGACGTCGATGCGGAGAATGGAACCCGCCAGGTCCGAGACATCCTGTCCGGTGCCCCCACCGGTCGTGGACGCACCACCATCACCAACGGCGACGTAGAGAAATCCGTCGGGTCCGAACGCGAGCGCGCCGCCGTTGTGATTCGACGAAGGGCGCGGGATCGTGAGCAGCGGATCGGCGCTTGCGGCGTCGGCGCGATCGGGATTCGACGAGACGCGATAACCGACCACTCGCGTCGCGCCATCGAGATCGGTGTAGTTGACGTAGAATCGTCCGTTCGTCGCATAGCCAGGATGGAACGCCAGGCCGAGCAGACCCTGCTCGTCGCTCCCCGATACCAGGGCGGAGATGTCGAGGAAGGGCTCAGTGAGGGTCGTGCCACCCGAGATGATGCGGATCCGGCCGGGCTTTTCCACCACAAAGAGGCGGGGGTCACCGGGAGGGGCCGTGAGCGCCAGGGGAAACTCGAACTCGGTGGCGATGAACTCGAGCCCGAGCTCGGGCTCGTCGCCCGGAACGACCGGCTCCGAACCGTTGCAGCCGGCGGTCAGGGCCGCGGCGAGCGCAACCAGGCGGAAACGACGTATCTTCACTTTATCCTCCACGCGGTCACCGGACCGCAACTGATCTCGAAACCGTCTGGACGTGATGCGCAGAATACTCATCGGACTCGCTCTCGCGGCCCTCCCCGGCTGCATTCCGCTCGGCCTCTGGATCTATGAAGATCCGAAGGTCGAAGTTACCTCGGTCGCCCTGGATCCGGCGGACGCCACTTTCCCGGTCCGGCTCGACCTCTCGCTCGCGAACGCGAACGACTTCGACGTGTCGATGCTCCGTGTCGAGCTCAACGTGCGCGTCAACGGCGCGCCGGTGGTGGATCGCGTCGTCGAATCCGCGGCGGTCTTTCCGGCGCGCGACAAACAGATCGTCCAGATCGGTGTGGCACCGGGAGACCTCGCACCCGGCGCGCGCGCCGCGACCTTGGGCACCAACGGCCGCCGATACAGCGTGGACGGCTACATGGTCCTCAAGACGCCGATCGGCGAGCGAAGAATCCCCTTCACGCGCAGCGGATGACGTCGGCCCAGGACGGTCGGCGGCGATCGAGGGCGGTCCTGCTTTCGAGCGCCGGCGGCCCCGAGACGCTGCGAATCGGGGAGACTCCGGTCCCGGATCCAGGTGCACACGAGATACGGGTGGCGGTTCGGGCGAGCGCGCTCAATCGAGCCGACGTGCTGCAGCGGCGGGGACACTACCCGGCTCCGCCGGGTTGGCCGTCCGACATTCCGGGGCTCGAGTATTCGGGCGAGGTGGAGGCCTTGGGGGACGGAGTCACCCGATGGCGACTCGGAGACCGGGTCATGGGCCTGGTGGGCGGCGGCGGACACGCCGAATCGGTCGTGGTGCATGAAGATGAGGCGCTCCCGATACCGGAGCGCCTTTCGCTTTCCGAGGCGGCCGCGATTCCCGAGGCCTTCCTCACGGCGTTCGATGCGCTCTGTGTGACGGGCCGCCTCCGTCGCGGCGAGCGCGTGCTCATCCACGCGGTGGGAAGCGGTGTGGGCACGGCGGCGGTTCAGGTGGCGAAGCGAGCCGGTGCGTTCACCATCGGCACGTCGCGGACGCAGGAGAAGCTGGAGCGCGCCCGCGAGCTCGGACTCGATCTCGGCGTGCTCACCCGGGATGCCTCCTTCCGCGACGCGCTCGGCGGCCCGGTTGAGGTTGTGCTCGACCTGCTCGGCGCGGCGGTGTTCGATGACAACCTCGCCGTGCTCGCGCCGCGCGGCCGGATGGTGCTGCTCGGGTTGCTGTCCGGCGGCCGTGCGGAGGTGAACCTCGAGCCGGTGATGCGGAAGCGCGTGGAGATTCACGGAAGCGTGATGCGGAGCCGCGCACGGGGGGAGCGGATTGCACTGGCGGAGC
>Ga0079218_10000610_pt1 | contig 11139 bp, 10 predicted proteins | sample NCCompost_FD_77181 | JGI IMG/M metagenome (GOLD analysis project Ga0079218, IMG submission 77181) | Agricultural soil microbial communities from Utah to study Nitrogen management - NC Compost | ecosystem: Environmental > Terrestrial > Soil > Agricultural land | place: USA: Utah | collected... | reverse complement strand
CTTCTCGAGGAAGCCGACGTCGACGCGCGAGGCGGCGACGCGGGCGAGCAGGCCGTTCTTCTCGTGCATGTGACGCACGAACGGGGTCATCCGCTCGAGCGCTGCCGGTGGTTGCCAGACATCGCACGCGAACTCTTCGAGCGGCGTGAGCTTCGAGTCGGTGATGATCAGCGCGGCCTGCAGGATCGCGTCCTGTTGAGGATCGAGGCCGGTCATTTCCAGGTCGAGCCAGGCCAGGTTGCCCTCGCTCTGGCGCCGCTCGGGACGGGCTTCTTTCGGCGGGTTGGCGGTCACGGCGTGCCCTCGGGATCGGCCTTGGTGGTGGCCTTGGGGAGGTTGATGGTCGGTTTCTTCGTGCGGCGCCGATAGAAGAGCAGCGTGCGCCCCACGACGTCGCACAGCGAGGAGCGGGTTTCCTTGGCAAGTCGTTCGCCGAGATCGTCCAGGCTCTCGTCCCCCGAGGAGGCGACCTTCACCTTGATGAGCTCATGGGTCTCCAGGCTCTGGTCGACCGCCTTCGTGACCGCGTCGGTCAGGCCCTCCTTTCCGAGCTGAACCACGGGCTTTTTGTCGTGAGCGAGCGCGCGCAGGAAGCGCTTCTGTTTGCCAGTCAGGGCAGGGGCCATATCGGAGGGTATTTACTGCCACGAGGCCGCGCTTCTCCAGGACTTTGAGGCTCGCGGCAACCGAGCACTCTTTTTTTCGAGGCGACGGCCCCGCCTCGCGGCTCTGGCCAGCTGAAGCCCGGCGGCGCCGGCCTCGCCGGTTCTCCCGTGGGGGAATGACTGCTTGCGCCGATCGCGGTCTGCTCGTGCCAACTCCGGTGAGGTAGTGCCGACACGGCTTGCGCCCGAGGTGGGTCTGGCTCGAAGATGGCGCTCGGCACCGCTCGCCCTCCCCCCATGACCGATCCCCGCACCCGCCTGTTCATGATCCTGGCAGGGATTTTCAGCACTTGCCTGATCGTGGGCGACATCATCGGCAGCAAGTTGATCGAGCCGGTGCTGTTCGGGCATCCGTTCGTGCTGACGGTCGGGATGATCCCGTTTCCAATCACGTTCCTGCTTACGGACGTGCTGAACGAGTTCTACGGCAAACGCGCGGCCCGGTTCGTCACGTTGCTCGGGTTCGGGCTCGCGGTGCTGGCCTACACCTTCATCTTCGTGGCCGGAGCGGTCCCGATCGCGCCGTTGACGATGAAGCCGGACTGGCACGGGGTGACGGAGCAGGCCTTCCAGACCGTGTTCCTCGGCTCGCAGCGGATCCTGCTGTCGTCGATGGTCGCCTACGTGGTCGCGCAGTTCATCGATATCTTCGTGTTCCACGCGCTGAAACGCCTGACGCAGAACCGGTTCTTGTGGTTGCGCGCTACCGGGTCCACGGCCGTGTCGCAGCTGGTCGATACTATCGTGATCAACTTCGTGGCCTGGTCGGGGCTGCTCGGGTTCGACACGATCGTGAACATGGTGATGTCGTCGTATCTGGTGAAGATCTTGATCGCGATCGGGCTGACGCCCGTGGTGTATCTGGTGCATGCGCTGATCGAACGGGGGCTCAAGATCGAGCCCGTGAAGCTCACCGAGGCCGAAGCCAACACGACGCCGCCGGTCGTGCCGAGCAGCGGGTGAGCGCGATGCGAGCACTCGGCATCGATCCCGGGACGCTGAAGCTGGGCTGGGGCATCGTGGAGCGCGAGGGCAATCGGCTCGTACACGTGGCGCACGGAGTGATCGCGCTCGAGGCGGGAGCCCCGCTCTCGGAGCGGCTGGTCGGGATCGCCGACGGGCTCGAGGCGCTGATCGAGAAGTACGCCCCGACCGTCGGTGCGGTCGAGGCGCTGTTCTTCAACAAGGACGCGCAGGCCGCGGCGAAGCTCGGGCACGCGCGCGGCGTCGCGATGCTGTGCCTGGGGCGAGCCGAGCTCGAGATCGGCGAATATCCGCCAGCGCGCGTGAAGCAAACGGTCGTCGGCAGCGGTCGGGCCGAGAAGCAACAAGTGGCGATGATGGTGAAGGCGCTGTTGGGGCTTTCCGCCCTGCCGCCGTTCGATGCGGCGGATGCTCTGGCCGTCTCGATCACTCATTTGCGGATCGGGCCGGTCGCCGAGCGGCTTTCTGCTCCGGCGAGATCACCGTCCCCGCGCCTGGTCGCCGCCCTGAAAATGGGCAGAAGACGCGGCCGTACGGCCTAGTCCGCATTGGCCACTGGGCCGAACGCCGGAGAATCCGCCGGCTTGCGTAGGAAAGGGGCGTCCCGTAGAAGCCGAAGCGAATCCTTCGCGGCGACGGCTCGTCTGAAAGGACATTCCGGCCCCGAACGTATCTCAGTGAAAGGACACCTCCACATGCTCCACCGCCTCGCTCCCGGTTTCGCGCTTGCGATTGCCGCTCTCCTGATCGGCCTCAGCGCGGACGCAGGCCCGCCGAGCTCGGCTCCGCCCGCTCCCACCCCGCCCAAGGACGATCCGGCGCTGAAGTCCGTCACCGGCGGGCCGACGCCGGAGGAGATCGCGGATCGCGTGCAGGCCTTCTACGACCGCACCAAGACCTTCAAGGCCGGGTTCCGACAGCGCTACGCGGTGCCGACTTACGGAAAGACCAAGGACAGCTCGGGCTCCGTGGTGTTCGAGAAGCCCGGCAAGATGAGCTGGCGCTACACGAATAACGGCAACCGCGTGGTGTCCGACGGCAAGATCATCAAGATCTACGAAAAAGAGAACAAGCAGATGTACGAGCAGCCGCTCGAGAAGAGCCAGTATCCGGCGGCGCTCGCGTTCTTGCTCGGCACCGGCAGCCTGAAGCAGTCGTTCAAGCTGACCAAGCTCGATCCGAAGAAGATGGGCGTCGAGGGCGGCTACGTATTGCTCGGCGAGCCGAAGGAAGCGACCCCCGCCTACCAGAAGATGTTCATCTACATCGACGGCGGGACGTACCAGGTGCGCCGCGTGATCTTGCTGGACGCGCAGCGCAACCGGAACCGCTTCGATTTCTTGAACCCCGAAGTGAACACCAAGTCGCCGCAGGGCGAGTTCGCGTTCACCCCGCCCGCCGGCACCCAGATCATCCGGCCTTGACCGGCCAGGTCTCGAGCTTGGCGTTGCCGTCTGCGTCGACGCTGAGGAACGGGCGGCCGGCGCCGGGTCCGGGATAGCCGAACGAGCCTGGGTTTGCGTAGCCCGCGGCGCTCTCCGGGACGTGCGTGTGACCGAACACGACCAGGCGCGCGTTGGTGATCCGGCGGACGAGCTCGGAGCCCTCGCGCAGGCGTTGGATCGGGCGGTTCTGGTAGCGCGAGCCCGAGTAGCGGACGTTCCAGCCGAGATAAGCCCCGGAGCCGACCGCGACGGCGGCGCCGAGCGGTGACGCCGCGAACGCGAGACCCGCGAGGCCCGCGCCCAGGCCGAGCGAGGCGAAGACCCGATCGTAGTAAAGCCGCAAGAACAGGTTCCTGAACCGCAGGTGCGTCGGTTCGGGCGCTGCGTCGATCAGCGCTTCGAGCGCCGCCGCATCGACGCCTGTGCGAGCGGTGTGCCCGCCGAGCGCGGCCTGGCCGCGTGCTCGTTCGTCCCCGAGGCCGCGTTCGAACAGACTCTGCGCGCACAAAGCGCCCGAGCTCAGGAAGTAGCGCGCGATGAGCAGCGGCGCGCGTGCGCCGAACAGTTCGAAGGCGCGGGAGAGGCCACCCGCGACCGTGGTCTCGTGCGCGTGCGCGAACTGCCACACGCCGTAGCGGGCGATGAAGCGGCGTGTCAGCGCGATGCCCAGCGGCTCGGTGCGGCCGCTCCAACTGGAGAGCGGGTGAGCCGGCGCGTTGTCGGGATCCCAGAGGTGGCCGTGTTCGACGTGGACGCCGCCGCGTCGGATGAACCAGGGCTCGAGCGAAAGCGGCGCGTCCTCCCGGAGCTCGAGCGCGGACAGCAACGCGCGGCGGGTTCGCGGTTCGCCCACGGCGGCGTCGTGGTTGCCCGCGAGCAACGTGAGCTTCGAATCGGAGGAGAGGTGCTCGCGAAGGGCTGCGGCCAGGTCGCGCTCGCTCGTGACCAGCGTCGTGATGGACTCCACCGGATCGCGCTCGCTCGGGTCGTTCGAGAGCGAAAAGGCGTCGCCCGCGATCACGATTTCATGGCCGCGGTGGGCCCGCACCAGGGCAGCGCAATCCCGTGCCAGCGACCGTGAGCCGCCGTGCGAGAGGTGCAGGTCGCTCAAGACGATGAAGGAAGGTGCCAAGGGTCCGCGGGGATCCGTCGCCCGATCCTTGGCATGTTCAGGGCCGAAGCGCGACGGATCCGATGTCGCGCCGACTGGCCCCCGGGTCGATGGCCGGTTGGGGGCTTTCGCGAGGCGTGAGGCAGGCGGACGCGGCTGCGAGGGGTCGTATATGCTAGCGGCGAGTGAACTTGCTTGATCAGAATCTCACCGTTGCGGGCGAGCGGCTCCTGAGCGCCGCGGCTCGCTGGGCGTGGCCGGTTTGGCGCGCGTATTCCGAGCGGTTCTCGAGACCTCCGCTCGAGCCGAGCTGGGCGCCCGGTCCGTTGCAGCGCAAAGCCCAGCGAACGTCGCCGCCGCTCGGTTGGCCGCGCCGCACCGACTCCTTGTGTCCGGACTGCGTGAAGGAGACCCGCGCCAAGGTGCTGCGCGGAGAGACCGACCTGCGCCAGTTCCTCGAGGATCACCCCGGCGAAATCAAAGCGGACATCGTGGAGCGAGACGGCCGCGTGGTGATGCAGAAAAGCTGCCCCGTCCACGGCGAGTTCGAGGACGTGATCAGCATGGATCCTGCGTTCCTCGGCAGGATCGAGCGGCTGTTCCCGGGGCGCGACTTCGAGTCGCCGCCGAACAAGCTGCGCGACCACGGCAGCTCGACGATCAAGTACGGCCGCGGCTCCGTGTTGACCGTCGACCTGACCAATCGCTGCAACATGATGTGCGACCCGTGCTTCATGGACGCGAACCAGGTGGGCTTCGTTCACGAGCTCGAATGGGAGGACGTGCAGAAGATCCTGGACGACGCGGTCGGAATCAAGCCGCGGCGCCAGCTGAGCGTGCAATTTTCCGGGGGTGAGCCGACGCTCAGCCCGCACTTCCTGCAGGCTATCCGCTACGCGAGGGAGGTCGGCTACTTCTGCGTGCAGTGCGCCTCGAACGGGATCCTGTTCGCGCAAGACGCGGAGTTTTGCAAGGCGGCCAAGGAAGCCGGGCTCAGGCTCTGTTACCTGCAATTCGACGGCGTCACGAACGAAGCCAACGCGCACCGCAAGGTCGGTAACTTGTTCGACGTGAAGCTGCGCGCGATCGAGAACCTCGCGGCGGCGGGCATCGACGTGGTGCTGGTCGTGACGGTCGTGAACGGCGTGAACAACGAGCAGGTCGGGCCGATCGTCCAGTTTGCGGTCGACAACGCCGACAAGGTGACGGTCGTGTCGTTCCAGCCGGTGAGCTTCACCGGCCGCGACGAGGACATCTCGGACGAGCAGCGACGGCGCCAGCGCTACACGCTGAGCCACCTGGCGCACGATCTCTCGAAGCAGCTCGGGCAGACCGAGCCCATGCGCGACTGGTTTCCGCTGAGCGCGATGAATCCGTTCAGCGACGCGGTCGACGTGATGCAGGGCGAGCATGCCGAGTTCGGCGCGTTGAAGTGCGGTTGCCATCCGAACTGCGGCATCGGCACGGTGCTCTTGGTTCACAAGCGGACCAAGCAGATGGTGCCGGTCGCGGAGTTCCTGGACGTGGAGCAGATGCTCGCCGACGTGCAGGAGATCGCCGACAGCGGTCGCTCGCGGGTCGAGACGCAGATAGCGCTCGGGTTGTCGCTGCTTCGGAATTTTCGGCCCGAGCGGGCACCGAAGGGCTACGGCGTCATCGAGTGTGCCCGCCAGCTCCTCAGCCAGATCGGCGCCCGTGGCGCTCGCGTGGGCGCGAGCGAGGGCGACGCCGGCGAGTTCGAGTGGCGGTTCCTGTTCGTGGCCGGCATGTGGTTCCAGGACCTGTTCAACTACGACTTCCGGCGCACGGAGATGTGCATCATCCCGTACGGGACGCAGATGGGAGAGATCTCGTTCTGTGCTTACAACACCGGTGTCGGATTCCGGCAGATCGTCGAGAAAATGAAGATGACTGCGACGGTTGCCGACTGGTTCAAGACGCACGGGCGTCACCCGGTTTACGCGAAGAATCAGGCGTTACCGCTGCCGGACCAGCCGCTCAGCGTCCTGGTCCGCGCCAGGACCGCGCCGCGACGCTTGCCGCTCGTGGGCTAACACCCCGTGTCCATATTCTTGGAAGCGATACGACGCGTGAACTAGCGACGTCGCGATACGACCTCGCCGCAAAGGCGCAAAGGCCGCAAAGACTCGCAAAGATTTTTCTGGGTTTGGTGCGCGAACCAAGTCATCGGGGACTTCGCTCGCCGTCACAGAGCGATCCCAAAAACAAATCCCCTTTGCGAGTCTTTGCGCTCTTTGCGTCTTCGCGGCGAGGCTGCATCCGGGTCAGGCCCTGCACTCCAGGCAATAGGCTCGGAGCTGCTTTCGAGATTGGTGGTAGGCTGCGCCGCGAAGGAGTGCCCACCATGGCCAAAGCATGCGCGAAGTTCGGGGCGATTGTGCTGGTTTCTGGCAGCGTCTTCGGTTGCTTGTTCGGGAGCGTGAAGGACCTCGATCCCGAAGCGAAGAACGTCAAGGTGGTGCGCGAGAGCACGAAGCCGCTGCACTGCAAGTCGCTCGGTGACATCAGCGGCAAGTCGAGCTCGGACGACGAGAAGGCGGCCCGCACGGGCGCGGAGAACGATTTCCGGAACAATGCGGCACGACTCAACGCGAACTTCGCGCTGATCGAGGCGGAACGCTCGAACCGCGCCGGTACGAGCTCGGTGCGCGAGGTGTTCATCGGCGGGCAGGCGCTCGAGTGCAAAACGCCGGAGATGGAAGAGGCCGAAGAGGCAGCTCGGCAGAAGGCTCTCGAGGAGAGGGACGCGCGCGAGGCCCAAGAGAAGGAAGAAGCCGAGCGCAAGGCAGCCGAAGAGAAAGAGAAGGCCGCTGCGGAGAAGGCGGCCAAGGCCGACACCAAGAAGAAGTAGCGCGGCTTCAGTCGAGGTCCGGGAGCGAGCGCAGATCGACGGGCCCGTCGAACGGCGGGCTCTGGAGCTTGCCCCACACGGAAGCCCGAGACTTCGCGAGAATTCTCGCCAATTTCGCCGAAAACTGGGCAGAGCCGGCGGTCGCGTGGGTCGTGACCTTCGCGGCATGCGGGCGGGCGGCGTCCGCGGCGTCGGCGCAAGCGATGACCAACAACGAGCGGGCACCGAGCTCCGGCGGGTGCGGCGGTGGTTCCTCGAGCAGCGCGACGAAGCCTGCGCCGGCCGGCTCGACGTGGCCGGCATAGGTGAGCGCGGCTCGTTGGAGCTCGCGCTCGGCGCGCTCTCGTTGGGCGAGCTCGCCGGGCGGGAGCTCGCGTTCGCGCTCGACCAGGGCCCAGGCCACGGCGCGTGTGAACGAGCGGGCGCGCTCCAGGGGGCCTTCGAACCATACGACGCGCGGGCTCAGGCAGCCGCGCTGATCGAAGAGCGCGACGTCGTACGAGAGTGTCCGAGCGAGCTCGGCTTCTTCCTGGGGAGTGACGGCGGCGGATTCGACGGCCGCGGCGCCGAAGCCCGGGCCATGGGCGCGCAGGAGCGTTCCTTCCGGGAACGTTCGGCGTAGCGCGTCGAAGGTCGCGTCCGAGCCGTAGGCGAAGACCTGGTCGCCCGGTTCGGGGCGGAGCTCGTGCGTGAGGGAGAACGACGAGGGCGCGGCTTCGGCGAGGAATTCAGCCATTTTCGGCTCTCGCCGCGAGGCGCGCACGAACACCCGCGGCGAGGCGACGAGGCCGGTGGCGATCGCGCGCAGGGCGGCCGTGAACACGTTCGCGCTCAGCAAGACGTGACTGCGCGGGCTCTTCGGAGTACGGGACGAGAAGCGGCCGAGCTCGACGTCGCTGGCGCCGGTCTCCAGGCATCGTGCCAGGGCGAGCTCGACGCTTGCCGGGGAGAGGCGTGTTTGGTCGGGCAGCTCTCTGCGCGCTCGCTTGCCGAGCGTGTCGCCGGGATCGGCGATGCGCCGTGCCGCGCCGAACAACGGCGCGAGTCGTTCTCGAAGCTCAGCGCTCACGGCCGGACTCGAGCAAGGCTTCCACCGCGAGCGAGCAACCGCGGGGTAGCGCACCTGGAGCGCGACCCAAGAGCTCGATGCCGAGCTCGTTTCGGCGCACCAGGTCGCGCGTGAGGATCGCGACCGCGGAGTCGATGTTGGCGAGATCGATGAAGCGCGCGAGTCCGACGTTGCCGTGCGCCACGGGTGCAAGCGTCTCCGGATCCACCGGTACGACGCGGAGCCACGGCGGCTCGAGCAGTGTCCAGGGCGGCGCGCGGAGCTCGGCGCCCTCGAGCGTCCCCTCGTAGAGCTGGCTCGAGAGCTCGGTCATGCCGTATTCGGCGACCACACTATTCCCAGGGATTTCGAAGCTTTCGGCGACCGAGTTGCGCAGCACCACGGGGTCGAGCTCACGGCTTCGGCCTTTGTAGCCGCCGGTCTGCATGACCGCGCTGCCCTCCGGGAGCGGGAGTCGTGCGCCGCCCAGCGCGTCGATCAACGCTACCAGCGCGAACGCCGTGGCGAGCACGAGCAGCGGCTCGCCGCGTTCGTGGGCAATGCTCGCCGCGCGGCGCAGCGACGCGAGGTCTACGCCGCTCGCGCGGAGCAAGTAGCGATCGGGGGCACTCGGTTGGAAGGGCGCGCCGTCGAGGGCGCGACCGTCCAGGCTGCGCGCAAAGTGATCGAGCATGAAGCCGAGCGACGAGCTCGGACGCTCCCCGGGTCGATCGGCCAGAGCCACGACGGTCGGGCGGCGGCCGTGCGAGGTCAGCGCGCGGCGACCGAACGCGAGTGACAGCTCGGCGTAGGTGTCGGTGGTGCGGAACGCATGGGTGCCGCTCTCGGCGCCGGTCGTGCCGCTCGTGACGAAGCGGGCGGCGTCGTGCTCGGCGGCGTGCACCGCGACGCGCGTGACCCGGAACGCGTCCGCCGGCACGGACGGGAGCTGCTCGACGCGATCGAGCGGCGCCTGCCCGACGAGCCGCGAAAATCCGGGCGAATAGCGAGCCTGAAAGCGCGCGATCGCGAGCGCCAGCGACTCGAAATCGTCCCCGCTCGCGCCACGCGCGAAGGCCCGGACGCGGGCGTGCAGCGCGTCGGACTCGCCGAGGGGTCCTGCGGCGAAGCTCACGACGCGACCTCGGCGAGGGCGGAGGAGAGCGCGATTGGGAAGTCGATCAGCAGCGCGGGGTCGATCACGAGCGGCGGAGTGAGCACCAACACCTCGCGCTGGCCGCCGCCCGTGGTGGTCAGATAGCCGCGGCGGAGGAGCGCGCCCATCAGCGTTCCGGCGGCGCCGGGGCGCGGGCCCAGGTCGATGCCGATCATCAGTCCTGCCCCGCGCACACTGAAGCCGTGCGGAGCGAGCACCGTTGCCAAGCGCTGCTCGAGCTGGGCGCCGAGCGATGACGCGCGCTCGGCCAGCTGCTCGCGCTCGATCACGTTCAGGGTCGCGAGCGCGGCGCTGCAGGCGAGCGGCGCGCCGGCGAACGTGGCCGTGTGCACGACCTCTGCCGGCCGCTGCCAGGCCTGCATCAGCTCGCGCCGTCCGATCACCGCGCTCAGGGGTAGGCCGCCACCCAGGCCTTTTCCGAAGCAGATCAGATCCGGCAGGCAGCTCGAGAAAGAACGGGCCAGCTCACCGCACCGCCCCAGGCCGGTCCAGATTTCGTCGGCGACGAGCAACGCGGAGTGTTCTCGGGTGAGGCGCGCGAGCTCGGGCAAGAACTCGGGGGGCGGGACGACGACGCCTCCGCGGCCGAGGATCGGCTCGACCAGGACCGCGCCGACGGTTCCCTGCACGAGCTCGGCGTGAACGAGCTGCAGCGTCTCCGCGAGCACCACCGAATTCGACGGATACGGGACGAAGCGGACGTGCCGGCCGAGCTGTGCAGCAAACGGCTCGCGATAGCTCTCGCGCAGACCACACGCCGCCATCGGACCATAGCCGAGGCCGTGATACGCGCCGCCGAACGCGATCACGCCGGGGCGTCCCGTCACGAGCAGCGCCGTCTTGAGCGCGGCGCTCACGGCGTCGGAGCCCGACTGCGCGAGGATCCCCTGTGCGGGCCCGGGGTAGAGCGCGGTCAAGCGTTCGAGCAGCTCGACCTTGGCGTCTGCGGGGAACACGTCGCCGAGCGCCAGCAACAGCTGCTCGCTCTGACTTCGCACCGCGGCGACGATCGCGGGGTGGGAGTGACCGACGAGCAACGCGCCGAACCCGGCGGCGAAGTCCACGTAACGATTGCCGTCCGCGTCCCACACGTTGGCGCCGAGCCCGCGGCTGAGCACGATGCCTCCGGGTCGCTCCGGCGGACCCATCGGCGCCGACACGGCCCCGTGGCGCGCGCGGAGCTCGACCGAACGCGGGCCCGGGGGCTGGACCAAGAGCTCTGGGCCTTGCTGGCCGGGGGCGGAAGGGCTCACGGCCGAGACTTGGAACCGCCCGTGAGGACGGTCAAATCCGGTGTTCGCGGCCCTGGTGCGGCGGGGGCAGGGGGAGCGTGGTGGCGATGCCGCTCGGTGGGAAAGGGCGGGCCTTTCAGCTCATTTGGGGCCAGGATGAGCCGATTGGCGAACCGAGGCGCACTGAGGGGCAGTATGCCGCGCGGAGAACCCGCCTTGCGCGTCGTTCCGCTTGCGGCGGACGGTGACGCCATCGAGTCGACCCTGGAAGGGCTCGACCTGGATACGCTGTTCCGGCGCTACGCGCCGTACGTCGCGGCCGTGGCGCACCGTCTGCTCGGCCGGGACGACGACGTCGATGACACCGTCCAGGAGGTATTCCTCGCGGCGGTGCGCGGCGTGAGCCAGCTGCGTGACCCCGCCGCAGTCAAGGGATGGCTCGCGCGGGTAACCGTGCGCTCCGCGCGCGCGCGGCTCCGAAAGCGCAGCCTGCGACGCCTGGTCGGCTTCGACGAGCCGGCCGTCTATGAGCGCGTGGCAGACGTCGGGGCCACGCCCGAGGAGCGCGCGTTGCTCGCGCGGGTCTACCGCGTGCTCGAGGGGAT
>Ga0079218_10000607_pt1 | contig 11160 bp, 8 predicted proteins | sample NCCompost_FD_77181 | JGI IMG/M metagenome (GOLD analysis project Ga0079218, IMG submission 77181) | Agricultural soil microbial communities from Utah to study Nitrogen management - NC Compost | ecosystem: Environmental > Terrestrial > Soil > Agricultural land | place: USA: Utah | collected... | reverse complement strand
TGGAGAGCGCTGATCTGCTTTCAGTGGCGATCTTTGACGAAGTTGAAGGAAAGCTGTTGGCTAAATCCGAAGAGACTGCGGGCGGCACCAGCGATTGGAAAGTAATAAAGCTTAGCTTTAAAACCGGACCCAAAACTCAGGCGATCAGGCTGCGTCTGCAGCGAAACGCGTGTCCGCCGGAAGGTAGTTGCCCAATCTACGGAACTGTCTGGTATGACAACTTCAATCTCCAACGTCGCGGTTAACGCGGCTGCGGCAGTAACAGGCGAGACTACTGACGCCCCGGCGGCAGCCACAATTCTCCGGGTGCGTCACACACTCGCGAGTCGATTCGTCTTTCTCGGTCTCTGTGTGGCGATTGTGCTCACCGCTCTTGCTTTCGGCACAAATCACAATTGGGCCCTCGCGATTTTTAATCTCGGCGCACTCGCCATCGTCTTCCTTTGGCTGCTGGACGGTTTGAAACTCGGTGTGCTACGCCTCAGCCGCAATCCTTTGCAACTCCCGCTGTTGGGAATGCTGTTGCTGGGCTTAATTCAATTACTCCCACTGCGTAGCGCTGAGGCTGTTGATCTACTTTCCATTCCCGCTGTTAAGTCGCTTTCGCTCGACCCTTATGCGACAACTCTGATCCTCGCCGATGTAGCAACGCTCTTCGTTTATTTCGCCGCCACTCTGGTTTTCACAGACACCCCGCACCGGCTCCGGATACTTGTGCGAACGATCACCATCTTTGGTTTCATGCTGGCCATCTTCGGACTAACGCAATCCTTCACGACCAGCAAGGTGTTCTGGGTACGTGAACTGACGCAGAGCACTGCCTTCGGCCCTTTCATCAACCGTCATCACTTCGCGGGGTACATGGAGCTGACGATGGCTTTGCCGCTGGGAATGCTGTTCGCAGGATCGTTGGAGAAAGACAAGCGCTTTGCCTATATCTTTGCGGCGGTACTGATGGGAGTGGCGCTGTTGATGACGAACTCGCGCGGCGGCGTGATTAGTCTTGTCGCCGAGATTTTGTTCCTGTTGGTGTTGTCAGGCTTTCGCAAACGAAAAACACGTGAAGTCCGGGAGAAATCGCAACGGATTAAACGAGCAGCTCTGCGGGCGGCATTCGCGTTAAGTTTGATTGTCGCACTTTTTGCGGGAGTGGTTTTGTTGGGCGGGGAGTCAGCGTTAAGCCGCTTTGCCGGCACGGTTAACTCGGAAGACCCCACCACCGGCCGCGCACACTTTTGGAATGTTACGCTCGACATCATCAAAGCTCATCCGATCGTCGGCACCGGCCTGGGCGCCTTCCCGACGGTTTACACGCGTTACGATTCGCGGAATGGCTCGTTTCGTCTCGAGCAGGTGCATAACGATTACCTTCAGATCATGTCGGATGGTGGAATAATCGGAGCGGCACTTGGTCTGGTTTTCGTCGTGATGCTATTTCGCTACGGCTTTGCGCGGCGCGAGTCGACTGATGATTATCGGAGTGGCGTCGCGCTCGGTGCGCTGGCCGGTTGCTTTGCGGTATTAGTGCACAGCTTTTTTGACTTTACTTTGCATACCACGGCAAACGCTTTGCTGTTTCTGGTAATGGCCGCGCTGGCTACTATCAACGGTCGCGTGGAACAACCATCCAAACGTAGACGACGCCGGCGCCGCCGCTTGGAAGACTCCGGGCCAATTATGATTGAACCGGGATAGGAGTTTCGAGTTTCGAGTTTGAGGTTTCGAGTCTCAAGTTTCAAAGACGAACTACCAAAAGCCAAGAACCAAAGACCAAAACCTGATGGTGGCTTCCGTTAAAACTAAAGAAAAAGAACTTGCGGTCGCGGAGACTTCGTCGGTTCCAGCGCTCTGCCTGACGGCCACGCTGCGACATGGCAAGGCTGACGCGCTCAATCACAAGGTTGGCGGCGAATGGCTAAATACGAGCGCAACGACTTTCGCTGAGCGGGTGCGCAATGTTGCCCTGGGGCTTGCTGCTCGAGGAATCAGGCGCGGTGATCGAGTAGCGTTGTTGTCGGAGAATCGTCCCGAATGGTCTATTGTTGACCTTGCAATTCTTAGTCTTGGAGCCGTCAATGTCCCGATTTACACGACCCAGGCGGTTGATCAGGTTCGTTACATTCTTACCGATTCCGGAGCCCGCGTTCTATTCATTTCCAACCGCCGCCTCTATAAGCACGCGCACAAGGCGCTGGACCGTCTCGGATTTCTCGAGAAGCTGATCTTCTTCGACGATGAGGGCACCGGAAACATCGAGCATGCTATGTCGCTAAGCTCGCTTGAGGAGGCGGGAAGCGAACAGCATCGTGAAAAGCCGGCAGCGTTTTCCGATTTTCTTAGCGCCGTGCAGCCGCAGGACCTCGCAACCATCATCTACACCTCGGGAACCACTGGCGAACCCAAGGGCGTGATGCTGACGCACAATAACTTCATTTCGAACGTCCTTTCGATCACGGGGGCACTTCCCATTAGCTCGAGCGACACGGCACTTTCCGTCTTGCCGCTTTCCCATATTTTCGAACGCACCGGTTTCTACATCTTCTGTTACTCGGGAGTCTCGGTTTACTACGCAGCGTCGTTTGATCAGGTGGGAGAGAATCTGAAAGAAGTTCGTCCCACCGTAATGACCGCCGTGCCGCGTCTCTTCGAAAAGGTGTATCACCGCATTGTGAAAAAGGGCATGGCCGAGAAGGGTTGGAAGCGCAAGGTGTTTCTGCGGGCGCTCGCTGTGGGCCAACGTTATGCGGAGTTAAAAGACAAGCGCCAACGTGTGCCGGCGGGTTTAGCCTTGCGTCAAAAAATCGCAAGCCGGCTGGTCTTTTCCAAATGGCGGGCGGGTGTCGGCGGCAGGCTTAGATTCTTTGTCTCGGGTGGGGCGCCGCTATCCCCGGCTCTTTCTTACTCATTCCTCGCTGCGGGAATCCCCGTGCTGCAGGGTTATGGCGCAACAGAAACTTGCATCGTCTCGGCTAACCGGCCGGAAGACAATCACGTCGGTTCGGTTGGCTTGCCGTTTCCCGGTATCGACGTGGAGATTGCTGCTGACGGTGAAATCTTATTGCGCGGACCAAACGTGATGCAGGGTTACTACGGTCAGCATGAAGCCACGGCGGCTGTACTTCAGGACGGTTGGTTCTCTACAGGCGACGTCGGCCATCTCGACGACGCCGGCCGGCTCTACATCACTGATCGCAAGAAAGATCTTTTTAAATTGTCGAATGGCAAGTATGTGGCGCCGCAACTAATCGAGAGCCTTCTGAAACAGAGTGAGTTTGTCAGCCAGGTTGTCGTTATCGGTACGGGCCGGAAACAACCCGCTGCTTTGATAGTTCCCGAGTGGGAAGCAGTGAAACAAGCACTCGCAGAAGCGGATATTGAGTTCCCCAACGACCGGCGCGAACTCAGTCAATTCCCACCAGCGATCAAGATTGTGCAGCGCGACGCAGCCGCATTGACTGCCGAGCTTGCTGATTACGAACGCGTGCGTCGCGTCGCCCTGTTGCCGGAAGAATTTAGCATCGACAACGGCGAGTTAACTCCAACTCTAAAAGTAAAGCGTCGCGTAATCGATGAGAAATTTGGTGAGTTGATTGAAGAGCTGTACTCCTGACCTCCGTGTGGAGGAGTTCGCCCGCCCAAGAATGAATTAGCCACAGATAGGCGCGGAGTTACACGGAAACATCAGCAAAAAGCAAAGTCGCGATTTATTGCTGGCTTTGCCAATCCGTGTAAATCCGTGTTCATCTGTGGCCGTTCTCCTTGTGGCCGCAGATAACTGCCGATTTGCAACTCTGCCCCTTCACATAAATTTAACATCACGTTAAGTTTGAATTCACTCGTCATAACTAAGCTGGCGTTCTCTATTTATCCTGCGGGAGGACAACATGAAAAACTTTCTGAGGTGCAGTTTTTTGCTGTTCGCCGGCGTGGCGATCTGTTTGATTAGCGCGCCTGGAGTTTTCTCTCAAGCAGTCGGCATGGTTCCCCCAGCGGCTTCTGAGCCCACAAAGTTAATAGTTCATACGCCAATACGATCGGACCAGCCGAACGATGAGGCCGCCCGTTTGAGCACGCTCGAAGAGGCCGTTCGTGATCAGCGCAGCCAGCTGGAAGCGCTGCGAAAGTTGATGATCGAGCAACAGGAAACGATCAAGCTTCTGACTGCAAGACTCTCGGGGCCAGGCATCTCTAACTCAGAAACCACGGCGATCACGCCCGCAGAGAATTCAAAGAATTCTGAAATTGAGGTTGCCGCGCAGACTCCATCGGTTGAGGACCGATTAAAGAAGGTTGAGGGTCGCATCTCGGAAATTGGAGCGATTAAGTTTAGCGGCGATGTGCGCCTGCGCTCGGAATCGTTCTTTGGTATCTCCAACAACCTCGCCACGGGCAATAGCACCACGGAAATTGGGAATGACCTGAGTCCGCGCCATCGCATGCGTATTCGAGCGCGACTGGCGATGCGGGGAACGATCAACGACGAATTCGATTGGGGCCTGCGCCTGAGTACAGGCAGTTTTCCCGACCACATTTCCACCAATCAGACCCTGACTGACTTCTTTAACCGCAAACCGTTCGCTCTTGACCAGGCGTTCATTACTTACAAGCCAAAGTCCTTACCGGGACTGCGACTCCAGGGTGGAAAGTTTGAACCCCCTTGGCACTTCACCGAGATGACGTTCGACAACGACCTTATGGTGGACGGCTTTAACGAGTCGTATACGAAAACCTTTAAAGACTCGAAACTTCGTGAGCTCAGCTTTGTTGCCTGGCAGTTGCCTCTTTTGGAACGCAATTCGGCTTTCGTGCGCAATGCCGACGGTACTGTAAATATCGAACGCTCGCGTCGCGATGGTAAAGATCTTGCGCTGTTCGGCGGGCAGGCGCGCGCGCGCTTCGAGCTGAGCGAAAAGGTGGCCCTTACTCTGTCAGTCGCCGATCAATATTTCCGCGGCACGCAGTTCATCTCACCGTTGCAGGTCTTTGGCGGCCAATTACAACTTCCAATCACGGTCTCAATTCCTGCGACAGCCACAACGCCTGCGCAAACTGTGACGACGTCGGTGTCGATTCCGCGTGACCTTTTGGTCGCTGGCAACGGCAATCTGGGTCTGTCGAATTTATCCAACAATGCGACAAACCGCGATGGGCGGCTTGCTTCAGGTTTCAATCTTGTAGATTTGCTCGCGCGATTGGAACTAAGGCACAGCAAACGTTGGCCGGTAACTCTGCTCTTTGACTTTGTCACGAATACACGGGTGCGCGATGTTGTAACCGCGGGAGCCGGAGGCGCGGATTTGATCCTGCAGAACAACGAGCAACATGGCTTTTGGGGAGAAGTGCAAGTGGGCTCAACGCGAGCGCGGGGGGATATGCAGCTTGGCTATACATTCATGAGGATCGAGAAGGACGCGGTGTTGACGCCATTCAATTTTTCGGACATCACCCAGCAGTCCGACATGCGCGGCCATCGCCTGGTTTTTTCTTATGCGGCAGATCCGCGCGTGACATTCTCCGTTGTCGGAATCGTAACGCAGAGACCAAATGGCGTGCGCGGCGTCTTCGCGACAGCGCCTTTTGGCAGTCTTAATAATGCAACGACAAGACTCCAGTTTGATACGATCATCAGGTTCTAAGACCGGCGAGCACTGCCTTAACTTTTGTTTCGATTTGATCGCGGATCTCTCGAAAGGCTTCGGGGTCCATGTGCTTTGGATCCGGAATCTCCCAGTCTTCCCGCCACTTGGCTCGGATAAAGGGACACTCGTCGCCACAACCCATCGTTGCTACATAGTCGTATTCAATGTCGGGAATGTCTAACAGAGACTTTGACGTGTGCGCGCTCAGATCGTAGCCGAGCTCAAGCATCGATTTTACGGCCCGCGGGTTGATCGTTCCCGAGGGTCGCGAACCAGCACTGGAAGCTTCAACTGTCTCGTCACCGTGAATTCGCGCAAACGCTTCTGCCATTTGGCTACGGTTTGAGTTTTCCACACAGACGAAGAGCAATTTCTTTTTTGCTGAACTCATAATCTTCTCACATTAGTCTTTCGCACCTGATCGTACGACTTGCCAGCGTAGTATTATGCCAAGGCATTAATATAATCATGCAAGCTCAAACCACGGCAGATCTCGAAACCTGTTCCCCTCTAAATCGTCAGCGGCTTTCTTTCCTCGACCGCTTCCTGACCCTCTGGATTTTTTTGGCGATGGCTTTAGGTGTTCTCATAGGTTTTACGAACCCCCGATTTGAGAGCTTCATCAATCGTTTCCAATCTGGCACGACCAACGTTCCGATCGCGCTCGGACTAATTCTTATGATGTATCCGCCACTTGCCAAGGTGCGATATGAAAACCTGGGTGAAGTCTTCCGCGACTGGCGCATACTTGGGTTGTCACTTTTTCAAAACTGGGTCATCGGACCCATTCTGATGTTTGCTCTCGCCATTGTCTTCCTGCACGACCGACCTGAGTACATGGTCGGTTTGATTATGATTGGACTGGCGCGTTGCATTGCGATGGTTATTGTCTGGAATGAGCTTGCGCGGGGCGACAATGAGTACGCGGCTGGTCTCGTTGCTTTCAACAGCGTGTTTCAAGTGCTGTTTTATAGTGTCTATGCCTGGTTATTTTTGACTGTGCTGCCGCCTTTCTTTGGGCTGCGTGGCAGCATCGTCAACATTAGCATCGCGCAGATTGCGCAAAGCGTCTTCATTTACCTGGGGATTCCGTTCATCGTTGGCTTTCTGACACGCCTGCTGTTTGTCAAAGCCAAAGGGAAGGAGTGGTATCACCGCGTCTTCATCCCGAGGATTAGCCCGCTCACGCTGATCGCGCTCTTGTTTACCATCGTCGTAATGTTTTCGCTCAAAGGAAACTTGATTGTGGAGCTCCCCCTCGACGTGATTCGCATCGCCGTACCCCTACTTATCTATTTTGTCGTGATGTTTCTGGTGAGCTTCTACATGGGCAAGCGAGTCGGAGCGAACTACCAAAAAACTGCAACGCTATCGTTCACAGCGGCAAGCAACAATTTCGAACTGGCAATTGCCGTGGCGATCGCGGTTTTTGGCATTAACTCCGGGGCAGCGTTTGCGGCAGTGATCGGTCCACTGGTTGAAGTACCGGTACTGATCGGATTGGTGAGCGTTGCGCTGTGGTTTCAGCGTCGATACTTCGCCACACCGCAATTTCCGTAATCAATATTTAAGATTGCAGTAACGATGTGTTAGCACCACTGGCTTAAGGTACTGGCCAGATACTTACAACAGTCGTTCATATAGCGATGCAGTTTGTTAGTTATCTGCAAGCGGGCCAGGGGAGACAAGCGTGGTGCAAAATCAGGAAAAAGAGCGACTGTTGCCGTATTCCCGCCCACAAAACCTGGACAGATCCGGCTCCTAATCACCCGAATCTGTTGCGGTCCCTGTAGTACTTGAATCCCCCGGCGGTCGCCGACCCGCCGGGGGCTTTTTATAGATTGACGATTGCCAATCGGCTTTTTACTGAAAGAGCCATTCGACAATCGACAATCGACAATTTGTCGGCATCTCAATCTCCAGTGATAAACTTGCGACGAAATGGAAATGAAAACTCTACTTCTGATGCGTCATGCGAAAGCAAGCCCGAGCGCCGCCGGCGTCGCTGATTTCGATCGGGTCTTGCTAGAGGAAGGTAGAGTAGCGGCCGCGCTTGTAGGTTCATTTCTTAAGCGTGAGAAGTTCACAGTTGACGTCGCTCTAACTTCACCTGCGGTCAGGGCGCGCGAGACGATCGAGCAGGTTTTGCAGGGAGCAGGAATGTCTCTAACGGTTCGTGCCGACCAGCGTCTCTATGAGGGAGGCTCGCTGCTGGTGCTCGATGTGATTTCTGAAGTTGAGGACGATCTGAGAACGGTTTTTCTGGTGGGGCACAACCCTGTGCTGGAAGAAGTAGTCCAGCATTTGACGGGCGAAAGTGTCCATCTTTCTCCGGGGACTCTCACCCAGGTGGAACTTGATGCTGCGAGATGGAGTGAGATTCATGCAGCGAAACACAAGCTTTGCAGGGTAGTACGGGCGAAAGACTTGCAATAATTGTCGATTGCCAAGTTGCCAATCGGCAATCTCTTACCGTTCACTCACAAATTCACCAGCGAACGTACGCGGCTGCGCCAGCAGCTTCTCACTTAGAATGCGATAAAAGCACTGCAAGCATTCAGCGTTTGAATCTTCGTGCTGGTCGCTTCGGATCTTCTTTCCACACCAGATGCATACAACCTGAAACTCCTGCTCCTGCACCACTAGTTTCTTCTTCATTACTGCTAAACCTCCAATCTTTAACGGCTCAAAGATAGCGCTCGTTAGTTACCGTCCGGTAGCGGGAAAGTTAAATCCTCATTAAGAATTCTCCACGCCCCATCGATAATGCGTTTAGATGGCATTCAGCTAGTGTTTAGGCAAATTATTTTCCTATTCTCGCCAGTTAACACTTTGGTAACATCCGCCCATGCGCCGCCCCCGATAGCGCCGAGAAAGCCTGAACCGCCGTTTCCAAATATCGCCGGTCTAAAGATTCGAGGAAGCTAATGTTATCTAAACCTCGACGGACAAACCTTTCTCTAAATTACGCCCGCGCAGGCGGGCTTCTGCTAACCCTCTGTTTCTGTTCGACCGCTCTCTCCGCAGAATTGTCCGGTTCCAAACGACTTGCAGGCGTTGTAATTTGCCGAACTCTCGATCGCAATCGTCGTGAAGAGCTGGCCGTTAAGCTGCGCAAAATAAGCGGCTGGCCGGATTTGAATTTTGATGGCGGCATCCTCCGCCAGGGCTCGAGAGATTTCATTGGTGGTTCAAAAACCGCCCGTGAGCTGCTGACGAAGGTAATATTGGGAGCGAATGCAGTAGTGCTCGAAGATGTGAGTCGTAACTCAGACGTAGTTTTCATGCGCGTAGTTTCCGGCCAATGGAAACATGCGAATGGCCCTCCAGCCTTCCTCGTGCAGATCGATTTTGCCGACTTTGACTACGTTATCGGCGATGAACGAGCCCTGGAAGCGTTTGATGTGGGTTGGGCGCTGCTGCATGAACTCGATCACATCGCAAACGACTCACAAGATGCGAACGCGTTCGGTGAAACGGGCGAGTGCGAGAGTCGCATCAATCAGATGCGCGTTGAATGCAATCTTCCGCAACGAATCGACTATTTTTATACCTTCTCACCGCTCACCCGAAATACCACTTACGCTGCCAGACTGGTGCGCCTCGCTTTTGAGGAGAGGGGCCCGGCTTCCAGGAAAAAGAGGCGCCTTTGGATTGTCTGGGACGCTAGGCTGGTTGGCGGATTGAATTCGCAAAGAGAATTGGCTGAACTGCGATAGCCCTTCCGCGCAAATCTTTGCTAGATGGATGAGCTGAAAGCTTTAGTCACAGGCCGTGGGTCAGTGTGTTCAGCTGGGGTCTTCTCTGCTGCTTTTTCTGAAAGACCTTCAAGAGTGGAATGAATCTCCAATAACATTTCTTTCAAGTCATGCAGTTCGCCTGCCGACCTATCCCTGGAGGTCAATAATGCGGTTGCGATCTCGCTGCTCAGCTCATGAGAGATGGCCATAGGTTCACCAAAAGATTCGTTGCTACCGGAACTCGAAGGGCGTTTTAGAAGGAAACGTCATCGTACTCTTCGACTGTTACAGTGATGTTAATTCGATGTTAATTAAGACAACTCTGATTCTTAGTTTGAGCGGTGGTCCCAACAACCCGACTCGCTCGCAATCTGTACCTCAGCCAGCCTTCCGCTCGCATTAACAAACATTTAAGCCGCAATTCACAGCGGCTTAACCTGACGCGCATACAGTCCCTCTTCGATACGAAGCAGAACATCATTCCCTCTTGGTGGCAGCCAAGCGAGCTATTCCAAATCTTATTTAGACAAGTCAGGAGAACATTCATGCACAATCACAGCCCCTTCCGCTGGAGCCGGCCTCTTAGAATTTCGTTTCTGGTTGCGGTGCTATTGCTGATTTCCGTATCAATCATGGCTCAAGCGGGCGCCACTGGTTCCTTGAATGGCATTGTTCAGGATCCAAATGGCGCGAACCTGCCCGGCGTCAGCGTCACAGTTCGCAATCTCAATACCGGCGCAGTTCGCACCGTCATGACCGATAGCGAAGGACGTTGGAGTATTCCTGGACTTGTCGTTGGTACTTATCAACTGGTTTATGAAGTAAGTGGTTTTAAGAAATTGGTGCGCGAAGCCGTGCCGGTGGAAGCTTCTGTGCCGCGCACACTTGAAGACAGACTCGAATTAGGCGATGTGGGCGCTGTGGTTAACATCACAGAGGGATTCTCACTTGTGACGCCGGACACCTCGACCACCTTTCGCCAGCTATCGTCCGAAGATCTGGTTGCAGTGCCGACCTCGACTCGCAGCTTCACACAACTGCTCTCGACTGAAGCGGGCGTGAACACTGATCTCTCGCCGGTATTAACTAATGGCAACGGCAACCAGTCGCCTTCAGTAAACGGAACTCGCACCACCAGCACCAGTCTCTTCTTCAACGGCATCGACGCAACCAACATCACTACGAATGAAGGTTCGCTAAACGACAACATCGCGCCGGCGCCGGAAACTCTGCAGGAAGTTAAGCTTCAGACCAGCCTCTACGACGCTTCGACGGGCCGTTCAGGAGGAGGAAACTTTCAGCTGGTTACGAAACAGGGTGGAAACTCCCTTAATGGCACTGCCTACTATTATCTGCAGAATGAGAAATTTAATGCGAACGACTTCTTCTTTAACAAGGAAGGCATCGATCGCCCCAAAGCGAGGCGGAATGAAGCGGGGTTTACTCTTAGTGGGCCAGTGGTAAAAGACCGGGTCTTCTTCTTCGGTAGTTATCAATACACGACCGCAATCACGGGCTTCGTTCCTACAGCGCGCAGCATGACGGTTCTACCGCGCGCCCTCGGGAGAATCACAGGCGCGCGCACAGCCCAGGCGCTCGCCGACGCTTTCAACGCAGACAACGGCTGCACTCCGAACGTTAACTGCCTGACGGTTGCGGATATCTCCCCTACGGCTTTGCGGCTATTCAACTTAATAAATCCTGTCACAGGAGACTTTGTGATTCCTTCACCGCGTCCCAATGCACGCCTAATTGGAGTCGATCGCGCCGGCGCCCGCGCT
>Ga0079218_10000606_pt1 | contig 11161 bp, 7 predicted proteins | sample NCCompost_FD_77181 | JGI IMG/M metagenome (GOLD analysis project Ga0079218, IMG submission 77181) | Agricultural soil microbial communities from Utah to study Nitrogen management - NC Compost | ecosystem: Environmental > Terrestrial > Soil > Agricultural land | place: USA: Utah | collected... | reverse complement strand
GGTTCACGGAAGGCCCACCGAACCTGCTGCCAAGCACCTTTCCGTTCATCTGGCTTCCCACGTTTCTCGTCCAACTGGCACTCTTCGGGCATCTGGCACTATTCCGCGCGCTCCTGCGAGCCGATCAGGGAGATCGTATCGCGGCGTAGCGCGCGCGAAGCGCCGCGCGGTTCACGACCCGTCCCTCCTGAATCACCGCGCTGATACGCCGCGTGTTCCGGATATCCGCCGTCGGATCCTCCGTGAGGAGGACGAGGTCGGCTCGCTTGCCGAGCTCTATCGTGCCGAGCTCGCGTTCGGCGCCGAGGATTCGCGCGGCGTCCCCCGTCGCCGCCCGGATGGCTTCGATCGGCGTGAGCCCGGCGGCAACCAGCTCCTCGAGCTCCATGTGCACTGCGGTCGGGACCTGCCAGACATCGGTTCCCGTCCCGATGGTCACGCCCGCGCGGACGAGCGCGGCCGCGACGTTGCGCGCCACGATCGTCGTCTGCGCCATTCGCCGCCGGCCGACGGAATCGAGCCGCAGCATCCAGTCATCACTGGTGATCGGAAGGATGAACGGTGCCAACTCCCGGTCGCTCTCGAAGTAATCCGGCCGATCGAGCTTCGCGGCGAGGCCCGTATACACGACGGTGGGCACGACCGAGATGCCCGCGGCGCGATAGATCCGGATGAGGTCGCTGTAGATCGGAGCATCATCCCGGCCGTTGCAGAACGCGGCATGCTCCTTGGTATCGAAGCCGACGGCCACGAGCGGAAGCTGGTGCGCGCAATGACCGGTGGTCCGCAGGCCGCGCTGGTGCGCCTCGAGAACCATGCGCGCATTGATGTCCCAGCGGCGAAATGTCCGCGTCTTGATGTGTTGCGCACCGAGTCCCGCGGCCAATCCGACGGCCCGGCGCACGTGCGCACTGTCCGCCTCCGGCTCGATGCCCTGACCATCCTCGGCGTCGAAGGCCCAGTCACTGTAGAACTGGAATCCCCCGTAACTGACGCGCGGACCGGGATATGCCCCCGCGGCGATGGCGTCCGAGTATGCGATCACCGAGCCGATCGGGGCGCCCTGGTCCCGCATCGTGGTGATCCCGAAGTACAGCGCGCGCGGGAGCAACTCCGGCGCGTAGATGTGCGCATGCAGGTCCATCATGCCGGGGATCATGAACTGGCCGGCGGCGTCGAGGGTATCAGCTCGGGCGCGGATCGTTCCGGCCGGCTCGATGCGCGCGATCCGGCCACGCTCGACGAGCACATCGCGAGGGGTCGACGGCGGAGTACCGGATCCATCGATGATCCGCACGTTCCGGATGAGCAGAGGTCCGGTGACCGGCGGCGTGTACCGAAGTGGCCAGCCAAGGCGACGCTCGGCGCCACTCGACGAACGAACTACGAGCCCGTCTTCCGAGACGTAGAGCACATCGCCCGACGCCGAGACCGACGGGAACAGTGCCGGAGCATCTCCGAGCGGCTCCGGGGCTCCGCGCGCGCCGGTGGAGTCGAACGGCAGTCGCCAGAGCCGGGCGTGACGGACGTAAACGAGTGCGCCGGCGGTCCACTGCACGAAAATGGGAGAGTCGGCGAGGGATACGGTCGATGCGGCGCCCGAGAGTCCGAGCATCTGAGCCTGCGCCGGCCTGGCCGCGTCGTAATTCGGCGCCGGCGCGAGGATACGTGAACCGTCCGGACTCCAGACCGGAGCGTACGCCGGCGAGCCGGTCCAGTCGATGTGACCGGGTCCAAGGTTCTGCGCTCCGGACGTGTCGGACACGACGGCCCCGCGAGCCGATGCCAGACGCACGCGTGGCTCCTGCTGCGGGGCGACCTGGACGAACGCGATCCAACGTCCATCCGGCGACCAGGCGGGCAGCGCTTCGCGACCCGGGAGCGACGTCACTCGGCGGGTCGTCCCGCGCGCGAGGTCGGTCACGAAGAGGTCTTCGTGCTCCAGCCGACCCGCGGACCACGCCAGCTCGGCCCCGTCCGGTGCCCAGCTCAGGTAGCGCGCATCGTCCGGCAGCCTCGCCACCTCCCGCGGCGAGCGTCCGACATCCATGACCCACAAGGCACCGAGCGCGATCATCGCAATGCGGCGACCGTCCGGCGACAGTGAAAGGCCCATGAACCCCCGCACCGGTTCCGATACGCCGGGCTGAGGGAACCGCGCCGGCGCGAGCCCGCCCGCCTGACGCCGGATGGACAGCCGGGCGGAGAACGGGATGGGGACCGGTGCGCCTCCCGCACGAGCCACGCTCCAGAGCCTCCCGTTCGCCCCGTAGAGCAGCCGCCCGCCATCCCGACTCCATGCGATCGAGGTGGGCGTCACATCAGTATGGCTGGTGACGCGAGTCGGCGGCGGGGTGGATTGTTCGAGGCCCTGGACCCATACCTGAATGCGGCCGTTCGCATCCGGCGCGAAGTAGGCGATCCGATCGCCGGTGGGCGACACCGCGGGCCCGGACGCGTGAACGACCGAGTCGGTCAGAGGCGTGGCAGACCCACCGGCGGTGTCCACCAGCCAGATTCGGCCGCCCGGCGCCCGCGGGTTGCTCCGCGCGACGACTGCGACCCGGCGGCCGTCGGGATGCCAGGCTGGCTCGGTCACGCTGGGGCCCACAGCGCCGGGCAAGGCGAGGGCCCGGACCACGCCGCCGGATCCCCCAAGGATTCCCAGCACGCTGCGAGGTCGGGGGAACGCGGAATCCGGAAGCAGGAGCCTGGTGAAGGCGAGAGAGCGGCCGTCGGGGGACCATGCCGCCGCGCCGTCGTATCCATCTGGATTGGCAAGCTGTGTCAGCTGCCGGACACTGCCGTCGGCTTCCAGCAGCCAGAGTCCCTGACGGCCGCCCCGCTCCCCGCGGAAGGCGACCCGCCGCCCATCGGGGGCGATGGCGGGCTCACGGTCTTCGGCCCCGTCCCGGACCGCGTCGGTCATCGGAACGGCGGTTCCTCCGTCGGCAGGAACCCGCCACAGCTGGCCGAGAAGATCGATGACGAGCCAGCGTCCGTCGCGCGACGCATCGAACGCGAGGCCGGTGCCCTCGTCCAGCTCAACGACCACCGCCTCAGTTGGTGCGGAGGTCGTGGGAGTGAGCGGCCGATGCTGGGCGCAGGCCGCAAACAGGAACAGCGGTAGGGCGATGCACGCTCGCGGCTGGACCACTCATCCCTCCTTTGATGGCCGCCGAAGCCAAGGTACTCCGGGGTGGTGGACCCCGCGACCCAGCGGCGATAGCTTCCCCGGATGACCAGAATCACGATCCCGCTCGCGACGCTCGGCCTCGCCGCCGTCGCGGGCTGTGCGGCGTCGAACCCTCCCGCCACGGGCCCCTCGCCGGAATCCCCGCCGACCAGCGCGGCTCCGGCGACGCAGGTCGGCATTCCGAGCCTCAAGCACAGCCCTGCCGACGTGAAGTTCATGAACGACATGATCGCCCACCACGCGCAGGCGGTGCGCATCGCCGCGTGGGCCCCCACGCACGGCGCCAGCCCCGCCGTGCAACGAATGGCGGAGCGCGTCGTAGTGGGTCAGAACGACGAGATCGCGATCATGCAGAGATGGCTCCGGGAGCGGAAGGAACCGATCCCCGAGGCGGACTCGGCGCACCACGGGCACGCTGCCCATATGCCCGGGATGCTGTCGCCGGCCGACCTCGAGCAGCTGAACAAGGCGCGCGGCGCCGAGTTCGACCGGCTGTTTCTTACATTCATGATCCGACACCACCAGGGCGCGCTCACCATGGTGGACCAGCTCTTCGGCTCGCAGGGTGCCGCCCAGGACGAGACGGTGTTCCGTCTCGCCTCCGACGTCTACGCCGACCAGTCGACCGAGATCGAACGCATGCAGAGAATGATCGAAGCCCTACCCCCAGAGAGGAATCAGCAATGACATCCGTGCGCAGTTCTCTTCCCGCCCTCGCGGTCCTCGCCGCCGCGTGTGCGACGTCTTCGACCCCGACGACTTCGGGTGGCGGCGTCTCGCCGTCCGGCGGCCCGGCCGTCGGGTGGGTGTCGGCTCCGACCCCCGATCCGCGAGTCGGACTCAAGGCCGGCCTCCACGACGCCGGCGAGGCCGCCTGGAACCTGCGGCTGGTCTCGAACACGCCGTCGTCCGAGAAGTTCGTCGGCGTGACGAACTCGGACATCGCGTTCACCGGAACTACGCGATCCAGGGCAATTACAACGGGTTCCAGGTGTGGGACATCTCGACGCCGACGAAGCCGACGCTCGCGAACTCGTACCTCTGCCCGGCCTCGCAGAGCGACGTGTCGGTGTACAGGAACCTGCTGTTCGTTTCGGGCGAGGGTAACTCGGGCCGCCTCGATTGCGGCACCCAGGGCGTGCAGGACAGCGTGAGCCACGACCGGCTCCGCGGCATCCGCATCTTCGATGCGACCGATATCAAGAACCCGAAGTACGTCGCGAACGTCCAGACCTGCCGCGGCTCACACACGCACACGGTGGTCGAGGATCCGAACGACAAGAACAACGTGTACATCTACGTGTCGGGTTCCGCCGGCGTGCGCTCTCCGAGCGAGCTTCCCGGTTGCTCAAGCATGGCTCCCGACCAGGATCCGAACTCGGCCCTCTTCCGCATCGAGGTGATCCGGGTGCCGCTGTCGAATCCGCAGCAGGCCGCGATCGTGAGCTCCCCCCGCATCTTCCAGGGTCTCGTAGCTCCGCCGGTGCATGGCGAAGCGCCTGAGGACATCGCCGCGAACCGCGAGCGCGTGGCGCAGGCGAAGGCACGCGGCGCATTCGTCGCGACCGTGCAGGGTCAGGAAATGGTCGTCCCGGGCAACTTCGTCCGGCCGATGCTCGACAGCATCGTGAAGGCCCGCGGCGCCACCGGCGCTCCGACCGGTGCCGACAGCGCCGCACTCCGCTCCGCACTCCAGGGCATCGTGGACAGGATGGTCGGCGGGGGCCAGGGCGCCCCCGGGCGCCGCGACCCGAACGCGCCGCGCCCCGGCCCGAGCCAGTGCCATGACATCACGGTGTATCCGGAAATCGGCTACGCGGGCGGTGCCTGCGGCGGGTACGGCCTGCTCCTCAACATCAAGGACGTCGCGAATCCCCGCCGGGTGGACGCGGCGGCCGACTCCAACTTCTCCTACTGGCACTCGGCCACGTTCAGCAACGACGGCTCGAAGGTGCTGTTCAGTGACGAGTGGGGCGGCGGGGGCTCGCCGAAGTGCCGTGCCACCGACAAGAAGGAGTGGGGCGCCAACGCGATCTTCACGATCGTGAACGAGAAGCTGCAGTTCCAGAGCTACTACAAGATGCCGGCGGCGCAGACGTCGCTCGAGAACTGCGTGGCGCACAACGGCTCGCTCATTCCGGTGCCCGGCCGCGAGGTCATGGTGCAGGCGTGGTACCAGGGCGGTATTTCGGTCTTCGACTGGACCGATCCCAAGAACCCGGTCGAGATCGCGTTCCACGATCGTGGTCCGATCGACTCCGTGCAGCAGGGGAACGGCGGATCGTGGTCATCGTATTGGTACAACGGGCTCATCGTGAGCTCGGAAATCGGGCGTGGTCTCGACATCTTCGAGCTCACTCCGAGCCCGATGATGACCCAGAACGAGATCGACGCGGCGAAGTCGGTGCGGCTGGAGTATTTCAATGCCCAGCAGCAGCCGAAGTTCGTGTGGCCGGCAAGCTTCTCGCTGGCACGCGCGTACGTGGATCAGCTCGAGCGTGGGAAGGGGCTCTCGTCGAGCCGCATATCGGCGATCCGGAGCTCACTCGAGCGCGCCGAAAAGAGCTCGGGCCAGCCACGGAGCGACGCGCTCGGTACGCTCGCCAAGGAAGTGACCGGCGATGCCGCCGGCGCGTCCGACCGCGCGCGCGTCGATGCGCTCGCCAAGGCCATCGGCGATCTCGCCAACGCCCGCTGATGCATTGAGCGGCTGAGGTGGGCGCAGGACCCGAAGGACGCAGAGGCGACTCTGCGTCCTTCGTCGTTTGCAGGATGGCCGCCGGCCCGGTGCGCGACGGTCGGGCGTTCTGCGCATCTGGTCTAGATGGGGAACCACCGTCCCGGGAGATTCATGAGGAGTCCTGGTTTTCTGTTGCTGGCGCTCTGGCCGGCAGTCGCCGCCGCCCAGCAGGACCGCCTCGCACACGCCGTGGCCCGCGAGGTTGAGCGCCTCGCGACACGTCCCTACTGGCCCGGGTACGATCCGGCCGCAATTCCGCTGGCGGTCTTCGACGGCCGGGAGACTCTGCTCTTCCGGCACCCCTCGCCGCCCGAGGGCTTCCGGTCCTTCGTGGGCGGGTCGCCTGCCGCGCATGTGTTCGAGGGGAGGCATCCGGCCGTCACATCCAACTCGAGCGCGGAGATCGGCGGCGTGGCCACCGCGACCGTGCTTGCCGACGGAGCGCGGGCGGCCATCCCGGCGCGCACCCTCGCCGCGGTCGCGATCCACGAGGCCTTTCACGTTTTCCAGCGGGCGCGTCATCCGGCATGGTCGGGTAACGAAGGCGACCTGCTCCTCTACCCGGTGGACGACGCGCGGCTGCTCGCGCTCCGGCGCATGGAGACGGAGGCGTGGAGGCGGGCGCTCGCGGGGCATGACCGGGCAGCGGCGGCCTGCTGGGCGAAGGCGGCGCTCGGCGCACGTCGCGAGCGATTCGGCGGCATGGACTCTGCATTCGTGCAGTACGAGCGCCTGACCGAGCTCAACGAGGGGCTCGCCGCCTATGTGCAGCTGCTCGCACGCGACACGGCGCTCGCATTCCCGGCCGGAGAATTCGCGGCGACCGACGTCAGGGGGCGCGTGTATGTTGTCGGCCCCGCGCTGGCGCTGCTGCTGGACCGATTCGCGCCCGGCTGGAAGGAGCGGCTCGAGGCCCATGATACGCAGGCACTGGACGGGATGCTCGCGGCGGCGCTCCCGGCGGGAGCGGCCTCGGGATCGCGATCGTGCGGCCTGGACGCCGGGGAACGCGCCGCGATCGAACGTCTGGCCCGCGCAGACACGGCAGCCGTCATCGCTGGCCGCATCGCGAAGCGGCGAGAGTTCGACGACCGAGCAGGCTGGCGGCTCGTCGTTCGCGCCGCACCGGGTCGACCCCTCTGGCCCCAGGGCTTCGACCCGCTCAACGTCGATCGCGTGGAGGGTGGCCTCCTTCACTCCCGGTTCCTCCGCCTCGGCAACGACGCGGGTGAGATCAGCGCGATCGACGAGTCGGATGCGGACCTCGAGGCACTCACGGTGGCGGCGGGCCGGCACCCGCTATTCAACGGCATCCGTGAGGTCGTGATCGCCGGGATTCCGCACCCCGACGTGGTCATCGAGCGCGACTCGGTTCGCCTCCGCGCGCCGGGTCTCATGCTGCGATTCTCGGGAGCCGCGGTGCGCCAGTTAGGGAAAACCCTAACGATCGAGCTCGGCGTCGCGAGATAGTCACATTTCGCTATTGACATGGTTATGCGCGAGCGATAGCATCGCTGAGGAACCCACGATATCAGCTTCCTGAAGGATCCCCCTGGAGGAGTCATGAACCGCCTCGCGCGCGCACTTCGCGTGCTGCCACTTGCAGTACTCGCCACCTGCAACGATTCGAGCGTCCCGACCACCACCAGCGAGGTGACCCCCGTCGGTGCGCCAGTCCGCTCGACGACCGCCTTCGCATCGCCGGGCAGGTGGGATTACGCGCCGGGATGGCCCCAGCACGTCGCGGTACACATGCACCTGCTCCCGAATGGCCAGGTCCTGTTCTGGTCGGGCGATGATCGCGCCGGGAAGGGCCACAAGATGGTGCAGGAAGCGTTCATCTGGAATCCGCAGACCGGCAGCGCGGTGTCGGCTCCGAACTCCCGCACCGATGTCTTCTGCAGCGGCCACGCGTTCCTGCCGGACGGCAGGCTGCTCGTCGTCGGAGGCCACATCGCCGTCGATACCGGCCTGGCGGACGTCAACATATTCGACTTCGGTAATCGGAGGTGGGGCAAGGGCGCGGCGATGGCCGGCGGCCGCTGGTACCCCAGCGCCGTCACGCTCATTTCCGGCGAGGTGCTCGTCGAAGGCGGAGCCGACGAGGGCGGGAAGCACAACGAGCTGCCCGAGGTGTGGCAGGTGCGGGGAGGTTGGCGCCGACTGACGGGCGCGACGCGGGCTGTACCGTACTATCCCCGCATGTTCGCTCTCGGGGATGGACGGGCGTATCACGCTGGGCCGTATGGGACGGAATTCGTGAACGTCACAGGGACCGGCTCACGGGAGTGGGGGCCGTCACGGCTCGTTAACGATCGTCACTATGGATCGGCGGTCATGTACGCGCCCGACAAGATACTCTACGTCGGTGGCGGAGATCCGCCGACGAACACCGCCGAGATCATCGAATTCGCGGGCCAAGGGAGTCCGGCTTGGCGGGCGACCGGGTCGATGACATTCGCCCGCACACAAACGAACGCGACGTTGCTGGCCGACGGCACGGTGCTCGTAACCGGTGGATCGTCGAGCGCGGGTTGGAATACCGCTGCCGGGGCGGTGCGTGTACCGGAGCTCTGGGATCCCGCGACCGGCACCTGGACACAGCTTGCCCAGATGTTCGAGAATCGGCTGTACCACTCGACCGCGCTGCTCCTTCCTGATGCGCGCGTCCTTGCAGCCGGGGGCGGGCGCCCCCCGGCCTACGACGATCCGCACGGTGACCACAGGAGCGCGGAGATCTTTACACCTCCTTATCTGCTCACCGCAACCGGCCAGCCCGCCGCGCGGCCGGTGATCTCCTCCGCGCCGACCAGCGTGGGCTACGACCAGGCCTTCACCGTAGGCACGCCGAATCCCGCGTCGATCGCCAAGGTGACGTGGATCCGCACTTCATCGGTGACGCACGCGCACAACATGGATCAGCGGTTCACCGAGCTGGTGCATGCCGTATCCGGCAGCAGCAGCCTGCGCGTCACCGCCCCACCGCGCCGCGACGCGCCCCCGGGCTACTACATGCTCTTCATCATCGACCAGAACGGGGTGCCTTCGGTCGCGAAGATCATCCGGATCAGTTGACGGGAGAGCTGTGGCGTCTCGCGCGATGGGCACGTTCGACGTGAGGCTCACTCCGGAGGCCGGCGATGCCTCCGGTGACCCGGGTGTGGGACGCATGACGATCGACAAGAGTTTTCAGGGAGACCTGGAAGGGACCAGCAAGGGCCAGATGCTCGCGGTCATGACGCCGGTACAGGGGTCCGCGGGTTACGTGGCGATGGAGCGGGTGCGTGGCAGGCTTGGGGGCAGGGAAGGGACCTTCGTCCTGCAACACAACGGCTCCATGAATCGTGGAACCCCAACGTTGTCGGTGCATGTCGTTCCAGACTCCGCGACCGACGAGCTGGCCGGTCTCGTCGGGACGATGAACATCATCATCGCCGGCGGCAAGCACTCATACGAAATGGATTACACGCTCCCTGCCTAGCGCAGGTCGCGCGGGTCGGGGGGCCTTATCGCGACCCCGCAAATCCCGATGCCCTGCGACCCGACGCCCTACCCTCCCCCGCCACCGCCCACCCGTGTAAGCTGCTGCCCCATGGATAGCCAGTCGTCATCGGACAACGGGGCCTTCGCCGACCAGCTCCGGCAGGTCTCGGCGTTCCTCGAGGCGATCGTGGCCGACCGCGCGCTGCTCGCCGGGCTCCCGGCCGGGGACCGTAAACGCTTTCTCGACGCCGTCGCCGCCGTCTACCACCCGGACGTGAAGGCACGGCGGCAGCTCGTGAAGGCTGCGAAGCGGCAGCGGAAGGCTTCGAAGGTACGGGACGAGGAGCGCGCACTCGAGCGAACCGGCATACGCTCGCTGCGCCGCCAGACCGTCTTTACGACGCCGAACTACTTTCCCCCGCCCCAGTTCGAGCAGCGCGACGTCAGCGACGCCGCGGCGGCTCCGGCGTCCGACGCACTGCAGAACTGCTATGTCTGCAAGCGGGACTATTCCGAGATCCATCACTTCTACGACCAGCTCTGCCCCCCGTGCGCGGCGCTCAACTTCGCCAAGCGCTCGGAGCTGGCCGACCTCCGTGGCCGGGTCGCGCTCCTCACCGGAGGTCGGGTGAAGATCGGCTATCAGGCGGGCATCAAGCTGCTTCGCTCGGGTGCCCACCTCATCGTGACGACCCGCTTCCCCCGCGATTCGGCGGAGCGCTATGCCGCGGAGCCGGACTTCGAAGAGTGGGGCGGCCGGCTCGAGATCTACGGCCTCGACCTCCGTCACACGCCGAGCGTCGAAGAGTTCTGCCGGCGGCTGATCGAACGCCACGACCGGCTCGACTTCATCATCAACAACGCGTGCCAGACGGTTCGCCGCCCGCCCGAGTTCTACCGGCACATGATGGAAAGAGAGGCCGCATCGATCGCGGCGATGCCGGAGCGCACTCGCCGGGTGCTCGGTCCGTACGAAGGCCTGCGCGGCTATCAGATGCTGCCTGAAGGAACCGGTGCGAGGCCCGCACTGCCGGCAGAGATGCCGGGCCTCACGCACTCTGCTTCGCTGTCGCAGCTGGCGTTGCTGCCCGAGGACCTCGCCGTCGGCGAGCAGCTCTTTCCCGAGGGGCGACTCGATCAGGATCTGCAGCAGGTGGACCTGAGGGAGCGGAACTCGTGGCGGCTGCTCATGGCGGACGTGCCGGCAGTCGAGCTTCTCGAGGTCCAGCTCGTTAACGCGATCGCGCCATTCATCATCAATGCCCGCCTCAAGCCGCTGATGACCCGCACTCCGGAGCGCGACAAGCACATCGTCAACGTATCGGCCGTCGAGGGCCAGTTCTATCGCCGGTTCAAGACGACACGGCACCCGCACACGAACATGGCCAAGGCCGCGCTCAACATGATGACGCGGACCTCCGCAACCGACTACCACGCGTCGGGGATTCACATGAACGCCGTCGATACCGGCTGGGTGACCGACGAGGATCCCGCCTCGCTCGCCGAGCGGAAGCGAGCCGAGCAGCGGTTCCATCCGCCGCTCGACATCGTGGACGGCGCGGCACGCATCGTGGACCCCATCATCAGCGGCCTCAACACCGGCGTCCACATCTGGGGGCAGTTCCTGAAGGATTACCGGCCAACCGACTGGTGAGTGCTCGAACCGCAGAGGCGCAGAGAACGCAGAGACCGCAACATCCTTTTTCCTTTTCTCTGCGCCCTCTGCGCCTCTGCGGTTCAAT
>Ga0079218_10000604_pt1 | contig 11180 bp, 8 predicted proteins | sample NCCompost_FD_77181 | JGI IMG/M metagenome (GOLD analysis project Ga0079218, IMG submission 77181) | Agricultural soil microbial communities from Utah to study Nitrogen management - NC Compost | ecosystem: Environmental > Terrestrial > Soil > Agricultural land | place: USA: Utah | collected... | reverse complement strand
TCATTTTGGACGGCTGCTCAGTCCCCACTGCCGATCCCACTACAAATTGGTAGGTATCGTGGTTGAGTCGGCCGTTGCCGGCGCCGGCTTTGGCAATTCCGGAGTGAAGTCTTCGCCAGGGTTGATGAACTGATTACGCTCGAAGAGATACTGCTTGTCGTATAACTGTTTATAGCGACCGGCGACGGCCAGTAAATCCTCATGAGTGCCGCGCTCGACAATCTCTCCGCCTTCCAACACGAGGATTTGATCCGCACTGCGAATCGTAGAGAGCCTGTGAGCAATGACGAAGGTGGTGCGCCCGCGCCGCAGAGTCTGCAGGCCGTCCTGGATCAATGCTTCACTTTCACTGTCGAGACTGGATGTCGCTTCATCCAGAATCAAAATTTTTGGTCGCGCCAAAATAGCGCGCGCGATCGCGACCCGCTGGCGCTGACCGCCTGACAGTTTCACTCCCCGCTCACCTACAACGGTGTCGTAACCATCCGCGAAGCCATCAATGAATTCTTCACAGTGGGCGATGCGGCTGGCGGCAACGATTTCCGCGCGCGTGGCGTGTGGATAAGAAAACCCGATGTTCTCCGCAATCGTGCCGTCGAAGAGAAAATTATCCTGTAGCACTACTCCAAGTTGATTCCGGTAATCTTTGAGGCGGATTGAAGCGAGATTGCGTCCGTCCAATGTGATTTCGCCCGAAAGCGGTCGATTGAAAGCCATCACAAGACTGATCAGAGTCGACTTACCGGAGCCGCTTGATCCCACGAGCGCGGTTGTGGATCCCGCAGGCGCAACAAAGGATACGTGACGGAGTACGGGAGAGTCGTCGTTGTATTCAAAACTGACGTCGTGAAAAGCAATCTCACCGACGATGGTTTCCAGCGCGATCCGTTGTGCCTCGTCTTCGTCCTCCGTCGACATTTGTTGGATCTCGCGAATCCGATCAAGGCCGGCAAAGGCTTCCGTGATCTGCGTGCCGATAGAAGCAATTTCCACAAGCGGGGCGGCCACCAGTCCGGTGAAAATCATGTACATGAAAAGATCGCCGAGCGTCATCTGGCCCTCAAGCACGGCGTTTCCACCCACCAGGATCAGAATTACGCCGACAACGCCCACGATTATTGTTGAGAAAGCGGTAACTCCAGAGACTGCGGTCATCGAGCGAGCGACGTTGCGGAACAAGCGATGAGCGCCACGAGCAAACACCAGCTCTTCCCGCTTCTCGGCTGCGTAGGCCTTAACGATGCGAATGCCACCCAGCGATTCCGTTAACCGCCCGGTAACTTCCGCGTGAATTTTTCCCCGCTCGCGAAACAGTGGTCGAAGCTTTTTGAAGGCCACAGCCATCACGCCGCCGAAAGCCGCGAGGGCGAGCAAGGTGATTGAAGTCAAACGCCAGTTCAAATAAAAGAGAATGACCAAAGCAATCGCTGCAGTCATCAGTCCACCAATCAGCTGCACCAACCCCGTGCCTACCAGGTTCCTGATCCCCTCTGCATCATTCATGATGCGCGAAATCAACACGCCTGTTTGCGTCGAATCGAAATATCTGATTGGTAAACGCGCCACGTGTTCCTGGACTCGTTTGCGCATTTCGGTGATGGCGCGCTGGGCGGCAACTCCGAGGACCTGCGCGAGGCTGAACGACGTCAGTGCTTGAACGATGGTTGCGACTCCGGCCGCCAAAGCGAGCGGGATAAGTAAGTCGCTACGTTGTTTAAGCACCACGTCGTCAATCAGGTACTTTGAACTTGCAGGCAGGACGAGGCCGACCAACCGGTTGATGATCATCAGGACCATGCCGATTCCCAGCCGGTAGCGGTGCGTCCAAATCAATTCGCGCGCATCGCGCCAGGCGCTGGCGGCAGTTACGCGCTTCTTCTTTTCCTCGATTGGGGTGCTCATTTGGCTGGTGTGGTAACGCTAGCTTAAATGCGAGAGTGCCACAAGCCACCGAAGCCTGGGGCAGTTGACAACCAGGTCGTTGGACCACGGCTTTGCCGCTTGCCGTGCGTAGCCTGTGGCTTACCGGCCTTATCTGATTAACAAATTACGCGAGGCTCAGCCTCGCGCCAGGGAGCTAGAAGTGACGACAGTAAGGCAAGCCTTACCGCACGGGCGAGCGGCAAGCCGCAATCGGGGCTGCTCACATACCTGCGACTCCCCACTGCCCTATGATAAGCTTTGCGCCACCGAGAGCTACTTTCGTCATTCACTCCTTGGTGCCGATTAAATCAGGTTCAGAAAGGCTTTTTATGGCACTCAGTCAGGATCTCTTAGACATTCTCGCCTGTCCCGCTTGTAAAGCGACGGTGGAATTGAAACCGGATGGCAGCGCATTGAAATGCGTCGGCTGTAAACGCGTCTATCCAATTCGCGATGACATTCCCGTTATGTTAATCGACGAAGCAACCATCGAAGACTCCAGCGAAGATGAAGAGCCTGCGCCACATCGTTGAGTCTGCTCCTCGGATGCGCGCGACGGCTATGCATGGATTGCGCCTTGAAGAAGAGCCACAGCCGCTCAGTCCGGCGCTTTGGGACTGGACGAACGTGCGCAGCGTACTGCTCATCAGGCTGCGTTCCATCGGTGATACCGTCTTAGCTACTCCTTCGCTATATGCTCTAAAACGCTTTCTTCCCAACGCGCGCGTCGACATTCTTTTGGAGGACTGGGTTGCTCCAGTGTTGGAAGGATTTTCTTACGTCGACAACGTCCTAACGCTTAAACGTAACAGCACCACGGCGCGCGCGCGCGTCATGCGCCAATTGCGGTCTTTGCGTTACGACGTGGTCTACAACCTTCATGGCGGCACCACCGCAACGTTACTTACGCGCGCCTCAGGTGCTACGCGGCGAGTGGGTCTGGAAACCTATCAATACAGCCGCCTCTATACCCATTTGGCGCCTTCACCTTTGTTATTGTGGAAACGAGAACAAACGCATTCGGTAGAACAGCAATTGGCACTGCTCGGATGGACAGGTGTTCCTGTAAGTGACCGGCCGCGGACGCAGCTTGCGGTGGTTGAGCACGCTGCCACAAGCGTCGCCCAGCGTTTGCGCGAAGCCGGCTGGGACGAAAAGTCACCATTGGCTTTGATTCATCCGGCGGCCGCATTCGCCACGAAACAGTGGGCGTCAGAAAAGTTTGCGCGCGTGGCGGATGATCTGGCAGGTCGCGGTTTCACTGTCGTCGTAATCACGGCGCCCACGGAAGGGCAAGTTGCGACACGGCTGGAACAAAGTTCATCGGCCCGCATAATTAGTTTCAACAATCTGTCCTTACCGGAAGTGACAGCGCTCGCGTCGCGTGGCCGGCTCTTTGTCGGAAACGATAGCGGCATCGCGCACATTGCCGCAGCCGTAGCGTTGCCGGCGGTAGTAATCTTTGGTTCTTCAAACATTGCGCATTGGAGTCCCTGGGCCACCGCGGCCGCTGAAGTAGTATTCGAAGAGCTGGATTGCCAGCCGTGTCATGGTTACTACTGCGAGAAGTTTGCGCAGCCTGAATGCATCTCGCGTGTTCCGTTTGAAAAGGTGATAGCTGCCGTCGATCGAGTTTTGCGGGAAAGCACTTAAGAAGAGCGAACCTTTGTGGTTTGTTCTTTGTTCGCTGGCGCGACTTGGAAGGCTCCCTGCAAGAAGTTCAGGTCATCGATAAAGATGCTCGGATCAAAAAACCAAAAACAAACTACCAACCTCAGAATTCGGAATTGACCATGGAGATGCTGTCACGACAACGCGCAGAGCAGTTGCTTGGATCCATGCGCGGCCGCAAGGTCGTGGTGCTGGGCGACGTCATGCTCGACGAATTTGTTTGGGGCGATGTGACGCGAATTTCGCCGGAAGCACCGGTTCCTGTAGTGGATATCCGGCGCGAGTCTGTTCATCTCGGCGGCGCCGCAAATGTCCTGGCGAATCTCCTGGCCCTAGGCGCGAGTGGTTCGGTGGTTGGAGTCGTCGGAAACGATGCGGCCGGGGAACGTTTGCGATCGACCTTGCGGGAAACCGGATCCGGTCACGATGAATATCTAATCACTGACGAGCAGCGGCCATCCACCGTGAAGACCCGGATCATTGCGCATAGTCAGTTAGTGGTTCGCGCCGATCGTGAATTGCGCACCCCGGTAAACGGTCAGACCGAATCAAGAATCATAGAAGCGCTACAAGGGGCGCTGGAAAATGCAGCCGCCCTAGTTGTTTCTGATTACGATAAAGGCGTGGTCACTCCTCGGATTCTCGAGAAAATCCTCCCGCTGGCGTACGAACGAGTTCCCGTGTTGGTCGATCCCAAGTTGCGGAACTTTGCCGCTTATCGCCCGGCGACCCTGGTAACTCCGAATCATCATGAAGCGCTGCGGATGGCAAACCTCGAAACGGATACGGACGAAGGACTGCACGAAGCCGCCAGACGCATTCGCGCTGAGCTCAATTGTGACGCCGTACTGATCACTCGTGGCGACCGCGGCATGATGCTACTTGAAGGTTCGGGCGCTCCGGTTTATGTCGCCACCGCGGCACGTGAAGTCTATGATGTGACCGGCGCAGGTGACACTGTAATAGCAACTTTGGCGGCAGCACTGGCGGCCGGATCATCTTTGATCGAAGCCGCGGGACTGGCGAATCACGCAGCCGGCATTGTGGTTGGCAAAGTAGGAACGGCGACGGCGGACGCCGCGGAACTAATTAACTCATTCAACTAATCGGTCTTCAATGATCGGCAAAACCCTCGGCAGTTATCGGATCATGGAAAAGCTCGGCGCGGGCGGGCAGGGCACAGTCTACAAAGCGACCGACATCAAACTGGGCCGTTCGGTCGTGGTGAAAGTCCTTCCCCCTGAGCTCACCTCCAAGGAAGCCAATCTGAAGCGCTTTGAACGTGAAGCGCGCCTCGCTTCGTCCCTCGATCATCCAAACATCTGCACCATCTTTGATCTCGACGAAGTTGAGGGTGTGCACTTTATTGCGATGCAGCACATCGAGGGTCGCAATGTCCGCCAGCTGGTTGGGGGTAGGCCGTTGGAATTGAAGAGCGCGCTCCTGATTGCTATTCAGGTAGCTGACGCGCTTGCTGCGGCCCACGCGCGTGGCATCATTCATCGCGACATCAAATCAGGAAACGTCATGGTCGCGCCCTCCGGCCAGGTGAAAATTCTCGACTTTGGTTTGGCAAAGCTACTTGACGACGAGGAAGCGAGCGCCAGCGGCATTCACCGCACCGAATTAACTGAAGTCGGAGTTCCGTACGGCACTGCTACGTACGCCGCCCCTGAGCAAGCGCGCGGCGACCGTGTAGACAAACGCGCCGACATTTTTTCTACCGGTGTCTTGCTTTACGAGATGCTGACTGGAACCTGGCCGTTCCGCGGCAAAACCACAATCGATGTGCGTCACGCTGTCTTGCACGACGCGGCACCCCCAGTTGCCAACTTGCGCAAAGAGCCAATTCCGCCGCGACTCCAACAGATTCTTGATCGCAGCATGGCGAAAGAGCCGCGCGATCGGTATCAGAAGATGGAAGAGATGCGCGACGAATTGCGTAGGGTGCTGCAGGAGGTGGCGGAAGGTGTTTCTTACCCCGCGCTGACGCCGGAACCAGCCCGACACCTTGGTGGCCAGAGCTCCATGTCGAAGGCGATGCGCTGGTTAAAGTCGAGGGGAAGGTCAGAAGCGCCGACGACTTCGCCTACTTTTGCCACTCCGACCAGAGTTGGTGTTCATGAGACGCCTTTTACAACGCTGGCGGATCAAGATAAGAAGAGTTTGGCGATCCTTCCGTTCCGCAACTTGAGCAACGATCCCGCATCGAGTTTCTATGAGTTCTCTCTCGCGGATGCAGTGATTACGGAACTCGCGCGCGTCCGCTCACTGGTGGTGCGCCCTTCCTCAGTAATTTCGAAGTATCAGGGTCAACAAATCGATCCCCGCGAAGTCGGGCAGGAGTTGAATGTCAGTGCGGTGTTGACCGCTGGTTTCATGCATGCCGGAGAGCGTTTTCGCGTGACCGCGCAACTTCTCGACGTCACCTCCGGCGAAATTCTCTGGAGCGATCGCATCGATACTACCGCTGCGGACATCATCGTCGTCCAGGACACGATTGCCCAACGTATTGTTGAAGGTCTGCGTCTCGAGCTAACCCACGCCGAGCAGGAGAACATCGCCAAGCCGAGAACAGAAAATGCCACCGCCTATGAGCAATACTTGCGCGGCAGGGATTTGTTTGCCCGTTTTATCTTCCGCACTATTGCGGCGGAAGATTGCAGCGCTGCTATCGAACACTTCCAACGCGCGGTCGAGCTGGATCCCAATTTCGCGCTCGCTCACGACGGCTTGGGCGCTTCTTATGTAAACCGTGTGTTTAAGGGACTGGGCGGCGCCGAAGACTTCGAGCGAGCCGAAGTAGCCTTTGATAAAGCGCTCGCCATCGATCCGCAACTGATCGAAGCCCGCATGCTGATGGTTTTCGTTTACATGTGGCGCGGTGAAAAGCAGAAGGCCCGGGAAGAGGTGGCGCGCGCGCGCCGCGAAGCTCCCGACGAACCGGTGGTGCACTTTGTTAAAGCTACTCTGCATCGCCTCGATGGCGAATACGGACGCGCCCTGCGAAGTTACGATCGACTAGTTCGCCTTGACCCGGCTGCTCATGTGGTAGCGAGCTACAACCGAGCCATGGTGCACATGTACATGGGTCACTTCGAAGAGACCTTTAGACAGCTCGACAACGCCGGCGAACCGGACAATCCGCTGGTAAAAACATTTCGTGCGCTGGGGTTGTATTACACGGGTAATACGGACGCTGCTGCTGAACTAATGCAGCAGGTAGTTTCCAGGCATCCGAACATGCACGGAGTGCGACCGTTCATGGCAATGTTCTTAAGTGCGCAGGGCAAACATGCCGAGGCGCTGGCGCAACTAACAGACGGAGTAATTCGCAACGCGGAAGTTGATCCTGATATTGCTTATTCTGTCGCCTCGGTTTATGCACTTGAAGAGAAACGCGACGAAGCGTTTTCCTGGCTGGCTCGCGCGATCGCTCTGGGAAATGAAAATCGTCCCTGCTTCGAAAACGACCCCAACTGGGCGGGATTACGCCAGGATCCGCGCTTCGAAGGGCTGATGAAGAAGGTTAAAGCGGCGCATAGCCCCCAAGCAGAAAGCTAAGTTCACCAAACCACTCCCTTACTAGATCTGTCACCCAAACAAACACCAATGATCCAGCTTCGAGTTTCAAAAATGGTAAGTCTCTTATTGCTTATCGCGCTCTTCTGTCAGTCCATGGCGCCGCTCGCTTTCGGTCAAGGCGTACAACGTAATCGGCAAGTTACAAACCCAACGCCAAAAGCGATACCGAGCGCCTCACCAACGCCGACACCAACGCCAACGCCGGAACTGCTTGTCACACCGTCTCCGGCACCGACGGCGACGCCGACACCGACACCGGCACCACGCACGGCCACAACGACCCGAACTCTTCAGGCATTGCAAACGAGCATTTCGGAGGTACTACGCCGGCCGGAGCTGGATGCGGCTTTCGTCGGGATCAAAGTGGTATCGCTGGATAGCGGCAAAATTCTCTTTGAAGACAACGCGCGCAAACTTCTGCGACCGGCGTCGAACATGAAGCTGTACACGGTCGCAGCGGCGATGGATCGACTGACTCCCGACTATCGTTTTCAAACTTCGGTCTACGCACCGTCGCGTCCCAATTCTGACGGCGTGTTGCGCGGCGATCTGACGATTTACGGCCGCGGAGACCCTTCGATCGCTGCGCGCTTTAACAATGGCGATTACTTCAAAAGCATTAATGATCTCGCTGGGCGGATTGCCGCAGCGGGGGTTAAGCGCGTTGAGGGAGATATTGTCGGCGATGAAACCTACTTTGACGGAGCGCCTTATGGTTCAGGTTGGAACTGGGAGGACCTGACGTGGTGGTACGGCGCCGAGGTGAGTTCATTAACGGTTAACGACAACGCTTTGGATCTTTTGATTAAGCCCGGTACCGATGTGGGCAAGCCGGCCGTAATTACCACCGGCCCGCCCGATCCTTTGCTGAAAATTGTGAACAGAGTGGTTACGGCGCCGCGGGGCAGCAGGCGCGATTTGAACATGTATCGCACTCTGAACTCAGACACACTGGAGATTGCCGGTTCTTTGCCGCTTGACGATCGTGGCTTCACAGCGGGAATCGGGATCTCGCATCCTGCTCTGTTGTTCGTCTATCTGTTGAGAACTGCTTTGGGCCAACGCGGCGTTACGATCACTGGAAAATCGCGAACTATTCCCCCCGCGAATTTCCTGAGTCTGCAACCGGGGTCGCAAGCTGCAACAAGAGTCGAGATTGCCAACATGCAATCGCCGCCTTTTAGTCTTGTGGCTGCGCAAACCTTAAAGCCCAGTCAGAACCTCTACACAGAAATCATTCTGCGAACTCTGGGGAAGGCCGTGGGTCCACCGCCGACGGTCACCAACAATATTCGAACCAATGAAGCAGCTGGACTTGAAGTGGTTAAGGAATTTTTGAAGGAAGCTGGCGTCAATTTGAGTCCGCTTTCGTTAACAGACGGTTCAGGGCTGTCGCGCAATGACATGATTACAGCAGAGGCATCCGTGCAGTTGCTCACCTACATGAGCCGGCATCGTTTTGCAACTGCGTTTCGCGAAGCGCTGCCGATTGCCGGAGTTGATGGCACCTTGCGTAATCGGATGAGAGGCACCGTTGCAGAAAACAACGTCCGCGCGAAGACAGGATCACTCAGTTCCGCTGCAACTTTATCCGGTTACGTAACAACCGCCGCGGGCGAAAACCTTGTTTTCTCCATCATGGTAAACAACTACCCCGAAAACACAGAAGTGCGAGCGCTTTGTATCGACCCGATCGCGGTGTTGCTGGCATCCTTCGCCGGCAGATCGTGAACCCACTAGAAAAAGGAGACACTTATGTCAGTCGATATGCTGGTAAACACCTGGAAAGAGTATCGCAAGGGGTTGATTGCGGAGGTTGAACAAATTCCCGAAGACAAGTTTGATTTTCGCGCTACGCCGGAAACACGTACCATTGCCGAGATCCTGCAGCATATTGTCGAAGTGCAGCAGATGCTGATGGGTGAAGCGGGGCGCGCCGATGGCAACATACGGCGTCAATCATTTGCGGATCATGTGAAGGAGTACGCGCCTGAGGTGCAGACGATTACTGATAAGAATGGCTTGCTGGAGATGTTGCGCAGCAGCATGGAAGTTTGCGAAGCCAACGTGCGCTCGAATAACGATCTGATGCAGGGTTCGATGGGAGGAATTGATGGCAAGCCAACGCCGAAGTTGAAAGTCGTAAACTTCGCCATGTCGCATGAGATGTACCATCGCGGTCAACTGACAGTTTATGAGCGTCTGATCAATTTGGAACCTGCGTTGACCAGGCAGTTCGTAAAAATGACCGCTCAGGCCAACGGTTAAGACTCGCATGCCACCAGGATTTATTAAGTTTCACGGGTTCGGTAACGACTACATTGTGATCGAAGCCGAACGATTGGCGACGATTGCGAGTCTCAGCGACTTTGCGCGCCAAATTTGCGATCGACATTACGGCGCGGGCGCGGATGGAATTGCCGTTGTCAGCCCATCCCTCGATGGTAGTGCAGACTTTGGTGTACGCATCTTCAACCCCGATGGGAGCGAAGCGGCGCTGTCGGGTAATGGCACTCGTTGCGCTGCCGCTTATCTCTTTTTCCAGAATCTTTGGCAGGCCGATGAGCTGCGTTTACATACCCGCTCGGGAATCAAGCGTTACTTCATCCGCGAGGTTCAGCAACCGGGAAAGTACATTTTCGATTCAGAGCTTGGCCAACCGCGTTTCGCCAGCGAATCCATTCCCATGCGCACGGAGGAAAATTTGGAACAGGTTGTTAACTATCCGCTCGCCGTTGGCAATCAAACCGTGAGGGTTACGGCCCTGGAGATGGGCAATCCGGTGTGCTGTATCTTCGTCAATAGCTTCTCCGATCTTGATTGGCGTGGGCTTGGCCCTCTGATAGAGAATCACACACAGTTTCCGGATCGTACGAATGTGACGTTCGTTCAGGTGCGGGATCCAGCGAACCTCGAACTGCGAATCTGGGAACGGGGCGTGGGTGAGACATCAGCGTCGGGAAGCTGCTCCTGCGCCGCTGCCGTGGCCGCCATGATCAATGGAAAAACGGATCGGCAGGTCAATGTAGTAACGCCTGGAGGCACAGTCCAAATTCATTGGCGTGATGACCAGGAGGTTGTGATCACCGGCAGTGCTGAAGTAGTTTATTCAGGTGATTGGTTGGGATCTGTTGCATCCTGACGTTTTTGGCGGTGTATTGATTGAGTAGTCCAAATCCCCCCGACGAAATGCTCTTCCCGAACAAAGCCAAGTTTGTTGTCTGGCTTTCACTCGCCATTCCGGCGCTGGTGCTGGTGTTTGCCTGCACTGCATGTGGCGGTCGAGTTCTGCTAAAGACTGACGCCGAAGTACTTCACAAGGCGCCTGTACCTGTTCCGGATGCGGTCCCACTGTGGTTAGGAAATCCCACTCGTAACTTCTACGGAACAGGTCCGTGGCCGGATCGTCCCGTCCAGGTCATCTGGGAATTCGAAACAAAATTAACTTCCGGACGACTACACAAAGACGGCTGGGGTGGAACCAGTTGGCCGGGCCAGCCTTCCGTAGCCGGAAATCGCGTCTACTTCGGATCCGCCGATGGCTACCTATACTGCCTTGATAAACGCGACGGCAGTTTGATCTGGAAGTTCAAAACTGAAGATAGTCTCAAAGCCACTCCGACTATCGCCGGCGACAGGATCATCGCGAGTGGACTCGATCACTATGTCTACTGCCTTAATGCGAATGATGGTTCGCTGATCTGGAAATACAAGACTGGATTCGAAGTCGATTGCTCCGCGGCCGTGATCGATGGGAGGGTCTACTTTGGTGGCGAGGACGGCTTCTTTTATTGCCTCAGTCTGTCTGATGGAACGCTTGTTTATAAAACTGAGCGACTCGGGTCGATGGAGGGAAGCTTCTCAGTTTTTGAACAGCGTATTTTCATCGGCACTGAGCAGGGCGAGCTTTATTGCCTCCAGCTCGAAGATGGCGCCACCATCTGGAAAGCGCGGATCGGCGCCGATTCCGACTCTACACCGGTAATCGCAAAGGGGCTCGT
>Ga0079218_10000602_pt1 | contig 11183 bp, 9 predicted proteins | sample NCCompost_FD_77181 | JGI IMG/M metagenome (GOLD analysis project Ga0079218, IMG submission 77181) | Agricultural soil microbial communities from Utah to study Nitrogen management - NC Compost | ecosystem: Environmental > Terrestrial > Soil > Agricultural land | place: USA: Utah | collected... | reverse complement strand
TTCTGTGGCGGAACCCGCAAGGCCCGGTTGAATTTACTCGACGCATTTTCCCAGGCGATGATCGCTGTCAGCTCCACAATCGCATCCTCATTGTAAAACTCTCTCAGCTTCCTAAATAGTTCATCGCTGACGTCCTGATCGCTCAGCGTGATCGCGTCGGCGTATTCAAGCGCGATCCGTTCTGCTTCATCGTAGTAAGCGCTCGACGCGTAATCAGGCAGCGCGTCAATCTTTTGTGTCGCAACTCCCAGGTCACTGCCCACGGCAGCGTTAATGTCCTGTCAAAACTCGCAGCCATTAAGGGCCGCTACCCGGCGATTTAAAAGCGTCTGCAGGCGAGGATCGATCAACCCGGATGCTTCGATACCAGTCCACATTCCGCGCACGCCACGAAAAATCGACGGACGTCGAGCGTATAGCAGGTGGTTGAGCAGCGGTGCGCCCCAGGTATTCGAGTGCGCGGCGAAAACATCTTTCGCGTAACGATCAACCTGGTTCGGATCTACACCTTCGATTCTCGCCATACTAATCTCCAACGGCGTGCGCCTGGTTTAGTCGGTCAGCGCTGGCCGAACTCTTGTGATAGAGCGCATAAACATCTCGCTTAACTTCGGCGGGAAAGCAGACACGATGTAATTCGTAACCCCGTTGTAGCCCCCGGACAACGTCGCTTACCTCGCTAATCTCCCTGATTAGCGGACGCGCATAACCATCCTCGACGTAGATCCGCGACTTCGGCTCAGCGCCCGCCACCGTGTAGTAGTTGTAGTAAGGCACATCGCTGGCCCGGTCTTCGATGAAATAGTAATCCGGGTCAAAACCAGCCCGACTAACACATTCACGCGCCGCCGCGAGAAAATCAGCCCGTTCTGCGGCGTCCATGTCCAGATCGACGGCCTTAAAGAGGCGCCGTCCGGTAAAACGCTGGCTCAAGTCCTTCAAGATTGGATCCTGAGATCGTTGCCATTGCTTGATATGAAATAGAACATCGGAGTCGTCTATCTCCAGATGTTCCGCAATCGTCAGTTTCTCTTTGCGTAAAACTTTTTCGAATGCAGTCTCCGGGGCATACCAAACCGGTTCTCCCGATTCCAATAGCGCCAAAGCTCGCCGCAGAATTGAACGAAGCACGGCTTCTGCTGAACGTAAACTGCGATGAAAATAAACCTGCCGGAACATGTAGTAACGAGCCTGCAGATATTCTTCCACCGCATAGAGACCACGCGCCGCTACATAAATGCGGTCACCCTCTTCGTCGATCGCCAACGCATTAATGATCCACTCCAGATCGTAAATGCCATACTTCGCTCCCGTCATTAGTGAATCGCGCAACAGATAGTCCATGCGGTCAACATCGAGTTGCGAAGAGACAAGTTGGGCCAGGGCGGCAGGCTGAAACTTGCCTTCGATAATCGCTGCAACTTTCTCCGGCAGCTCTGACGAGTGTGCTCGTAGCAATCGTCCAACTTCAGTCTGGTCACTGAGCACCACCTGGACAGTCCACGCTTCGTGGTGAAAGCCAAGGACCTTCTCCATCACGTGCGAGAAAGATCCGTGGCCCACATCGTGGAGCAAAGCCGCAGCGCGGGCCGCCGCGCGATCCTCTTTTTGAATGTTGTGATTTTCGCAGAGACGATCTAGCACGCGAGTCATCAGGTGAAACGCGCCGAGCGAGTGAGTGAATCGTGAGTGCTCAGCTCCCTGATAAGTGTAAAGACCGAGGCCGAGTTGCTTGATTCGCCTGAGCCTTTGAAACTCCGGCGCGTCGATCAAGCGCATCATTAGTTCGCCTTCGTCAGAATCAGTGCGAAGGCGAATGATGTTGTGAACAGGATCGCGATAGATACGTTCGGACAAGATGAGATCTGATCGATGCTGTGGTTTGTTTCTCGCAGAGTCTACCACGCTGAAAAGTAAGCACGGCATTCAGGTGTTAAATGAGACTGCTTATTAAGTTCACTTCCAAGGTCGAACCCGCAGCAGGGTTTAGCAGGTTGCGACAGGCCGTAATGCCACGGCCGCCGAGGGATGAGAAATCGGCCGATTCCGGGGCTCAAAAGGCGCCACCTTCGGCGGCTCCGGCCCGGCCTAGATTTATGGATACTTCCCAATTTTTTGGATTTTCCCGCGTCCTGATAACGCCCGAAGGCCACCTAAGTCGCTGATCTTAGGTGCGAATCCCCGGTCGGGGGTAGTGGGCATGGAAATTGCGAAAAGCCCCACAGACGAACTTTCGTTCTGCCTCGGCATTTTCCCTAGTAAGTGCTTTTGGCTAATGAAGACAACCTAAAACAGGAGAAAGAGAATGAAGACTTTTAAGCTTGTGCTCTTTACTTTGGTACTTGTCTTAGGCCTTACCGGAATTAGTTTCGGTCAGGAAACGACAGGTACCATTGAAGGCACGATCAAGGATCCCTCGGGCGCTGTTGTCCCGGGTGTTTCCGTGACAGCGACCGGCACCGGTTTTTCACGCACGGTGACCACGGACAATGCAGGGTTCTTTAGAATCCAGCAGGTTCCGCCCGGTATCTACACGGTTACTACCGCGGCGATTTCAGGCTTCGGCGGTTCGACCAGCAGCAACGTTGAGGTAGTGCTCGGTAAGACCACTCCGCTCGCCGTTTCGCTGCAAGCTGGTGGCGTCGAGACATCAGTAGATGTCACGGCTGGTAACGAGCTTACGATCGACCCCACAGACAATAAGATTCAGACGAACATCACAGCCAGAACTGCCGAGTTGCTGCCGAAGGGCACCAACTTCAACAGCTTGCTGAAGATTGCTCCGTCGACCCGTCCCGAGCCGCTGAATGGTGGCTTCCAGGTGGACGGTGCTTCCGGTTCTGAGAACACGTTCATCATCGACGGTCAGGAAGTTACTCACTTCCGCACCGGCGTGCTGCGAGCAAATGACAACCTGCCCTTCCAGCTTGTTCAGGAAGTTCAGATCAAGAGCTCAGGTTTCGAAGCCGAATTCGGCGGCGCGACCGGCGGCGTGATCAACGTTGTGACCAAGGGCGGTGGTAACGAGTGGCATGGTGAGTTCGGTTCGCAGTTTCGTCCAGGCAGCTGGCAGGGTCAGCCCTCCAAGTTCCTGCGAAACTTCCGTACCATTGATCCGGACGGCACCTTCCAAGACATTCCGGAGTATATCCAACCGCGCAAAGATAACGGTACCGATTACTTCCCAACCGCTAACCTTGGTGGCCCAATTGTGAAGGATCGCTTCTGGTTCTTCGCCAGCTTCACTCCGCAAATCCAAAAGATCAATCGGACTTTGGATTACATCTCCCCGGATCCGCGCAGTCGCACGATCTCGGAGACGTTGACTTACAAATTCAAGCGCATTAGTCACTTCTCGGAAATCCGTTTAGACGGCGCCCCGAGCGACAAGCTGCGCTTGACGGGTCGTTTTATCTGGGCCCCGATCAAGGATGAAGGCGCGCTGCCGCCTTTCACCGAGACTACCGGCGCCCCTCAGCAGGCTCTCATTGGCGGCCAGACACTGCGCGGACCGGCATTCCTCGGTCAGCAGGGTGGTCGTCAGAACTCCAATAACATCGGTGGTTCCGCTGTTTGGACCCCGACGAGCAAGTTCGTAGTCAACGTCCGTGCAGGCCGCACTTTCTTGAACGAGAAGCTGGGCTCTTACGGGATCCCCACTACGACTCGTTACACATGCAGCACGGCTAGCCAAACCAACCTCGCGACCGCCGCGGGTTGCTCTCCAGGTCAGACGACCTTTGCTACGAACTTCCAAATCCCGTTTGACGTCTCCACCCGCAAGACATTCGATGTCGATGCCAGCTATTTGGTTAGTGGCTTGGGCGGTCGTCATGCTTTCAAGGGTGGTTACCAGTACAACGGTATCGCGAATGACACCGTGCAGGGTTATCCCGATATCGGCCAGTTGACGCTGGTATTCTCGACAGCTACGAGAATCGACAGTCAGACCGGCCAGGCGCCCGCGCCTGGTGCGATTGGCGTGGGAATCCTCCAACGCTTCGGCACTGTTGGTAAAGCGAGCAGCGCGAACAACGCTATTTACTTCCAGGACGGCTGGCAGCCGACTTCGCGCTTGTCTTTGAACCTCGGCCTCCGTCTCGAGCACGAGACAGTTCCGAGTTTCTCGGCGAACAACCCTGGCATCACCTTTGGTTGGGGTTCCAAGCCAGCTCCGCGTTTGGGATTTGCTTACGACTTGACCGGCGACGGCAAGACCAAGCTCTTCGCAAGCTACGGCTGGTTCTACGATCGCTTCAAGTATGAGTTGCCCCGCGGTTCTTTCGGTGGCGACTTCTTCCGTCGTGACTACTTTGATCTGTTCCCGGGTGACACTTGGAACTCGATCACGGTGGCCCAGATCATTGGTAGTTTCTCTGATCCGGTCGGCGGTAGCCCTGCTTGCGAAAGTGATGATCCTTCCGTCCGCATCGCTCCTGGTGCGCGGTCACGTTGCCAGTTTGACTTCCGTATTCCGTCAAACTCGGGCGCCGGCATTTTTGTGGCTGGCGAAGTTGACCCTGACATCAAGGCTGCTCGACAGTCAGAGTTCACGGTCGGTCTCGAGCGTGAATTGGGCGGTGGCTTACTCTTTAGAGGACGCTACACTCACAAGAATGTCGACCGTGCTATTGAAGACATCGGCATTCCGACTGCCAGCGGCAGTGAGGCTTACATCATCGGTAATCCCGGCTTTGGGTTGGCAGATCAGTTTGCCACCGAAAACGGATTCCCGTCGGTGAAGGCCGTTCGCAAGTACGATGCATTGGAGCTCCAGGTGGACAAGCGTTTCGCGAAGAACTACTACTTCAACGCGAATTACACGTTTAGCCGGCTTTTTGGTAACTATTCCGGCTTGGCGAGCTCGCTTGAATTTGGACGTGTCAGCCCGAACGTAAGCCGCTTGTTCGACTTGCCGTTCCAGGCCTTTACACTTAATGGCGACCCGATCGATGGCCGGCTGCCAACGGATCGTCCGCACGTGTTTAAGTTCTACGGAGCTTATACAGCTAATTGGGGTGGTAGCCAGTCCACGGAGTTCTCAGGCTTCACAACGGCCGCTTCCGGAACTCCGGTGACACAGGTCATCACGCTCTACAACCTTAACCCAACCGTCGTCAATGGCTTGGGCGACTTAGGCCGCACCGAGCTGTTTACTCAGACCGACTTCGCAATCCGTCACAAGATTCGTTTCGCTGAGAAATATACGATGGTTGCGGAAATGGACTTCCTCAACTTGTTCAACGAACAGAACGAGTTGCAACGTGCAACAACCCTGAGTCCAAGCAATATCACTGGACCCAACATTGGGTGCGGCGGTGGCGCAGCCGGTGAAATCTGTACAATCGACAGAATCTTCAACGGTGGAATTCGAGATTCCGTGTTGGCTTTCATTAATGCCAACCCACAGCGCCTACAAAGCACTTTCAACAGAGCCAATGGTTTCCAGACCCCACGTGAAATTCGGTTTGGTTTCCGTTTGATCTTCTAATCAAACTCTTCGGAGTTTGTTTTGAAAGCCCATCCGGTTTATCCGGATGGGCTATTTTTTTGGATTGGTAGTGGCTCAATTTCCAGCCCTTAGCTGTCAGCATTTCTGCGCCGGGTTTAAGGCTTCGCTTCCCTCCGATCCACCGTTTGCGTTCGAGAGTTATCGCCTCGGCAAAGCGAACCGAATGCTGGCGCAGAACTTTTTGGGCAAAGCCGACTGACGTATTCCTTTTAGTCTCGACCGATTAACCGATTATTAAGGAGGAGGGATTACTCGGGACTGAGGTAGTTAACCCGGCCCACGGGTTGAGGCCGGGCTGAATCTCAAGCAGGCGGTGTGTTTGCGGTGGCTTTAGCTCTAAATTTCTTGATGAGCTCCTGAATTTGAGCATCATCTTTAACGTCAGACTGGGTCTTCAGGTACAGCTCAAGTTCGTCAGCTGCCTCACGGTAGCGTTTTTGGTCGCCATAGATCTTGGCTAGCAACTTGTGAATCTCTGGTACTTTTCCCTTAGTTAATTCGTTTGCTCGTTTGAACGCAACTTCCGCTTTGTCGATCGCGGCAAGTCGCATTTGTGCTTTCCCGAGCCACAGAAAAGCATCCGCTGCTTTACCATTGAGTGACGTAGCGCGCTCCATACTGACAACTGCTTGAGCATTCATCCCAAGCTGGTATTGAGTCCAGCCTAATCCGAATAGGCTATTAATGCCGCGAGGGTTGATCTCCACAGCCTTTTCCAGAAGCAGCCGGGCCGCTTCCCAGTAGCTGCGATCTTTGTTGCCCCTCATCGCATACTCACCACCCAGGCGATCGAGTGCGACATAATATGTAGGGAACACTTCGAGAGACTTCTTCAAGCTGGCCAAGCCTTCCTTCTCTTTCTTTTCACGTAGGAAGCGGATACCGTCCTTGTAGAGCCGTTCGGCTTCTTGCGGTACTTCCTGAACAAAAACCACTCCCGGACCGACAGCAAAAGGTCCCAAGGGCGCGCGGTCGTTCAACTTTAGATAGATATCGATGTTTTGGCGATCGGCACCGGGCCGGCCGGAAACTGCGGAAATACTGACGAGAGTCACATCTTGCAGCTGTTCCTTGTAGTCCGTTCCATAAGGCAGTACGCGCAAGCGGTAGTTACCATTGATCAGATTGTTGAAGGTAAACCGCCCCGACGCGTCTGTCTTCAACCGGCTAATTGTGGAATTGAAGTCATCGAGCAGTTCTATCCAAACGTCCGCAATCGGACGGTGCGCCTCCACGAACACGGTTCCCGTTATTACGCTGCGGCCTGCCTGGGTTGTTATGTAAGGGTTGAGGGTGAAATTGCTGGTAGGGTTGCTGGCGCGAGCGGGTAGTTGTGAGGTTGCCACCGCTCCGATCGCCACTCCGAGGCATAGGGAAGAGACTTTCTTCATGACCACTTCTCCTGGCGCCACTAACAAGACTTCCCCGGTATACAAGGGTGGCTGCCTTGTAAACCGTGGTGCGAAGCAAGTTTGTTATTTTGCCTTGTCTCGCAAACGTTTAATTAAGTCTTTGATCTTTACGGGATCTTCGCCTTTGGGGGCGTGCTTCAAATACAGCTCCATTTGGTCCGCTGCTTCTCCGTAACGTTTCTGATCATTGTAGACGCCGGCTAACTGCCAATGGATGTCCGCGTCCTTGCCACTTGTTAGCACGTCGGCACGCTTCAAGGCTTCCTCGGCTTTGTCAGGCATCGCCGCACGTCGATAAGCCTTGCCCTGGAGCAGGAAAGCATTGGGAGCCTTGCCATAGATAGCGATAGCTTGCCCGAGGTGGTCAATCGCCTCCTTTGTCATACCGAGGTGATATTCAGTCCAGCCCAAACCATACATGCTTGAGTAGCTGCGCGGATTCACTTGTGTTGCCTTGGTTAATAAGACGAGTCCGGCTTGCAGGTATTCCTTATTCGTTGCCTTCTCGGTCACACCACGAACTGCATACTCTCCCCCGAGACGATCCAGAGCCGCATAATAGTCGGGGAAGACCTCGAGTGCTTGCCTTAAACTCGCGAAAGCTTGCGTCTCTTTCTTTTCACGGAGAAAACCAATGGCCTCGTCATAATGTCGCTTTGCGGCCGGTGGTATCTCTTGGGCAAATAACACCGCAGGCCCACTGGTAAACGGACCATACATTCCTCGTTCATCCAATCTCAGCGCGATATCAATGTGTTGGTTGTCTGCCCCGGACGGCCGCTCGGTCGCTCGAGCAGACGAAATGGCTGATATGACCACTTGCTGGGAATGCTCAAGATAGCCTGTGTTACCGGGTCGGATCTTGATCATGTACCTGCCATCGACCAAACCCGAGAACTGAAAGCGACCGGACATGTCCGTTTTGATCTGACGGATAGTTGAATTAACGTCGTCGAGCAACTCCACATAAACATCCGCAACGGGTCGCCGACCCTCACCGTAAACAGAGCCGTAAATTGAGCTGCGCCCCTGAACCACAGCGACGGCTGTCGCGGTGTTAAAAACCATCGCAGAAGTCATGGTCATGGCAAATATCATCCCCAGGCCGATGACTAGAGGAAATTTCTTCATCGTTGTTCTCCTTAAAATTATTACTGCGGTATTGGTGCCTGAGATTCTGGGGATAATCTCGGAAGAAACACTTGATCAAGAGTCTAACTTAATAGATGTCCTAACTTTTCTTTCTTGGTGCGCAGATAGCCAGCCGCTTTTTCAGTTGGTTCGACTTGAATGGACACCCGCTCCACGATTTTTAGACCTGCCTCTTCCAATGCTCGCAATTTCAAAGGATTGTTGGAGATCACGCGCACGTGACAGAGACCCAATTCAAATAAGACTTCGGCACATTGGCGATATTCGCGCAGATCAACTGCTAAACCGAGCTGCTCATTGGCTTCGACCGTGTCTGCACCTGCGTCCTGTAGCGAGTAGGCCCGGATCTTGTTAATGATACCGATGCCACGACCTTCCTGTTGCTGGTAAACGACGGCCCCGCGGCCCTCCTCTTGAATCAAGCGCAAGGTCTGCTGCAGTTGTTGCCCGCAATCGCATTTAGTCGAACCAAACACATCGCCTGTGAGACATTGGGAGTGGATCCGCACGAGGGTAGGCACTTCGCGGAGCATTTCACCTTTGAACAGCACTACAAACTCTTCGTCACTGATCAGCGAGCGGTACCCTGCGATTTTGAACTCCCCAAATTGTGTTGGCAGGTTGGCAACAGCCACTCGTTCCACACTCAGTTCATTGGTAGACCACGGGCACGTAGCTGTTGCTTCCTCTTCCAAAACGCTTTCCCTTCTCATCGCAAATAACGGAACACTGAACTCAATTTGATGCCGGTAAATATTAACCGCGAAGCATTTCTGGGTTGGCTTGATTATAGAAGTAAGTAAGGGACGCGACAAGCAGAGGGTCGCCGAAACAGGCTTAAATTTTGATTTTTGCTGCGCATAATATCGTTGCCACTCCGGCCGCAGCGGACTAAGATGCCCCGACATTAGTAAAGCTTCCCGGCAGCTGATCGACCGCAGGTGCGTACGCAGCACTCGATCTGATGACAAGTGGCCAAAACAGGAACGACGGGCAGTCCGACCAGACGCAGCTGCGCCTTGTCGGGCAGCCTCCGGCAGCACAGTTGGAACGTCGTCCCGCGCTGGTCTCCCTCCGCGGTGAGTTGCTAGCGGTTCCCATTCCTTTGGATCGCGATGAAGTGACTCTCGGCCGCGCGCTGGAAGCAGACGTCCGCATCAACGACTTACGCGCCTCGCGTTTGCACGCCCGCATAACTGTGGAACGAAGTAGCCCCAACAGTTCGGCGCGTTGCATCATTCGAGATTTGGATTCTACTAACGGCACCTTGATCAACGGCCAACCACTCACGGAGGCAGTCTTGAGTGAAGGCGACAAAATTTCGATCGGCGATCAGTTGTTCCGCTTCGACATGCTCGACGAAATCGATCGCGAGTTTCAGCAGCAGATTCATCGTTTGATTTCACACGACGAACTAACCGGCTTGCTGACCAGTAAGTCGTTCTTTTCAGAACTGAGACGAGAGGCTGCGCAGGCTGAAGTTAAGTCGCATCCGTTTTGTGTTTTGATGATGGATGTCGATCATTTCAAGGAAGTCAACGACACCTATGGTCATCTCGTCGGCAGTCAGACCCTGGAAGAAATCGGCGGTGTCATTAAGAGAGCATTGCGAGCGGGCGATGTAGCGGCGCGATTTGGAGGGGAGGAGTTTGCCGCCTTCTTGCTGGATGCCGACTACGCGCAAGGGTTAGTTGCCGCTGAACGCGTCCGAGCCGCCGTGGAGAACTATGAATTCCCGGGGGCGCGTCGCGACAGTGCGTTAGCCGCCAAAACGTTACGGATCACGATCAGTATTGGCATTGCCGCCTTCCCGGATGACGCCAAAGATCCGATCGAGCTAATCGAATTGGCCGACTCAGCTCTTTATCGAGCCAAGCGTGGCGGCCGCAATCGGATCTCGGCTTACCGGCATTCTCTCGCCGCGACTGAAGGCAAACTTCCTCCCCGGCGAACCTAAGGTACTGCCTGCTTGCCCCAGGTCAGCTTTCGTATTTGTGAAACAACGCAAATTGTCATGCGTGTAAGAAGTCGCCGCTGTTTGCCAACCTGCTCCCTATGTTAAAGCGAGCGGACGGTTGCGCGCATAACTGGAGGCAGGTATGCTGCTCAAGTGGCTCCGCCCGTCGCACGACCGGCCATCAAAGTCGATAGATATTTTTCGTAGTGACTACCAAATTAAACCTGGCCAGCCGGCCCTTTAGTAATCACGCCCTGCCCTGGGTGTTGACCTCCTTGATCGTAGGCGTTTCGCTGATTTCTCTGGTGCTAATCATGCGTTGGACAGGCCAGGCGAAGGCACAGGCCGACGTCGTGCAAGCCGACATCAATGTCTTGAACCAGCAAGAACAGGGGTTGAAGGCTGAGGCGGTCGCAGTAAAGAATTCTCTCACCCAGGAACAATTGCAAACCCTCGCGGCGGCGCATGTGTTGGTTGATCGCAAAAGGTTCTCCTGGTCGCGGCTGTTCGCGGACCTGGAGTCGGCTCTGCCGGGTACTGTGCGAGTCACGCGGATTAGTGTTCGCGATGTTGCCGCCCGCGGCGAGCAAACTCTCGCCGAACTGGACCTAAATGTCGTCAGCAAAAACCCCTCGACGATAACGGACATGATTGGTGAGATGGATCGCGTGGGGATCTTTCAGGCTGAGTTACGTGCTCAAAATCTACAGAAGGGTCGCGGGGAAAGCGGTACGGAGTATGAGTTGTACGTAATTTATCGTCCGCGCGCTGGCGCCTCCACCGCTGACAAGACACAAGACCTGGCCTCTGCCGAATCCGGGACTGCGGCGCCAACAGGTGGCGAGAAATGAACGAGACCCCCATCAAACCAACTAAGCCGCGCCGGCGGACTCAGTTCAAAGCAAACCTGCAACGGCTGCGGGCCTCGCGGAAGCAGGGCATCTTTGGCATGGCTGAGATTCTTGCCCTGGGCACCAGCCTCTTGCTTTTGATCTTGGTCGTCATCAGTTACGTCTATTTTTTGCTTCCCGCTCGTTCGCGTCGTGAAGCGCTGCAGTTGGAGAGGACGCGACTACAAACTCAGTTGCGGAGTTCTCAGGAAATAATTCGTCAGGGGCACGATACGCAATCTACGGTAGCTAAAATCACT
>Ga0079218_10000601_pt1 | contig 11184 bp, 8 predicted proteins | sample NCCompost_FD_77181 | JGI IMG/M metagenome (GOLD analysis project Ga0079218, IMG submission 77181) | Agricultural soil microbial communities from Utah to study Nitrogen management - NC Compost | ecosystem: Environmental > Terrestrial > Soil > Agricultural land | place: USA: Utah | collected... | reverse complement strand
CGCGCGATCGTCGCGAAGGGTGGCTGGCCGAGCGTGCCCGAGGGGAAAGCACTAAAGCCGGGCGACTCGGATAGCCCGGCACGCCTGACTGCACTCCGCACGCGGCTGGCGGCCGAGGGATTGGCGACGCCGGCACCGGCGGCAGCAGTCACGCCAGCGGAATCGGCTGCATCGGCGAGTGGAGGAGCCGCGCGCCCGGCTCCAGCAACTGGCTCGGCTGTCTACGACCGGACTCTCGCAGCAGCGGTCGCCACGTTCCAGGCCAGGCACGGCATAGTCGTCGACAGTGCGCTTGGCGCCGAGACCGTGAAATCGCTCAATCTTCCAGCGACTTATCGACTGCAGCAGATTGCCGCTAACCTCGAGCGGTACCGCTGGCTTCCGCGCGCTTTCGGCTCGCGCTACGTTGCCGTCAACGTGCCTGCGTTTCGGCTCGAGGCCTTCGATGGCGGGCGGAAAACCCTCGAGATGAAGGTGATTGTCGGAGAGGATTACGAGGACAAGGCAACGCCCGTATTCGCCGACTCGATGGAGTTCGTTGTATTTCGGCCGTACTGGAACGTGACACCCGACATCGCCGCGAAGGAGATCTTCCCCAAGCTCGCGTCGAACCCCGGCTACCTCGACGCGAACAACATGGAAACGTACCGCGAAGGCGGGGCGACGCGCATTCGCCAGCGCCCAGGACCAAAGAACTCGCTCGGATTGGTGAAATTCCTTTTCCCCAACGACTTCAACATCTACTTCCACGACACGCCGTTCGGTGAGCTGTTCGAGAAGGATGTTCGCGCTTTCAGCCATGGCTGCATTCGTCTCGAGAAGCCCGAGCTTCTCGCGCAGTATGCGCTTGGCTGGGATCTTGAAAGAATCCGTGAAGCCATGGAGAACGGCTCGAACAACCGGTCGATCAAAGTGCCGCAGAAGATCCCCGTCTACATCATCTACGCTACTACCTATATAAGGGACGGTCAGCTGTACTTCGGGAATGACCTGTACCAGCGGGACGAGGGTTTGGTCCCGGCGGTCGCCGAGGGAGCGATGCCAGGCGCACAGACTCGTCAGGCCGTAGAGGCGTTGCGGCGAATCGCGGCGGCAACGTGATAATGCCCCGCGCGCGCACGGGAATCGCCGGTCTCGACGAGATCCTCGGCGGCGGGATCCCCGCGAACCATCTTTATCTCATCGATGGGGCACCCGGCAGCGGCAAGACGACCCTGGCGCTTCAATTCCTGCTGGAGGGCGTCGGGCTCGGAGAGCGTGGTCTCTATGTCACTCTCTCCGAAAGTCGCGATGAGCTGGTCGAGGTTGCCCGGTCCCACGGCTGGAGCCTCGACGGAATAGACGTCTTCGAGATCGCGTCGCTCGGGCTGAGCGCGGCCGACGAAGGATACACGATGTTCCATCCGAGTGAAGTCGAGCTACAGGAGACCGTCGACGTCATCCTCAAGACAATCGAAGAGCACGAACCGCAGCGCGTTGTCTTCGACTCACTGTCGGAGATGCGGCTCCTCGCCCGCGAGCCCCTTCGATTCCGGCGGCAGATTCTCGCCCTCAAGCAATTCTTCTCTGGCCGGTCGTGCACCGTGCTGCTGCTCGACGACAAGACAGGCCCCGAGCGCGATCTGCAGCTGCACAGTCTGGCCCATGGAGTGATTGCCCTGGATCACGTTGCCCTCGACTATGGGTCCGAGCGCCGCCGGTTACTGGTGACCAAAATCCGGGGTGCGCAGTTCCGCGGCGGATTTCATGATTTCCGGATTGCGACGGGCGGCCTGCAAGTCTACCCCAGAATTCGTCACGACGGCCCGCGCGACGATCTCGTCGACCGGACGATCTCGAGCGGATCCGACACGCTGGACGAGCTGCTCGGCGGAGGAATCACCTGCGGCACGAGCATGCTGATCACGGGTGCCGCCGGTACCGGAAAGTCGGTGCTGATGACGCAGTTCGCGCGGGCGGAGCTCGCTGACGCAAGAAGGGTTCTGCTGTATCTGTTCGACGAGCGGCTGTCGACGTTTCGACTCCGAAACGATGCGCTCGAGATGGAAATTGACGCTGCAACCGACAAGGGAAACCTCATCATCCGGCAGGTCGAGCCGACCGATCTTTCACCAGGGGAGTTCGCGAGTCAGGTGGTGAGCGCTGTCGAAAACGACGGCGTGAGCCTGGTTATTATCGACTCGATCAACGGATACCTCCAATCGATGCCGGAAGAACGGCTGCTTCCGATCCAGATTCACGAGCTGTTGAGCTATCTCTCTAACAACGGCGTTAGCTGCATCATGACGCTCGTGCAGCATGGCATCTTTGGCAATCCGGTGGACGAGGCACTGGACGTGAGCTATCTCGCGGATACGGTCGTGCTGATGAGATACTTCGAGGTTCACGGCTCAGTTCGACAATCGATTTCCGTCGTGAAGAAACGAAGTGGCGACCATGAGCGAACTATCCGAGAATGCCGCGTCGGGATTGGGGGACTGAGGGTCGGCGAGCCACTCCGGGATTTCCAGGGAGTTCTAACGGGCGTGCCGAGCTACACGGGACCGAAACAACCGCTCATGAGAGACAACGCTGACAAGCCGAGTTCCATTAAGACATGAGCGATGGCACCGCGGCGACGGAATCAATTGCCGTCGGACTGCTTACGCCAACCGGGCATGACTCAGCTATTACCGCTCGCATCGTCGAGAAGGCCGGAATAGGAACGGTTATCTGCGCCGGGATGGACGAAGTGTGCCGGTTGATCGAGAGCGGCGAAATCGGAGTTCTGATGCTGGCGGAGGAAGGGCTGAATCGCGAGGGCAGGAGGTGCCTCCTTCAGGCTCTCGATAACCAGCCGTCCTGGTCGGACATACCAATACTCATCGTGACGGGGCAGGATGAGCTTTCGGTGACGTTGCCCGCTGGCATCAGCTCGCTCACGGTGCGCGGCAATGTCACGCTGCTCGAGCGTCCGATTCGCGTCGCGACACTCACGACGATCCTTCGCTCGGCCGTGCGGGCGCGGCAACGCCAGCTCGATGTTCGCGACCTGGTCACCAGTGAGCAGGCAGCGCGCCGGCAGGCCGAGGAAGCCAACACTGCAAAGAGCCAGTTCCTGGCGACGATGTCCCACGAGCTGCGCACTCCGCTCAATGCAATCGCAGGCTACACGCAACTGCTGGAGCTCGGCCTGCGGGGGCCGGTTACGTCTGCGCAACGAGAAGACCTCCAGAGAATCGATCGCAGCCAGAGGCACCTGCTCTCGCTGATAAACGACATTCTGAATTTTGCAAAGATCGAGGCGGGCCACGTGCAGGTGGAATCGGCTGTCGTCGACGTCAGCAACCTGATGGAGGGACTGAAGGAATTCGTTGAGCCGCAGTTGAGTGAAAAACAGCTTCGATTCATTGAGTGCAACGAGGCCCCGGGGGTTTACGCGCGCGCGGATGCGGACAAGGTACGGCAGATCCTAATAAATCTTCTGTCCAACGCCATCAAGTTCACTCCTCCCCGTGGCAACATCAGGCTGGAGTGCGAGGCCGATCCTTCAAGGGTGACAATTCGGGTTGCTGATGACGGGAACGGAGTTCCCGCCGACAAACTGGAGGCCATCTTCGAGCCGTTCGTCCAGATAGGTCGGGATTTTTCATCCGCACAATCGGGAACCGGCCTCGGACTCGCGATCAGCCGTGAGCTCGCGCATCGCATGGATGGCGAGCTTACTGTCGAGAGCGATACGGGAAAAGGGTCGGTCTTCTCGTTGATCCTGCCGCGCGAGCCTGAGCTCGCAGCTGCGGGTGATGGCGCCTAGCGCCTGCCGCTGTCCATTCTAGCGCGTCGCATCGGCGGCGCCATCGGCGCTATCGCGCTCCGTAACCGCGAGCCATGGCGGCAGCGATAAAGACCATAATCACGACGATCATCGCCTCGATGTGGCTGATCGTCGCGATGCGAGCGAGAGTGCTGCTCCGCGCAGACAGCTCTCCTCCTCCTCCGCGGGCCATCGCCGCTCTCAGTCGAATCAGCGTCATCATCGGCCATATCTCCAGTGCGAGAATTATCGCGAGCAAGCCCATTTTCGCGTAGAAGAGATGATTGGTGAGGTAGTACTGCATCGACTTTTCGCTGGAGGCCAGAACCCGCCACAAGCCGGTGCCGATCCAGAGCGCCGCGGCGATTCCCCATAGAGTGTCGGCACGGAACGCTCGACCGAGCGAGCCGGCGGTGGGAGGTTCCCGCAGCGACCGGCCCCGAGTCAACACCGCGCCCAGACCGAGGCCGAGCGCCAGCAGGTGCAATCCGGCAAGGGCGATCCGCAACATGCGGTCATACTACGGTTCCTCGGGAGACCCGTCCAGAGCGGAGGATCGCCCGGGACTTTCGCGGTTGCCACCAAGACGCTCCACTGCTTTGACTTCAACAATGACAAGCTTCTCGACTAGCAAATCGAGACGATAGGCTGCTCCTGGAGGTTTGCCTTTGTACAACAGCGGCACGAACACCTGTCTCTTTACCGCAAGCTCCCGGTCCCGTAACTCCTGAGCGAGGCATTAACAAAAAAATGTTCTGTGTTTCTGTGCTTCTGTGGCAAGCGCACAGATGCGGACTCAGCCGAGCACGATGCGGGTTAGCTCGTCGAAGCTGCTGATGACGTAATCCGCACCGCTCACCACAGCTTCACGTTCTACCACGCCGGTGTATGCAGCAAAGGCGTCGACAGCCGGCGGAGCTGCCAAGCGCGCCTCGAGGTCCGTGATGCCATCGCCAACTCCAATGATCGGCCGCGGCAAACGCAGCGCTCGCACCGTCTCGACCTTACCCCCGTTTCGCGTGAGCGGGGACTGTGCATCGAATCCGGCATAGGCACCGGAGTCCGTGAAATAGAGGGCGACGGCCTTGACCGCGCTCGGAGGCAGCCCCACCGCCTCGGCAACCGGCACGATCGCGTCGCGTATCCCGGCCGTCACAAGCACCAGATGTATTCCGGCATTAGTTAGCTTAGCTAACGATTCTCTGGCACCGGGCTCGACACGCTCCAGATAGGCGGCTGCCAGTTGTTGCACCTCGTTTCGTGATGGCTTCACTGCATCGAGGCGCTCGGCATAAACGTCGCCGAGCGCAATCTCCCCCCGCATCGCGCGGTCCGTGATCACCGCCACACGGTCGCGCACGGCGTCGTCACGTCGAGCGGCGAGCCAGTCGATTCCCTCGAGCGCGCACAACGTCGAATCCACGTCGAGCACGACGGATTTGAAGCGCGGGCCGGGCTCGGTCAGAAGATGTTTCCCGGAGCGAGGATCCCCAGAGGGTCGAGCTCCTGCTTCACCGCGCGCATCACGCGAAAGGCAAGCGGCGACATCTGTAATGGCAGCCAGTGCGTCTTGAGCTTGCCGATGCCGTGCTCGGCGGACACGGTGCCGCCCATCTTCACCACCATGCGAAGCGTCTGCTCGACAACGCGCTCGATGGCCTCGAGCTCTTCCGCGTCGCGCGCGATGTAGTTCTGGTGCGGGTGGCCATTCCCCGCATGACCATAGGTCACGGCCTGCGCGATTCCCGCTTTGCGCGCAATGTCGCGCGACGTCGAAATCGCTTCATTCAAACGTCTATAAGGAACAGCCCAATCCGTCGAGACTTTTCTTCCGCCGGATGAGCGGTGGCCCGCCCCACGCTCATTCATCGTTGCGGGGACGGCGTGTCGAATCCGTCGAGCAACCGCGAGCGCCTGCTCGCCGTCGAATACGCGAACATCGTCGACTCTCGCCTGACGCGTCTCCGCCAGGCCAAGCCAGCCGTCGAGGGCGGCATCGTACCCTGTGCCGCTGCTCTCCCCAGCGGACGACGCGGCGAGCTCCTGCTCGACATACACCATGGTTCCTGCGGCAGGCACGAGCGATGCCGAATGAGCGCCCACGCCACGCGAGGCCTCCGCACCCCGCGCGATGCCCACAGCGAACTGATCGAAGTACTCGAGACACCTCGGTACCACAGCGGTTGATTCTCTCGCCGCAACCACGAACGCCAGCGCCTCCGATTCGTTCGCAAACGGGATCTCGAGACCAATCACGCTCCCGGGCAGAGGCAACAGCTCGAGCTCCGCTTCCACGACGACACCGAGCGTTCCTTCACTTCCAACGAACCAGTCGACGGGATCGTGAGCGAATGCATACCCCGCTGTGTTCTTCTCGAGGCCCATCCGGCTGTAGCGCACCACATCGCCCGTAGCGAGAACAACCGTCACCGCGCGGACGTGCTCGCGGGTGGCTCCGTACTTGAGCGTTCGCGCGCCGGATGCGTTGCACGCAATTGCTCCACCGACGGTGCTCTCCTCCTCGCTGGTGGGATCGGGCGCGAATAGCAGTCCCTCGGCTGCCGCGGCCCGCTTCACCTCGCCGAGGATCGCGCCGGCGCTGGTGCGAACGATTCGCGCTTCGCGGTCGACGTCGATGAGGGGAGTCAGTCCGCGGAGCGACAGCAGAATGCCACCTTCGGTGATCGATGCGCCCGTGGTGCTGGTCTGCATTCCGGCGGGCGTCACCGGCGTGCGAGCGCTCGCAGCGCCCTTGATGATCTCCGCTACTTCGTCGACTGACTCGGGCCGGGCGACACCGTCGGGCAGGTAACGCAGCCCCGACGCGTCCGCCGCGAACATCGCACGGACGTCGGGGTCGGTCTCGACGAGCGCGCTCACTCTTTCCTGAAACTGACGACCGTCACCGAGCGCACGTCGGGCAGCTCGAGCAGTCGCCGCTTAACCTCATCGCCGACACCGCCATCAACCGATACCGCCGCGAGAGCCTCCCCTCCCTGCGCCAGTCGCGCCTGGTGATACTCCGCGATGTTGACCCCGGCTTCACCAAGCAGCGTTCCGACTCGTCCAATCACTCCGGGTACGTCGCGGTTTGTGAGGATGAGCAGAGTGTCGCGCGGATAGACGTCCACCCGAAACGCCCCAATTCGGGTGATTCGAAAGGCACCATCGCCGTTCTCGTCGCCCCCATGGCCATACGTGATGCCGCCCACCGTGATGTCGTTCATCCCTCCCGTGAGACGCACCTCCACTGCGCGGCTGGAGATCGCGGTCTCCGGCTGGCCGCCATCGAGCGCTTCGGTGAACGAGAGCTCGATGCCACGGCCCTCAGCCAGAGTCCGCGCATTTATCAGGTTCAGCCGCTCCTGCTCGAGCACCGCTTCGAGAACCCCGAGCGCCGCTGATGCGACGAGGGTCTCGCGTGCCGGCGAGAGAGCATGGCTGCCTCGAACGTCGATGCGTCCGACGACGCTCGTTCCCTGCGCCGCCAGGATCGCGCGACCAATTGCTGCCGCTCGCCTGGTGAGCATGCGCGCCGGGCGCAGCTCCTCCCACTTTCCGTGCTCACCTTCGGGCACGTTGATCGAGCGCGAGTATTCGCCGGAAAGGAGCGCGTCGCGAACCGCAGCGCACGCGTCCACCGCGACATTCCGCTGCGCCTCTGCGGTTGAAGCGCCGATGTGTGGTGTGAGAAAAACTGCAGGCAGCTTCGTGAGCGGATGATCGCCGCGCAGCGGCTCCTTCGTGAACGCATCAACGGCAGCTCCTGCGAGCTTTCGCGCGGCTACAGCTTCGGCCAGAGCATCCTCGTCGACAATTCCACCGCGAGCCATGTTTACGACAATCGCCGAGGGAGACAGCCGCGCGAGCTCGCGCTTGCCAATCATGCCGCGCGTCTCGTCCGTGAGAGGTGTATGAACCGTGACAATGTCCGACGCATCGAGCAGCTCATCCAGCGACGCGGCGCGGTGCACACGCAGCGATTGAAACCGCGACTCGGTGATGTAGGGATCGTACGCGACGAGGGGCATGTCGAACGTGTGCGCGCGCGCCGCTACTTCCCCACCGATACGGCCAAGCCCGACAATCCCAAGCGTACGACCCTTGAGCTCGGCGCCAAGCAGCGACGACCGCTCCCAGCGGCCGGCGTGCATCGATTCATATGCGCGCGGGAGGTGTCGCAGTAAACCGAGAACCACGCCAAAGAAAAGCTCGGCCACGGCGACCGTGTTTCCAGCGGGGGCGTTGATGATCGCGATGCCGAGCTCGGTTGCTGTATCGAGCGCAATGTTGTCTACGCCGACGCCCGCCCGTCCGATAACCTTGAGACGCGTTGCCGTTCGGAGAAGCTCAGCCGAGACTTTTGTTGCGCTACGTCCGACAAGCGCATCGTAAGCGGGGATGCGCGCCATGAGCTCGTCCGGAGGCAACGTAGGAACCTCGTCGACATCGAAGTCCGGCTCGCCAGCCAGGAGCGCTACACCTTCCGGGTCGATCTCGTCCGTTACGAGGATTCTATACCGCATTCCATCAAATCTAGGCTCATCGGCCAGCGACTGCGGTCGAGCCGCACACTGCGGACTGCGGTAATACACTGCAGAATGCGGGACTGAGAAACCCGGTGTTGCCTGACCATGTATCCGCAGTCGGCAGAGTCAAGGAAGTTTCGAAAGCAAAGACAGCCGTTAGTTGGTAGCAGCTGGCATTAGCTGTTTGCTATTGGCTGTTGGAATTGGAGTTGAACGGCGGAACGTCGGGACCACGCAGCAGCCGGGCAAGTGTTTTCCCCTATTCTTACAGCTTATAGCAAACAGCTATCGCTAGTCGCTACCGACTGACGGCCAGCAGGCTTTGTTTCAAGGCATCGCCGCCGCGGTTTTTAGTCCGCAGAATTTTACAGCCAGTCGTCGGTTCTCTGTAATCACCACGCGATGCCGTAGTCCTCACCGTGATTGCTCGACGCGCCCCACATCGTCCCGTGCTTTCTGTCGAACATTATTGCGTTGATCGGACCTGACGTCCGCTCTGGCGCCGCGCGCTCGAACTCGAGGACATAACCCATTTTCTTCAGCTCGTCCTGCACGCTCTGGGGTGTGACGCTCGACACGAGCATGTGGCCCGGCCACGTCTCGTGATCCCTGAACGAAGCCCGCATCTGGAAGCTGTTGATGTTCGGCGCCTCGGCTGCCTGCTGAGGAGTCATGCCGAACTCCACAACGTTCAGAAAGAACTGAAGGAGGTTCTGATCCTGTGAATCACCACCCTGCACCGCGAACGCGAGGTATGGGCTGCCGTCCTTGAGCGCGAGTGTAGGTGTCAGCGTCACCCGCGGCCGCTTGCCGGGCTCGATCACATTGAAAGGGCCGTCCGCCGAATCTGTGACGAACGACTGAGCACGCTGACTCAGTCCGACACCGGTGCGCCCCGCAATCACCGCCGGAACCCAGCCGCCACTGGGTGTCACGGAAACAACCCATCCCTCCGCATCCGCCGCCTCTATCGAGGTTGTGCCTCGGAAGAAACCCTCATGGATACTGAAGTCGTGAGAGACCTCGTCATCTCTCCCGCTCCCCGGTTTCGCCGCTGCCGAGTCCGGGGCTGCCGCCGGCCGGTCCTGGGTGGGAGGAGCGAGCGCCATTCCCTTGGCCGGCGTCACGGTCCATCGGGCAAGCAGGGTCGAAAAAGGATTCCTGCCACCCTCATATGGGTAGGGATCGCCGGGCTTGATCGTCGGATCGTTCCGCGTCCAGTTGATCTGCGCGTAGCGCGATTTCGCATACTCCTTTGACAATAAGCCGCGCGTGGGCTCCGCCGGAGAGAAATACGGGTCGCCGTAATAGAAGTCGCGATCGGCGAAGGCGAGACTCATCGCCTGGTAGATCGCGTGAATGTATCTGGGAGAGTTGTATCCCATCGCCTTGAGGTCGGCGTTTTCCAGGATGTTCAGCGCCTGCAGCATCGCCGGCCCCTGCTGCCAGAAGGGAAGCTTGTAGACCTCGATTCCCTTGTAAGTCGTGCTCACCGGCTCCTCGATGCGGACCTTCCAGTTCGCGAGGTCCTCCATCGTGAACAATCCACCGTCCTCGCGCACTCCGCGCACGAGCTCCTGCGCGATGTCGCCCTTATAGAAACGATCGTATGCAGCGTAGATCGCTTCCTTTCTGCTCTTCCCCTGCCCGAGCGCGATCTGCTCTGCTTCAACCAGCTTGCGCAGCGTCGCCGCGAGATCCTTCTGCACGAAAATCTCGCCCGCCTCGGGCGCTTCGCGCGCTTGTCCGGGGTGCGTCAGAAAGATTGCCGGCGAGTACTTCCACTGCTTGATCCATTTCTTGTTGGTCTCGATCGAATTGGCAGTCACCGCCTCGATGGGGTATCCGTCGGCCATCTGAATTGCGGGGTCGAGTATCTCTTTCAGCGAAAGCTTTCCGTACTCGGCCAGCATCGTCATGAGTCCGCCTGGGGTGCCCGGCGTCACTGCGGCGAGCGGTCCGTACTCGGGCGGGTAGCGGTAACCCTTTGACTTGTAGTACGCGACCGTCGCGCCCGAAGGAGCGACGCCCAACGCATTGATGCCGATCACTTTTTTCGTTTTCGGATTGTAAATCAGAGCCTGCGTCTCTCCGCCCCACGAGAGAACGTCCCACATCGTTGTGCCTGCGGCGAGCATTGCACACGCGGCGTCAACCGCGTTGCCGCCTTTTTGAAAAGCCATGGCACCCGCCGTTGCGCTCAGCGGTTTCCCCGTGATCGCGAGCCAGTGCCTTGCGTGGAGCGGTGGCTTCGCGGTCTTGCGCGGGGTTTGGGCTGCGGCCGGCAATGATGCGACTCCAACAAATAACGCGAGAGCGACCCTCGCGCGGCGCCGAAGCGACAGACTGGGTTTCATATGATCAATGGCTAGTGCCGACCCCCCGTCCGGGTAACCGGCCTTCTCCGTGAATGTGCCCCGCGCATGCCTCACTCGCCAGCGGAGGCATCGACGTTCATTTCCCGGCAGAAAAAATCTGCAGCGCCGCGATCTGGCTCCAGTGGACCATCAGCTCGTTCCCGGGAACGATGACGACAGTGTTGACCTCATCGGTCCGCGCATTGAGCACCTGCTTGAACTCCTCGGTGGCGGGCCCCGCGAGCGTCAGCTGGTGCCCGCCAATCAAATACAGCTTCCCTCCAGTTACCTGCTTTGCCATTCGGTCTCCTTGTCGAATTAGAGGTTGAACGCCGGCCAGAATCTTTCGCCGCGCGACCTGAAACAAAGTAGCCCCCATCCACCGTTGGGAGATTATGCCTTTCGATCCCCGGTTTATTCTCGCACTGGCGATCCTCGTTGCCGTTTCCGGGATGGTCGTGCGAGGGTTGCTGAATACGTGGCTCGGGCGTCGCGAAGAGAGCGG
>Ga0079218_10000599_pt1 | contig 11192 bp, 11 predicted proteins | sample NCCompost_FD_77181 | JGI IMG/M metagenome (GOLD analysis project Ga0079218, IMG submission 77181) | Agricultural soil microbial communities from Utah to study Nitrogen management - NC Compost | ecosystem: Environmental > Terrestrial > Soil > Agricultural land | place: USA: Utah | collected... | reverse complement strand
TTGCGAAACTGAAGGAGCAGTCGGCGGAAGCGCGTCAGCCGATCATCGAGGTGCTGCGCACCTACCCGAGAGAAGTGCTGCTCGCGATGGGGGCCCGCGTCGCCGAGAACGGCGCGTTCTACATCTACAGCGCGTTCGTCCTGGCCTACTGGACGCAGCAGCTGAAAATGCCGCAGCCGCTGATCCTCAACGCGATGCTCTTTGCCGCGATCTGTGAGCTGGCGGCCATCCCGTTCTTCGGCGCACTCTCGGATCGCCTTGGCCGCCGTCCGGTCTATCTGTTCGGCGCGGTGATGACGGCCGTCCTGGCATTCCCGCTCTTCTGGCTGCTGGAGACCGGGTCCGTCGTGCTCATGACGCTCGCCATGTTTGTCGTCTTCATGTTTTCGCACGCGCCGATGTATGGCCCGCAGGCGGCGTTCCTCTCCGAGATGTTCGGCACACGGGTGCGCTACAGCGGTGCCTCGCTGGGCGCGCAGCTGGCATCGGTGCTGGCCGGAGGGCTGTCGCCCATCATCGCCGCCGCGTTGCTTCGCAGCTACGGACGCAGCGCTGTCGCTCTGTACGTCATCTTCATGGCCGTCATCACGATCGCGGCTGTGGCGGCGGCGTCCGAGACTCACCGCCAGGACATCGAATAAGATCTGTCGTTCACGCGCACACTGACGTGTGCGCTCTACGACGACTGTAGAGCGCAGGCTTCAGCCTGCGCGGACAGCCTATGCAGACCATGAAAGCAGCGATTCTCGAGTCGGCCCCTGGAGGCCTGCGGGTCGAAGACATTCCGATACCGGAGCCTCTCGCCGGCGAAGTGCTCGTGAAAGTCAGCGCCTGCGGGGTGTGCCACACCGACCTGCACGTGATGAAAGCCGAAGTCGCGTTCCCGACGCCGGCGGTCATGGGCCACGAGATTTCCGGCACCGTCGCGGCGCTCGGGCCCGGTGTCGCCGGCCCGCCGGTGGGCACCAAGGTCGCGTCGGCGTTCATCATGCCCTGCGGATTCTGCCCTCCCTGCGGCGCGGGACGCGACGATCTCTGCGACAACTTCTTCGCGATGAACCGGCTGAAGGGCACGCTGTATGACGGCACATCGCGGCTGCGTCGCAAGAACGGAACGCCAATCGCGATGTACTCGATGGCCGGCCTCGCGGAATATGCCGTCGTGCCGGCGACAGACGTCTTCCCGCTGACCGACGGCCTGCCACTCGAGGAGTCGGCGGTGCTCGGCTGTGCCATCTTCACCGCGTATGGCGCCGTCCGGCACGGCGCCGACCTGCGTGGTGGCGAGCGCATCGCCGTCGTCGCCACAGGCGGCGTTGGCATCAACATCATCCAGATCGCGAAAGCATTCGGCGCCTCGCAAATCATCGCGGTCGATATTCGCGACGACAAACTCGACGCGGCGATGCGTCTCGGCGCCACCCACGTCGTCAACGCCGCGGCAAGCGACGCGACCGCGCGCGTGCGCGAGCTGACCGACGGCAAAGGCGTGGAGATCGCGTTCGAGGTGCTCGGCCTGCCGCAGACCTTCACGCAGGCCTTCGACATGATTCGCGACGGCGGCCGCATGGTGGCCGTCGGCATCGCACCGGGCAAGACGACCGCACCGGTCGAGATCACGCGGCTCGTCCGCCGCGAACTGCGCATCATCGGCTCGTATGGCGCCCGGACGCGCAGCGACATGCCGGAAATCATCCGCCTCGCGGCCCAGGGGATTTTCCGGCCGGAGACGATGGTCACGCAGCGGTTCTCGCTGGATCAGGCCGATGCGGGCTATCAGGCGCTGGCGCGCGGCGAGATCGTCGGCCGCGCCATCGTTGTTCCGTAGGTCATCCGTCGTCACGAATACGCGGAGACGCTGAGGCGCGGAGACCGTTAAGCTATAAGAACTCCGCGTTTCCGCGCCCTCCGCGGTTTCGTCATCAAATGCAGTCAGGGAAGGTGTTGGATGATCGGGCAAGAAACACTGATGAACTTTGTCGGCGGGCACTGGGAAGCCGCCGCCGGCGCGCAGACGATTCCGGTGAACAACCCGGCGACCGGTGAAGTGATCGCCGCGGCGCCGTTGTCTTCGGCCGATGACGTCGCGAAGGCCGTGAAAGCCGCATCGAAGGCGCTGCAGGCATGGCGCCGCACGCCGGCCGGCGATCGCATTCAACCGCTCTTCCGCCTCAAGGCGCTCCTCGACGCCAGCTTCAGCGAGATCGCGAAGCTCGTCACGCAGGAATGCGGCAAGACCCTCGCTGAAGCGGAAGGCGAGCTGAAGCGCGGCATCGAGAACGTCGAAGTCGCGGCCGGCATCCCGTCGCTGATGATGGGCAGCAACCTCGAGGACATTGCCTCGGGGATCGACGAGCTGATGATCCGGCAGCCGGTGGGTGTCGTCGCCGTCATCACGCCGTTCAACTTCCCCGGCATGATCCCGCTCTGGTTCCTTCCCTACGCGGTGGCCTGCGGCAACACGGTCGTGCTCAAGCCGTCCGAGAAGACGCCGCTCACGATGGCGCGGATTCTCCAACTCACCGAGCAGGCGGGATTCCCGTCCGGCGTGATCAATCTGGTGCACGGCGGCAAGGATGCGGTCGACGCGCTGCTCGATCACCCGGAGGTCCGCGCGATCTCGTTCGTCGGCTCGACGCCGGTCGCACGCTACGTCTACAGCCGCGCCGCCGCCAACGGCAAACGCGTGCAGTGCCAGGGCGGCGCCAAGAATCCGATCGTCGTCCTCCCCGATGCCGACATGGAGATGACGACCAAGATCGTTGCCGACTCGGCGTTCGGCTGCGCCGGGCAGCGATGTCTCGCCTCGTCCGTGGTCATCACCGTCGCCGACGCGGCGAAGCCGTTCACGCAGCAGATCAGCGAAGCCGCCCTCTCGCGCAAGGTCGGCTACGGTCTCGAAAAGGGCACGGAGATGGGCCCGGTGATCACGCCCGAGAGCCGCACGCGCATCGAAGGTCTGATCGCGCAGGGCATCGCCGCAGGCGCCAGGCCGCTGGTCGATGGACGCAACGCCAAGGTCCCCGGCTACGACAAGGGCAACTTCATCAAGCCGACGGTACTCACCGACGTCGATCCGGCCGGCGAGCTGGCGCGCACCGAGGTCTTCGGTCCGGTGCTGAGCGTCATGCGCGCGGATTCGGTGGACTCGGCAATCGAGCTCGTCAACAACTCGCCGTACGGCAACATGGCCTGCCTGTTCACGTCGAGCGGCTCCGCCGCGCGCCAGTTCCGTTACGAGACGCGCGTCGGCAACGTCGGCATCAACGTCGGCGTTGCCGCGCCAATGGCCTACTTCCCGTTCTCGGGCTGGAAGGACAGCTTCTTCGGCGATCTGCACGCGCAGGGCCGCGATGCGATCGACTTCTACACCGAGAAAAAGGTCGTCGTCGAGCGCTGGCCGTCGACGTGGTCACGCAAGTTCTGATCGTAGAGGCGGGTCTTTAGACCCGCCTGCGGACGTGGAAGGGTCTGAAGACCCGCCTGAGGTGTCTAACTCTCGACGTGGATAAGTGGATCAGCACCGGGCTTGCGATCACGCTCGTCGTCGTGATCGCATTTCTGGGTCTCCCTGCCTTCCGTCATCTCAGGGAGGCACCTCCGCCTGTCCAACCACCGATCAGATTGTCGTTTGAGGCCCCTGCCGGCCTCGAGCTCGGGATCGGCGACGAGCCCCTCGATGCGGCCATCTCACCGGACCAGCGGCAAATCGCATTCGTCGCGACGTCGGACGGCACGGCACGCTTGTGGGTGCGAGAGGTCGGCAACGAAAACGCGGTGATGGTCCGTGGCAGCATCGGCGCCCGGTGGCCCGCCTGGAAGCAGACCGGGAACGTGATCGCGTTCTTTGCGGGCTCACGACTGAAGGCGTACACATTCAGCCGGAATGCCGTCGAGGACCTCGCAGCCGCGCCGGTACCGTCCGGCGCGGCCTGGCTGGTCGACGGCTCGCTGCTCTTCGCACCGGATGCCCGCGGTCCCATTCGACGTCTCCTGAACGGCTCGGTGACCGACGCCACGACACTCCGCTCCGGCGATCGATCGCACACATTCCCGATGAGCGTTGACTCGACGAACGCGTTCGTCTACACCGCGACGCTCGGCGACGGCCGGCGCATGGCGCGCCTGGTGGAGAACGGCCGCGAGATCGAGTTGGGGGCCACCTCCGGTCACGCGCAGATAGTGCGAGATATCGTCTTCGGCGTCCGTGACGGTACGCTACTGGCGCAGCGCCTGGATCCCGAGACGCGGCAGCGCGTGAGTAATGCGTTCCCCATCGCACTGAATGTCGGAACCGCAGCATCCGGCCACAACTTCTTTACCGCGTCCCCACGGCTGCTGATAACGGCATCGCCCGCGAAACGGCTGCGCCAGCTTGCCTGGTACACGCCCGGGGACGATGCGGGCATAGCGACACGCGAGCCCGGCGACTACTGGCAGGTCCGTCTCTCCTCCGATGACCGGCTTGCGGCGGTTACGCAGGCCACGCCCCTGCTCAAGACGCTCGACATCGTCCTCGCGCCGATGTCGGAGACGGGCTACATCGAGCCGCTCACCCGAGCGGTGGCGCCCGACAGCGATCCGGTCTGGTCGCCGGACGGACGCCGGCTTGTGTTCAGGTCGCTGCAAGACGGTCCGCCGCGTCTCTACGTGCGCGCGGCGTACGATCAGGACGCCGCGGACATCATCGTTCCGATGTCATCGGCCGACGAAACACCCACGGACTGGCGCGGCGATCACATCATCGTCCATGCCCCCGGAGCCAAGGGCGATCTGGATCTCTGGACGGTCAACGAGCGAACGGGTGCCCGTGAGGTCATCGCCAACAACGGCTTCAACGAGACCGATGGCCGGCTGGCACCCGATGGCCGATGGCTCGCGTACGTGTCGGACGAATCGGGCCAGCCGGACGTCTACGCCGCACCATGGCCGCGCGGCTCCCGTGTGCGCGTCTCGTTCGCCGGCGGCACACGTCCGCGCTGGAGTCGCGACGGACGTGCAGTGTTCTTCCTGCGCGGCACGCAGATCATGCGCGCTGACATGTCCGGAGCGGCCTTCACAACGCCTCGCCAGGTACTCGACGTTCCTGACATCCGCGACTTCGATGTGGCGCACCGCCGCGACGCGCTGATCGCGCTGATGCCAGCCCCCAACTCCACGGCAGCCTACGTGTCCGCGATCGTCGATTGGGAGACGCTGTTGCCGGCGGTTCAGCCATGAGCGGCACGACGGGCGGCCGGCTCGAAGCAATCTGGATCAAGCGCGCGCATCGCGGGCCGATGGATCCGGTGCAGGACGCGCAGCTCGACGCCGATCGCGGCCTCGTCGGCAGCGTCGATCGCAGCCGGCGGCGTCAGGTGACGCTGCTCGAGGCCGAGAGCTGGGAACGACTGATGCGCGAGCTTCACGCCGACATCGATCCGTCTGCGCGCCGCGCGAATCTGCTTGTCAGCGGCATCGCTCTCTTCGAGACCCGCGGCCGTGTGCTGCGCATCGGAAGCGTTCGCCTGGCGATCGGCGGCGAGACGACGCCCTGCGAGCGGATGGACGAGGCGCTGCCTGGCCTTCAGCAGGCGATGCGCGGGCAGTGGGCCGGAGGTGCGTTCGCCCACGTGCTCGTCGATGGTGTCGTTCGCGTCGGCGATCCGATCCGCTGGGGCTAGCTAGCGCGCGCTCCGGATCGACGTCGCGCGCGCCCTTGGTCCCTGGGCGGCTACACGGAAACGAAGGCTCTTCCAGACTGTCGTGCGGCCGTCGTGCGGACGGCGAAGAGAATCGTCGCAGTGCCGATGACGCCCAGCGACGCGGCGGCCATCTGTGCCGCCACGCCGGCGCCGCCGAGCGCATAGATGCCCGCGCTCACCCCGGTCCACATCGATGCGAGCGCGAGCACCTTGGCTCTCCGTGGCATGCCTCGCGTTTCTCTGAAACGGCGAAGCGAAGGCCCGAGCCACCGGTTTCGCTCGAGCCAGCGATCGAGACGCGGCGAGCTTCGCGCGAAGAGATACGACGCGGCGATCACGAACACCGTCGTGGGCATGCCTGGCACGAACACCCCGACGATTCCCATCGCCACCGAGAGGATGCCCAGCGCCGCGTAGATCGTCTTCATGACAGCCTCCGCGCAGTCTCAGGCGCGGGCACGCGCGGCGTCAGCGGGTCTGGGCGCGCGCCGCGTGAGTGCCGGAATCATCATCGGCACCCGGCTCCGGTATTCGGCGTATTCGGGATGCGTGTCAACGAGATCGCGCTCCTCGAACCGAATCGCCACCAGGATATACGCGGTCGTCACCACTGCAAACAGCAGATGGGTGAACGTCATGGTCGGCGTCGACCAGAAGGCAAACAGCCATCCGACGTAGAGCGGATGCCGCACCAGGCGGTACGGACCAGGAGTGACGAAGTTCAGCTGCGTGTACTCGCGGCCGAGCAGATACAGCCACACCTGCCGCAAACCGAACAGGTCGAAGTGGTTGATCAGGAAGGTGGTGACGAGGACCAGGAGGAACCCGAACGCAAACCCGCCATAGAGCAGCGCCCGTCCGATCGGATCCTGAACGTCCCAGACGACGCCGCCGAGAGGGCTCCACTGCCAGAAGAGCAGGATCAGTGCGAGGCTGCTCGCCAGCGTGTAGGTGCTGCGCTCGGCCGCCTGCGGCACCACGCGTGTCAGCGCGCGCTTGAACCATGGCCGCGCCATGACGCTGTGCTGAATGGCGAACACGCTCAGCAACCCCAGGTTGATCAGCAGCGCCGTCCCGAGAGGCGCCGTCGGCGCCGAGTCCAGCGACTTCGGCACGAACAGGTTGCCGACGAAGCCCGCCGCGTAAAGATAGGTCACAAAAAACACGCCGTAAGCAATCACCCCGTAGGCGAAGACCAGCAGTCTGCTCATCATCACGACCTCCAGCGACCGAGTCGCATGGTGCACACAACAGGCAACTGGCGTGCCCCCGGCCCAGCAGCGCTTAACCCGCGCCGGCCGTGAGGGATGCGGCGTTCGCGCGAGAGTGATCGGGCGTCATTGACTGCGGAAATTCCTGCAGTCGTGCCAACATCTCGGCACGAGGCTGAATCCACATCGTGGCGATATGATGCGGGCGCAGCGGAGGGTCAGTATGGGAACGCGCCGGTCGATTGCGCTTGTCTGCCTGTGGGTCGTGAGCGGGGCTCTGTCACCTGGCGAAGCGGCGACCCCGCCGGTGCCGCACATCCTCGGACGAACGACTGGTCCCGGCTTGATGTATCCCGACCCGGCACTCAACGTGGTGCCTGGTGCACTCAAAGTCGAGGACTTTCCCTACGTGACCGAGGAGTACTTCGTTTCGGGCACGGCAAAAGACGCTCCGTACAGGACGCGCATCATCGTCCGGCGTCCGACCGATCCCAGCATGTTCAGTGGCGTCGTCGTCGCCGAGGCGCTACACGCCGGCGGGCGGTCGCTGGTGTTCGAGTGGTCGCGCGTGTCGATCCTGACGCGGCGGCACATGTTCGTCGAGATCGTCCACAGCCCTGCGAACATTAATCTGCTGAAGACGTTCAATGCCGAGCGGTACGGATCGCTCAGGATCGAGATGGGCCAGACCAACGACGTGATCGCCCAGGTCGGCATGCTGATCAAGAGCGGGACGGGTCCCTTCAGCGCATACAAGGTGCAGAAGATCACGTTGATGGGCACATCGGCCTCGAGCGGCACCGTGCGCAACTACCTCGCCGATCATGCCAACCTGCGCCTGAATAACGGCGGGCCGATCTTCGACGGCTTCCTGCTGACCAGCACCAACGGCAACACGCCTCTGCCAATCGTCGACGTGCCGATGATCCAGATGCCGACGCAGACCGAAGTCGTCACGTGGGCCGCCAAGGGCATCGCCTACCGGCGCCCGGACAGCGACGAGCCTGGCAATCGCTTCCGCCTGTACGAGGTTGCCGGCATGCCGCACAACAACTCGCGCGAGAGCCCCGGATTCCAGAACGATCCGTGCACGCTGCCGGTGACCGACTTCCCCGCCGGTGCGTTTACGGCACTCGCACTGAACTATCTCGTTGACTGGATCGCCAACGGCAAAACGCCGCCGCACGCGCCGCCGATTGCCGTCGATCAGGACACGGCCAACGACGGCTCGCCCCTCGCCCTCGACGAGCATGGCAACGCCAGGGGCGGCATTCGCAACATCTGGGTGGACGTGCCGACCGCGACCAACGGCGTATTCGGCAAAGGCAAGACCGAGGCGCAGGATCGACTGTGCCAGCTCGCCGGCACCAAAGTACCGCTGGCCGGCGCGACGCTGAAGAAACTGTATCCGGCCGGGAACGACTACACGAAGAAAGCCGAACAGCGCCTCGGCGAGCTCATCACGGAGGGGTGGTTCCTTCCGGAGTACGCGGACATGGTCCGCCGCGACGTGCAGGCCACGCGTCTGCCTTGAACACCGTGCACGTCCGGCTGCTGAAGCCGGGTCCTTTCGACATCCTGCAGCCACACTGCGCCGACGTCTCAGAGCTCCTGGAGCAGGAGCTGGAAGGATTCATCGATACGTCGTACGTCGCCGCGTTTCGTGCGGTGCCAGCTGCTGCACCTCACGCAGATTGAGGATCGATCGTCCGGCTAAAGCCGGACACTACGACTCAAAGCCGGACACTACGACTCAATAGAACCAATCCACGATTGTGTCGCGGCGTCCCGCCGTGACGCGCGTCACCTCATGACGCATCCCGGCGGGGAAGGCCACCAGCGTGCCGCCGGTCGCGATGATCTCGATTGGATCGCCCTCGTCAGGAAACAGCCGCAGGACGCCGCCGCGAAATCCGCCTGCGGGTTCCGCGTCGCGCGAGCTCTCGAGGAAGAGCACGACCGTGATCTGGCGCCGCTCGGTGAGCGGCCATGACGGCACATGCGCGCGATCGACGTGCGGCCGGTAGAAGCCGCCGGTCTCGTACCGCAGGAAGCTCACGCCTTCGCGCGACTGCAGCACTAGGCCGTAGAACGAGGCGATGGGGCTCCGCACGGCGTCCAGCGTGGCATCCACCATCGCGAGCACCGTATCGGCGACCTCGATCAGCGAAGCCCGGCGGACGTCCGCCTGTAGCTCGAAGCCGTCGGCAAGCACCTCGGCCTCCTCGGGCGTGCCGTCGTCCATAGCGGCCTGCACGCGCCGGCAGGTCGGCGCGTCCAGCACGTCAGGAGCAATGAAGATGCGCACCGTGCGACTAGAACCAGAGCTCGACGGCCGTCGTGTTCGACGGGCGCACGACGATCATGTCCTGGGCCACGACCGCTCCGGCCTGCGGGTTGACGGTTTTGACGACGCGAATGGCATGCACGCCCATAGGCACGTTACTGAAGCTGAAGGGCGAGGCAGTATCGGCCAGCGAGGCTTCGACACCGCCGTTCGCGTAGAACATGTCCACACGATACCCCGCCGGATCGACGAGTGTCTTCCCGCCGGGTGATCGTCTTCACTGTCTCCGCTTGGGCGTTGGCGCCTTGGGAATTGGAAGTTGCTCACCGAATGGGGTCTATCCCGGGGTCAGACCCCAAACGGTAGTGTCAACTGGGGTTGTCGGCCTTGGAACTTTATGGACGAGTATGATGTCTAAGTGATATCAGATAGACATCACACGAGGGCGATGGCCCTTCATGGAGGTTGTCGATGGTGCGCGAACGTCTCCGTCATGGGATTCCTGGACTTCCCCTGCTCCCACTGGTGCTCCTACCCCTCCTCGACATCGCCCTGTTTCCAGCGAGCGCGGTGGCATTCGAACGAGAGGACACCGTGACCGGGATCGCGCTCTTGGTGACCGGGCTCTTGATCGTCCCGACCTGGGTCTTCCTGCTCAAAGGCTTCTTCATGGTGGCGCCCAACGAAGCGAAGGTCATGCAGCTGTTCGGCGACTACGTCGGCACGGCGAAGACCACCGGTCTGCGCTGGGCGAACCCGTTCTTCAGGAAGCGCAAGATCTCGCTCCGCGTACGGAACTTCGAAAGCTCGCAGTTGAAAGTGAACGACCAGGACGGCAATCCGATCGACATTGCCGCGGTCGTGGTGTGGCGGGTGGTCGAGACGGCGGAGGCCCTCTTCGAAGTCGATGACTACGAGAACTACGTCCGCGTGCAGAGCGAGGCCGCGCTTCGCAACGCAGCCACGAGCTAACCGTACGACTCTCACGAAGATCACATCGTCTCTCTTCGCGGATCGACCGCCTCCGTCGCCGAGCACTTGAAGAAAGAAGTGCAGCAACGACTCGAGAAGGCCGGAGTCGAGGTCCTCGAAGCCCGCTTCAGCCACATGGCCTACGCGCAGGAGATCGCCGCGGCGATGCTCCAGCGGCAGCAGGCGGGCGCCATCATCGCGGCGCGGAAGCTGATCGTCGAAGGCGCGGTCGGGATGGTGGAGATGGCCCTCGAACAGCTCTCGCACAAGGGCATCGTGCAGTTGGACGAAGAGCGGAAGGCGGCGATGGTCAGCAATCTGCTCGTCGTGCTGTGCGGCGAGAAGGCGGCCCAACCGATCCTCAACACCGGGACGATTCATCAGTAAGCCAGGGACCCTGTGGCGGACCGGAAACCTTTCCTGCTTCGGATCGATTCGACAGTGCTCGAGGGCGTTCAGCGCTGGGCAAACGATGATTTGCGCAGCCTGAACGCTCAAATCGAGTATCTTCTTCGCGAGTCTCTTCGCCGGTCGGGCCGCGCGCCGCGTGCACCCGCTCCGGGCGACACCCCTAACGAACCAGATCCCTCGGCCGATACTTAAAGCGTGCAGATGCGCGCATCCATCCCTACAGTCGTCCGGCCCCTGCTGAAATGGGCCGGCGGCAAACGACAACTTCTCCCCGTGCTGGCGGAGCACTACCCGCCGACGTTTTCACGCTACATCGAACCGTTCATGGGCAGCGCCGCGGTGTTCTTCGATCTGTTGAACAGCAGACGCCTGGCGCGGAAAGCCATCGTGCTCGCCGATGTGAACCCGGATCTGATCGGCTGCTACCGCATGCTGCGCGATCGGCCGCAGGCCGTGATTCGGGCGCTCCACACCCTGGCTCACGAGTACCGCGCCGGCGGGACCGAGTGCTACTACGACGTGCGCGACACCCGCTTCAATCCGCTGCGCGCAGCCCTGCAGGCGCGTGCGTCCGATCCTGGCGACGTCGCGGACATGTACACGCCGGGTCTCGCGGCGATGTTGATC
>Ga0079218_10000594_pt1 | contig 11220 bp, 14 predicted proteins | sample NCCompost_FD_77181 | JGI IMG/M metagenome (GOLD analysis project Ga0079218, IMG submission 77181) | Agricultural soil microbial communities from Utah to study Nitrogen management - NC Compost | ecosystem: Environmental > Terrestrial > Soil > Agricultural land | place: USA: Utah | collected... | reverse complement strand
GGCATCCATGATGTCTCGCATGAACTCGGCATACTGCGCGGGCTCCGACGTGGCTGGTCGCCGCGGGATGTGCTTCTTTCTGACCTTCTTCTTGGTCGCCATATCAAGTCGGTACCTCGAAGTTTCTCAGAGCCAGACCCTGTGCGGCCGTTGGGGTATCGAGCAGGATGTACGTGTTCGGGCCGTGGGCGGTGTTGTTGTCGAGCGGCCCCGGCGGGTTGTCAGTGTCAGCAACGCCGCCAAAGACGGCCGCTCCTGTGGAGAGGTTTGGAGTTCTCAGCGTCGTGATCGTCCCGCCAACGCCAAAGCTCGATCCGGTCAACGCCACGGCGCTCTCGTTGACGAACATCCTCAGCTTGGCGTCGGCTGTAGCCCCGTTGGTGTCACACTCGGCCGTCCTCGTCATATCGATCTGGAGACGCAGGAACAGGTACGAGCTGGCGACGACGACGTTGTTGGGGCTCTCGAAGTACCGCCCGTCGACGTTCGTGCCGATGTAGATCTCGCCCCACAGCTTGCCGGTGCTAGCAATCCCCCACGTGAGAACTCGGACGGTCGCGTCATTGTTGTAGATCGCAAACAGGTACTGGGTTCCCGTGTTCGCGAGCTTGATGTGGAGAGCAACACCGAACTTCGTGGCGTTGAAGTTGGTGGCGCTGAGCGGCATCCTCAACACGTCGGTGCCGTCGTAGGTCCCGATCGGCAACCCGTTGACGGAGGTCCCCGCCGCTAGTCGCCGGTCGGTATCGTTCTGAACTATCGCCGCGCCGCCCAGGACGTTGGCGATCGTTTGCCACTCGCCGGAGACCGGCGTGCTCGCCGCCATCCGGTACCATGCAGTGACAGGGCTGGTCAGCACCGCTAGGCCGCCCGTTAGCTGCGTACTGGGCATTGTAAGGCTGCCACTCAGCGCAACGACGGGGGTGATGGTGCCCGCGAGCTGCACGCTGGGCATGCCGATGCTGCCGGTGATGACTACGCTCGGAGCAAAGCTTCCGGTCAGTTGAATGCTCGGGGTGCCGACGTTCGCAGGGTCGAGGTCGAACGCCTTCAACAGCGCGGGGACGAGCACGACTGCATTGGTGTTCGCCTGCGTGAGGAGCATCTCCCCGTCGAAACCGGTGCCGCAGTAGAGCCCCGTCGTGATGTACAGCGCCTGGAACGGCCTCCACGTCGTCACGGGCTTCGTCGTGAAGTCTCCGTGAGGCATGGCGGCTCCGTTGACGAGCACCCACACATGAGACGTGCCGTCGATCGGGGCGGTGGAATCCCAAGCCACCTGCAGTTGGACGACCCCCGTTTGAGCGACTGCGCGCAGGCTCGAAGCCTCCCACGCCGCAACGGTTGCCCCGGTGATGTCCTGGATCGAGCCCACCGCGTAGCCCGCGGAACTGATCCCCAACGTGATGAGTGGCGGAGTGGCACTGTTGTAGGTCGACTGAACGAGGACGACCGTCGAGGCCCCGCTGCCCCTTCGGAAGTGCGCGTCAATCGTTCCTTTCGCGGCGCCGAGTAGTGGGCTTTGACCGTTCAGCAGCGGGAATCTTCCGTTCCCTTGGCCTTGAAACGTCTGGGCGTTGAGCCTCGCAAACGCCGTCTGGATCATCGACGTACCGCGCCAGCTCGCTGCACCCTGAGTGACCGTCGCGACGGGCCTTGCCTGCTTGGCGTTACCCCTAAAGACCGGAGGCGGTGCCAATCAGACCACCACGCTCAGACTTGCCTGCGTGAGGATTAGCTCCCCGTCGAAGGCAGTTTCGGTGAAGACGCCGGTCGTGACGTAGGTGGGTTGAAACGCCGTCCAGGCTGAGAGGGGCGGCGTCGTGAAGTCCCCCGCCGGCATCGCCACGTCATTGACGATGACCTTCACGTGGTAGAGCCCATGGATCGGCGCCAGCGCGTCCCACGCCACCTGCATGTGGACTAAGGCTCCTTGCGCATTGGCCCCCATCGTGCCGGCGGTCCAAGCAGCCACGGTTGCGCCCGCCGCGTCCTGGATGCTTCCCGTCGCTCGACCGGTTGCGTCTACCCCAACGGTGATGAGAGGCGGCGTCGTGGAAGAGTAGACTGACTGGGCAAGCACCAAGCTGTCCGCGCCGGTCCCCATCTTGAACCAGCAGTCGAGGGTCCCGCGCGTCGAGCCAACCCGAGGGACGGAATCCTCGAGCGCCTGGAACCTTCCACTGGCCCACACGACGAACGACTGTCCGGTGAGAACCGGGAACGACCGCGGTAGCGGCATCGAGCTGCCGCGCCACGTTGCCGCGTTCGCCGGGGCCGTCGAGATTGGCGTACCCAATCTCGCCTCCACGTAGCGCGGCCCCGGAACGGAGCTGGAGGTCGTCATGCCCTCCTCGGGGCACAAACAGAATAGTGCCCAGCGCCCGCGCTAGTCCGTTTGTCCTCTCGGACCCTCGGGAGCAGAACCTACAGCGACTCCTCGTGAGCTGCTGGAAGACAGCTCTCCCAAAGCACACACGAGCACTCCATGGTGAACGAGTCCGACGACGAGTCCTGGGTGGTCTACGTCCTGCAGAGCCAACGGACGGGGGTTCTCTACACAGGGGTCTCCACCGACGTGGCCCGCCGGCTGCGACAGCACAACGGTGAGCTCGAGGGAGGCTCCCATACCACCACGCGCGGACGCCCGTGGACCATCGTCCACACCGAGGGGCCGATGACGAGAGCTGACGCTCTACGACGCGAGTACGCGATCAAGAGCTGGCCTAGGAAGAAGAAGCTCGCGCTCGTGGCACTAGGCCACCCGCCCCACGACCTGCAGTTGCCACTCGACCGGTGACTGCGGCGTCGTCCGCCACAGCCGGCGACGGGCGTCGAAGCGGCTCAGCAGCTCGGCAATGGGGTCCCCGGCGTCCGTGCTGCGGAGGTCGGGCCCATGGTGCTCGAGCCGATGGCAGCCGGTGCAGAGCCAGACGACCTCCAGGGGCTTGGAGTAGTCCGGGTGGTGCATCTGCGCGTTGGGGTTGCCGCAACGGCAAGCAGACGGTTGGATCTCCCCCCGCAGGAGGGCGTGCCGAGCGCTGGAGCGAGCGACCTTGCGTTCCCGGTAGTCCCGGTCAACCGCATAGGCCACCGCCTGCTGGACCAGCTGCGCGCTCCGATAGCGGGGACACCGCCGCAGCCGGTGCATACCCTCCCGAGTCTTTTGCCTCGCGCACCTGCGACAGTACGCCTGCAGCCACTTGGACGAGCGCGGCTGACGTTGAAGTCATCAGTGGGGCGAGTCTCACGACAGGAGGCACAGCGGGGCATCCCACGGGATACACCGACCTAAAAGTTGCGAGTAAAAGGGACGTTTCACGGGACACGCCCCTTTTACTCGGTGTTTTTCAACTTGCCCCGGTACTCTCCAACATCTCCACAATGATCACCTAACGTTAGATCTACTCGCTAAACCTCTTGTGACCTAACGAGAGGCGATGATCCCGGCGGACGTCCACGCACAGCTCCGAACGGCGAGCAGAAGGGTCCGGGCCTTCAAGCAGTTCAGCTGCAGCATCTGCGGAGACCCCTGGGACCAGTTCATCGAGCATTGGGCACCGGTTTGCCACGCCTTCGTGCAGGAGGCCCTCGGCCCCTACGCCACCGAGCCACTTCCGGTCATCCTCCCCCTGAGCGACGCCGCCCACTCGGCAGGGGCCAACGCCTCGTTCGAGAGCGGCACTGGCCAGGTCCGCCTCTCCGCCAGCGTCGTTCGGGGAAAGCCCGGCATCACGCTCGAGAAACTCACCCACGAGTTCACGCACGGGGCGCTCGACGCCTTCCCCGACGGCGACATGTTCTACGTCGAGGGGTACGTCGACTACTCGGTGTGGGTCATGGCGCACGCGCCCATGTGGGGGATGTACCGGCAGTCGATGATCGAGGCTGCCGCCTTCAACATCAAGTGCCGGCGGGACCGCGCACTCCGAGACCTCTCCGACTACGACCGCAAGCGGTGGGCCGGGGGGCTCTTCTGCTCGACCATGCACGGGCCCTGGATCATCAGCAAGCTGCGCATGCGGAAAGCCGAAGGGAACCTTCAATGGTGAGGGTCTGTGCCCCCGTTGCGCCCGACAAGCAACTTCACGAGCCCATGTCACGTAGTCGCTGAGCAGCGTCAGGGAAGAACTTCGCGACGATCGCCGTGTGGGCTTCGCTGTCCTCGTCAACGGGCAGCCGGGCATCGACGAACGCCTTGTGGACCTTGCGGCGCACCTTGGGCGATGCGTCCCGAAGCCACCATTTGTATTCCATGCTCCAGAAGTACGCGACGCCCATGTAGTCCGCAGTCCCGATGTACTTTTCGTCGAGGTGCCAGATGGCGTTCCTGGCCTTATCCGAAAGGCCCATGAGGTCGAGTTCGTGGGGTCCGCGAGCGGCGGTGCGTTCGTACGAGTACGTCATACTGACAGGCGGAGATAGAAGGTTTCATTGATGTGAGGCCTCCGAACGAGGTTCCCGTGAGCTACGACTACGATCGAAGGGCCAGCGGCGGCTGGGCCTGGCGCCCCGTGCCCGGGCCGGCGGGGACGGGCTACGTGACGCAGAACGGCCGCGCGAAGCTGCAGCCCACGCCCGGCAGGCGGAAGCAGTGGTCTTTGGTCCTAGATGGCCGGGAGCACGACATTCAATCCAAAAAGCCGGGCTTTCAGCACGCCGAGTTCATCTTGCGGCGCGAGCTGGGGGACGACTATGCCAGCCGGCGAGTCTAGGGTCCGCGTCCTCCTGGTCGACGACGAGGACCTCATTTGCCGTACGCTTCAGCGCCTGCTCAAGCCGAGCCCACGGTTCGAAGTACACACGGCGACCAACTACATCGACGCGCTCGCCACGTTCCGAGAGCGAGGGCCCTTCGAGGTCCTGGTGACGGACCTTCGGCTCCACGACATCAGCGGCGTGGAGCTGGCCGAGCGTCTTCGTGCGCGCAACCCCGAGCTACGGGTCGTCTTCATGTCCGGCGACGTTCCGCGGGGCCTGCCCGCGTTCGCCGTCACCATCGAGAAGCCTTTCGACCGCGACGAGTTAGTCCACACGCTGGAAGCCGTTCTGAAGCGCGGGTAGTTCAGCGCCCGCCTCGTTGCTGGGCATCCAGCGCCGGACGAGCCGATCGTTCCACCAGTTTCCAGAACTCGGCTGCGTCCTGGTCATCGAGGTGGACGCGGACCTTCTTCAGGCCGTAGTCACGCTTGACCGTGTTCTCTGCCGTCGACCGATAGCCAGCGTCGGACTTCTGAAGTTCAGCAAGCTCGGCAGCAAACGCCTTGCTTCGATCCTTGAAGCCCTTGATGGGATAGAGCAAGGCCGCCACCAAACTGCGCTCGAGCAGGGTCTTGACCTCGGTCTTCCAATGCCGCACCCACTTTGTCTGACCGTTCTTCTCGGCCAGCCGCGCCTTGTAGAATTCGAGCCAGGCGCCCCCGACGTGCTCCCGCACCTTTGACCGGAACGTGACTCGGTCATACGCCATTGCCTTCAAGACACGAGCTGCAACTCGATCAGCGATCTGCGGCGTTGGCATGGGCAGTGCCTCTCAATGTAGGGCGAGGCCGGAAGACTGTCAAATTGGCACTGCTAGTGCACCTAGTTGAATCGGTCTAACGTCACCCGCGGCCCATAGAGAACTCGTAGAGGTCTTCGGCGTCCCGCCTCTCCTGATCCTTCCTAAGCACGATCTCGAGCCGGCGGACTGCCTCCGCGTGGTTCGTCTCGTCGCGCTCCATGCCGATGAAGTTCATCCCCTCGAGGACGGCGGCATGACAGGTCGTGGCGCTCCCCGCGTAGATATCGAGAACCGTGCCGCCTTTGCGGGTCACGAGCTTGACCAGCCACCGCAGGAGCGCGAGCGGCTTCAGCGTGATGTGCTGCACCTCGAACTCGCCGCAGCCGGCTTCCTTCCGGTTGGCCTTGGGCACGTACTTGAAGGGAACGCCATCAAACTGCGAGAAGAACCGCGATACTCCACCTTCGTCGGCGTGGTAGTCTGGGTTGTTCGTCATCGGCTTGAAGCCCCCGTAGACCTTGTTTCCTACGGTGTGGTTGACCTCCACGGCCTTGTTACCCGCCGCGTGCGATCCGCTAGTAACACCTTGCTCGTCCAGCGCCTTCACCGGGCAGCCCTCGACACACTCCCAGGCCTCTACTTCCTCTTGACCACTTTCGTCACTGTACCGGACCCTGACTTGGGTCTTCGGCTGCCACCCGTCATCGTTCATCCGCCCGAGTGCCGAGTACCTAAACTTGCCCCCGGGCACGGTATCGACCGTCTTGGTCCCCACCAGCTTGCACCCCTCAGCGTGCGTCCAGACGGAGTTACTCGGCCAGCGCCCTCCTGAAGAGTCGGCGCCCTCAAACTGAGTAAAGAACCGCGCGGCTCCCCCTTGGTCAGCATAGACCCGGCTCAAGTGTGTGCGCTCCCCCAGGAAGGCCGAGTTTGGGTTCATCTCCATGCCTGGGTGCTCGTGGCTCGTGTCAGGGTCGGCACGGCCCGTGAGGGTGCTGGGGCGGTCGCCGCTCTGCTCGTTGAGTTCGCGCACGGGGCAGCCTTCGGCACAGCTCCAGGCCTCGACCTCCTCCAGCCCGTCGGAGTCACCATAAGCTTTGACCGCAGGCTGCTCGCTGCCACGCTTGTTGTAGCCCCCGGCTGCATCGTAGATGTCGCGCTGCCGCACGGGAGGTGCTGCCCCTCCCGTGATGGACTTCACCCGCTTCGTGCCCACTCGTTCGCAGTTGGCCGAGTGTTCGATCACGGTGTTGGCTGGCCACCTACCGCCTTCCTTCACCTCGTTCGCGCCACTCAGATCGCTGGAGTTCTTCCACGACTTGTCCCGACTGCCGCCCTTCTCTTTGATGGCGTCCACCTGGGCCTTGTGGGCTTCGAAGTCCTCTTTGGAAGCGTGCTTCACGCGGGTGGCGTCGATGTTGAGACCGCCGGTGCCGTGCTCAAGGACGTTGTTGGCGAGCGTGCCCTCCAGCGGCTTACGGAAGAGCAGAATAGGCTCCCACGAAGGCTTGAGAGCACTGCCCCACCCCTCCCATTGCGCGGCCTCTTCAGACGCGGGCGCCGTCACGGGGCGGCCGTGCTGGGCTTCGCCAGTGCTCTCGTTCCAGATGCCGCCTTTGCGCGCAGACGAGTTGGCACTGAAGGACGTGTACCCGCTGGGTGTGTCTGGATAGGCTATGGGTCGCGAACCCACGACCTGTCGCTCTCGCCCCAGCTTCTTGTCGATAGCCTTTCCAATGGCGTGGCTCTTTGGCATGCCTTGGCTATGTAGCCATTGGAGAATCGGCAATTCCACCGTTGGGAACTCGCGTGAGATGGTGTCGCGTGCCTCAAAACCCGCCATCCGCAGCCCGATGCTGATCAAGTCGAAGGTCCTAGTTCCGCCGAACGCGAGCACGCACCCGCCAGGCTTCAGCACTCGATAGACCTCTCGCCAGACGCTGACACTAGGGAGCTGCCAATCCCTACCCATGAAGTCCCCACCCGTGTCTAGGGTCGCCCCGAGCACGTACATGAAGATGTCCATGGTGTCGGGGTCCTTGTTCCCCAGCCCGTAGGGCGGGTCGGTCACGCAGGACTCAATGCTGTTGTCGGGTAGCTGCTTCAGCAGCTCGAGGCAGTCACCGTGCAGGATCTGATTGAGCGGGAGTTCCACATTTGTCGTTACACCAACCGTTCAGCCGCAACGCCTTGCGAATGCCGATGGGTGCCGCTAACCCCCTCTGCATGGTCCTCTCCTTTGCGAACCTAGACCTTGCCGCTTGATGACGGCGACCTCAGCGCAGATGACCCCTCACCGCGGCAATGAGATCGGGGACGGTCCGAGCAAGGCTATCGAGAAGCTCCTCGAAGGCAACAGGAGGGTTCAGGAGATCTCCGGCTTGTTCGCGCAGAAGTTCCACGAAGCCCTCGGGATTGAGATCGAAGAGGTTGCACAGAAACTCGTCGGGGGACTGCGCCTCGATGCCTTCCGGGAGTGGTGTGAAGTCTCGGAGATTTGACGTGACGATCACCTGCGCTCCGGCCTTCAAGGCTGCCGCTACGACGTGTCGGTCCTTCGCATCGTTTTGTAGCGCCGCGATGAGTGGTTCGTGGCCAGCAACCAACGCTTCTGGAAAGTAGTTCTCCATCGTCGCTCGGAGACGAGCCGCCTTGTCTGCGGGCATCTTGCAGGTTGAGACGAGATTGCGCTCCATCTCGTCTAGGATCTGCCTGCTCCAGCGGAGCTGGTAGAAGTCGCCGGCCGCAGCGCGTAGGAGTGTGTCTCGAATCGTCAGGGGGAAGAGAACATTCGCGTCGACGACAACGACAAAGGGCGCAGGAACCACTTGGTACCCTGGCTCTTCTACTTCTCGAGTTCGGAGTCGTAGCCCCCGAATTCCTGCGTCATCTGTGACAGCGTGCGGAGCCCAGCACGACGATCCTTATCTCTCCCTTCCTTGTAGGAGAGGACGTCCTCGATGCGGAGTCGCCGATGCTTGCCCGTCTTGCGGAACGGAATTCTACCATCGTCCAGGAGCCGCACGACGTACTGCCTTGACACATTCAACAAGTCCGCGGCCTGCTGCGTCGTCACCTCGCGCCCGATCGGTACCACGGTGATCGAATCGCCGCGCGCCAGGACTTCCGTTACGCGCTCCAGTACGTAGAAAACCGACTCAGGGACGGAGATGCGTTCGCCGTTGGGACCGATCAGCTGACACTTCGGGGCACGCCGCTCCGCATGCACCTTTCCCAAGATTCGGAACAGTGCGGCCACCTCCGCTTGCTGCTCCGGGGGCGCTGCCACGGGGGTCATTCGGCGGATCTGCTCTTCCATGGCTTCCATTTGGCTTCTCTGGTCCTCCTGAAGAAGCCTAGGCCCAATTCGACCTATTCGCAACTCTAGTCGACGCATCCGCAACCGCCCACTCGGGAATAAACCCGGAAATCAACAGGTTACGACAGGGCCGGCAATAGGCGTGATTCAGCGAGGTTGGAATCGACGGACTGGCGCGTCAAACAACCTCGATCTTGCGGATCCTCACCTGACGGGGGTTGAAGACGGCAACCTCGGGCACACCCGATACGAGCGCGGTGCCGTGGTAGACGACGCAGTCGTAGCCTTTCTCACGAGCCTTGCGCGCCGCACTCTGACTCTTGGTCACGAGCGGGTTGGTTGTGGTCACGGACACCGTGTAGACCTTGGGACGGTACGTCTTCGAGTCTAGGCCTACCTCATCCAACGAGTCGTAGAGATAGCCAGGAAGGCCAGTCGCACCACGCCCAAACAGGTCGATCGGTCCGTCTCCTGCCCCGAGCGGCTTGCTCTTGCTGCCGAGGATGTAGTCGGCGATGTCCTGGAGCGTGTTGCTGTCGGTCCCTAGATGGGCGTCGAACGCCGCCAGATCGACAACGCCTTCACCGGGTGCCGGGTTGTCTCGCCAGAAGCCCTCTTCCTTCCACGCGACTTCCCAGCCGTCTTGCCCATGGTCGAACAGCGCCTGTAGGAACTTGCCCGCCGCTGGGTTCTGTCGCTTCAGGTCGTCGATGATGCTGGGAGGAAATCCGATGTTGCGGTTCGCCTCCGCGTACTTTTCGGCAACGCGCTTGCTGGGGGTCAGGAAGATGCCCTTGCCATAGAATTGGTCCACGAGTTCATCGCGGCCGTGGCTCAAGTCAAACGTCCGAAAGAGCCGGGTGGTTCCGTGGTAGAGGGTGACGGGAGCGCCCGTACGGAGCCCCTCCAGCCCGTACTCGGAGATGGGATCCGAAGCCGCAGCGCGGCGGTCGTAGTCGTAGGCGACGAACCCCCACCCCAGGGTCAGCGCTGTCATGCCGCCAGCAGTTCCAGGATCTCCCGCTGGAAGGGCTGCAGCATCGCGGTCCTCAGTGCGCCCCGGGCGACGGCGAGCTTGAGACGCTCGACGGTGGCCTCGTCCAGGTACCGCTTCGTCAGCTCCTGCATGATGGCGCGCCGCTTGCCGTTCCGAAGCCAGTTGACGAGCATCGAGCGGTTCATGCTGCCGTCCCCACCGGCGCGTCGGGACGACTCATTCCACTGCTCGACGATCTCGCTCTCACTGAGCCCGCCAGCGCGACCCTCGATGTAGAGCCAGGCCCAAGGCTCGCCCTTGGGTCCGAGCAGGTCGGGGTCGCTCTTGAAGCGCCGCTCGATCTCCTTCCAGACCGCGACCTCGGACATGCCGGGCTCGGGCTCCCGGTGAGTGCTCTCCCCGAAGTCGGGGTCCTGCTCGATCTCGACGCGCCGCTTTCGCGTCTTCAGCACGTCCTTGATTCGCATCGTCAAGGCGTTGGCGATGTACGTGAGGACCTGCCCCACGGACTTGTCCGCCGAAACGGGGTGGCGCTCCAGCATGGCGGCCGCTGCGCCCCAGGCTTCCTCGACGATGGGGAGCGAGATCTTGTTCTTCCCCGCCATCGAGAGCGAGAAGATCCTGCTGCCGAGCCGCAGAGCGATGCCCTTCAGCTTGGCGAGCGCGTTCCGTTTGATCCAAGGCCGCAGCTCGTCGATCGACGTCTTGCCTTCAATCAAGTCGGTCGTCCCCGCCTTCTCCATCGCCAGCAGTGCATGCAGGCCGATGGAGAGTGCCATGTCGTCCCGGGTGAACGCTTGCCGCAGGAACCCTTCGGCGATGCTCGCGATGCGAACCGACGTGGGTACGCGCTGCAGCGCGGTTCGAGAGAGCCGGAGGGCCTCAGAGGCGAGAACTTGGCGGTTCACGCCGGGAGGCGACGCATCAATGGATCTTCAGGGCCCCTGTATCAGACACCCAACCGCGACTCGACGCTTGATGTCGACCAGCGCGTCCGCCGGGATCATCGAGATGCCGCTGCCGGACAGAGGTGCAGAACCCGAGCTCGAGAGCGTGTCCTCCCAGGCGAAATCGACGTCGTCCCGGCTCAGGACTCGCACGCGGCGGTTGTCCTGGATGCAAGCACCCGTTTGCAGCGTGTCCTCGCGGTTGAAGCGCCGATCGAGGCTGCGAAAGATGTTCTTCAGCGCGTGGTCGGTGGCAGTGGCGACGTACTTATCAAACAGCTCCTTCGATACGCTCCACGCGGGTAGAAAGCGCAAGGCTCTCTTCTCGAAGAATCCGCTCGCGTCGAGCGCGCGGATGTCCTCTGCTCGGTAGAGCGCGTCGAGGCTGCCCGCGGCTCCCTTGATGGGGTTGGGTGCCTCCGAGTAGGTCGCGATCATCTGCTGCCACGCTTCC
>Ga0079218_10000593_pt1 | contig 11232 bp, 11 predicted proteins | sample NCCompost_FD_77181 | JGI IMG/M metagenome (GOLD analysis project Ga0079218, IMG submission 77181) | Agricultural soil microbial communities from Utah to study Nitrogen management - NC Compost | ecosystem: Environmental > Terrestrial > Soil > Agricultural land | place: USA: Utah | collected... | reverse complement strand
CGGCTGGCACTCAATGACGGCACCAGATCGGCGCTCGGGACCGATTGCGCGAACGCGGTGCCGCTCAGGCACCACGCGGCGAGCACGAGCGACGGCCAGACCCTTGGCCAGCGAGGCACGGCCCTGAAACCCGCCATCCAGCCTAGTGGTATGTCCGTCGTGAATCAATACCGGCCGCGTCGCTCGCAGCCGGAGCATCACCGCACGAATGGCGCCGAGGCGGTGCTTTGCGCCGAACAATGTCGCCCCGTTCGCCGGCGCGGTCAGCGACACGGTTGGTGCCTGGTTCGCGCTGGGCGCAACAGTAATGCTCACAGCAGTTGACGTGGTCGTCGATCCAACGTTGTCCCGGGCGGGCTATGTCGATAGATGCTCACTGAAACAGCGGCTCCACACGCCTGCGCTCAACCTTAAAGCGTCGAGCCGTGCTTTACCTGGCGCGCGGGCGCCTCTTCTTCGCAGCGGCCGCCGAGCTTTTTTTTGCCGCGCGCCCGGTCAGCGCTTCCGATACTTCGTACGCCTCGCGGAGCCAGTCCGTCAGCGGTGATTCCACTTCATCGCGATGGCTGACGCGGACGACATGGGCAACCTTGGCGCGCGAGGACTGGACGGTCTGGCGGATCTTCGATGACCGCTGGGTACGGCCGAGGAAAAACACCACTTCGAGGAATGAACGCCTGGGACGAACGAAGAAATAGCAGGCCTTGCGGGAAAACATGATCGAGCTGTGCGAGGCGTAGATGCGCTGCTCGCCGAACTCGGCCGCGGTTTCGCGCAGCCGCTCCCAGGCGTCCCGCAGATCGTCCGGCAGCTCGCGCGTCAGCGCGCCTTCGGTCGTGGTCCAGCAGTCGTGCTGCTCGCCTGCTTCGACCCACTGCTTGCAGTGAAAGCACTCCCGGCCAGGCACCGCGTGTTCCTAGCGGCGGCGTCCGATCGCGGGAAAGGTATAGTGGCCGAGGCGGGAAACGAGGAGGCTGGCGACGATCAACGCCATGGCGAAAACCGTCAGCGTGAAGGTGTAAGAGCCGGTCGCGTCGAAACTCAGGCCCATCAGCACGGGACCGAGACCGGTGCCGACGGTGAAGATCGCGAACATGCATCCGTAGATTTCGCCGTACGCCCGGAGGCCGAAGTAGCGGCTGACCATGAAGCCGATGACGTCGATTTCGGCGCCGAGACCGAACCCAAGCGTCATCGCTGCCAGCACGGGCGCGGTGCCCGCAGTCCCGAGCGCCAACATCGTGACGCCGGCCAGCGGCAGCAGAAACACGACTGCGGTCACCATCGGCGCGAAGTAACGGTCGAGCAGGTACCCCGACACGAGCCGCCCGGCAATCGTCGACAATCCCACCACCGACAACGTCGCGGTGGCCTGGCGGACTTCGAGACCGCGATCGGTCAGCAGCGGCACCAGGTGGCCGATGATCCCGTTAATGGTGGTGACCACCAGGAAAACGGGGATAGCCAGCAGCCAGAAGCTCGACGTGCGCAGGGATTCTCCCACCGTCAGGCCGGGCACGACGCCGTCGGTGTACCCGAACGCACGTTCCCGGGCATCAGGCTCGCGGATGAAAATCGCCACCGCGGGAAACGCCACTATCAGCATCAACACGCCGAGCGCGACATAGCCAGTGCGCCACCCGTAGGCGGCAATCACGGCGCGGGCAAACTGCGGCACCAGGGTCGCGCCGATGCCGATGCCCGTCATCGCGATGCCGAGGGCGAGCCCGCGCCGCTCGTCGAACCACGATGAGACCGCCTTCGCGTACGGCAGCGGCGCCTGCCCCGCGCTCAGCAGGCCGCACAGCCCGGCCATTGCAATGAACACGGCCGGCGAGGAGGGTGTCAGCGACAACGCCGCGATCGAGACGGCGAACAGCACGATCGACGTCAGCGACACCCGGCGGACGCCGTATCGATCGATGGCGCGGCCAAGGAATGGATAGGCCAGCGCCGCCAGTGCGTGGCCGACGAACAGCGACGAGGAGAATGTCGCCCGGTCCCACCCGAATTCCCGCGTGACCGGCAGCAGAAACAGGCCGAACGTGAAGAAGACGATCGGTCCGTTGCCGACGATCAGTCCGACCGTCGACCCGAACACCACCCACCACGGGTTCCGGAGCGCCGGTGGAGCGACCGTCTGTGTCAACTCACCCTCGACCGAGGTTGAAGAACCGTTCGACGTGCGTGGTGAAGATGCCGGCCTTCTCGGCTTCCGTGCAGGAGGAATTCCTGACCGCCGCGATGCTCTCACGGATCGACGAGCGCCCGCCGGTGGCATCGAACGGCGCGTCGCTGCCGAACAACAAGTGGTCGGCGCCAAGGAAATCGCGGGCCACGTTGACGGCGCCGGCGGAAAACGCACCCATGTCGCCGTAGAACTGGCGGAAGTACTCGATCGGATGTTTCTTGAGCCGGCCCTCGGTCTGGATCGCGAAGTCTTCAGCGAACATATCGAACATCGACTTCATGCGGCCGTGAAGGAAGGGAATCATCGCCGCGGTGTGGTGGACGAGGATTTTCAAGTTGGCGTGCTCCTGCATGATGCCGCTGAACACCAGCCGCGCCGCCGCCGCGGTGGATTCGTACGGCCAGCCGAACACCTGCCAGACCAGGTATTTCGAGTCCTGTTCGGCGCTGTAGTCGGGAACCTTGCTGCTGCGCGCCGGGTGCAGCAGCACCGGCACGCCGAGATCGGCGAGCGTCTTCCACACCGGTCGGAACTCCGGGGCATCGAGCGGCCGCCCGTTGACGTTGGTGAAAATCTGGACCGCGCACAGCCCGAGCTGCCTGAAAGCGCGTTCGATCTCCCGGCACGCCGCGTCGGGCTCGTTCATCGGCACCGCGCCCGCTGCGCCCGCGAACCGGTCGGGATACTTCGCAACCAGCGCGGCCAGCTCGTCGTTGGCAATCGTCGACAACTCCACGCTCGCCTTCGGCGCGATGTGTTCGGGAGACGGGCTCGCCAGGCAGATCACCTGCCGGTAGTCCTCGAACTCGTCCATCATCCGGAATCGAGCCTCGAGGCTGGTCAGCCCTTCGTAGTTGGGCGCTTTCTTCCCGGTGCGGACGTACTGCAGATGAGCGGGACTGTTGGCGGCAAAGTCCTTCGAACCGGCGCGGGCCCAGCGGGTCTCTTCGTATTTCGGGGGGAGGATATGGCAGAACGCATCAATCATGGCCCCGATTATTCACGGGATGCCGCTAAGGCGCCAGTTCAGCCAGTCGCCGCTCGAGGAATCGGCGCTCGGGCTCCTGCTTCGTCAGCGCCAGCGCGCGTTCGTACGCCGCGCGCGCGTCGGCTTCTCGCCCCAGCCGCCGGCACAGGTCGGCGCGGGCGGCATGGGCGAGCCGATAGTCCACGAGGTCGCCGCGCTGGAGGATTCCATCGACCAGCGCCAGCCCCGCGGCTGCACCGTCTCGCATCGCTACGGCCACGGCGCGATTCAGTTCCACCACCGGCGACGCCGCGGTCTTCATCAACAGATCGTAGAGACCGACAATCGCGGCCCAGTCGGTGGCGTCGGCCACGGGCGCTTCCGCATGCACCGCGGCGATCGCTGCCTGAATCGCATACGGACCCTGCGGCCCGGCGCTCAGCGACCGTTCCACCAGCCGGATGCCTTCGCCAATCTGCGCCCGGTTCCATTTCGAACGGTCCTGTTCGGCCAGCAGCACCAGGTCGCCGGCAGCGTTGGTCCGCGCGTCGCGACGCGAATCGTGGAGCAACATCAGCGCGAGCAGCCCGATCGCTTCCCGTTCGGGCAGCAGGTCCACCAGCAACCGGCCCACTCGAATCGCCTCCGCCGACAAATCGTGCCGCGTGACCGAGGCGCCGGAAGACGCGGCATAGCCCTCGTTAAACACCAGGTAAAGGACTCTCAGCACCGAATCGAGCCGTTTCGGCAGGTCCGCCCGTCCGGGTACCTCGTAAGGAATCTTCGCGTCGCGGATCTTCCCCTTCGCTCGCACGATCCGCTGCGCCAACGTCGGCGCCGGCGTCACAAAGGCCTGGGCGATCTCCTCGGTGGTCAGGCCGCACACTTCGCGCAGGGTCAGCGCTACCTGCGCCTCCGGCGAAAGCGCCGGATGGCAGCAGGTGAAGATCAGTCGCAGCCTGTCGTCTTCCAGCGTTTCCGGGTCCGCCCACGCCGCGTCGTCGTGAACCGCGAGCCCGGCCTCGTTGACCGCATCGATCGCGTCGAAGCGCGCCAAACGGCGCCGGCTGTCGATAGCCTTGAACCGGCCGGCCGACACCAGCCACGCACGCGGGTTCGCCGGCACGCCGTCGCGCGGCCATTGTTCGAGCGCGGCCCTGAACGCGTCGTGCATCGCCTCCTCGGCAGTGTCGAAATCGCCGAGCAGGCGGATCAACGTCGCCAGCACACGCCGCGACTCGGCGACGTACATGCTGTGAAGCGTTTCGTGTACTGGATCGGTTGCCGTCACGGCAAACGATCCTACCGGATGGTCGAATGGCGGGGGGGCAGATCGACACCCGGCGGCAGGGTTTTCGGCTGCCCGGTCGGGGTCTTCGAAAGCGGAGCGGAAGCGCGCGTTATTCGATGATGGTGAGCGCAGAAAGGGGATGTTCGAACGGTTTCCATTCGCCGGTTTTTCCCTGCGCGTTCTTCGCGGTGACGGTATATCGGATCGCGCCGACCGGAGCATCGGCGGGAACGGTCCACTTGGCGACAAAGAAGTCGCGCTCCGGCTGCTCCGCCGTCTGGCGATCACGCATAGGTACGTCGACCGTCTTGCCGCCGTAAGTGATGTGCACCACGAGCTGCGCCGCGCGATCCCGCTTGCCAGTCGCGGGGTCGATCGCGGTCATGCGGAACCCGACCGGCTCGCCGCGTTTGTATCTGTTGCTCATGACGCAGTTGTTCGGACGGCCCTGGCCGAAGAAGTACACCAGGTCGCCAGACAGGATGAGCTGCTGACCAGTCGCGGGCGCCTGCTGCCCGGAGGTCGGTGAGACGCTCAGAATCGCGAGCACGACCGCCAGGGCGAGGCCCGGCATGCGCGTAAGAGAGCTCTTCATAGGCCCCACAAGGTACTGAAGTCGGGCGCCGATGTCCAGTCGCGCGTGCTGACCTATCCACCCTGGCCTATTCTTTTGGGCATGTCCGCGCCGCGCGCGAACTCGCCCCGCCAGGTGCTCTTCGCCAGCCTGGTGGGAACGACCATCGAATTCTTCGACTTTTACATCTACGGCACCGCCGCGGTACTCGTTTTTCCGGCGCTGTTCTTTCCGGCGTCGGATCCCGCCACCGCCACGCTGGCCTCACTCGCGACGTTCGGGATTGCTTTTCTCGCCCGTCCGATCGGTTCCGCCTTCTTCGGACACTTCGGCGATCGGGTCGGCCGCAAGACCACGCTGATCGCTGCGCTCATGACGATGGGCGTGTCGACCGTGGCGATAGGACTGCTGCCAACCTACGCGTCGCTCGGCCTGGCCGCGCCGGTGCTGCTCGCCTTGTGCCGGTTTGGCCAGGGCCTCGGTCTCGGCGGCGAATGGGGCGGCGCCGTTCTGCTGGCGATTGAGAACGCGCCGCCAGGCAAGCGGGCGTGGTACGGCATGTTCCCCCAGCTCGGCGCACCGCTCGGCTTCTTTCTGTCGACGACCGTTTTTCTCGGGTTGTCCGGAGTACTGGATGAGGAGTCGTTCGTCGCGTTTGGCTGGCGGATTCCGTTCCTCGCCAGCGCCGTCCTTGTGTTGATCGGGTTGTATGTGCGTCTGACCATCAGTGAGACGCCGGTGTTTCTCGCATCGGTCACGCGCCAGGAGCGTGTGCGGATGCCGATGCTTGTCGTCATGCGCGACTACGCGCCGACGCTCGTGGCCGGAACGCTGATGTCGCTGGCGACGTTCGTCATCTTCTACCTGATGACCGTGTTCACCCTGGCGTGGGGCACGAGCGCGCTGGGCTTCACGCGGGAAGCATTCCTGCGCATCCAGCTTGTCGGTGTCGGCTGCTTCGCGGCGACGATTCCCATCTCCGCTGTCCTCGCCGAACGCGGCCGCCGGCGGGTGCTCATCACGGTCACGATTGCCATTGCCCTTTATGGCCTGGTGATGGCGCCGATATTCGTGGCCGGCACGCCCGGCGCGATCGCCACCCTCGCGATCGGGCTGGGGCTGATGGGTCTGACCTACGGACCTCTCGGCACTGTTCTCTCAGAGCTGTTCCCGACGGCGATTCGGTACACCGGCAGCTCGCTGACGTTCAACCTGGCCGGAATTTTCGGCGCCTCGCTTGCCCCGTACATTGCGACCTGGCTGGCTGACACGTACGGTCTCAACTACGTGGGGTATTACCTGACCGGCGCCGCACTGCTGTCGCTCGTCGGGCTCCTGCTGACCCGCGAAACCCGCGATCGCGATCTGGCGGAGGGCGGGCGGCCATAACCCCTGCTCTTACGCGGCTTTCGAGCCGAAACTATCCGACGTGGCTCTGGTCGGACTCCGTCCTATCTCGGTATCTTCCGCGGCCAGTGTCTTCGCGGCCCAATCTGTCCCAGTCAGGGCGCTGACGCTCTCTTTTGTCGCCATGACGGCGGCAGTGGCTGCGTCGATCATGTGGCCCGAGGCCCTGATCGACCAGGAGATTCTGGCGGGTGGCCTTGCTCTCATTCCGGCGCTCTTGCTGGCGCACTACCGGGGGTGGCGAATCGTCACAGTCCTGCTCGGGGTCGGCCTGGTGGCGCTGGTCGTCATGCACCTCTCGCCCATGATGTTGGGCGTCTCCCTGCGCGGGCCATTCCTTATCCTGTTCGTCGTCGCCCCGTACATCTCGATTGCGCTCGGCGCCGGCTGGTTCGGCGAGGTGCGGAAGTACCAGGCGGAGCTCCGGGCGACACAGCTGCAGCTGATTCAGTCGGAGAAACTCGATTCGATTGGCCGCATGGCCGCCGGCGTTGCACATGAAGTCAAGAACCCGTTGATGATGATTCTCACCGGGATCAAAGTGCTCGCGAAGCGCGTTCCCGTGACCGACGAACAGACGCGGTTGCTGCTGCAGGACATGGAAGACGCCGTCGAGCGCGCCGATCGAATCATCGGCGGGCTGCTCAACTACTCCCGCGATCGCGACCTCGACCTGGTGTCGGCGGATCTCAACGACACGATCGAGCGGTCGGCAATGCTGGTGAAGCACGACCTCGAGAACGCCCACATCACGCTGGTGTCGACCCTGGAGCCGGGTTTACCCAAACTGCAGCTCGACGAGTTCAAGATGCAGCAGGTGTTCGTGAACCTCGTGACCAACGCGATTCACGCGATCGAGCGGGACGGCGAGATCCGCGTGACGACGTCGCTCGAGCAGATGACACGCGATTCACTGGTCGGGGTGCGTAAGAGCGAACGGTTCTCGATCGGCGAACGCGCGGCGGTCGTCCGGATCGAAGACTCGGGGCCGGGCATCCCGGAGGAGTACCTCCAGAAAATCTTCGACCCGTTCTTTTCGACCAAGCCGACCGGGCGCGGCACCGGGCTGGGACTTTCGGTCTCGCAGCAGATTGTCGAAATGCACGGCGGCACCATCGAGGTCGGCAACCGCGACACCGGCGGAGCCCGCGTCACCGTTACATTGAAGCTGGGAAAAGGGGAAGCAGCATCATGAGGAAGCGTCGAATCCTGCTCGTGGACGATGAGGCGAGCATCACGCGCGCCCTGGCGATGTACCTTACCGAGAACGGCGACTGCGAGGTGTGTGTCGAGAACAAAGGCAGCCGCGCGCTGGCGGCGGCGCGGTCGTTCAAGCCCGACCTGATCTTTCTCGATATCGTGATGCCAGATGCCGACGGCGGCGCGCTGGCCGCCGAAATTCAGACGGATCCGGTGCTGAAGGGCACGCCGATCGTCTTCCTGACGGCGCTGGTGTCGCGCCGCGAGACCGGCGGCGCGACCATGACCATTGGCGGGTATCCATTCCTGGCGAAGCCGGTGCATCCCGAAACCGTCCTCGCCTCGATTGCCGAGCACGCCCGCGAGCGGGCGTAATCTACGCGTCGTTGTTCGCGTTTTCGAGCAGGACCTTTCCCGTCTCCTTGGTGCAACCGCCGGCCGGCATGGCGTTGCCGCAGGAAATCAGCAGCCCGGCCAGCGCTCCGAACGGGCGCCCGTCGCGAAGCGGGTACAGCCTGACCGTGAAGATGGTGCCTTCAGGGAAGGTCTTGGGTGCGACCCCCTGGCGCGACAGCGACGCGGCCGAGGGACCCTCGACGCCCCACTGCACCACCTTGCCGTTCTGCATCATCGGCTTTCCGTCGGGCCCGAGCACGTCGAAGATCAGCTGGGCGTGATTCGCGCCCGGGATATAGCGCACCAGTTTCCCGGTCATCGTCTTCGACGTCGACTGGTCATACATGGCGAACGAGTGATGCGCGAGCACGGGTGCCACCGTGACCGCCAGGAGCAGGACGCCCGCAGCGAACGCAACGACCTTCTTCACAACTTCCTCCTTCGTTGAGCGTTACTTTTCCTCGGGCCGCTCCCAGCCCTGTTCGAAATGCTTTTCCCAGTTCTGCGCCCACGGACGCCCGAAGTAATCAATGTAGCCGTCGTCGAGAAACGTCAGCTGCGTCGGGCGGCCGTCGGGCCCATTGATGATCGTGCTCTGCACCCGGCACTCGACGAACGTATGCCGCGCCTCGGGGTCGTCGAGTCCGACGACGAACTGCCACGGCGTGACCGTGTGGAGCGGCCGCGTGAACGCCTCGGGATCGTAGAAGGTGGTTTCAACCGTGATGGTCTTGCCATCGGCGCTGGGACGGAACACCTCGATCGTTTCCATCTGGCTGCTGAACTCGAACATCGAGTGCGACAGCGTCCACGCCTGGACATTGGCCGACCATGCGACCAGCGTGTTGCCATTCCAGAAGCCGATCGTCTCGCCGAACCACTGCGGCACCAGCTGCACGTGCTTGCGGCCCACCAGGACCTTGCGCACGAAGTTGTCGGCGATGCCGCTGAGGAACTGCACCTGGTGCGGCGTCATCAGGATTTCGATCTGGCCGCCGAGCGAGGCCTCCGCCCACCACCGCATAAACCCTTCCGGGTAGCAGAAGGCGGCGTTCCACTGCGGTGAGTTGTTGATCACCTCGTGATAGTTCTGCTGGACCATCCGCTTCTGGTACTCGGGCGTCAGCAGCTTCAGCATCGTCGCGGCCTGCAGGTTGCGGCCCCAGATCCACTGCTCTCCCGGGTTCAAGCGGCGGTACCGGCCGTCCCAATTCGGCAGCGTCTGTCGCGTGTGCTGAGTGGGTCCGCCGGCTTTTTTCGCCTCGGCGAGCAGCGCGTCGTAGTGCTCCTGGGCGGTTTTGTACGCATACGGGCTGACGATCTTCGCCTGCTCACGATCGAGCTTGCAGTCACCCCACTGCCCGAACCGGTTGTCGCGCCACATGTCGGTCATCTGCCGCGGGGTGTTGCAGCGGGTGTAGCGCGGATCCGTCCAGTACTGGCGATCCAGGTAGAAATTCTTCGTCGTAAACAGGTCGACCGGCAGCGCCTGGATCCCGGCCGGCGGCGTCACCGCGGGGCGTGGCGGCCCCTGCTGGGCGCTCGTGGTCGAAGCCTGGAAGACGGCCGCAATCAGCAGAATAAGCGCCGCCGCCGATATGAACCTCTTGCACGCCTTCATCGCATCCTCCGGGCGGACCGTCAGGGACCGCCTCGATCTATCCTATGCGGCATGATATTGCGACCTCGACGCGCCGGTCTACCGTTTGGTGTCCTCCTCGCGGTGCTGAGCGCCGGCATGATAACGGCGCAGGCGCCGCTGCCCGTCCGCGGCCAGGGTCCCGCACCTGGACGGCAGGGGCAGGCGCCCACGGCCCTGCCCGCAGCCCCGGTAGCCGCCCCTCTGGCCACCGTCTCCGCGGCCGTGACGGGCCCCGGCGAGATGTTCCCGGCGCTGATGTCGCTGCCGGCCGGGGACGATATGCCGCACTTCAAGTACGTGAGCACCGAATATTTCGTCACCGGCACCGCGAACAACGCGCCCTACAAGACGCGGATCGTCGTGCGGAAACCGGCTGACAGCAGCCGCGTCAGCGGGATCGTGCTCGCCGAATCGATGCACCCCAGTGGCAACGCGTGGATGTTTCACTTCACGCACACCTACACGATGACGTCCGGCCATGTTGCCGTCGAGATCGTGACGAGCGACCCGGCGCAGTTCGTGGAGTTCAACCAGGCGCGCTACAGCGACTTGCGCGTTCAGCCCGGGCAGGCCAACGACATCCTCGCGCAGGTTGGCGCGATGCTGCGTTCAAACCAGCCGGCGAATCCGCTGAACGGCCTGCGCACGCGGAAGATGATCCTCGCTGGCACGTCGGCGTCGGCCGGCGTGCTGATCAACTACCTGCCCGCGCACATGGTGTATCGCCTCGCCGACATGAAGCCGATCTACGACGGCTTCCTGCCGACCAGCAACGGCACGAACATCCGGCAGGTCGACGTGCCCATGATCCAGGTGCCGACGACGACCGAGGCCTCGCGCGGGAATGTGCCGTCGCGGCAGGACGGCGATGCGCCGAACGATCAGTTCCGGGTCTACGAATTTCCAGGGATGCCTCACCTGGACACGCGCGACGTCGAAGCGTTCCGGCCAAACCCATGCAAATATCCGATCACCCTGTGGCCGATGAACACCTACATGTCGGTCGCGCTGCATCACCTGGTCGAGTGGGTGGACAAGGGCACCGTGCCACCGCGCGCCGAACGCATCCTGGTTGATCGCAACGCCGCGAATGATGGTTCGCTGATCGCGCTCGACGAGCATGGCAACCCGAAGGGCGGCATCAGGAATCCGTATGTCGATGTGCCGATCGCCAAATATGGTTTCCCCAACGAAGGGGCGGTGCCGCCGACGCCGAACACCGTGCCCTGGGTCTCACGGCGCACGGTCGACGGCATCGACGATCTGTGTCACCTCACCGGCTATCAGATCGCGATGGCTGCACCGGAGTTGAAGAAATTGTACGGCAGCAAAGAGCAGTACGTTACGAAGGTGCGTCAGCGGATTGACGAGCTGACGCGTCAGGGATGGTCGCTGCCGGTGTACCGGAACCAGATTCTCGCCGACGCGGCGAAGGTGAGCTTCTAGCGGCGCGCCGCCAGAATCGCTTTCACGAGTTCCTCGGGAACCGTGTCGGGCACCGGAGCGTCGGGATTGTCGAAGGCGGCCCGTCCGAGTTTCACGGTGTCCCGGTAGCCCTCCAGGT
>Ga0079218_10000592_pt1 | contig 11238 bp, 8 predicted proteins | sample NCCompost_FD_77181 | JGI IMG/M metagenome (GOLD analysis project Ga0079218, IMG submission 77181) | Agricultural soil microbial communities from Utah to study Nitrogen management - NC Compost | ecosystem: Environmental > Terrestrial > Soil > Agricultural land | place: USA: Utah | collected... | reverse complement strand
CCGATTGCCAATTGGCGATTGGTTGTTAGGGAAAGCTAATCGACAATCGTCAGTTGGCAAGTGGCAATTCAGCAATCGGCAATGGCAATCGGCAATGGGAAATTGGCAATCGGCAATCCCAGCGTGAAACAGGTATGATGCTGCTGTTCCGGAAACCACATCCCGACCTGTGGGCAATTCCGTTTCAAGCTTTTGATCCGAACTAGTTCCCTTTGAGACACAACCTCAACTTTCTTCGCTCACTGCTTGATGTCAGTCTGGACGGCATCGTTGCGTTTGATCGGGAGTGTCATTACACGGTTTGGAATCGTGAGATGGAATGCATTTCGGGCGTGAAGAGCGAAGATGTAATTGGCAAACCTGCTTTTGAAATTTTTCCTTTCCTCGTTGAAACGGGCGAAGACAAATATTTTTATGAGACACTCGCCGGCAAACGGAGCGTTTCACGGAATCGCTCCTTCATCGTGCCACAGACAGGATACAAGGGCTTTTTTGAAGGGCACTACTATCCGCTCTATGACGACGCTGGCGCCGTCATCGGCGGCCTTTGCGTAGTCCGCGATATTACCGATCAACGTCACGCCTACGACCTCGCACACGAAGCTCACCAACGACTGACTTTTCATGTCGAAAATTCGCCCCTGGCAGTAGTTGAGTGGGACAGCGACTTTTGTGTTTCTCGGTGGTCGGAGTCAGCAGAGCGGCTCTTTGGCTGGAAGGCAGAAGAGGTACTCGGCAAACACGTCACCGACTGGCAATTTGTTTTTGCTGACGACGTGAACGACGTTGTGCAGCTGACCAGCAAACAGCGCGAAGGTGCGGAAACGCGCGGCGTCCTGCGAAACCGTAATTATACGAAGGACGGATCTATCGTTCACTGCGAGTGGTACAACTCGGTACTTAATGACGATGAGGGTAGGTTGGTCTCCGTCCTCTCGCTCGTGCTCGATGTCACTGCTCGCGAGCTGGCGGCGCAGGAACGCGCGGGGGCATTGTTAAGAGAACGCGAGGCACGCGAAGAAGCAGAGAAAGCCGATCGCCTCAAAGATGAGTTTCTTGCCACCTTATCTCATGAGCTACGCACGCCGCTTACTTCAGTACTCGGCTGGGCCACGCTGATTCGTTCGGGCGATATCGACGAAGCTAACTACGCCATCGCTCTGGAAACGATCGAACGCAACGCGCGTCTCCAGGCGAGGTTAATCGACGACCTGCTGGATGTGTCGCGCATTATTACCGGCAATTTGCACCTTGAGTTGCGCCCGATTGATTTGTCCCCTGTGGTCGAGGCGGCGCGTGATGCTGTGCGCCCTACCGCCGAAGCCAAGGGCATTCAAATTCGAACATCGTTGGTGCCCAGCGAATGCTCGATCAAAGGAGACTCGAATCGTCTGCGGCAGGTAGTTTGGAATTTGCTACTGAATGCGATCAAGTTTACGCCCCGTGGCGGCAGTGTCTCCACCGAGCTGCATTGTAACGATGCCTCAGTGATCCTGACGGTAGCCGACACGGGTGAGGGAATTGATGCCGACTTCCTGCCGCACGTCTTCGATCGTTTTCGCCAGGCGGAAGGTTCAATCTCCCGGCGACAAGGCGGATTGGGTTTAGGACTCGCGGTAGTGAGACATCTGGTGGAGTTGCACGGTGGGAGCGTCAGGGCCGCCAGCGAGGGTAAAGGCAAAGGCGCGACCTTTACCGTGGAGTTGCCACTGGTAACTCGGGCAGAAGGGTCAGCCGCGCGGGATGTCGAAGCTGCTCCTGATTGTAAAGGCGATGTTCTACCGGCAGTTGTTGTCGCTAATGAGGGACGAGCTCAGAAGGGAACAGTCAAGTCAAAGGAAGAGGCAAAGAACGAAGTGTCGCTTAGTGGTATCAGCGTCTTGCTGGTCGAAGATGATGTCGATGCGCGTAGTTTGATTCAAATGCTACTCGAGCTGCGTGGCGCGAAAGTGACATCGGCTGCATCTGCTGCCGAAGCATTGAAGGCATTCAAGGTGACGATCCCAGATGTGTTGGTAAGCGATATCGCGATGCCGGAGGAGGACGGCTACTCGCTACTGCGCAAGGTAAGAAGTCTACCAGATGAACGCGGTGGTCAAACTCCGGCGATCGCTCTCACCGGATATGCGAGCGCGAAGGACAAGGCGGACACGTTTGCGGCTGGATACCAGGCGCATCTTTCTAAGCCTCTCGAACCTGCCGATTTAATCACCGCCATAGAAACTATAGTGCGTAAGTGAGCTAGCGTCTCCGGATTGAGTATTACAAATGCATTTACCGCCAAGGCACCGAGTGCCCCAAGGACGCCAGGAAATACTAAACCTAAAGTTGAATCGGGTTCTATAAGTCTCTGATTCAACTCCAAAGCAATAAATCCCTGGCGCCCTTGTGCTCCTGCTCTTGGCGGTTAGCGCTTTGATCGATCGTCTCTTTGCAAACTCGATATTCGGATCAAGCTCCGAAATTCCGGAACGCTACACTCGAAATTCGCAACTCGAAACTCCAAACTCGAAACTCGAAACTCGAAACTCGAAACTTAATCCTTCTGTTACAATAGCCACCAATTTTCCAAGCACTTCCTCAGGAGTTAAAGAATGAAACGACGTCTCTTTTCAGCTCCATTCGTGCTTCTCTTGCTGGCGTTAGCTATCTTTGCGCAGCAACCGCAGCCCGCAGCTGAGCTCTTATCACTTGATTCGATCTTTACCTTCCGCACTCGTTCGCTTGGTCCGGTGCAGTGGCAGAAAGACGGTAGCGGCTATCTCGCGCTCGAACCGTCTGCGAGCAAAAAAGAGTTTGTTGAGATCATTCGTTACGATACGGTGAGCGGTGATCGCACCATTAAAGTTGGCGTCGATAAACTAACTCCGCAAGGAAGTACGCCCATCGCCATCGAGGATTTCGTCCTTAGTCCTGATGAGAAGAAACTCTTACTCTTTACCAAATCTGAACGCGTCTGGCGCAGCAATACCCGCGGCGACTATTGGGTCCTCAATCTCGACACGGGGGCTTTGCATAAGCTCGGCGGCCCGGCGAAGCCGTCGTCTCTGATGTTCGCAAAATTCTCTCCTGACGGAAAGAAAGTGGGTTACGTACGCGAAAACAACATCTACGTCGAAGATCTGGACGTCCCTGGAGCAAAGATTACCGCCCTTACCAGCGATGGTTCTCGGCAATTGGTTAACGGCACTTTCGATTGGGTCTACGAAGAAGAACTGTTCTGCCGCGACGGCTTTCGTTGGAGTCCCGATAGCCAGCACATCGCTTACTGGCAATTGAACAGCGAAGGCGTAAAAGAGTTTCTCCTCGTAAATAACACTGCCGGTCTTTACCCGGTGATTACTTCGTTTCCGTATCCTAAAGCGGGCGAAACAAATTCCGCCGCCCGAGTTGGCGTGGTGCGAGCGGCAGGCGGCGCCACGCGCTGGTTCGAGATCCCCGGGGATCCGCGCAACAACTATCTGCCGCGCATGGAATGGGCCGCGAGCCCTGATGAAGTTGTGATTCAACAACTCAACCGGCTGCAAAACACCAATACCGTTATGCTCGGCGACATCCGCAGCGGCAAAGTGCGTCCGATTCTCACTGAGAAAGATGAAGCCTGGGTCGACATTGCGTGGGGCGATCTTGACTGGAACAAAACTGGCCTGGGCCGCGGTGATGTGGAATGGATTGACGGCGGCAAACGATTCCTGTGGGCCAGCGAGCGCGATGGCTGGCGTCACATTTATTCGATCGCGAGGGACGGCAGCGATGTTAAGAACATTACGCCAGGCGAATTCGATGTTATCAACGTGGAGCGTGTTGACGACGTCAACGACTTTATCTATTTCGAAGCTTCGCCGGAGAATGCGTCGCAGCGCTATCTGTACCGCGAACCGCTGGACGGCAGCGGTAAGCTCGAGCGACTAACACCAGCCTCCATGCCGGGAACTCATTCATACAATGTCTCACCGCGTGCCGATATGGCTCTGCACTTTTCTTCGTCTTTCATGAAGCCAGTGGTAACGGACATTGTGCGCCTGCCGCAACACACACGCGTCCGCACACTTTTTGATAACAAGGAAGTGCAGGACCGCATCGCAAAGTTAAAAGCCACTCCCTATGAATTCTTTAAAATCGACATCGGCGAGGGAGTTATATTGGATGGCTGGGTAATCAAACCGCCGGATTTCGATCCGCAGAAGCGCTATCCGGTACTGTTTCACGTTTATACCGAGCCGTGGGGACAGACGGTGCTTGATTCGTGGGGCGGATTGAATCTGCGTTGGCACATGATGCTGGCGCAGCAAGGCTACGTCATCATGAGCGTCGACAACCGCGGCACTCCGGCGCCGCGCGGACGCGCGTGGCGCAAGATCTTTTATCGCAAGGTAGGAATCGTAAACTCGCAGGACCAGGCCAACGCAGTGAAAGCCATCATCAGCAAGTGGCCTTACGTCGATGCGACCCGCATCGGTGTTTGGGGCTGGAGCGGTGGCGGCTCGGCAACCTTAAATGCAATGTTCCGTCATCCGGATGTCTATCAGGTGGGAATGTCAGTGGCGCCTGTGCCGGATTTGCATTACTACGACACGATTTACCAGGAACGTTATGGGGGGTTGCCGAAGGACCATCCTGAGGAGTGGAAACAGAGTTCACCGATCACGTTCGCCGCCAACCTGAAAGGGAAGTTGTTGATTGTGCATGGCACCGGTGATGACAATGTTCATTACCAGGGAACCGAGGCTTTAGTTAATGCGCTCGTGGCAGCGAACAAGCCTTTCACGATCATGCCTTATCCGAACCGTTCCCATGGCATCTTCGAAGGACCGGGAACAACAAAACATTTGTATAGCTTGCTCACTCGCTACCTAAACGAGAATCTTCAACCCGGCGGAAAGTAGCTTCAGCGGGCAGATGGCAGGGGGCGGGAGAAAGTCAAAAGACTCATTTTTCATTTGGCGTACTCTGCGCTCCTTGGCGTCTTAGGCGGTTTCGCGTTTTTCCCCCAATGACAAATGAAAAATGGACAATGGTCTTTTGACCTACATTCTTCCTTTTTTTCTTCTTCCTTCTGCTCTGACCCCCCTGCAACAATTCTTGCTCACTTTTGTTGGCGGTGACTTCTCGATAGCTATTGCGTAATCACAAACTGTCTTTCCATACTCTCCGGCGTCCTCACTTTTAAAACCATAAGGAGAACCTCACCATGAGTGAAGTAAAACTCAACCTCATTGACTCCGCGACCTTACTCACCGGGACAATCCACGGCTCCGTTGTCGACTCCTGCTTCGCAGCTCTTTCTGCCGAACCAGAAACGATTCCTGAGCTAGTCGCCGCGCTCGGCCGGTTCATCAAACCAAACGAGACAAATCCTTTTAGCTGGTTTCATCCGAAATCGGCTATCGACGAACAGCCTTACGACGCGGGCATCGTTATCATAGATCTCGCTGCTCGTGTCATCGCTGCGGAGTCGACGTATTCATGCCCACAAGCTGAAGGGGAAGTGGATTATCACAACGGCATTCACGCGACCGACGTGCGGATTCCCTATCGCATGCCAACGGATTGGTTGTTCGTTAATTCGATCGACGCTTACCGGTGGGCCCGCGAACGTCACCGTGAAAGCCGGGCCCCGTTTTTTGATGCTCGCGCGGTTCTATATGGAGCGCCGTTGCTGGAGTTCATTGTCGACTCAATAAGCCCGGAGCTTCGCTCCTGTCTTAGGACGGCGAGTTCGAATATTGAGAGCGCTGCAAGCAAAGAGTGCGAGTCTGCTACAACTAACTACGACTGCCTGCCCGAAGACCCCCTCAGCAAAATTCACGCTACCTGGCTAATTACGCCGCGAGCAGATCTGCTGGATCGTTCCCCTCGCGATCTGATGCTCGAGAAACAGGATTTAATCGACTTCGATCTTCATGCGCGCTCGTTGCAATGGACGTTTCTCAATGAGGGTCCGCCCTGTCTTGCTCGAGATTCATTCGCTTATCGCTTTGCGGGTTTTGGCACGCACGAGTGGGTTGTCTATTACGACCTCGTTCGCGACTTGCTGAAGCGCGCAGTGGAATTCGACTGTCGCGAAAGAGAGACAGCTATCAAACAACTCGACCACCTGAAGACTGACTGGTTGGAGAATCCGCTTCCCGATTACGATGGCCGCACACCGGTTAATATTATCGAAAACGAACGAAAGCGGCTGCCTGAAGCGATGACCCCCGAGCAATTAATCATTGACGAAGATTGCGAATGTTGCCGCATGATGGCGCGGGACGCGGCCCAGGGATTCGGGCCGGGCTTCTGGCACCTCGACGGTTCGCAGATGGAAGAGGAGTTCGCTTTTTCCTCGTGCAAGACTTTTGCCGAATGGGAACTCGAAAATCAGCGTCGGGAGGAAAGCTATCGGGAATTTGAGCGCCAGTGGGCCGAGCGCGAGCACGCGCGCCGCAGCCGCCAGCGCGAATGGGATGAGGAGCAGGTGCGTATTGCTTGCAATGAATTTGTCGACTAGGGTTTCGTGAATTCAAGTTGGAGGTGAAACTCAACAAGTCTCTGACGCCTCAGCGCCGCAAGCGCGAAATAAGGTGGCCAGGGGCAAGCGCAGCGCGTAGCCCCTGGTGCTGTTCTTTCAGTACTCGCGAGTTTCTGCTCGCACGAGAACCAGGGGCATCGTGCTGCGCTATGCCCTCACTCGCAGTCTTCGCGGCGAGTTTCTATCGAGGCTTAGCAAACAAAGCATCATCAACCGGAACATTATGCTCCAGCACATCGACGTTGAGCGTTAGCTCGAAAGATTCAAACGCGAATCGCACCTTGAAAGGTACTTTCACGCCATCAACCTCCCGATAATCGTCGAGATGAACCTTGACAAAGACATTCCCACGCTGCGGGTTCCTGCGCACCATATCCCAGCGCATAAGCAGCCCGCTATCTGTGTCGAAGAATAACTTTTCGGCCGGACCCTTGGCGGGCTTTCCCTCGAGGATGTATACATCTCGACCACTCAGTCTCGCCTTACCCTCCACAGTCATGGTCTGATAAAGGCTCCTGATCTTCCCGGCTCGATACACTTCAGCATCCTGCTCCAGCTCGGCCATTTGCGTTGGGCTCTCGTCGGTGAAGGTTCCGGCCGGCGTTTGAACCCACCTGTTGTCTCCATCGAAACCCTTCTTCAGTGTTCCAATGCGCGGAAATTCAATCACGCTTAAAGTTTTGTGGGGATCCTTTCCCCAGATTTTGAATTGGCCCGGCTCACGCACGACAGAACTGGAAAATCTTCCCTGTGCTTTATAGCTCGTAACACCCTCGATGGCGGCCCTACCTCCAACTGCCTCGGCGTAGCGTTCGAGAATTTGATCGACAAGCTCTACCTGAGCGGAGGGAGACGGTGTAGGCCCTGGGCCAGATGGTGTGCGCGAAGTACAAGTGGACTGTGCGGCGCAGCAAACTACAAAAATGATGGATAGGACCTTAGTATTCTTCACTCTCAAATAGCTTGACGATTATAGTTTGAAGATGGACGCTGGTACTTAAAGTCGATTTGGAGGTTACAAGGGGGTGTTCTTTCTCCGACTTGATTGGCAATCAGCAACGGCAATCAGCAGCCCTAGTCCACCCTCACCGCATATCCCTGCCGTAATCCCAGCACATACTTCTCCCACTTGTTCTTGAAGTGATCCATATCCGGCTCGGCCAAAACTTTGCGCAAACTTTGAAACCCTGTAGGGTCAGTTTTCTGTTTTGCGAGAAACTCGCGGTAGAACTTTACCAGCAGGCCCTGCTCCTGAAGGTAATAACAAAGATACCGCGCCTGCGCATAGTTTGTCCCCCGGTCATCATTATAGAAGGCGCTGGTATCCATCGCCGTCAGAGTTTTGAACGAGGGCAGCCGCTTCGATGTTATCGCTTTTTGCAGCCCCGGCAAGCGCCAGTTCGTGTATCCGTGGATGTGGCCGTCTTTTTCGCCACACTGTTCGTATAGCGATCCCAGGCCTTCGTTCAGCCACGGCGGGCAAGCAGGGAAATTCGCTTCCATAAAGGGATGCACAATCTCATGGACTAATGTGCCGCCGCCGGTTCCGATGTTCATGATTAGTGCTTTGTGGGATGGCGAGTAATAACCATACGGCGTCGAGGGCGAATCGCCGAAGAGAAGCCGCGCGTGCTTGCGATAGGAGGCTTCATTCTTGAAGAGCCAGATATCGAGAATCTCATTAGGATCTTTGGTAAAGAAGTCCTGCTTCAATCGGTCGACCGCCCACTTCACGGTAGTTTCCGCGTGTTGCTGCACGGCCCGCTTCGGTTCATCCCCTATCACTACGAAGGGTTTCTGAATCACGATCGCAAACTGACCGGAAGATAGCTTTCGCTTCATGCGAGCGTTGAGCTCATTAATGTGACGATCGAAATCCGCGTCGGTAAATCCGGACGAAGAAGGACTTGAGCTTGCATTTTCCGGATCGCCGACGTTGCCCTTAGCGGAGACGGGAACCGCGGCCGCTTCCGTTTGTACCTTAACCGCAGAATCATCTGCTTCTGCGCGAGCTGACTTGCTCTGTTCGCAAGACAAACTTCCCAGAAGCATTAAGGAAATTAGTAGAGCAAAGAGTCGCGGTTTCGTCATGATCTTCAGCAGAGCAATTGGCGCCTGCCGATGTTGCTGGCGTTTCTTTCGATGTGAGAATTCGATGGCCGGTGGCCCGCCTCTCACTGGGGTAAATTACCCTTCAAACAGAAGCTATTGAGATTGGAACTTTCGCCCCGGATCGGGGTCTACATACCAAACTACTTGTAAGGAGTCCACCATGCAAAAACTCTTTCTAACCCTCGGTCTCTTGATAGCAACCGTCACCCCGCTTATCGCCCAGAGCAAACCTGCGACTCAAACAGCGGAACAAGCCGTTTTGCAAATAACTCGTGATTGGCTCTCTGCCGAAGAACGCAACGACCGGACAACATTACAACGCATCATCGCGGACGATTTCGAAGGCACTGCGCCGATGGGAAACACGGTCTTCAAAGACGATGTCATGCCCCGAGAGGGGAGTCCAGGTGGGGTGGCGATTACCGCGTCAGAGATGAAGGCGCGCGTTTTTGGCGACACTGCTGTGGTGACGGCTCGTGGCGCGCAGAACGCGGGCGAGAAGCGGGGAGTGCGCTTTACAGTGGTCTTCGTGAAGCGGGGGGACGAGTGGAAAATGGTCGCTGGTCATCTTTCCGCAGTTCCCAATTAATACCTACTCGGAGCCCTTTGTAAGAAGTCAAAAGCAATTGCGGACAGTGCTTGTCGCGCTTCGCTACGCTGAGCTCATCAACGCGTCGTCACAATGGTAGGAATTTGCACGGCACCCACTTTGCTGGAGTCGTAGCGGAGGACACTATTATGAACGACGAGAAATCAGGAACCGCTCGAGAGAGAATTGAAGACAAGAACTGGAAACCATCCGAGCCAGCTGCGAAAGACGCTCTTAACACTGAGGAGCGGTCACTGGACATTGGCGAATCGGGCCAACACGCGCCCGGTGGCTACTACAATCAACAAGGGGTGAATCAGCCGGACCGGTCCGCACTCGATCCGGACAATAAGAGCGACAAGCTCTGACTTTTGCTCTCTGGAAAGCTCTACAAAAGCTGTCGACGGCGACGGCTTTCTGTGTCTGTGCGCGCCGATCACCCTTCTCGAGTTTGTTTTTCCCCGGCCTTACGTGTTATTTGGGAGATCGTTTTTCCAATCCACAAGCGCCAATCATCAGTGGCAATTCACCGTTATGAATCACATCAAAGCCCGTCTCCTGGGCATTGTGCTCATTCTTTTGGGCATTGCGCTCGTCTATTTCAACTGGAGGCAGTTGTGGACTGAAGGCACCTATTCCCTGAAGCTCGCGGCTTTCGGACCGGTCGTCGGTATCGGCGGTCTTTTTCTGCTATTTTTCCCGGCGCGGGCTGGCAAGCCGACAACCACTCCCGAAAAAGTCACAGTCTTGCTAGTGCTTGCAGTTGGAATGGCAGCGGGACTAATCAACTGGTACTTGATGGATCCTGGCTTTTTCAGTAGGTAGCTAGAATTCGATTGCCGTAATGACTACTACTACACTCAACGCTTTGCGACGATGAGGGGTCGTGCTTCCGCTTCGCGCCGGTAAAAGACTCGCGGCGTTTGGGTAATACTACGCTGCAGTTCTGGAACGCGTTCGTCGTCCTGGACGAACGAAAGAGTTAGGCCTACTCCGCGAGCCTGCTTCATCTTCTCGATTTGCATGTCGGGCACGCGCGCAGTCGCATAGTCGAACCATTCACGCACCCCGACTTCACCATCTTTGGGATCATTATCTGCCGCAGTCTCTGTCAGTCCTTCCGCGACGAGTGCGTAGGTCAACAGCCCGTGCCCAAGCTGGGAAGTCTCCTGCGCCGCCTGGTAACTCTGTGCTGCAGTGAGGATGTACATGCCTTTTTCATAAGCGAGTTGTGCCATGCCCTTTGAGTTCATCGGTCCGCGCCGCTTCTCTTCGGCTTCGAGAGCCTGTCCGGAGTTGCAAGCGTCGATGACCATCAACAATTTGCCGGCGTCGATCCCCTCAACGGCTCGCTCCAACTCCTCATCCGAGATGCTGTGTTCAAGGATGATCTGCAGACCGTCGACGTCAAGCCTGGTTCGCTCCCCCGCGTAACCAAGGTCGTGAGGCAATAGATAGAAGCGCTGACCTTGAGCGGTACCGTGTCCTGCAAAGTAGATGAAGACGGCATCTTCCGGCTGCGTGGCTTTCAGCTTTTCAAGTGTGACAGGCACATTCACGGGCAAAGCATCCGGGTCTCCGGCGAGCCGTTTTAAGGCCCTCAAGATGTTTTCCTTCGTGGCTTGCTCGTCCAGCAGAGTGATCACTTGCACATGATCGTAGCTGGCAATCTGTTGCTGCTCGCGTTGCACCGCTTCACCAAATGCTGCTGCGTCCGCGACGGCGTATTTCAGATTGTATTGCGCATTTGAATAGGAGTTGACACCAATGGCCAAAACGTAAGCAGTTCCGGGCCGCTTTAGGCTACCCGCACCCGTAAGGCTCAAAGTCGCATCCTTGCTTTTCACGTTGTCACGATTGAAGGCGTAGGCTGTTAAGTGGTTTTCTCCGGCGAGGATCGCGAGATTTGCTTCAAGCGTCGTCGCTGTTTTTCCATTGAGCACATCACCGCGCCAGACTTTTACGAGTGAGCCGTTACGGAAGAGCCGCACATCGCGCGCACCGCTCCCCGTTTGATGATCTT
>Ga0079218_10000589_pt1 | contig 11264 bp, 13 predicted proteins | sample NCCompost_FD_77181 | JGI IMG/M metagenome (GOLD analysis project Ga0079218, IMG submission 77181) | Agricultural soil microbial communities from Utah to study Nitrogen management - NC Compost | ecosystem: Environmental > Terrestrial > Soil > Agricultural land | place: USA: Utah | collected... | reverse complement strand
GCCGGCCGGGGAATGTTTGGCGGCGGATTCGGCAGATTGGGCCGAGGCCTTTTTGGCGTTGAGCTTACGGATGCTCAGAAGACGGAAGTCCGTCGCATCCTCGAGGCAAACAAGCCCGACCGGGCGGCCTTGCAGGAAGTCCGCACTTTGGCAAGAGCAAAGTGGGAAGGTACGCTAACAGCGGATCAGCAGACCCGGCTCGATACACTGAGGGCTGAAACAAAGGCAAAGGCCAAATCGGTTCACGACCAACTCCAGGCCGTACTCACTCCTGAGCAGAAGGCACAGCTCGAGCAGCGAAAGCAGGAAATGAGGACGAAGATGCAGGAAATGCGTCAGAAAATGAAGGAACACCGTCAGCTTCACCAGAAGAAAACCACGACGACCGACACCACGAAAACCAACTAATTTTCCTCCTGTCTAACCGTGAAGGCGGCTTTCGGGCCGCCTTGTTTTTTGTTAAGCGGAACGGGGTATCATTAAACCTATTAAGACCACCATCCGTATACCCGAATAAACCATGATCTCAAAAAATGCCCGCGTTCTTTTTCTCGTTCTCTTTGTTTTTCCACTATTCGCATTTTCTCAAACGCTTGACGAGAAGCTTGCCGAGATAGATGCATATGCGCAAAAGGTGATGTCCGACTGGAAACAGCCCGGAGTGGCGATCGCCATCGTAAAGGACGACAGGGTCGTTTTCGCTAAAGGCTATGGCACGCGTGAATTGGGTAAGAATGCACCGGTCGATGCCGACACAGTATTCGCGATCGCGTCGAATTCAAAGGCGTTCACGACTGCGGCGATCGCCATGCTAGTCGATGAAAAGAAGGTAGCATGGAACGACAAGGTCTCGAAATATCTGACGGATTTTCAACTTTACGATCCGTTCGTTACGAGCGAACTGACGATCCGCGACCTTGTGACGCACCGTGTGGGACTAGATACCTTCAGCGGCGACCTGCTGTGGTACGAAGCGAATTTTACACCCGATGAGATCCTTCAGCGTACGCGCCATTTGAAGCCCGTTTCGAGCTTTCGCACGCAGTTCGGCTACCAGAACCTGATGTTCATCGCGGCTGGAAAGGTGATCGAAAAGGTCAGCGGCAAACCGTGGTGCAGCTTTGTAACGGAGCGTATTCTGACGCCGCTCGGGATGTCGCGAACGACATGCAGTATCAAGACACTGCCAGACAATGCCGCCTTTCCGCATAATGAATCCGGGGGCTCGCTTCGAGTTCTCCATCGCGGAAACGTCGACAGCGCATACTCCGCGGCTGCGCTGAATTCATCAGTCAACGACCTATCGAAATGGGTCCGGACCCAGCTTGGAAAGGGAAAGTTCGAGGGCAAGCAGACCTTCAGCGAGGCGCAGGCCTGGGGAATGCACCAGCCGTTCCTAGCGCAGCAGATCTCCGAAGCAGGATTCAGAGGGAATCCGACGCGGCATTTCTCTGGCGTGGCGTCGGGGTGGTTCGTTTACGATTACCACGGGCGAAAGATCATCAATCACAGCGGCGGGCTGGACGGGATGCTTTCATACACGCATCTGATCCCGGAAGAAAATGTCGGGTTCGTCGTGTTGACAAATTCGGAGTATCCGGCGTTTACGATAATGTCGAGCAAGATACGCGACGTGTTTGTGAACGCGCCCAAACGCGATTGGAACGCAGAGGCGCTGGAGCAAGTCAAGCGAAACAAGACCGCTGCTGCAGAAGAGGACAAAAAGGTGGACGCAGCTCGGGTTGCGAACACAAAACCGACGCTCGTGCTGAGAGATTATGTAGGCTCGTACTCAGACGACTTGTACGGAGCGATCAACATTACGGAAGAGAACGGCCGGCTCGTGATGCGGTTCTCGCGATCGCCGAATTTCGTCGCCGACCTCGACCATTGGCATTACGACACGTTTCAGATTAAGTGGCGGCCCTCAGTAGCCTATAACTTTCCCCGCGGATTTGTGACGTTTACGATCGATAAGAACGGCAAGACCGAAGACCTGAAGATCGCCCAGCCGAATAACGATTTTTGGTTCTATGAGCTGCATCCGAAACGGGTGAATTAAACCCGGTAACTCGACTTTTTTGCGACGAAGTGCAAAAATTGTCGTTCGATTAATACTTTATTGTTGAAATAGAACCACAGGAGAAATTCGCGTAAATGCCAGAAGAAGCAGTACAGGCCGCTGAGTCGGTCGAAGAAAAGCCCGTTGAGGCAGAAAGAAATGCCGAAGAGACTCACGCCGAGTCCTCGTCCGAAGACGTCCATTATCAAGCGGTGGAAAAAGAGGGTGTCGTAACGGCGATCTGGGAAATGCAGGGCCAGAAGCACATTCGCACCATCGACCCGCGCTCGAACGAGGGCAAACAGATCCTCGCACTCTTCGAAACCGCCGGATAGGCAACGCCAAGCAATACGTGCGAAGCATGAAGATCCACCCGCTTACGCAGGTGGTTCTGCCTTTGGAAGCAGGTCGAGGATCGGATGATCTAGCCGACCCAGTTGTCGAGCCTCAAACTCGCCTACTTCGACAACCCTCAGTCCCGCAGACGTCAAAAATATCGAATCCGCATTGGCTAGTACATCGATTCCAATTTCGACTTCCTCGCACTCAAAATTTTCCAAAACAAACTCCCGCGTTGTTCCGGCAAGGCATCCGGTTTTAAGACTTGGCGTGTAGAGCTTTTCGCACTTCAGCCAAAATACATTCGCCATACAGGCTGATGCGATCTCGCCGCGCTCGTTAAGACGGATTGCTTCATTAAAGCCACGATTCGAAGCCTCATCGTGTGCCATCAAATGTTCGAGGTAGTTACAGGATTTGACTCCCGCAAGCGGCGAGGTTGTGTTGAGACGATGAGGTGAAACCGCGAGTTTGAAATCATCGGGAATCTTCCGCGGGCCGGCGATAACGGTCGAAAGGCCTGTTTTCTTGTCGCTGCCCTCGCCCCAGATCTCGTTGGGAGATTCATCAAAAAAAGTTATCCGCGCTCGCCCGTGTTCGAGGCCGCTCTTCTTGAGGGCATTCACAAGCGAGTTCAAAACCAACTCCTCTGAAAAGTCCGATATCTCGATCCCCAGCTTTAGCGCGTTCGAAGCCAACCGCCGCCAGTGTTTATGCCAAAGAAATGGAGTTCCTTCAAAGATCGCTATCGTCGTGAAGATTCCCTTGCCGTATAACGAAGCATTTGTTACCGAATCGATTTTGGCGGGAACAAAATTCATTTATTCAATATCTAAGAAGATATGTTTGCGTGCAAGCAATCTCGCTAAAATCTACCGGTGCTCAAGTATAATTTGCGATGAGCGATTCGCGCCTATGAGAACTTTTCCATTTGTGCTCCTCTTCCTGCTAACTCTTTGTTTCGTCGGCTGCCGTCAGCGCACCGAGAAATTTGATCAGGGGGTCTCCGCTCCATCAACGGAAAACCCTCCGATAGCGGAGATCACGTCCGAACCCATTCGCAGGGCGATAGAAAGCGCAAGCCAACAAACAAAAACTACAACCGGATACACACAGCAGTACTTCGATATTCCGTATCCGAATGGAGACCTGCCCGAAGATACCGGAGCTTGTACTGATGTGATCGTCCGCGCATTCAGAAACGCAGGCGTCGATCTGCAGAAAGAAGTCCACGAGGATATGGCTAGAAACTTCTCGGATTACCCGCGTAAATGGGGGCTTTCGAAAACTGATACCAATATCGATCACCGGCGGGTGCCAAATCTGCAGACCTACTTTCAACGAAAAGGGAAGTCGCTTCCGATCAGGTCGATCGGTGACAACTACCAACCGGGCGATGTTGTTTCATGGGACCTGGACGGAAAGGGTATGACGCACATTGGAATAGTCTCAAATCTCTGGAACGAGACAACGAAACGCTACCTCATAATTCACAACATTGGTGCAGGAGCAAAGGCCGAGGACAGGCTGTTTGAATGGAAAATAACGGGACACTATCGATATTTCTAAGTTAGCCCTCGAGCCGAACTCCTTCATCCTTTTTCGCCTTGATCCGGCCTTTCTTGTCACGGCTGAATTCGGTCACTAATTCCGAAACGATCTCGCTTTTTTCTTCGGCGGGAACGTGGCCGCAGTTTGGCAGGACGACGAATCGGGAATTCAGAATTTGATCGTGAAGTTTGTAGCCGTTATTGATGCCGACGACTTTATCGTCCTCGCCCCAGATTATTAGCGTCGGTTGGGCGATGAGATTTGCATCCTGTTCAAGGCGGCAAGCGCGCCAGTTTCGCGAGGTTGCGAGCAGCGAATGATGCGCGTCGGCGGCCATCAGCGGACGCATAACGTTTGTGATCCGGTCCTTTGTGATCAGGTCGTAGTTTGATTTCGAGAGCGTTCTTCTCATTCGGCGTTTCAGCATCAGACGCGAATCCACGATGAACGGGGTGATGGCTTCCCCGACAGCGGGGATTGCCACCAGGCGCAGGATCGGATGCCGAAGAACTTCGTCGTTACAAACGCCGTCGATCAAAACGAGTTTTTCGACGCTCGCCGAATAATCGAGTGCTAAAGTCATCGCAACAGCGCCGCCGTAAGAACTGCCGACTAGCACCGCCCGTCCTATGCCGAGACGCTGCATCAACCCCGAGACCATCCTCGCCTGTGCGGCGATCGTGTATTCGAACCATCGCGGCTTTTCGCTGTAACCAAACCCGACCAAGTCCATTGCGACAACTCGAAAGCCGGCATCCGCGAGCATCGGCGCCACTCTGTGCCAAACAAACAGAGACGCCGTGAAGCCGTGGATCAGCACGATCGGCGGGTTCGCCGCCTCGCCGAATTCCTGGTAATGAATGCGTATCCCATCCACGATGATAAATTGCGAACGGTCGGAATGGACGACCTGATCGGCGATCCGGTCCCAATCAACCGTCTTCGCACGTGTGAGCATTTTTACCGCAACCGCCGCCCCGATAGCGGCACCAACACCGATCGCAAGATTACGCTTCTTCATCCCGAAGGATATTTTACACCAGAACGATCTTCGGCCGGACACGTGATTCAGATGCGTTGTAAATACCGACCGCGATGATGTTTCCGTCCGCATCGAGCATTTTCACTGCAGCGCCCTCCTCTACATCGTCGCGCCCAACGCTGGTCGAAAGTCCGTTCCGCGTTCTTTCCACTCTATCCTTGTCAAGAATCAACGCCGGAAGGTGGGCGACGGCCTCGTTCATCGAACGCAGGAGCCGTTCTGGATCGGCGGTTTCTAACTTTTCAAGAGTGACGGCATTTGCGATCTCGAATTTCCCGGCACGCGTCCGTCGAAGTTCGGTGAGATGTGCCCCGGTCCCGACGGACCGGCCGATATCTTCAGCAAGCGTTCGAATATAAGTGCCAGCCGAACACCGTACACGCAATTTAATTGCGTCAGTTTTCGAGACCTCGCCGCCCGCTGACGCAGGCGGTTCTGACAAGATCTCCAGTTTCGAAATGTTCACCGAGATGCCTTTTCTTTCTATTTCAACACCCTTTCGAGCGTGTTCGTACAGTTTTTTGCCATCGATCTTTTTTGCGGAGTACATAGGCGGAACCTGTTGAAGCTCCCCACGGAAGTTTGAAAGCACGTCATTCCACTCGATGTCAGCCAGGCGATCGAACAATTCTTCATTCCGCAATCCGCATTCCGCGATCCGCCTTCCGGTCTTGTCACCCGTATCTGTCTCGAACCCAAATCGAACGACCGCTTCGTATTCCTTCTCGTCCTTATCCAGAAACTGCGCAAGGCGCGTTGCTTTGCCTACGAGCAAGACAAGCACGCCGGTGGCGAAGGGATCGAGCGTGCCCGTATGGCCGACCTTTTTTGTTTTCAAGATCCGCCGCACGCGGTTTACGACGTCGTGCGAGGTCGGCCCTTCCGGTTTGTCGATGATCAGAATGCCGTCCATTCAATCGAGCGAGATCCCGGCCAGTAATGGTAAGTGATCGGTCGCTTTCGCGGGCTCGTTAAAATCGGTCACGACCTCGCAGCTGGAGACACGTTCGGAAAACTGTTTCGGCGTAAAAACATAATCGAGTCGAACGTGCGGGTCCCAGGCAGGAAACGTGAAACCAGGTTCGGTATGAAGCCGCCGAAAACTGTCTGTATACCCGGCTTCGATCATCATCTGGATCGCGCGAAATTCGATGCGCCCACCAAGGATCACCGCCAGTATACGGTAACGCATAGGCAGCTTCTGCATATTCAGCAGTTCACCCGGCGCAAGCGTATTGAAGTCGCCGGTGAGTACATGAAATTCGTTCTTCTTAGCTTCCAAAGCAGCAAGCAACGCTCTTACCTCACGCATCCGGCCCCGTTCGGTATAATTCGAATGCGTCGCTCTTAGGTGAACGCCGTAGATGCGAATGCCGTCCAGCTCCATTTCCAGGAAAGCGCGTTGAAGGTGGGGATGGTGGTGCCACTCATGATGCGAGATCGGAAGGCGGCTCACAAACGCGACCGAATTGCCGCGTTTCGCGCTCCAATATGGCATGTCGGATAAGTCGGCGAGACGTGCGACAACTTCGGGCTTGGTTGCCTCCTGTAGGACCACTATATCCGGGCGGCAGTAACGGATCGCTTCCGCGATCCGTTCCTCGCGACCGATGCCGCCGAAGCGAATGTTGTAACTCATCAGCCGCAATTTCACTATTCTTCTTCAAGCTTACCGACGAGGGTAAGATAGGGCGTTCCAAGCCATTGCTCGCGTATCCAATAGTAGAAATCGCGTGACGCCTGGATAGTGACGGGCCGCCCGCCGGCGATCGCCTGTAATTTGTGACGCAGAGGTTTAAGTGCAGGCGCGATCCCATCGTCACCCTCCTTCAGGGGATGGGAATGGATGCCAGGTATCCAAAAACCTTCGAGTGAAAAATACTCGATCGCCTCTGGGCCGACGAGTGTTACGTCGAGATCGCTCGTCATGGGACCGTCGGCGTCAAACGGTCTTCCGTCTTTGTGGTTGTGTCCCGTTATAGAACTCCCCCCAAGAACAACAGCCGTGTTGGGCGGTATGTTGTCAGCCAACACGCGACAGAATTGTTCAAACCTCTCGCGGTTACCGTTGAACGCAAGCCGGATAGCGTTTTCGCGTTTTTCTTCATCGGTAAGAGTTGCATCGGTCTCTTTTAGTTTTTCTATGTCCGGCATTATGGTATTCAGTATATCAGTGCTTCGAAAGCCCCTGGAAAAGAACGGCCTCCGTGTCGTAAACGATGCCCACAGGTCCCGTGAACGGACGATGAACCGTGCGGTAAAGCTGCTTGCTGCAAAGCCTCGTTCGGTGGGCGAACTGCGCGAACGTCTTCTGGAGAAACTCTGGACTAATGAAACTATCGTCGACGGCGTCATCGAGAAACTGAAGGAATACAAGTATCTCGACGACCAACAGTATGCGCTGGATGTCGCATCGTCCAAGCTCCGTCAAAAACCGCAAGGGAAGCGTAGACTTCAGCAAGCAATGTCGCGGAAAAAACTCGATCGTGAGGTGGTAGACAATGCGATCTCGGCAGCATTTGAAAAGTACCCGCAGGAGGAATTGATAGATGAAGCGATCGCGAAAAGGCTGCGCCTAAAAGGAAAGCCCGTAACGCGTGACGAAACGAAAAAATTCTTCGATCACCTGCTGCGTCTCGGATTTGATTACGATCTGATCCGTATGAAATTGACGGAGCTTGCCGCTATGTCCGACCAAGACGGCCTTTGAGATCATCGGAGAGCTCGTAAAGTTGGTATTCGGCTTCGGTGAATTCTATCTCCCCGGATTTTAGCCGGGTCTTGCCGGATAAGATCCGGATGGTTTTTCCGCGGCTGCGATAGAGTCTCGTTTCCTCGAGCCTGCCGATCTTTGACCCAAGTCCGTTGCTGTATCTTTCCACCCGCTGAAAAGCAAAGATCAGCTCTTCTCCCGAGTAATAGAGTTCCACTGTCGATCTATACGACTCCCCGTAAATTTTGGCAACGATCTTCTTCAAACCACGGCCGGACATGAAGTAAGTCACCGCTGAACCTTCGAGCGAAAGATCTTCGAAGTTTTTTGTCTTCTTATCGTACTTAGCCGCATTTTTATTGATCAAGTTCACATCTGCGCGAATTGCCGCTATTTCTTTTTCAGCTTGCGCATTCGCAGACAAAACGCCGCCAATGACAATCGCTAAGAGCGATGCTAATCGCACTGTTCCAAAGGTCAAAAGCTGTTTTCTCATTTTCTGGGGTCCTCGGGTCTTCAACATTATAGACGTGTTTCCGGCCGGTGTTTTGCGCACGACCCGCTATGTATTGAGATATTATGAACGTATTTCTTGCAATATTTTCAAATCGGAAAAATAATTCAGTGAGGCCTGCAATCATGAAAGTGAAAGGAATTTTAACTAGCGTCGCTGTCGCTATCACCGTCGTGGGTGCGATGGCCGCAGCAAGGGCTGTATCTACGTTCGCGGAGGCGGAGGCTCCCGTGGCTTCGGCAACACCTGTCAAAGTCTCCAAATCGGGACCAGGCGAAAAATTTGACGGTGTAAAGGTCGTAAAGACCAACGCCCAGTGGAAGTCGATTTTAACGCCCGCGCAATATTACATCTTGCGTGAAAAAGGAACCGAACAGCCTTTCACAGGCGAGTACGCCGATAACAAGAAGTCTGGTACGTACCACTGCGCCGCCTGCGGACTAGCATTATTCAGCTCAAAAGCGAAGTACGATTCAGGGACCGGCTGGCCGAGTTTTTGGGAACCGATCTACCGCAACAATGTAAAGGAAGAGGAAGACCGCAGCCTTGAAATGGTCCGCACGGAAGTGAATTGCAGGCGTTGCGGCGGGCATCTCGGTCACGTTTTTGACGATGGACCGGCACCAACGGGTCTTCGTTATTGTATAAATTCGGCGGCGTTGAAATTTGTAGCGAAGTGATCGCTACCGAAGTGTCGGAGAGACTTATGAAAAGATGGTTTTTGCTAGTGGTTGTTGTTCTGTTCTTTCAGGGAGCATCGCAGGCACAACCGGAAAAGTTTGATATCGCAACTTTTACCCCGCCGGCGGGCTGGGAACGCACGACCGCTAACGGCACCCTTAGTTTCTTCAATTCGAAAGCGGTACCCGGCGGTACTGTTTTTTGCCAGATAGTCCTATTTCCGAGCAAGAAGAGCCTGGGAGCGCCTATCGACGATTTCAAGGATGCCTGGAACAACATCGTAGCGGGGCCTATGAGGTCGACGGTTCAGCCAAAGATCGAAACGACCACGGACGATGGCTGGAACCTGGTAACCGGTATTGCCAATATTACTTTTTCGGGGATCGAACATACGAACATGCTGGTGACGGCGACCCGCTCAGGTAAGACAATGAGCTTTCAGGTGAAAATGCTGGGCGGGGATTACCTTCCTGTAGTATCGAAATTCTTCGACCAGCTCTCGCTTAATGCCACAGCTTCGACGTCGGAAAGGGGTCCGACCGAAGTCGCAACAAACGTCGTCGGCTCCTACACCCTCAGCGACTATGAGTTTTTGCCGCCCCCGAAATGGCAGGTTCAGAAGGGCGACGGCATCCTTCGCATCCAAAGTCCCGAATCCGGCTGCCTCATTATCATTTTTACGCCGCAGCAATCATCCGGCGACCTGGAAAAGGACGCTGCGGGCGTATTCGAGACGATGTACCGTGGGTGGCAGTTTCAGAAAACCGGCGACCAGCGGTATACGCTCTCAAGGGGGTTTACGCTGCAGGGACTTGAATTCTTTATGATGGAGGGCTTGATGGGCAAGCTGGCTGCGGACGGCTCACGTTATGACGGCTTTGAGGAAGGTGCCGCACTTGTGATTAAGATCGGTAACCAGACCGTCATCGTTTCGGTTCGTCACAACACCGGGCTTTTCGCACATAACGATTGCATGGGGAAATATGAATACTGGCGCCGGTTCTTTAATAGCTTCGTGGTGAAAAACGCTCCAGTCGCGAAGAATTCGACGGCCGACGCTCCTGCCCGTATCATCGGCAAGTGGTCATTGGCCGAAAGCGGTGTTGCGGTCGGGGATTATGTGTTCGCTGCGAATGGAAATTATTCGCGCGGAGGCGGGGTCGGCTCCAGTTCCACCACAGCGGACTCGCGCTACGAATATCTCCATATGACGACCTACGCATTCGGTGGTGACGGAAGCTACTCACTTGCAGGCAATAAACTCTCGTTAAAAAAACGCGGAGCCGCAACGGAACTCGCCCAAATCCGATTCGACAAAGTAAACCACGCCGGCACGGGTTGGAAAGATCGTTTCCATATATTGACAATGGGCAGCTCGGGCGAAACCGAGTCGAGGTACGAAAAGCAGGGTCGCTGAGCATTGTGCTAACATTTTCCCATGACGGGAAACGAAGTCAGACAGAAATTCCTAGAATACTTCGAGCGAAACGGGCACAAGATCGTACATTCCTCGCCATTACTTCCGGCGAACGACCCGACGTTGCTATTCGTGAACGCTGGGATGAACCAGTTCAAGGACGTTTTTCTCGGAAACGAAAAACTTGAATACAACCGTGCGGTGACGTCCCAAAAATGCCTTCGTGCGGGTGGAAAGCATAACGACCTTGACGAGGTCGGCAAGACTGCACGCCATCACACATTTTTCGAAATGCTCGGAAATTTTTCGTTTGGCGATTATTTCAAGAAAGAAGCGATCGAGTATGCATGGGACCTCCTGGTAAACGAATTCAAGCTTGATCCCGAAAGGTTGTGGTTTTCGGTTTTTGCGGGCGACGATGAGGTCGAGGCGGATGACGAAGCACGTGCCCTCTGGGAAAAGGCCGGGGCCCGGCCCGAACGTATTTTAAGCTTCGGCCGAAAAGATAACTTTTGGCAGATGGGGGATACAGGCCCCTGCGGCCCGAGCTCGGAAATCTTTCACTACATGGGCCCCGATCCGCTTGACGCGGAAAAAAACAGCGCGTATTGGGTGAACGGCCCGGGAGATACGACGATCGAGATCTGGAACCTCGTGTTTATGCAGTACAACCGCACACAGGAAATTGACGGTTCATTTAAGTTAACGCCACTGCCGGCACCCTCCGTCGATACCGGCATGGGCCTCGAGCGAATGACCGCCGTCATGCAGAACGTAAAGACGAATTACGATACGGACCTTATTCGGCCGATCGTGGAATTTACGGCGTCTCTGTCAGAACCGCCTGCGTAAGCGATCGAAACGTGACCTTCGATATCTGAACCGGCCAACTCTTAGCCGCCCGCTTACGCAGGCGGTTCTGACAGGCAGATCTATGAACGAGAT
>Ga0079218_10000587_pt1 | contig 11275 bp, 10 predicted proteins | sample NCCompost_FD_77181 | JGI IMG/M metagenome (GOLD analysis project Ga0079218, IMG submission 77181) | Agricultural soil microbial communities from Utah to study Nitrogen management - NC Compost | ecosystem: Environmental > Terrestrial > Soil > Agricultural land | place: USA: Utah | collected... | reverse complement strand
CGGTAGGGCGGTAGGGCGGTAGGGCGTAGCGACGGTAATGATCGGAGTCATCCCGAGCGAGCGCAGCGAGTCGAGGGATCTACTGATCGGTTACGGGACTCTCCGAGTAGATCCCTCGACTCGCTTGCGCTCGCTCGGGATGACCGCCGAACCTCCCCAGTACGACCTGCTGCCGCCTCCGCAACACCGGCTCGAGCGCCTGCCACATGATCTCCGCCATGATCCGCTGCCCGGACGCGGTCGGGTGAATGCCGTCGCCCTGGTTGAGTGAATCGACTCCGGCGACACCCTCCAGGATGAACGGCACGTAAACCGCGCCCTTCGCCTCGGCGACCTCGCGGAACACCGCGCGAAATGCGCTCGTGTAGTCCCGGCCGAGCGTCGGCGACGCCTCCATTCCGACAATGAGAATGTCGGGAGCCGGATCCTGTCGCTGTGCCCGGTCGACCATGGCCTCGAGGTTGGCACGCATGGCGGCCACGTCGAGCCCGCGCAGTCCGTCATTCGCGCCGGTCTCGATCACCAGCACCGCTGGCCTCCGCCGCTCCATCAGCCATCCGATCCGCTCTCGCGCCCCCGCCGACGTCTCGCCGCTCACGCCGGCATTGTACGTCTCGTATTCGAGGCCGGCCTCGTCGAGCTTGCGCTGGATCAGTGCGGGATAGGCCAGCGATGGATCCAGCCCGAGGCCCGCAGTGAGACTCGTCCCCACGAACAGGATCTGCTGCCGGCCGCCCGGCACCGCTTCCCATTCCGTCTCCGCGGGCGCGTCGCTGGACGGTTCGCGTTTGGCATCCGCGCAGGCCGACACGAGGAGCAGGGGAAGGATGGAGTATCTGTTTATCATTGGACGTCGGAAACGTTCGGGGCGGTCGGTAGGCTTCTCTCTCGGGAACCCGGTCAATGTTGCGCTGTCAGCAGCTCTCCAGGACCTACCTCTCGGGCGGCCGGGAACTGACCGTGCTGAAGGATATCACCTTCGAGCTGGAGCCGGGCGGCTTCCTCGCCATCGTCGGACCGTCCGGGAGCGGCAAGACCACGCTGCTCGGGCTCCTCGCCGGACTCGACCGCCCGACGACGGGTCGGGTGGTCCTGGACGGCAATGATCTGAACGCGCTCGATGAGAATGCCCGCGCCCGGCTCCGGGGCGAGCGCGTCGGCTTCGTCTTCCAGTCGTTCCAGCTGGTCCCCACGCTCACCGCTCTCGAGAACGTGCAGGTCCCCCTCGAGCTGCGGGGAGAGCGCGCCGAAGCGCGCGCGGCGGAGCTGCTCGAACGCGTCGGGCTCGCCGGCCGCGGCCACCACTATCCGGCGCAGCTCTCCGGGGGCGAGCAGCAGCGCGTCGCGGTGGCGCGCGCGTTCGCCAACCGGCCCCGTATTCTCTTCGCCGACGAGCCCACCGGCAATCTCGACGCCCGCACTGGTCACATGATCGTCGAGCTCATGGCCGAGCTCAACCGCGACCTGGCGACGACGCTCGTGCTCGTCACCCACGATCCCGATCTGGCGGCCCGCGCGCGGCGGACCATCCGGCTCGCGGACGGCGTGATCGTGGGCGACAGCAACCGAAGCGAATCGGCCGCATGAGCTCATTAGCATTCGTGCTGCGCATGGCGTGGCGCGAGGGGCGCGCTGCGGTCCGGAGACTCTTCCTCCTCACGGTCGCGGTTGCCGCCGGCGTCGGCGCGCTCGTCTCGATCAATTCGTTCACCGACAATTTGCGCGACTCCGTCACGCGCCAGGCGCAGTCGCTGCTCGGCGCCGACCTCGCCTTCCAGAGCCGCCGCACGCTCTCCCCCCGCACCGAGGCGCTCATCGACTCGCTCGACGGCGACGTCGCGCGGGTGACGAACTTCGGCGCGATGACGTTCGTCCCGCGCACGTCGGGCGCGCGCCTGGCGCAGGTCTCGGCGGTGACCGGTGCCTACCCCTTCTACGGCGAGATCGTCACCGCCCCCGCGCCGGCCTGGCGGGAGCTGCAGCACGGACAGAACACCGTCATCGATCCGTCGCTGCTCGCTGCGTTGTCCGCCCGGGTGGGGGATTCGCTCTCCATCGGCGATCTCCGCTTCCACATCATCGGTACGGTGACCAGTGTACCGGGGGATGTGGGGATCCGGTCCGCGTTCGGACCGCGTGTCTTCATTCCCGGTCGCTACCTCCAGGCCACCGGCCTGCTCGGCTTCGGCGCGCGCGTCGAGTACGAGGCATTCGTCCGGCTTCCCGATCCGTCGGAGGCGCAGGGAATCGCCGCGGAGTACCGGCCGATTCTTCGCAGCGACCGGGTGCGCGTGCGAACCGTGAGCGACGACCGGGCCCGTCTCGACGATGCGCTCGGCCGGCTCGGAAACTTTCTCGGCCTCGTCGCGCTGGTTGCCCTTCTCCTTGGCGGGCTCGGCGTCGCGAGCGCGGTGCACGTGTTCATCCGGCAGAAGCTCGAGACGGTGGCGGTGCTGCGCTGTATCGGCGCGACGTCGCGGCAGGTGTTCGCGATATACCTCGTCCAGGCCGCGGCGATGGGGCTGCTCGGCAGCGTGACCGGCGCGGCCATCGGCATCGGGGTGCAGCAGGCGCTGCCGCTCATCCTTGCCGACCTGCTGCCCGTGGATGTCGCCTCGACGCCGTCGTGGACGTCGGTCGCCCTCGGCGTCGGCACCGGGCTCTGGGTGGCGCTCGTCTTCGCGCTGCTGCCGCTCCTCGCGGTGCGCCGGGTCCCTCCGCTCGCGGCGCTCCGGCGCGAGTACGAGCCGGTCTCCGCGCGTCGGGATCCGGCGCGGTGGGTCGCGCTCGCCGGCCTCGCCGCGAGTGTGCTCACGCTCGCGGCCATGCAGGCCGGCAACCTGCGCTACGGGCTCGCGTTCAGCGGGTCGATCGCGGCGGCGATCGGCCTGCTCTGGGCCGCGGCCGCGTTGCTCGTCCTGCTCGCGCGGCGTCGGCTTCCGGCTACGGTGCCGTATGTCTGGCGCCAGGGTATCGCGAACCTGCACCGGCCCGCGAACCAGACGACGATGATCGTGCTCGCGATCGGGTTTGGTGCCTTTCTCCTCTCGACGCTCTTCCTCGTGCAGCACAACCTCCTGCGCGAGCTGAGTCTCTCCGGCGACGGCCGGGTGCGTCCGAACTTCGTGTTCTTCGACGTGCAGAGCGACCAGCGCGAGCCTGTCGAGGCCGCGATCCGATCGGCCGGCGTCACACCTGTTCCTGCAGTGCCGATCGTCCCGATGCGCCTGCACTCGATGAAGGGACGAACCGTGGCCGGCATTGCGGCCGACACGCTGGACGACGATACGACCCACATGCCGGCGAACTGGGCCCTGCGCCGGGAGTATCGTTCGACGTACCGCGACACGCTCGTCGGGTCCGAGCGGCTCCTCGCGGGCGCGTGGCGGCCGCGCCGGTTCGGCCCGGCTGACTCGGGCACCGCCGTCCCGATCTCGATCGAGCAGGAGCTGGCGGGCGACCTTGGCGTCGGCCTCGGCGACGAGCTCGTATGGGACGTCCAGGGCGCCCTCGTGACGAGCCGGATCGCGAGTATCCGCGAGGTCGACTGGGCGCGCTTCGAGCCGAACTTCTTCGTGGTGTTCGCCTCGGGCGCGCTCGAGCGCGCCCCCCAGACGTTCGTGACCATGGCGAGAATCGACGACCCGGCGCTGCGCGGCGGCCTTCAGCGCCGCATCGCGGAACGCTTCCCGAACGTCACGTCGCTCGACCTCACCATGCTGCAGGCCGCGATCGAGCAGCTGGTCGGCCGCGTGACGCTCGCGGTGCGGTTCATGGCGCTCTTTACGTTGGCCACCGGCGCGCTCGTCCTCATCGGGGCCGTAGCCACGAGCCGGTTCCAGCGAGTGCGTGAGGGCGCGCTCCTCAAGACGCTCGGCGCGACGCGCGGCCAGGTGCTGCGGATCATTCTCGCCGAATATCTTGCGCTGGGCGTGCTTGCGGCCGCGGCCGCCGTCGCGCTCTCCGCGGCCTCCGGATGGGCACTGGCCCGATTCCTGTTCGAGGTGCCGTTCGGCTTCCCGCCAGGAGGCGCGCTGGCAGTTACGGCCATCACCGCCGGGTTGACGGTGGCGGTCGGCATCTGGGGAAGTCTCGAGGTGGTGCGCCGCACGCCGCTCGACGTGCTGCGCGCCGAAGCCTGACCGCAGCCACTCCGATCAACGAGGAGACCTCATGCTCGCAATCGACCTCACCGGCAAGCGTGCCTTCATCGCCGGGGTCGCCGACGACGGCGGGTTCGGATTCGCGATCGCGAAGGCGTGTGCCGAAGCGGGCGCATCGGTGTCGGTCGGTACCTGGCCGCCGGCGCTCGGCATCTTCCAGAAGCTGCTCGAGCGCGGGAAGATGGACGAGTCGATGCGCTTGTCGGATGGGAGGAAGCTCGAGTTCGAGCGCATCTACCCGCTCGACGCCGCCTACGACTCGCTCGAGGAAGCGCCGGCGGAGATCCGGGAGAACAAGCGCTATCGCGAGCAGGGCGACTTCACCATCGCCGGCGTGCGGGACCGGCTCCGTGCCGACTTCGGCGAGCGCGGGCTCGACATCGTCGTGCACAGCCTCGCGAACGGGCCCGAAGTCAGGAAGCCGCTCGTCGACACCAGCCGGAAGGGCTACCTCGAGGCGGTGAGCGTGAGTGCGTACAGCAACGTCGCGCTGGTGCGCGAGCTCGGGCCGATGGTGCGCGACGGCGGGTCGTTCCTGTCGCTCACCTACATGGCCGGCGAGCGGGTGATCCCCGGCTACGGCGGCGGCATGTCGTCCGCCAAGGCCGCGCTCGAGGCCGACACCCGCACGCTCGCCTTCGAGGCGGGCCGCCGTTGGGGCGTGCGGATCAACGCCATCAGCGCCGGGCCCTATGCCTCTCGCGCCGCCACCGCCATAGGCTTCATCGACACGATGATCCGCTACTGCGAGGCGAACTCCCCCCTGCCCCGCCGGCTCGAAGCCGAAGAGGTCGGCCACACCGCCGCGTTCCTCGCGAGCCCCCTCGCCGCAGCGATCACCGGCTGCGTGGTCTACGTGGACAATGGCTATCACGCCATGGGAATGGCGGTTCCTAGGGATTACGTCACTGCGCCGCAGGCTGCGGTGCCGACGACGGCTTAGCCGGCTCTCGTGCCCAACGAGGACGCCGGCGGGCTTCGTTTCATCCGCTACGGCGCGATCTCAGCGCTGATCGTCGTCGCCGCCGGCGCCTTCGGCGCGCACGCGCTCCGCTCCCGCCTTACGCCCGATCTCCTCATCGTCTTTGAGACCGGCGCGCGCTACCAGATGTACCATGCGCTGGCGCTGATGGCCGTCGGGCTCCTCCACCTTCACCGCCCTCACCGCCTTCTCGTCTGGGCAGCCCGTCTCTTCTTGACGGGCACTGTCCTGTTTGCTGGCAGCCTTTACCTGCTCGCCATCACTGGCGAACGCTGGCTCGGAGGGTTCACGCCTATCGGTGGTGCGGCGTTTCTGGGACGCTGGGGATTTCTCGCACTGGGCGGCTGGTCGAGACAAGGCCGGAAAGACCTGAACCGCAGAGGCGCAGAGGACACAGAGAAAAACAGAACAACGTGAAAACACCTACCGCGTGACGCCGCCTTTGCTCTGCGTCCTCTGCGTCTCTGCGGTTCAAAGCCTCCTGATGCGGCGAGTTCAGCTCTCCTTGGCCCACCTGAAGAACAGGATCGCGATCGCCCCGAACATCCAGAGATTCCCCGGCACCCACATCAGCAACCCGCCCGCCTTCTGATCATCCAGCGGCGATAAACCCCAGGTGCGAGGCGCGATCTCGTACCAGGTGTAGAGCGGCGTGTCCGCCATGGTGATGATGGCCGCCACCGCCTGCATCGGGATGCTCACGAGAAAGAGGTACAGCATCCTCGCGCCGAGGGGGAGCGGCGGGACCTCGGGAAGCGGGCTCATCACGGGCCACCACATGATCACCGCGACCACGATGAACATGAGATGCGTCGCGATGTGCACGCCGTGGTCCCGCATCATCAGGTCGTAGAGCGGCACCGTGTGCCACGCCGCGACCACGACGGTGAAGAGAATGCCGGCCGTAACCGGATGCGCGAGGAACCTGCCGAGTGCCCGGACGGCAGGCGGCCGGACGAGCGGCCGCAGGAGCCAGCCGGGAATGGAGTAGATGAGCAGCGGCGGGAAGACGAGCGTCAGCAGCAGGTGCTGCGCCATGTGGATCAGGAAGAGGTAGTAGTCGCTCAGGTCGTGGATCGGCCCGTTGAGCGCTGCCAGCAGTACCGCGAGGGACGCCCCGAACGCCAGAACGCGCCGGGGCTCGGCGGGAGGGCCAAGGGCCCAGCGCCGCCGCGCGGGGCCGATACCCCAAAAGTAAAGGGCACCGAGAATTACGGTGCCCAGGATCATGCTGAGGTGCGGCGACAGTGCCGGTGTCCAGGCTTCCGTCGGTCTCAGCCGGACATCCATCAAAGCATGCCTCGCTGGTACGTGTAGTGATAGACGAACAGCACGATCAGCGAGACGATCACGAGCGCGGCGATGATGAGCGGGAACACGAAGAGCCCGCTGAAGAGCTTGCTGTCCTGCTTGAGGTGCATGTAGTACATCGCCACCAGCGCGAATTTCGCGGCACTCAGGATGAGCAGCACCGGTACCAGGACCGGCTTGAGGATCGTCTCGAAGGTGCCGCCCCGGTGCGCGAGCTCGTACGCGCCGACTTCGAGCGCCGTGAGCAGGAAGAGCACGAGCCCGATCTTGATGTACAGGGCCGGCCCCGGGTGCGAGTGCTCGTGCGGATCGAGGCCTTCCGCTTCGGGGCCGTGCGGGTGGGTCGCGTGGGCGCTCATGTCGCGTGCCTCACTTCATCAGGTAGACGACGGGGAAGATCACGATCCAGACGACGTCGACGAAGTGCCAGTAGAGCGCCGCCATCTCGAGATTGAGGGCCTTCGCCGGCGGGAGCTTCCCGCGGACCGCCGTGATGAAGACGGTGATGAGCCAGATCACCCCGAGCGTGACGTGCGTGCCGTGGAACCCCGTGAGCGTGTAGAAGCTCGCGCCGAACAGGTTGGTCTGGAGCTTGAGCCCCTCGTGCATGAAATGCTGGAACTCGTAGACCTGCATGCCCACGAAGAAGATCCCGCAGATGATCGTCGCCGCGAGCCAGCCCAGCAGCGCCCGCCGATTCCCGCGCTGCGCCCCGTTGAGCGCCAGGACCACGAACAGCGAGCTGAAGAGCAGCAGGGCGGTGCCGAACGTGACGAGCGGGATCTGCAGGATCTCGTCGGGCGTCGGGCCCTTGGTGTCCTTGCCCTTGTAGACCAGGTACGTCGATATCAGCGACGCGAAGAAGAGACACTCGGACCCGATGAAGGTCCAGATCGCCACCTTCCGGTGCTCGAGCCCGGTGGACGTCGGTGTGTGGTGGTGCTCGAGAGCGTGGGCGTGGGTCATGAGGAGCTCAGGTGTGTGATGACTTCCCGTATGTCGACGGAAGGACGGAAAGACGGAACGGCGGAACCTCGGCCCGCGAGCCTCCTTGCGTCCTTCCGTCCTGCCGTCCTTGCCTCCGTCATCCTGCTGGCTCGAACGCCCACTTGAACACGCTGAAGAACAGGAAGAGCACGGCCACGACGACGCCGAGAGGGCCGAGGAGCGGCAGCAGCTGCAGGGCGACGAAGACGAGCGCGACACCGACCGCGGCGAGGAGCGGCCAGTAGGATGGGTTCGGCAGGTGAATGCCCGCTCCACTTACGCGCTGCGGCTCCGGGAGTTGCCCACCCCGCTCGCGCTTCGTCTCCCAGAGCGGATCGCGGCTGTGGACTTCCGGCTCCTCGGCGAAATTGAACTCCTGCGGGGGCGACGGCAGCGCCCACTCGAGCGTGGCGCCGTTCCACGGATCCGCCGGTGCGTTCGCCGGCTTCCGGTAGGTCTTCATGATGTTGAACAGGAAGATGAGGAACGAGAACCCGAGCACCATCGAGCCGGCCGTCTCGATCATGTTCATCGTCTCGAACCCGAGTCCCGCCGGGTAGGTGTACACCCGGCGCGGCATGCCGTGCAGCCCGACGAAGTGCATCGGGAAGAACGTGAGGTTGAAGCCGATCATCATCAGCCAGAAGTGCACCTTGCCCAGCCCCTCATCGAGCATGCGGCCGAACATCTTCGGCCACCAGTAGTACGCACCGCCCGTCAGCGCGAAGATGCTCCCGCCGAAGAGCACGTAGTGGAAGTGCGCCACGACGAAGTAGGTGTCGGTCTGCTGCAGATCGGCCGGCGGCGAGGCGTGCATGACGCCCGAGAGTCCGCCGATGATGAACATCGCGATGAAGCCGAGCGCGAAGTACATCGGCGTCCGCATCTGGATCGAGCCGCCGACGATCGTGCCGATCCAGTTGAAGATCTTCACGCCGGTCGGCACGGCGATGAGCATCGTGGAAAGCGAGAACACCGTGTCGGCGATCGGCCCCATGCCGGTCGCGAACATGTGGTGGCTCCAGACGCCGAAGCCCAGGAAGGCGATGAACACCCCGGAGAAGACCATCGCCGCGTAGCCGAACAGCGGCTTCCGCGAGAACACCGGCAGGATCTCGCTCACGATGCCGAACGCCGGCAGGATGAGGATGTACACCTCGGGATGCCCGAAGATCCAGAAGAGGTGCTGCCACAGGATCGGGTCGCCGCCCATCGCCGGCACGAAGAACATGGTGCCGAAGAAGCGGTCGAACATGAGCAGGATGAGGGCGACGGTGATGACCGGGAAGGCGAGCAGGAGCAGGATCTGGGTGATGAAGCTCATCCACACGAACATCGGCATGCGCATGAGCTTCATGCCCTTCGCGCGCATGTTCACGATCGTGGTGAAGAAGTTCACCGCCGCGGCGAGCGACGCGATGCCGAGGATCTGGAGACCGATGACCCAGAAGTCGACGTTCGGCCCGGGCGAGTACTGCCGGGACGTCAGGTTGGCGTAGCCGAACCACCCCGCGTTCGGGGCCGCGCCGAACAGAAAGCTGGCATTGAGGTACAGGCCACCCAGCAGGAAGACCCAGTAGCTGAACGCGTTGAGGCGCGGGAACGCGACGTCGCGCGCGCCGATCATGAGCGGGATGAAATAGTTGAAGTACATCGCGCTCAGCGGCATGACGGCGAGGAAGATCATCGTCGTGCCGTGCATCGTGAACAGCTGGTTGTACGCCTCGGGCGACAGGAAGGTGTTCTCAGCGGAGCCGAGCTGGATGCGGAGGAGCAGCGCTTCGAGTCCGCCGACGAGGAAGAAGAAGAACGCGGTCGCGCCGTAGAGGATGCCGATCTTCTTGTGATCGACGGTAGTGACCCAGCTCCAGAGGCCCGTTTTTTCGGGATGGATCGCTGGAGCGTGCGCGGCCCCGACAGCCGATGTTGCCATGCTTTCCTCTTACTTGAGTGTGCGCAGGAATGCCGCGACCGCGCGTGCCTGATCGGACGTGAGGCCCATGTTCGGCATGGTCACGCCGACCTTCATGTCGTGCGGGTTCTGGATCCAGCGCGCCAGGTTCTCGTCGGTGTTGAGCGCGACGCCGGCCCCGATGTAGCGCCGGCTGCCGATGTTGGCGAGGTTCGGCCCGACCATTTTTGCGCTGGAGGTCGCGTCGAGCGCGTGACAGGCCGTGCACCCGCGCGACGCGAAGAGCTTAGCCCCCTGCCCCGCGGGACTCGTCGAGTCACCGGGCGCCGGCCCCATCGGCGGCTGCTGCTGTCCCTGGCCCGCCGGGGCCTGCGCTCCTGCGCCGATCTGCCCGTCCGCCCCGCCGGCCCCCTGCGCTCCAGCCTGTCCGCCTGTCCGCCTGTCCGCCTGTCCGCCCGTGCTCGCCCCCATGCTCGCCGTCGTATCGGCGCGAGCCGCTGCGGGCGCCGGCGCGGCCGCTCCCCCCGGCGTCCGTGGCTGGCGAAGCCCCGCGATGTAGGCGTCGAACTCGGCCGGTGTCGTGGCCGCCACGTGGAACCGCATCGCCCAGTGCTGGATGCCGCAGAACTCGGCGCACTGGCCCGAGTAGTAGCCCGATGAGTCGGCGCGGAACCAGAGGGTGTTGATGCGCTGCTGGAAGAGGTCGCGCTTCCCGGCGAGCTGGGGCAGCATGAAGGCGTGCAGCACGTCCACCGTGCTCATCTTGAGCGTCACCATCCGGCCCGCGGGCACCTGAAGCTCGTTCGCGGTGACGACGCCGTACTGCGGATAGCGGAACTCCCACCACCACTGATGGCCGATCACCTCGACCTCGAGCGCGTCACCCTTCGGCACTTCGTAGGTCTCGAAGATGGCCCGCACCGTCGGCACGGCGATCATCGCGAGAATGAGCGCGGGGATCGCGGTCCAGACGATCTCGAGCGTGGTGTTGCCGTGGACCTGCGCGGGCTCGGCGTCGCCCGGCTTGCCGCGATACCTGAGTATCGCCCAGACCAGTGCGCCCTCGACGAGGACGAAGACGAGAAGGGCCCACCAGACGGTCGTCATGAAGACGCCGTCGATCATCCTCGTCACGTCGCTCTTGGGATGGAGCGTGCTCTGCGGATATTGTTCGCTCGTGCCGCCGCAGCTCGCGATGGCGAGCACGACGAGGACGAGCGGCGCGAGCCGGCTGGCGGTCCTGAAGGCGCGAGCCCGGAAGGCCATCACTCGATTGTCCTGTCGGAATGAAAACATTGCGAGTCCGGCTGCTCTGAGAGACGCGGCATGTTAGTGTCAGTTTGGCCGGAAGGCAAGACAGCACAACGGGTTGAAGGGAGGACGGAACGATGGAACGATGGAACGACGGTAAACTGGTCGGCCGCTCCTACCGCCGTTGCGCCGTACCGCCGTTCCGCCCTGTTCCGGAACCCCTCATTCCCCGGAACCAATGACCCACGCGGAGCGGGACCGCCTGGTGCGGCAGTACGCCGAAGGACCGTCGCTTCTTCGCGCCGCCTGGGAGGCGGTCCCGGTCGAGGCGCGTCAGTGGCGTCCGGCCCCCGGCAAGTGGTCGGCACACGAAGTGGTGGTCCACTGCGCCGACAGCGAGACGAACGCCGCCGGCCGGATCCGGTATCTCCTGGCGGAGGCCGAGCCGCGGATCATCGGGTACGACCAGGACCGCTGGGCCACGATCCTCGACTACCACTCACTCGCGGTGGAGCCCGCGTTCGTCGCCATCGAGGCCGTCCGCGCCAACACCCTCCCCATTCTCCACCGCCTCACCGACGACGAGCTCGCCCGCATGGGGCACCATACCGAGTCGGGTGCGTTCGGTGTAAAGGATTGGCTCAGGAGCTACGGAGAACATCTGCACGT
>Ga0079218_10000586_pt1 | contig 11277 bp, 8 predicted proteins | sample NCCompost_FD_77181 | JGI IMG/M metagenome (GOLD analysis project Ga0079218, IMG submission 77181) | Agricultural soil microbial communities from Utah to study Nitrogen management - NC Compost | ecosystem: Environmental > Terrestrial > Soil > Agricultural land | place: USA: Utah | collected... | reverse complement strand
TTGATGTCGGGCAGCCGCTGTCCGGCCAGGTAGCTGGCAAGCCGGGTGAGAAACCACTTGGCAGGCCGGCGGGCCAGCGGAATGCTGACCGAGGCGCCCAGCCTGGCCCCCACCACCATCTCGCTGCGCTCGGCCGCGGCCAGCAGCGCGGGAATGGATTCCACCGGGTAGGTCCCGTCGGCATCGGTAATCAGGATCCAGTCATACGTCGCGTGCCGGATTCCCAGCTTGAGTGCCGCGCCGTAGCCCCGGTTGCGGGGACGCCGGAGCACCCGGGCGCCGGTGGAATCGGCCTCGGCGGCGGTCCGGTCCTGGGAGCCGTCGTCCACCACCAGGATTTCGTGGGTCCATCCGCTCCGCGCGAGGGTCTCGCGAACGGCGATGACCTGCGCCGCCACGTGGGCGCCCTCGTTGTAGGCGGGGATCACCACGCTGACGGCGCGCGCGATCCCGGCGAGCTCGTCCGCCACAACCTCTTCGATCACGGACGCCTCTGTTCAGGGGTGGAATCCGGGGGCGTGACCATCACGACGATCGTGCCGCCCCCGAGGGTGCCGCGGAACTCCGCCGCCCTGCGGTACTGATCCGAGAGCCGGTTCCAGATGCCGGGCTGCAGCGCCTTGAGCCGCACCGGAAAGGTGTACAGCACCCAGGTCCTGGGGTGGCCGCGTTCGATCGCCTCGAGGCTTCCGACATCGGTTGCGGTCTGCCACTCCTTTCCCAGCCATCGCCGGTAGGGCATCGCGGCCAGGTCGATCGGTACCACGGCGTCACCAGGCGCCCGGGCCTGCTCGACGTAGCGGGCGGCCGCTTCAAAGTCCTGCTTGGGCCGCCAGGCGCGGGGCAGCAGCATGGCGCCGGCCAGGGCAGCGAGGATAGCTCCCCCGGTGGCGAGGGCGGGACCCCGGCGGCGAAACACGACGTCGGCCAGCGCGAAGCCGCCCCGCAGCGCGATCAGCACCGCGAAGCCGGCGCCGAAAAAGAAGAAGCGGGGCCAGAGATTATGCCGCATGATGAGCATGGCCGCCGCCGTCAGCAGTACCGGACCCAGCATCAGGCCGAGCAGGGCCGGGTTCCGGCGGAAGTAGCTGGCCACACCAGCCGCCATCACCACGGTGACCACGGCCAGCGTCAGCACGCCACCGGGCAGGCCGGCACTGAGGCCGCGCGCGGTTTCGAGCACCATCCAGACCGGGCTTTTCCAGGCGGTTCGGGCTCCCGCCGGACCTCCGGCGGTCAGCTCGGTCACCAGCTGCCCCAGCATGGGCGCATAGAGCAGGAACGCGAAGGCGCCCGCCAGAAGCAGTCCGGAGACCGCGCGATGGAGCGGGGGCGTTCCGGGTTTTCGTGGCGACAGAGCGAGCGCACCCAGCACGATCGCGTGCGCCGCCGGGACCGCGACGGCGGTGGGATGAATATACGCGGCGAGCGCCATGCACCCGCCATACCATGCGGCGGCCGGCCACCCGGCGCGGGGTTCCTGAAGCAGTCGCAGGAAGGCCGCGGTGCCGAGCAGGGTGAAAAGCAGGAGTCCGGAATAGCCCCGCGCGTTCTGGGAGAACCAGACGTGATGGTAGGACAGGGTGAGCAGCAGGGTGCCGAGGAGCGCCTCCCGCCGGGTCGTGACCATCATGGCCAGGCGGTAGAAGGCCCACAGGCTCGCCGTGCCCATCAGCGCGGCCGGGAGCCGGAGCGTGGCGCCGGATTCTCCCAGCAAGCCGATACTCGCGCTGGCGAGCTGCGAATAGAGGGGGTGGTGATTGGTGCTGGGATACTCGGTGAGCAGGCGCCCGATGGGAAGGCGGGCGAACTGCACCAGGGTCTGGATCTCGTCGTACCAGAGGCCGGTACCGAGGTGGATCAGGCGGAGGGCGAGCCCCAGCAGCAGCAACGCCGCCAGGGCGAGGCTGCCGGGAGAGACTCTCGGATCCGGGATCGTGGAACCCTGCATGAACACCTCGATGGGGAATCGCAGATCATGATGCAAGGCTCATTCCATGGTCCGGATCCTGCTGTACAATCGGCTGGGATGCTTCCTCCTGTCCAGCAAGGTTCGCCCCTCGGGGCCGAAGCCACCACGCCCCTCCCCTCGGAGCGCGTCGTCGCGCGCAACTTCATGGCGCTGGGCGCGGGCGAAGCAGTCTCCCGCCTGATCGCCTTCAGCGCCACCGTCTATATCGCCCAGAGCCTGGGCCCTTCGCTCTTTGGCGCCATCGGGGTCACCGGGGCCATCCTGCTGTACTTCAACCGGGTGGTCGACGGCGGCCTCGAGCTGGGGCTCGGGGTGCGCGAAATCGCCGCGGCTCCGGCGAGCCTGGACCGGCTGGTCCCCTCCCTGCTCACCGTCCGGCTGGCGATTGCCGCGGGCCTGACCGCGCTCCTCGCCGTCGTGGGGACGCTGTGGCTGCCGCAGCCGGAAGGCGCCCTGCTCGCGATCTACGGGCTGACGCTGCTGCCGGCCGGGGCCAGTACCCGCTGGGTTCACCTCGGGTTCGATCGCAGCCGGCTGATCGCGACCGCGCTGATCCTGGGCCAGGCCCTGATGGCAATCCTGGTGGTGCTGCTGGTGCGGGGACCGGGCGATGCGGGGTGGGTGCCCGGCGCGCAGTTCGTCGGAGACTCGTTGGTCGCGCTGGTACTACTGTGGTGGCTCCGGACCCACGGCATGCGGCTTGCTATCCGCGTGGATTGGGCAGTGGTGCGTCCGCTGGTTCATCGCGCCCGGTCGCTGGTGGGGAGCGCCCTGCTGGGACTCTGGATCTATAGCTCGGGCATGATCTTCCTCCGAATCTTTCACGATCGGTCGATCGTGGGGTATTTTGGGGCGGCGTACACCATCACGACCTTTTTCCTGAACCTCGGCGCCGCGTACGGCTTGAGCCTTCTCCCCTCGCTGACCCGGCTCAACACCAGCCAGCGAGATCAGCAGGGACTCTACCACACGGCAACGGCGCAGGCGTTCGCGGCCAGCCTCCCGATCGCGGTGGGGGGCGCCCTGGTGTCCATGGGAGGCATGCAGCTCGTGTTCGGTTCGGAGTACGCCGCGGCGGGAACCGTGTTCTTCGTGCTGGCCTGGTCCATTCCGGCCTGCCTGCTTCGGGACGTTGCGCTTGCCCCGCTGGTGGCGCGGGGCCGCGAACCTGCCGTGTTTCGGGTCACCCTCGCCGCGGCGGTCCTGAGCCTCGGCCTCAATCTGGCGCTCATCCCCCGCTACGGCGCGGTGGGCGCCGCCTGGGCCACGCTGGGGACGGAAGTCGCCCGGATGGCGCTCGCGATGGCGGCACTGCGGCGGGAAGACATCCGGCTGCCTTCCCCGACGAGATTCTGGCGGTCCCTGGTGGCCGGCGCCGGGATGGCGGCGGTGCTGCTCCTGCTGCCTGCCTTCGCGCCACCGGTGGCCGTGCTGGTGGGTGCGGCGAGCTATGCCGCCGCTCTCTATCTGCTCGGAGGATTGCAGGTGCGCCGGGGCCAGCTCCCCGCGCTGACCGTGTAGAGGACGATCATGATCACCAAGACGACGGACCGGTTCAACCGGTTCGAGGTGAAATACGTGGTGGGGGCGGCCGAGCTGCCCGGGTTGCTGACGCAACTGGAGCTGTATACCCGGCGCGATCCCCACATGAAGGATCCCCAGGGCTACCGGGTGCATTCGGTGTACTGGGACTCACCCGGTTTCGCGCTGTTCTGGGAGAAAGTCGAAGGCCTGGAGATCCGCCGCAAGCTCCGCTTCCGCAGCTACGACGATTCGCCGGTGGTTTTTGCGGAGATCAAGCAGCGGGTGGACCGGACGCTGCAGAAACGCCGGGTACGGCTGCCCCGGGACGAGGCCGAGCGGATGCTCCGGGAATCGGGCTCGCTGAGCCTGGGCGAGGACGAGCTCGCCGATCCGGTCGCCCAGGAGGTGGAGGGATTTGCGCGGCAGTACATGCTGCGACCGGTCGTCGCCATTACCTACCGCCGCCTCGCGCTGGTGGGAAGCGAAACCTCCGATCTCCGGATCACCTTCGACCGGCGGGTCCAGTACAGCACGACGGAGCTGACCATGAGCCCGCTGGTCCGGGGGAACTACCTGCTGGATCCGCGGATGGCGATCATGGAAGTGAAGTACAACGGGCGGGTGCCGCGCTGGCTGTCCAAGCTGGTATCCCGCGAAGGGCTTCAGCTTCGGCGTCTCTCGAAGTACTGCTCGGCGATCGATCGGGTGCACTTCGGCGGCCAAGTCACCTAGAACCGGAGGAATCGGGTGGACCAACTGATTCAGGAATTGGGCCAGGGCTCGGCGCTCGACGGCGGCTTTGAAATCTGGCGCGCGCTCTTCGCGCTCGGGTTCAGCTTCTTCCTCTGCCTGGCGCTGGGCTTCTTCTACCGGCTGACCCACCGCGGACTCTCCTATTCCGTGGCGTACGTCCATGCGATGGTGATCATGGGCGTCACGGTGTCGATCATCATGCTGATCATCGGGAGCAACATCGCCCGGGCGTTTTCCCTGGTGGGTGCGCTGTCGATCATCCGGTTCCGCAACGCGGTGAAAGACAGCCGCGACGTGGCGTTCATGTTCATGTCGATGGCGGTCGGGATGGCGGCGGGCACCGGGTTCTATCAGACCGCGGTGGTCTTCACCATCTTCGCCTGTGCCATGGTGTATTTCCTGACCCGGTTTCAGGTGGGCGCCGAGACCTCGCGGGAGATCGTGCTGAAGCTGCACGTCCCGCCGGATGTGGAATACCGGGAGCACTTCAATGATGTCTTCTGGCGCTATCTCAAGGACAACTCGCTGCTGGGCGTCGAGACGGTCGGGGATGGCCTGCTGGAGCTGGTGTATTCGGCGGAGTTCAAGGCGGGAGCCGATCAGCAGCGGTTCCTCGAAGAGCTTCGCGGTCTCACCCGGGGCAACCGGGTGGTGCTGCTGACCGGTCAGGAGAACATCAACATCTGATGAGTCTGTCGTCCGCGCTCTGGAACCTGGGCGACCGCCACGGCCGGCGGCTCACCTGGATCTACCTGGGAGGGCTGGCGCTGGTCCTGCTGGTCCTGGGGTGGGCCCCGGTCCGGAACCGGGTGTTCTGGCGGGTGGAGAGCGCCCTGGTCGCACGGGAAGCCCGCTGGGTCCGCCGAGTGGAGACCGGGGAAGCGCTCCTCGCCGCCGGACGGCTGGAGGAGGCGCAGGCGTATCTGGAGCAGCTGGACCGGCGGTTTCCCGCCCGGGATGTCCGGCACGCTCTCGACAAGGAGCGAGAGCGACTGCTGCTCGCGCTGGGCCGCACCTACGAGGCGCTGGGGCGGCGGACCCTGGCGCTGGCGACCTTCACTCGACTCGCGACGTTCGACCCGCGCAACTGGAAGAATCACGCGGAACTGGCCGGCGCCCATACCCGGCTGGATCCGAACTGGAGCATCCCGGACGAGGCCGGCGCCGCCCTGATCGAGCTGCTGCGGATCAATCCCAACCAGCTCCAGGCGGTGACCGATCTGGCCACCTTCTATTTCGAGAAGCCGGATTTCGGGAACCTGGTGGCCACGGTCGACACCTATCTCCAGGCCGATCTCTACTTCATCAGCTTCCCGAGCCTGGATGCCTCACGGGTGGAGCAGGTGCTCGATGTGGACGGGACCTGGCATCGGCTGAGGCTGTACTACCCCGACGCCCCCGCGGCGCCGGGCCGGTTTTCCCTTCCCACCCGGGGGTACAGTGCGGAAGTTCGCTCGGTAACGCTGCAACCGGCCCTCAGCGTCGGCCGGCCGCCGGCGGAACCCATCGTGCTGCTTCCGGCGTCCGGCTGGACCGGGGACTCCCTCGCGTCGCCCCGGCCCGGGCTCTTCCAGTCGGCCGGCTCCGAAACGACGATCCACGTGCCGCTGCCGCGGGACCTGCCTCCCATCGCGACCGTGGAGGTGGAGCTCCGGCTGTTCAAGCCGATGCGGGAGGATCTCTGGGCTCTGGCCCGACGGGCCTACCGGTCCATCCTGCGCCCCCAGGGACTCGACAGCGCCGCGCAACTGCTCTTTCCGCGTGAGGAGGTCCGGTGAGCGCGGCCCCCGCCGTCCCGAGCGCGCCCTCGCATACCGGAGCCCCGGCCCGGCGCGGCCGTCGCCGGGCCCTGGCGGGATTCAGGGTCCGCACCGCGACGCTGCTCATCTTCACGCTCCCCATCCTCGGGGTGCTGTTCTACATCTTCCTCGCCGCGGTGGGTCACTACCACCAGCGGATTCAGTTCGATGATTTCTGGGGCGCCGCGGCCACCATGCAGGAGGCCTTCGCCTCGCGGCTGCACTCGGCGGTCGGGGTGCCCGCCGCGCTGCTCCAGGAACAGCGGTTCGATCCCGAGCAGCCCGACCCGGGACAGGTCCGGTTGATCATTCCGGGGGGAGAATGGGACCGGCTGCACGACGATCCGCTGGGCCACTGGGGCGAGTGGTTCGACGCCGAGCTCCGCCACGGGGCAGTCCTGTCCAAGGCCAAGGTCCGCAAGCGGGGGGACAACAGCGTCCATTGGACCTCCCCCAAGCGATCCTTCACCCTTCGGACCGAGCTCGAGGAGACTCTCAATGGGCACCGCACCCTGGCCCTGTCGGCCAAGGATGTCCTGCCGGCGTTCCTGGCCAACCGGCTGGCCGAGGAAGCGGGGCTCTTTACTCCGCACACCGAGATTTCACCGGTTTATCTGAACGACCGGTTCTACGGCCTGTTCCGGATGGTGGAGGTGATCGACGAGTCGTTCCTCCGCCGGTTCGACCGGCTGCCGGGGAACGTCTTCCGGGGAGAAACCGCCGAGCGGGGTGAAGCGTTCAAGAATCAGCCCCGGAATCTCTTCTGGAACCCCTACATCTGGGACCTGGCCGCACGGAACTCCCGGGCGGCCAGCAGCGGAGACGCGGGCCTTCGCGCCCTGCTGGCCTGGGTCAACAGCACGTCGCTGGAGGAGCATCGGGCCATCGACCGGTTGATGCACCGGAAAGACATTTCCCGGCTGCTCGCCCTGATGCTCATCGTCGGCGATCCCTACCACATGGATGACGTTCACAACCAGTTCTGGTACGAGGATCCCTGGTCCGGGTACCTCCATCCGGTCGCCTGGGACCTCCGGCTCCTGCCGCTCGATCAGCCGCCGATGCGGCTGAACAGTGTATTTCGGGCGGCGCTGCGGGATCCGCTGGTGCTGGACGGGGTGCTTCGGGACCTGCGCGAGCTGATCCACGATCGCCGGTTCGCCTCGCGGGGCGATAGCCTGGTGCGCGAAGTCTACCGGCGCTACCAGCCGTACTTCAGGTACGAATACGCTCGCGGAGGTCTGATTCCCGAGATCGGCACACCGGACGCGGTCCTGGCGACCCTGCACCGGAACATTGCGCTGCTCACCCGATGGCTGGAGGATGCCCGGGTCTCCTACCAGGGCACCGCAGGGTCCGACGGTGTCCTGATCCTCGATCTGGAAACGCGTGGCATGGCCGGCGCCCGGCTGACCGGCTTGCTGGCCGGGAAGGGGGACGCCCGCGCGGAGCTCTTCGCGGACCGGAATCTCAACGGCCGGCTCGATCGTGAGGACGGCCGTCTTGGGCTCGTGACGGAGCAAACCTCGGGAGGCGTCCGCTACCGGCTGGCCGAACCCCTGGTGCTGGTGCCGGGCTGGAATACCCGCGGCAAAGGCGCGTCCGAAGGGCGGCGGCATTACCGCCTGTTCCTCACCGGCGGAGCGAGCAACGTGGTTCCCGAGCTGCGGCGGCGGTTTACCGATGTCGCGGTGGAGCCCGCGCGCTGGGAGCCCGGGGGGCTCATCCTCCCGTCGGAGGGGTGGCATCCCTGGCAGCTCGCTCCCCGGGCCGGTGGCTCTCGTCGTCTGTCCGGCCTGGTTCGGCTGACGGAGAATCTTTTCATTCCGCCGGAAGACACCCTGATCCTCGCGCCGGGGACCACGCTTCAGCTCGGCCCCGATGTATCCGTCATCGTCTATGGTCAGCTTCGGGCGTCGGGGACCGCCGAGCGGCCGATCACGGTGGAGCCGGCGGTGGCCGGCCGGCCCTGGGGAACCTTTGCCCTCCAGGGAGAGCGTTCCAACGGCAGCCGGTTCGCCCACTTCCGGGCCCGCGGCGGCGGCGGCGCGGTAATCGGCGAGGTGGAGTACACCGGTGCGGTCAGCGTCCAGTACTCCCACGGGATCATCATCGAGCATCTCGAAGTCACCGACAACATGCGGAGCGACGACGCGTTCCACGCGTACCATGCCACGGTGACCATGACCGACTGCGTATTCCGGAACACCATCGGAGACGCCATCGATTTCGATTTCGCCGGCGGCCGGATCCAGCGCTGCCGATTCGACCAGGCCGGGAACGACGGCATCGACCTGATGACCTCCAGTCCTCTCATCGCCGACAACGACATCAGGAACTCTGGGGACAAGGGGATTTCGGTGGGGGAGGACAGCCATCCGCTGGTGTTCAACAACGTGATCCGGGGCAATGTGCGGGGCGTGGAAGTGAAGGACCACTCGGAGCCGCTGCTGCTCAACAACTCGATCACCGACAACGGCGTGGGCCTCAGGGCCCGCCGCAAGAACCCCCGCTACGGCGGGGGCGGCTGGCCCAAGCTGGTCAACACCCTGGTGACCGGGAACCGCGAGGATATCGAGCGGGACGAGTTCTCCCGCATCACCATGCTGGGGAGCACCCTGGGATCCGATTCGACCCGGGTGGCCTCGGCGCCGGTGGATCTTCCCTGGCTCTATCGCCGATTTGGCATCACGCCCGACAGCCTGGGGCAGGGCACCACGACCTGGCGCGAGGTGGCTCCCCAGCCGCCACTCGATACCACCGGATTCCGGGAGGACTTCCTGGCGGTGGCCGACGGATGGACCGGATCGGGCGGGGTAGAGCGGCTGGAAAAATGGCGGGACAACCTGGTGCTGGAGACCCATGGCCAGGATGCGGTCATCACCCGCCGGGTTGATTGGGCGCTGACCGAACCGGCGGTGGTTCTGTTCGAGCTGGCAGGCCGGGATCTCGAAAGCGCCTCCGTGACCGTGGAATCGGACCGCGGGACGATCTCCCTGCCGTTCACTCCGGACCGGGACTTCACCACCTACAGCCTGCTGACTATGCCCCTGCCTCCGGCGCGCTACCACACCATCACCATCCGCGCCCGGGCGGTGCCCGGCCTGGAACACCTGGGGCGGGTCACCAACCTGCTGGAGCGGCGCAATGGCCGGCTGGAGCTTCACCGCTATGGGGTGTACTCGATGCCCGCCGGCGCGGCGCGGATCGCGAGCGCACGGCCATGAGCTTCGTGCGAGTGATGATGGCCGCGGTGGCCGTCCTCTCCGCGGTCCCGGACCGGATCGCGGCTGTCCCGGCGCCGGCGGCGGATTCGACCTACAGCTTCGTTGTGGTAGGACACGTCCGGCGCGACCGCACCGGGGGAATCCTCCATCCCCGGCTTGGGGAGCTGATCGAGCGGATTCGCCGCCTCGACCCCGATCTGGTTTTTCTGACCGGGGACATGGTCTGGGGTGACGTGGACAGCAATCCGGCGAACGTGGCGGAGGTGGAAAGGGAATGGCAGGTCCTCGATTCGGCCCTGGCCACGCTGGCGACGCCGGTGCATCGGGTGCCGGGGAATCACGACATCAGCGATCTGGGGACCCGGGATCTGTATTTCAGGCGCTACGGGCGGCTGCCCCAGGTACTCGAGTTTCGCGGCTCGCGGTTCGTGCTGCTCTCCAGCGCCTGGATTCCGCCGGACGGCGATACCCGGCACAACCCCTTCATTCGTCCCGCGGCCCTGGACTCCGCGCAGGTTCACTTCCTGCGATCGGAGCTGGGTCCTCCCGGCCGGTTCGGGCACACCTTCGTATTCCAGCACCACATGCTGTGGTGGGAGCCCGACGCGGCCTGGTGGCGCGAGGTGCACCCGCTGCTGACCCAGGCGGGCGTCGACGCGGTTTTTGCCGGGGACTACGGGCCGCTCAAATTCTCCTTCACCGAAAAGGACGGGCTCCGCTACTACCAGAGCTCGATCGAAGGAGACGTGAAGCTGGGGATCGTGCGCCAGCTGATCTCGAGCCGGCTGCTGGAGCAGCAGTTCGACAATTTCCTCCAGGTGACGGTGCGCGGGTCCCGGGTGGACGTGGAGGTGCGCACGGTGGGTGAGACCTCGTCGGGCAAGTTCACTCCGGAACACTGGCGGGAGGTCAACCTCTGGGAGGCGCCCCCGCCACCACTGGCCACCCGGCTCTGGAACGTGGTGGGGAGCCCCAAGCGACTCGCGGCGCTGGCCCTCTTCACCGCGGGGCTATTCGCCGCCGGCTGGTTTGGCGGGCGGCGATGGGGACGGCGGCGGGGGCCGGTCAGCTGACCGGCTCCGCCACCTCCGGCGCCGTCGTGATGCGGCGAGGACGCCGCCCGGTCAGGTAGCCCAGACCCTCTCCCCACGACCAGGCCAGCACGAGGACGCCCAGCGCCGGCAGGGCGCGAATGAACTTCGACGCCGTGTCCGCACTCGCGAGGGCTTTCGCGGTCAGCCGCGCGAACAGGAGTGCCGGCAGCGCCGGGGCCAGCAGGGCGTGGAGCAGGCGGCGGGGGAAGGACAGCGTGCCCACCCGGGTCGCGCCGAACAGCCGCCCGAAGGCGTAGCGTTCGTACACCGCATCGCGGAACCGAACCTGGCGGCGGACCCTCACCTCGGCCGCGGGCGCGAGCCACAGATCGCCGAACCGGTTTCGCAGCTCATCGTGCACTTCCGGTTCCAGGAAGCCGGACTCCCACACCGGCGCAATGGCCGCGAGCTGGGACCGGTGGTACGCGACGTTGCAGACACTGAGGGAGGGTGCCGGCCCTTCGACCGCCGGCCGCATGTAGCGAAAGAAATCCACGTAACAGAATGCCCACCCCGCGGGCGATGCATCCTCTCCCGGCTCCACCAGGCCGCCGACCGCGCCTCGACCTTCCCATGGCGTCGCGGCCAGAGTCGCGACCCAGGCGGGGTGGGGCAGGCAGCTGTCCTCGGTCAGCAGGACCCGGGAGCCGCTGCAGGCATGGAGGGCCATCGCCGCCAGCTCGATGGGGGTGCGACACCCGTCGCGCGACAGCAGAGTGACCGAGGGAAACCTCTGCCTGAGCGGCGCAAGGTCACCCAGCGCGGGGTCCGCGGCTACGGTGACGTCGAACCGGGGCGCATCCCGCTGGGAGGCGAGGGCGTCGAGACAACGGCCCAGCTGGGGCAGGCCGCAGATCGCCACCACCGCCACACTGACGGAATCGTCCTGGGGCACGGTCAGGGCTCAC
>Ga0079218_10000585_pt1 | contig 11277 bp, 9 predicted proteins | sample NCCompost_FD_77181 | JGI IMG/M metagenome (GOLD analysis project Ga0079218, IMG submission 77181) | Agricultural soil microbial communities from Utah to study Nitrogen management - NC Compost | ecosystem: Environmental > Terrestrial > Soil > Agricultural land | place: USA: Utah | collected... | reverse complement strand
TGGATCTTGGCAATTTCGCAAGGCGTGCGTGGATGAACAATACTGAGGGGCGCGCTAATCGCACACGGGGCAGTTGAGAAACTTTTGCCGGGAGTACAAAGGATGTCCAAGAATCAACAACCGAAGATTGCAGTAATCGGTTGTGGCTACTGGGGCAAGAACCTGGTGCGCAACTTCAATCGCCTGGGCGCACTCTCGCTATGCTGCGATTCTACGCCACAGGGACGCGCGACCGCTCGGGAATTGGCGCCAAACATCTCAATCGTCGAACGCTTCAGAGAAGCGATGATCTCAGAAGTGTCCGGTGTGGTAATCGCCACTCCGGCTGAGACGCATTTCGAGTTGACGCGCGCGGCGCTCGAAGCAGGAAAGGATGTCTTCGTTGAAAAGCCTCTGGCATTAACCCACGAGCAAGGCGCAGCATTGGTACGGTTGGCGGAAGAGCGCGGCCGTATTTTGATGGTGGGCCACGTGCTCGAATATCACCCCGCAATTATACGATTACGAGAATTGGTGGAATCGGGGGAACTCGGAAAAGTTCGCTACATTTCTTCGAATCGCCTCAATCTCGGAAAAGTGCGTCGTGAAGAAAATATCCTATGGAGTTTTGCGCCTCACGATATTGCGATCATCCTGCGCCTCATGGGCAGCATGCCGTTCCAGTTATCCGCGCACGGTGGTAGTTATGTTCAACCCAATATCGCGGACGTTACAATCACGCACATGCTTTTCGATAAGGGCGTAAGGGCGCACATCTACGTTTCGTGGCTGCATCCATTCAAGGAGCAGCGTCTGGTTGTCATCGGTTCGGAGAAAATGGCTAGTTTCGACGACGTAACGAAGGAGCTGGTACTTTACGATCAGCGGGTGGAATTGCGCGAAGGCCAGCCGGTTCCTATCAAGGGAAACGGCGACGTTGTTGAGTTTGCCAAAGGTGAACCACTTTATTTGGAATGCCAGGCGTTCCTCGAAGCAATCGAAACCCGCCGGCCCCCGTTAACGGATGGGCTTAGCGGTTTACGCGTACTCCAGGTATTGCAGATTGCGCAGCGCTCGCTGGTTATGAATGGCGAACCGCTAATCCTGCCCAAAGAGAATCTCGGCGAGCTGAGGGACAGAGGGGCCGCGGTATTTTCATGAGCAAGCGAAATTATTTTGTTCATGAGAGCGCTTACGTTGACCAGCCTTGTGAGATCGGCGAGGGCACGAAGATCTGGCACTTCTCCCATGTGCAATCCGGAGCTCGTATTGGCGAGCGCTGTGTTCTTGGTCAAAACGTCAACGTGGCGAATGACGTTCGCATCGGCAACAACGTTAAGATTCAGAACAACGTTTCGATCTACACCGGTGTCGAGTTGGAAGATGACGTTTTCTGTGGACCCTCTTGTGTCTTTACAAATGTTATCAATCCAAGGTCACAGATAGTCCGCCACAGTCAATATCAGTCCACGCTCGTGGGCCGTGGCGCGACACTGGGCGCTAACTGCACGATTGTTTGTGGAGCTACTATTGGCCGCTACGCTTTCATCGGGGCCGGCGCTGTCGTTCGGGGTAATGTGCCGGACTACGCTTTAATGTTGGGTGTACCGGCCGTCCGCAAGGGATGGATGAGCCGTCACGGCCACCGCCTGCATAAGTCGCTCGACGGCGACATTATGGTTTGTCCTGAAAGCGGTTGGCGTTACCAAGAGGTAGAGCCCAACGTAGTTCGTTGTCTTGATTGGCACGAAGACAAAACGCTTGCAAGTTAGTCTCCAATTGAGTTGAGTAATAATTCCCGGAAGGTTACCACGAATGCTCGGCATTAAATCACCAACCCAACCAGTTCCCCTGCTTGACCTCAAGGCTCAGTACGCCGGCATCCGCGAAGAGATCCGTGAAGCGATTGATCGAGTTGCCGATTCGCAGCATTTCATTCTCGGTCCGGAAGTGGAAGGACTCGAACGGGAGGTCGCTGCGTATTCCCAATGTGATTTTGGCATCGGCGTCTCATCGGGAACCGACGCCCTGCTGGTTGCCCTGATGGCTATAAATCTACAGCCAAATGATGAGGTCATTACCACTCCTTATACATTCTTTGCTACGGCTGGCGCCATTTCGCGTCTCAATGCCAAAACTGTGTTCGTCGACATTGATCCGTTAACTTACAACATTGACCCGGCGCGGATCGAAGGTGCGATCACAGAACGGACGCGCGCGGTGATTCCCGTACATCTCTACGGGCAGATGGCTGACACGGAAGCCATTATGGACGTGGCCCGCCGGCATCAGTTGCATGTGATCGAAGACGCTGCACAGGCAATCGGATCCGAGTATGGCGGAAGGCGCGCCGGTTCAATTGGAGACATCGCTTGCTTTAGCTTCTTCCCCTCCAAAAACCTCGGCGGATTTGGCGATGGCGGTATGGTGACGACTAACAATGCCGAGCTCGCGAAGCAAGTGAAGCTCCTGCGCAATCACGGGTATGCGCCGAAGTATTACAACAAGGTAGTGGGGGGCAACTTTCGTCTTGATGCAATTCAAGCGGCTGTACTCAGGATAAAGCTGCAATACCTCGATAGTTGGACCGAAAAGCGCCAGCAAAACGCTGCGACCTACCGTCGGCTGTTTATGGAAGCCGAACTGGCGATCCCGCCCGAGTTGGCCGCAGTGAAGTTGGGGTCGACTGCTAACGACTTCGAGAAAATGTCCGGGGTGGTCCTTCCGTTTGAAAAGCCAAACGTCCGTCATATCTATAACCAATTTGTAGTTCGCTGCGCTCAGCGCGATCAGTTGTTAGCCCACTTGAAAGAGCGCCAGATTGGCACGGAAATTTACTATCCGGTACCGATGCACCTGCAAGAGTGTTTCGCTGAGCTGGGCTACAAACAGGGGGACTTTCAGATTAGCGAGCGGGCTGCGCACGAAACCCTGGCGTTGCCAATCTATCCGGAACTGACTGAAGACATGATGGCGAGGGTAGTTGACGCAATCTCTGACTTCTATCACAGAGGACCAACCAACTCGTGAAGGTTTTGACAGTCCTTGGAGCGCGGCCGCAATTTGTGAAAGCGGCGCCAGTGAGTCGCGCACTCAAGGCGGCGGGTCACGACGAGTTTTTAGTTCATACCGGTCAACACTACGATCAGAATATGTCTCGCGTTTTCTTTGACGAGATGGGGCTGCCAGAGGCTGATTTGAACCTGGAAGTAGGGTCAGGACCTCATGGTTGGCAGACAGCTCAGATGTTAACCCGCCTTGAGAAGACGATGCAGGAGCAACAACCCGACCGGGTCCTTGTCTATGGGGATACTAACTCAACCGTCGCCGGCGCGCTCGCAGCTTGCAAGCTTCTGCTACCCGTTGCTCACGTCGAGGCAGGGCTGCGTTCGTACAATAGAACTATGCCCGAAGAACACAATCGGGTAATAACTGACCATTGTGCCGATCAGCTTTTCTGTCCGACGAGCACCGCGATTGACAACCTTGCGCGCGAGGGAATCACAAAGGGCGTTCATCTTGTCGGCGACACTATGCTCGATGCCGTGCTGGAGTTTGGGAGTATCGCGAGACGGCGGTCTAATATCCTGGACAAATTGGAAATAAAGCGCGGCGGCTATTTACTGGCCACCCTTCATCGTCCCTACAACACCGACATTCCCGAAAATCTGGAAAGTATTCTTGACGCGTTCGACGAAATCAGTGAGCCAATTGTTTTCCCTGTTCATCCACGCACTCGACAAAGAATCGACTCCCTCAGAGGGCCTGTACGGCCAGATGGAAGATTGAAGATGATCGAGCCAGTCGGTTATTTCGATATGTTGATGCTCGAACAGAACGCTCGTCTGATCTTAACGGACTCAGGCGGCATGCAGAAGGAAGCTTACTTCGTCGGCGTACCCTGCATTACCTTACGTCCGGAAACGGAATGGGTGGAAACAGTCGCTGCCGGATGGAATGTCCTGGTCGGTGCCAGCCGCGAACAGATCATAAAGACCGTAGCCGATCAGAGGTGGCCCACTTCAACATCGCCGCAACTTTTCGGCGATGGACATGCCGCCGGCAAAATTGTGGCGTGCCTAACGGGGGAACTGCCGGCATCATGACCCTCGGTAAGACGGCCCCTTCTTTGACACACCCGCACCAAGTGTTGATTGAACCAACCCGCGGTTGGGCTTCACTCAAGCTTCGCGAGCTATGGCAGTATCGAGAACTACTCTATTTCCTCGCCTGGCGTGATATTAAAATTCGCTATAAGCAGACGGCCCTGGGACTGTTATGGGCCGTGCTACAGCCATTTTTGACAATGGTGATTTTCGCGATCTTCTTCGGCAGACTGGCCGGTATGCCTTCGGACGGTGTGCCGTACCCTCTGTTCGCTTTCGCCGCATTGGTTCCATGGACGTTCTTTGCCAACGGCTTGACGCAATCGTCCAACAGTCTCGTGGGCAGCGCCAATCTTATTAAGAAGGTATATTTTCCACGACTCGTCGTTCCAATTTCGGTCGTGCTGGGCGGCCTGCCGGACTTCGCGCTCTCGTTTCTGGTGCTCCTGGGAATGATGGCTTACTACGGCGTGTACCCGCGCTGGAGCTTGCTTGGTTGGCTTCCGCTCCTATTGTTGTTGGCGCTTGTGACGGCTTTAGGGGTGGGTCTTTGGCTCTCGGCACTCAATGTAAAGTATCGCGACGTGCGTTACATCGTCGGGTTTCTTACGCAAATCTGGATGTTTGCCACGCCCGTCGTCTACCCTGCCAGCCTGCTGTCGCAGCGATGGCGGTTAATCTATAGCATTAATCCAATGGTGGGCGTAATTGAAGGTTTTCGTTGGACGCTACTGCAAACAGATAACGCTCCTGGAATGTCGATCGTCATCTCTGCATTAACCGCGCTGGTCATTCTGGTGACAGGCACTTTCTATTTCCGACGCATGGAAAAAACGTTCGCGGACATCGTATAAGAGAGGACGATGGCACATCAGTGATAGGAACGCTGTTTCTAATAGTTTCGTCATCGTTTATCGTTAATTCAAATGTCTGATGTAGCAATCATCGCGGAGAATATCGCGAAAGAGTATCGAATCGGCGAGTTGCAAGACAGCTACAGAACGCTGCGCGACGTGCTGGCCGGTGCGGCGCTTGGACCCGTGCGCGCCTTTCGTTCCTTGGTTAGGCGCGGTCGCGGCGTGCCATCAGCTAACGAGATCATCTGGGCGCTCGAGGACGTTTCCTTCGAGGTCAAGAACGGCGAGATTGTCGGACTCATTGGGCGAAACGGTGCCGGCAAATCAACGCTGCTCAAGATCCTTTCGCGGATCACCGAGCCGACTAAAGGTCGCGCGTGGCTTAACGGGCGCGTCGGCAGTCTACTTGAAGTCGGCACGGGGTTTCATCCTGAGTTAAGCGGGCGCGAGAACACCTTTTTGAATGGTGCCATCCTAGGAATGAAGAACGCTGAGATTAAACGTAAGTTCGATGAGATCGTAGCCTTCGCCGAAGTGGAGAGGTTCGTTGATACACCGGTCAAGCATTATTCATCGGGCATGTATTTGCGCCTCGCGTTTGCTGTGGCCGCCCATCTCGAGCCGGAAATCCTGCTGGTTGACGAAGTGCTGGCGGTCGGAGACGCGGCGTTTCAGAATAAGTGCCTGGGTAAAATGAGCGACATTGCGGGCGAGGGACGCACCGTACTTTTCGTTAGCCATAACCTACCCGCGATTAAAAATCTCTGTAACCGCGCCATTCTGTTGGACGCCGGCACGATCGAGCGAGAGGGAGACGCCGCCCAAGTGGTCCAGTACTACTTGCAGGGCGATTACCAAAGCAGCAAGAAGGTCTGGGCGAAACAGGAGCGGCCCGGCAATGATTCCTTCAAGCTGAACGCCGTCAGCATCCTGAACACAAATGGGGAAGAAGTATCAACCGTCAAACTGTCCGACCCGGTCACCGTGGAAATTGATTACGAGGTCTTGCAACGCGGGGCCTATGTCGCCTTCTCGCTAGTTCTGTTCGACCCGGACGGTCAGGTGCTGTTCGGTTCTGTGAGCAATACCGAGAAAAACTATTACGGCACTCCGTTGGATAGTCGGCGTTACAAAAGCCGTTGCGTCGTTAGCGGTGATCTGCTGAACACGGGCAAGTATAGTTTTTCCGTTATAGGCTTTTCAGCCAACTGGACAGATCATTTCCGAGTAGATCAGGTAGTCTCTTTTGAAGCAGTAGACGATGGAGTCCTAAGGGGTGATTACTACGGAGTATTCGGAGGCCCGCTGAGGCCGAAGTTTCCGTGGGAGACGGTAGCCTGCTAGTCGGAGTTTACGTGTTAGCGGCAGTCGTCGAAAAGAAAATCATAGAGATGAATAAAAGCATTTATGCCCGAGAACCATTGCGGATGTGGGATGGCGTTCCGGTCTTTTCCGAGACCAACGAATATACGGAAAATTACGAGACGATCTCTCACGACCATCTGGCCTCTGTAGCGAGGGACGGAACCAACCCGTTTATGGCGGAAGAGATCTGGGTGGAGATGGAGCGTTCGACCATCGAACTTATTAATAAATATTCCAAACCGGGCGACAGGATCCTGGATGTTGGAGTAGGTCTCGGGCGCGTGCTTTCCAACTTCCCTCAACTGGAACGATATGGGATGGACATCAGCTTCGGCTATTTGAAGGAACTGCAAAACAAAGGCATCGAAGCTTGTTTTGCGCAGGTTGAAGAAATTCCCTACAAGCCGGAGACTTTTGACTTCGTAATGGCAACAGACATTCTTGAGCATGTGCTGGACTTAAATGTCACTTGCGCGAAGATGCTCTCCGTCCTGAAGACCGGCGGAATCCTACTAGTTCGCGTTCCGTACCGTGAGGACTTGAGCGGCTACCTCGCTCCCGAGAATCCGTACAAGTATGTCCACGTCAGGAATTTTGACGAAGACTCTTTACGCATACTGTTGGAACGTATCTTCGATTGCGAATGGCTCGAGTCGTTAATGGTGGTACATCATGCCTACAGCGGCAGCCGTTTGAAATACAGATTGCCTCGTGCGGACCAACTAACGCGGCGCGTGCTCTCGCGTATCGAAACTTCATTTCCTGAGGCATACCGGAAATGGACGCCCAAGCTCGTCCTCCCCATGGAAATTAATGTGGTCGTAAGAAAGCGTTAAAGGGGAGGCCGTTTTATCGAATGGGCCGGAAGCTCAACATTCTCGTCGTCTACGTGATGAACAAATATCCCATGAGAGCCACGCTCTGGGATCAACTCTATTCCTTTCGGCATTATTCACAACATAACTGCTTTTATCTCAATCTCTCGGTGCGCTCCGTCCCCTGGTATCTCAAACGAGTCAAGTTCGACCTTATTATCTTCGGCACTCTTTTTCTGGCTAACAGGGTGGTGGCGGAATGGTTCGAGCCGCTGCTGGAAAAAGCGCGTGCGTTTAAGTCACTAGACGGCGTCAAGATAGCTTTTCCGCAGGACGAGCATAGCCACACCAATATCCTGATGGACTTTCTGGAAGAGTTTGAGGTTGACGCTGTCTTTTCCGTCGGGCCGGAATCCGAATGGCCCAAGCTGTACGACCGCGCTTGCTTCGAGCGTGTCGAATTTTTCAGCGTGCTCACGGGGTACCTGAACGACGCAACCGTTAGCAGAATCGAGAAGTTGGCGGCAAGCGGGCAGGAACGAGATATCGATGTCGGCTACAGAACATGGATGCCCGGCGCGTGGCTGGGACGCCACGGTCTTTTGAGAAAACAGATCGGCGACGTTTTTCAGAAGTATGCGCCCGCGCGAAGACTGACTATTGACATCTCGACGCGGAGCGAAGATACGCTCTGGGGTGATGACTGGTACAAGTTCCTGCTGCGCTGCAAGTACACGATTAGCGCCGAAGGCGGCTCCAGCGTCCCAGATCGTGACGGTACGTTGAGAGAGAAAATTGAGACGTATCAGCGTCAGCATCCGCGGGCCGACTTTGAGGAAATTGAACGCGCCTGCTTTCCTGGTCTTGACGGCACCGTCAATTACGTGGCCCTTTCGCCGCGCCACCTCGAAAGTTGCGCAACCCGAACCTGTCAGGTGCTCGTTGAGGGAAAATATAACGGCATTCTGCAGCCCAACCGCCATTACATAGAAATAAAGCGTGACTTCAGCAACATCGAAGAGGTGCTTGACCAGATGCAGCGCGAAGACCTCCGAGAGGAGACTAGCGAACGAGCCTACCGCGAAATTGTGGGCAGCGGCAATTATACGTATCAGAGCCTGGTAAATTTCGTGCTCGAAAAGTCTTTGAAAGAACGCCCGGTTGAAGTCACCTCCGTTCGGCATTCAGCCTGGACCGGTTCGATTTACTACTGGATGCGCCTCTCGGAACTTGCTTCGTGGGCGCAAGTTGCACTCCACTTACATTCCTTTATTCCCCATTTGAAAGGCATCATTCACCAGGCGCTCGTCAGTGTCTTTTCCGAGGAAACTGTGGTATCAGTGCTTGGTCGCTTCAAACCAAGGCAAATGCGAAACTGATTAAAGACTATGAGTTACGTTGACCGAATTAGGTGGCGCCTAGGCTATGAGTTGAATAATACGAAGAAGCAGACGGAAGATTTATTCTGGTCTATCACCGGTAAGTTTAATAAGACCGGGCCGCTTCCTTCGATTGATAAGTTTAACGCCGACTTCGCGACGGAGGTTGATTCTTTTTGGGGAGAGCATATTGTCGATTCGACACTTTTCAAGAGTGCGCTCCAGTCCAAAAAGCATCTGGAGTGGCGTGCCGGTCAATACCCGCTCTTCGCGGAGTTTATGAATCACTACGGCAAACACGACGGACAGGTAATACTGGATTATGGTTGCGGGCCCGGAAATGATTTGGTGGGCTACAGTATCTACACCAATGCGAAGAAGATCATTGGCATAGACATCTCCACGAAAGCGCTGCGAAGCGCTCAGCACAGACTCTCTCTGCACCAAGTTGATCCTAAACGCATCCAGTTAATTCAATCATCTGATACGGCTACGAGGATCCCTCTGGAAGACGAAAGTATTGATTACATGCAGTGCCTCGGCGTGCTGCATCATACGAGCCATCCGCACGCGCTCCTCAATGAGTTTCATCGCATTCTGAGACACGGCATGGAAGCCCGCGTTATGGTTTACAACCGGGATAGTGTTTGGCTTCATCTGCACGTGGCTTATGAAAAGCTGATTCTACAGAACGCGTTTCCCCGCAAGAACGCCTACGAGATTTTCCACCAGACAGTGGATATTGAGGCTGATGGGACGGGCCGGTGCCCCGTTGCCCGGTGCCACAACTGGGAGGAATTTTCCAGTATCTGCGAGCAGAGCGGATTTCGTACTGAGTATCTTGGTGGTTATCTTTCGGATGTCGAGTTAAACGCGATGAAAAAATATCTGCCTGAGGCGCTTAGTGATAAAAGGCTACTCGCAGAGCATCGCGATTTCCTGGCGAGCCTCAGGACCGATAAAAACGGTTTTCCTATGTATGAGGGTAAGCACGCCGGAATCGGCAGCGTTTATCGTCTCTTCAAGCACTGACTGCTATGTGTGGTATTGCAGGAGCTTTAAATCTCTCCTTTGCGGAGATTCCCAACCTGACGAATCGCCTCAGCGCGATGAATCGTCTGCTTGAGCATCGCGGACCTGACGGCGAAGGCGCATGGCAACATGCACGTCGCCACGCCGGTTTCGCGCATCGCCGCCTGCGCATCATCGACCTGTCGACCGGCGATCAACCAATGACTGATGCCGCGGGCAATTGGATTACTTACAATGGCGAAATCTATAACTATATAGAATTACGGAATGAACTTGGCGCGGACAACTTCCGGACCACCTCAGACACGGAAGTCATACTTCACTCTTATCGCAAATGGGGCGCGGATTGTGTCAATCGTCTGCGCGGCATGTTCAGCTTCGCTCTCTGGGACGAAGCGCGGCAGGAGTTGTTCATTGCTCGCGATCGCTTCGGCATCAAGCCTCTTTATTATACGACAGTTAGTGATACGTTCTATTTTGCGTCGGAAGTCAAAGCGCTGCTGCCTTTCGTTCCGATTGAAACAAATCTTGAAGGGTTCAAAGACTATCTGGCATTCCAGTTTTGCCTCGCAGGCAAAACGCTCTTCAAAGATGTCTACGAGTTGTTGCCCGGCCACAGGCTCACCGTTAAGAATGGCGCCTTTAGTATCGATCGCTATTGGGAAGTCTTTTATGAACTCGACTTCCAGCATACGCCGCTTTATTTCGAGCAACGCTTGCAGGAACTGTTGACGGAGTCAGTCAGTTTCCACCTGCGGGCAGATGTACCTATTGGTACTTACCTGAGTGGAGGACTAGATTCGAGCGCGGTTGCTTCCCTGGCTAGTCAGCGTACCAACGGGGACTTCGCAGCTTTCACCGGAAAGTTTTCCTTCAAAGAAGACTACGACGAAAGTCGTTATGCGCGCGCACTCGCAGAATGGCGCGGCTTTAGCCTTTACGAAATCGATATCAATGCTTCCGATTTCATCGATAACATTCGAAAAGTAATCTACCACCTTGATTACCCGGCGGCCGGCCCGGGTTCGTTTCCGCAATACATGGTTTCCCAGCTCGCAGCCACACATCGCAAGGTAGTTCTTGGCGGACAGGGTGGCGATGAAATCTTCGGCGGGTACACTCGCTATTTGATCGCTTACTTCGAACAATGCATCAAGGCTGCCATTGACGGCACAATTAGGAACGGCAACTTCGTTGTCACCTACGAATCGATCATTCCAAATCTGACGGCCCTGCAAAATTACAAACTCATGTTGCAGGAGTTTTGGCGTGACGGGCTTTTTGACGATATGGACCGGCGCTATTTCAAGCTCATTAATCGCGCGCCATTACTAAACAACGAGATTGATTGGAACCGACTGGGAGACTATTCACCGTTTGAAACGTTTCAATCCATCTTCAACGGCAACAACGTTGGCAAGGAATCATACTTCGATCGTATGACTCATTTTGATTTCAAAACACTGCTACCTGCACTGCTTCAGGTTGAGGACCGCGTTAGCATGGCGCATGGACTGGAATCGCGAGTTCCGTTTCTCGATCACCCGGTGGTCGAGTTTGCTGCCACTATGCCGGCAGATGTGAAGTTTAAGGACGGCACGATGAAGCAGGTTCTGAAAAACGCGATGCGACCGGTTTTGCCGGAAGTAATCCTTGACCGTCAGGATAAGATGGGCTTTCCCACGCCGCTTACCGAATGGCTCCAGGGCGAGGCCCATGATTTCGCGCACAGCGTGTTCTCTTC
>Ga0079218_10000584_pt1 | contig 11285 bp, 11 predicted proteins | sample NCCompost_FD_77181 | JGI IMG/M metagenome (GOLD analysis project Ga0079218, IMG submission 77181) | Agricultural soil microbial communities from Utah to study Nitrogen management - NC Compost | ecosystem: Environmental > Terrestrial > Soil > Agricultural land | place: USA: Utah | collected... | reverse complement strand
GCGCTTGCGCAGTCGCAGCACGGCAGCAGGCGTGTCCTCTTCGAGGTCGGCGACGCGCAGCACATGCGCTTCGACGACGCGATGTTCGACCGCACGTTATCGCTCCTGGTCGTCAACTTCATCGCGGACGTACGCAAGGCCCTGGGCGAAATGACGCGGGTCACGAAACCGAAGGGCACTGTCGCAGCCGCGGTCTGGGACTACGGTGAGGGTATGGAGATGCTGCGCGTGTTCTGGGACGAGGCGATAGCGCTCAAACCGGCGCACGCCGCGAAGGACGAGCGTAACCTGCCGCTGTGCCACCGCGGCGATCTCGCGAGGCTGTGGCGCGGGCAGGGCCTGCAGGACGTCGTGGAAGAGTCGCTGACCATCGAGACGCGTTTTGAATCGTTCGACGACTTTTGGAAGCCGTTTTTGGAAAAGCAAGGACCTGCCGGTGCCTACGCGGCCTCACTGTCAGTTGAGGATCGAGAAGCGTTGCGGCTGCGCCTGCGTGGCAGGCTGCTCGGCGCTGGTCCTGATAAGGCTATTGTCATGCACGCGCGCGCCTGGGCCGTTCGAGGCACCATTCCCTGACCTCTTGCAACGCGGCCTTCCTCATTCGAGCGTTCAGCCGGCGGTACTCGTGGCGGGTAGGGGACACCGGCCTGATGTGGGCGAACATGCTGCGGGCGTTCCAGGTCGGGAAGGCTCTTACCAACGACGGGGCCCCGTCGAGTTGAATGCGTCCGCCCTCGAGGATCTCGCTGAAGCTTCCACAGCCAAGATACAGGTTGCGGATGATCAGCGGTGTCCAGCGCTCCGCGAAGATCTCCGCGCCACGGGCGATGGGGCAGTACTGACCGTACGTCCTCACAACGCCAGTGTGGCGCACCCCCTTCCGGTTGTGAAGTCCAGATTCTTGACTTTACGGCCGCGGTCCGCAGTGGTCCGATGTGATCTCGAGACAGGAGGAGACCATGACGATACCGACGACCGCGGAAGTCGGCCACGGGGGCAAGCCGCCCACCGTCGCGGAGATCGAAGAATTCAGAGGGCGTCTAATCGGTGCCGGCCACGCCGACTACGACAGCGCCCGCGCAGTTTGGAACGGTGCCATCGACCGGCGCCCGCGCTTCATCGCCCGATGCATCGGGACCGCCGACGTGGTGGCGGCCGTGCGATTCGCCCGCGACCACGATTTGGAGATCGCCATACGTGGCGGAGGCCACAATGTCGCGGGCACCGCCATTTGTGACGATGGGACCGAACCTCACGACCGTGCCGTGACGACACCGAAGTTGCTGCCGCCGCCTCGCAACGCTGAAGTTCCCACGACGTCCGCGCGGGCTGAAGCCCGGCCAGAACATCCGCCCGGAGTTAAGTGATGGTGTTGGCGGTTCCGATGGCGCGGGCGATGTTTGATCGGTGTGGAGCGGCGTTCGGCCAGGACCACGCGGTCGGAGGCGCGCCCTTGTTCGCAGAGGCGCCGTTGATCGCCCCGCGCACGAGAAAGCAGCCTTGCGCTTTGCCTGGTCTCGAGAGGAATCTGACGGTGATTCGAAGCAGCGCCTCCACGCCCTCGCGGGCGGTTGCGCTCTCTTCGAGCGCGCGCGTGCTCGGGCCGCCCACGTTGGAGACATATAGATCGACTGCTTCCCGAAAAGACAAGTTACCGACGATCGAGCTATTTCGGCGCCAGTGCGGTCTGTCCGATGTGGTACGAGAGGTGACTGGTGCGGCTGAGCAGAACCGACAAGCGATTGCGAAGCGGATTCGCAGCAAAATCCTCGTCGGAGACGGCCGTATGTTTCCCGACCCAATCCGATACCGTGAAGTTGCCAAATGCGGCCAGCAGGCGGCCGTTCACGTCGCCCCAGTGGCGCTGGAGCTCCGCCGCTGGTGGCAGTCCGTCGGCCGCCTTATCAGGCGTGGTCAGGAAGGCCGCGGCCAATTCCGGATGTAATCGGTCGCCGAGTCCGAGCAGCGGGAGCATCGCATCGTGCACGGCGCTCAGGTGTCCCCATAAATACACGAGCCGATTTCTTCCCGGCGCCACTTCCGTTTGCAACTGGTGATCGGTGAGACCCGAGAATACCTTGTCGGCACGTTCCACCTGCTGCTTCCACGAATGGATCGCTGAGGCGATGATTGTCTGTTCTGGTGTCATGGTGCTGCCTTTCCTTTCGAGCTTAGAAGCTCCATCTGACTTCGAGGTACGCAGTCAAGGTCTGACGCAGGGGACCGAACCCGTGACGTCGGACACGACAAGCGGGCTCGTTGAGTGATGGGCCGAGCGTGAGAAGACGCGCTGGCGGCGCTCCGAGTGTTTGCAGGAGCTGCTGTGTCGCGACCAGGCTCAGGAGCGCGCTAGAGTTATGCTGACTTCGAGCTTTAGACACCGTCGAAGGCCCCCATAGCCCCAAACCGGATCGTCAGAATTTGAGCATTTGTCACTGCTACATGCGGACCCTGCCGCGTGCCCCCCGGTGTGCGCCAAAACGTGCCAGCCGGGCAGCGCGTAGGCCCGGTCTCTACGATTCCCGAGAGGACATAGACGAACTCGTCTCCAGGATGAGTGTGAGGCGGGATTACCGTGCCAGCCGTGAGGCGCGCCAAGTGAACCGATCCGTGCGGGACCGGCTCAGCCAAGGGAAGCATCTCCACTCCAGGCAAGAAGTCGATGGTTGACCACGCTGCTCGCGTTGAATCGGTGAACGTTTGAATATCAGGCATAAGCATTTCCCAGCGGTCGTTGTGGGTCCACGTTGCCCGCACGTCGCCAAGCGCGGACAGTTCTCAAGATAGGCGCTCCAATCCGAACGTCGTACCGCGAGTTCGATGCTTTTCTCGCGGGGCGCGTGGGTCGACTCGACTCATTGCGTGCGACCAATGTGCACCGGTGGGTTCTGCTCGAGCCAGTCGGCGTAGGCGCGCGGAGCGCGGCCAAGCACCTTGGCCGCCGTGCCGGTCGGCTCGTATATGCCGGCGGCGACCTTCGCGAAATAGCGGACCATGGCCGGCGCATGTGCCGCGGGCGCGCCGTTGGCGATCAGGGCCTCGCGGAACGCCTCGGGGTCACCTTCGAAGACCTTGAGCTCGCGCCCAACGACGCGCGAGAGCAGTGTTGCGAGGTCGGCCGCGGTGTAGGCGTCGTTCGAGGTGAGCTTGTAGGTCTGCCCTACGTGGCCGTCCTCTATCAGCGCCTTGACGGCGATCGCGGCGGCTTCGTCGGGATCGAAGAAGCTCATGATTCCTGAACCGCCCGCCTCGAGCAGAAGGCCTTGGTTCACGATCGACGACCACACGAAGGGAACGCTGGTCATGAAGCGGGTGAAGCGCAGCACGGACCAGTCCACAGCGAGCGTCGCGACCAACCGCTGGTGCATGCCGTGGATGTGCACGAACCGGTCTTGATCGCCCTCCGTTGCGGCGAAGTTGGAGAGGTAGACGATCCGCCTGGCACCGGCTGCGACCGCCGCGTCGATCGAATGGCGCTCCAGGGCCTCCATCTCCGGCGTCGGCGGCGCCAAGATGAACACGCGCTCCGCCCCGCGGAATGCCTCGGGCAAGGTCTCCGGCGCCATTAGGTCGCCGAGGACAGGCGTTGCCAGCGACGCAATGGCCTCGGCCTTAGCCCGGTTGCGGACGAGAGCGCGCGGCCTGATGCCTGCGGCGGCGAGCTGCCGTACGATCCTCGAGCCAATTTTTCCGGTCGCGCCGATAATGAGGATGGTTTCGTCTTTCACAAATTCGGACCCTATCGGCGCCATGCCGCCGCGGCGCCCACGGCGAACTCGGCGAAGCTCACCGGCGGTCGGCCGGTGACATCCAGGATGTCGTCGTTGAGCACCCCGAACATGCTGGAGCTAAACGCGCGGGTATAGACCTGGCTGTTGTGCTCGGCGGTCTCAGGTGGCGCGCCCGCAGCGAGGAGCGCGTCGCGGATGGGTGTGCGATCAGTCTCGACGTACGTGATCCGGCGTCCCGCGACCCACGAAATATGCTCGGCGACGGCCGTCAGCGTCAGAGGCTCCGGGCCCACCGGTGCATACGCCTTGTCCCCGTGCCCATCCTCGGTCAGTGCGATCGCGGCGACTGCGGCGATGTCCTCAGTCGACACATAGCTCACGGTTCCTTTGCCGCCCGGCCCTACGATCTCATCCCGCTCGCGGATGCCGTCGGCAAACGACTCACGCCACCTCAACCCCTCTGAGAAGTTCTGCATGAATGCGACCGGCCGCAGGATCGTGTACGCCACGCCGGACGATTCCACGGCCAGTTCGATGCGGCGCAGCGGGTTCTCCGGCGGCGCCTGGCCCACGCCGTAGGAGGACTGCAACACGACCCGTTTGACGCCAGCTCCGGTCGCGGAGTCGAGGAGGGCGCGGATGTAGTCGGCGTGCGACGGTTGCGGGATCGGGCCGACGTTCAGGTAGATCGCGTCGACGCCCTTCCGCGCGGCTGCATAGGTGCTCTCGTCGGTCCAGTCGAAACCAATCGGCTCGATGGCGGCGCGCGCCATCACGGGCGACCGGCAGGCGGCACGGACAGTCAACCCACGGCGCGTCAGGAGCGGGATCAGACGGCGCCCGACCTTGCCAGTCGGGCCGGTTACCAGGATCGTCGAAGTCACGCTGTCTCCCATTGTCAGTGCTCTGCTGGATCTGTGGTGCCGCCAATGTCGCGGAACCGCTTGATGTATATCAAGCACTACAAATATAAAGGCCCTGCCGCGCAGCCGTCAAGAAATTATGTATGGTGCGCTATAAAATCACTTGACAATCCCAGGGGCGTGCTCCCACAGTTATATAGCAAACGATATATAAAGGATATGTCGAACATGGCTGCAGCCCCAAATCCTACCGCTCCAACAACCGACTCACGCGTGTATCGCCCGTTTGCGAGGTGGGTCGTCACTCATCGGGTCGCTGTGATCGTCGCGGTGCTTGCAACGACCGCGTTCCTCTTGACCCGCATCGGCAGCTTGCAGCTGGATAGCAATCCAGACTCCTGGGCGCCGCAGACGCACGAATACGTCGCGACGACCAAGCTGCTGAAAGAGGTGTTCGGCGGCACGAACGTCGTCCTGATCGGGATCACGCCCAAGCAGGGAGACATTTATCAACCGGAGGTGCTGGCGAAGATCCAGCGCATTCAGGAGAGGATCGAGCAGATACCGCACGCCGTGCGGCACAACGTCGTGAGTCTGGCCTCACGCAAGGTGAAGCACATCAAGGGCGGACCCGAGGGCATGGAAGTTCGCCAGATGCTCGAGACGGTGCCGCAGACGCCCGCAGAGATCGAACGACTCAAGGCGGCGGTCGCCTCGATGCCCATCTACATCAACTCGCTCGTCTCGCCTGATGGCAAGTCGGCGGCCGTCATCGCGGATTTCAGGCAGGACGCGACCGTACCGAACTACGTGGCGATGCTGGAAGAGATGCGCACCGTCGCCGAGCGCGAACGCGATGCGACCGTGGACATCCATTACGGCGGATCACCCGTGATCGGCGAAGCCGCGGATCTGCAATTCATGACGATGCCGATATTCTTTGGCAGCGCCCTGCTCGTGATCATGGTGATTCAGTTGTGGTCATTCCGCAGTGTGCAGGGCATGCTCCTGCCAGTCATTACGGGCATCCTGAGTGTGATCTGGAGCCTGGGACTGATGGCGCTGCTCGGCGTACACATGGACCCGCTGAACGTCACCACGCCGATTCTCGTGCTAGCGGTGGCTGCGGGCCATGCCATTCAGATTCTCAAGCGCTACTACGAGGAGTACAACCGGCTGCTTGCCGGGGGGATGCCCCCACGTGACGCCAATCGCGCGGCGGTGGTGGAATCGATGGTCCGGGTGGGTCCCGTCATGATTACCGCGGGGTTGATCGCCGCCATCACCCTCTTCTCGCTCGCGGGAACGGGCATCGCGATGGTCCGGCACTTCGGCGTGTTTGCTGGTGGAGGCGTGCTCGCGGCGATGGTCCTCGAGATGACCATGATCCCGGCACTGCGTTCCGCGCTACGGCCGCCAAAACCGCGGGAAACCGCCAGCGAGCGCAAGGCAGGCGTGCTGGACCGTTTCCTAATCGGGGTCGCGGACAATCTCGTTGGCGGGCGTGCGCCATGGCTCGTGGGCGCCGGTCTCCTCGTCCTGGCGATTGTGGGGTCCGGAACCCTGTTTCTGCGCGTGGACAATAACTTCAGGCTGTACTTCAAGCCGGACAGCGTGCTGCGGGTCGATGACCGAGTGCTGAACCAAGCCTTCGGTGGCACGAACACCATCCAATTCCTGGTCCAAACGCCGAATCCGGAGTCGCTGAAGGATCCCAAGGTGCTGCAGGGCATCTCGGACCTGCAAGCCTTCTTCGAGAGCCAGCCGAATGTCGGCAAGACCCAGTCGATCGCCGACCTGATCAAACGCATGAACCAGGCCATGCACGGCGACGATCCGAGCTACTACACCATCCCCGAAAGCCGCGAGCTGGTCGCGCAATATCTGTTCCTGTACTCGCTGTCGGGCGACCCGCAGGATTTCGACAGCTTCGTGGACCACGACTATCGGCGCGCGGCGGTCTGGACGTACTTCAAGGATGACAGCACGACGTATGCCGACTCTGTCGCGAAGAAGGCCCAGGCGGTGGTCGCCAAGAGCTTTCCCCCCGGTGTGACGCTGAGTATGGGAGGCACCTTGCCCGACGCCGTCGCGCTCAACGAAGTGATCGTGAACGACAAGTTCAGGAACATGGCGCAAATGGCCCTGGTGGTATTCGTGCTGGGAGCGATAGCGTTCAAGTCATTCGCGGGAGGGCTCTTCGTGGTCACTCCGCTGGTGGCCGTGGGACTGGCTAACTTCGGCGTCATGGGCTGGCTGAACACGCCGCTCGACATCAGCGCCATGATCTCGGCGGCACTGGCGATCGGCATCGGCGCTGACTACGAGATCTATCTACTGTATCGGTTCCGCGAGGAGCTGGCCCGCAGCGGAGACGTGCTCGCGGCGACCCGAGACTCGTTGCTGACCTCCGGCAAGGCCGTGCTGTTCGTTGCGATTTCGATCATCGGCGGCTACGCCGTCCTCCAGTTCTCCGACTTTGCGTTCTTCAACCAGATCTCCAACATGGTGATGGCGACGATGGCCGTCAGCGCGTTCTTCGCGCTGTTCTTCCTGCGCGCGCTCATGATGATCTTCAAGCCGCGGTTCGTCTTCGGCTATGCACGTGATCTGCAGGTGGGTCAGCCGATTCCGGTGGCGCAGGGAGGCGGACAGTGATCTCGCGGTTGCTCACCGCCGCGATGTTCGTCGGCGCGTCGTTCGTCGGCGCCTCGTTCGGCGTTCCCTCGGCCAGCGGCCAGCGCGCCGAACCGACCGCGCACGACGTCATGGAAAAGAACTTCTTTGCCACCAAGGTGGCGTCTCTGCGTGTCGAGACGACCATGGTCCTCATCAGCGGCCGGGGACAGCAGCGCGAGCGCGCGAACAGCGGGCTCGTCAAGCTGCAACCGAACGGCATCGACTCGAACCTCGTCGTCAAGTTCAGCACGCCGCCCGACATCAAGGGCACGGGCGTGCTGCAGATCGAGCATAGCGACAGCGACGATGACATGTGGATCTACCTGCCGGCGCTCAGGAAGAGCCGCCGGCTGGTGGCGAACAACAAGAAGGACAGCTTTGCCGGCTCCGATTTCTCGTACGGCGACATCACGTTGCCGAAGGTCGATCACTACCGGCACACGCTGCTGCGCTCAGAGAAGATCGACGACCACGACTGCTACGTCGTCGAATCGGTGCCCGCCAGCGACGCCGTCAAGGCGAATAACGGCTACGGAAAGAAGATCACCTGGGTCCGAGCCGACAATTTCGTCGAGAGCAAGGTCGAGTACTACGATCTCGCGGGCCGGTTGCTCAAGACCCAACGGACCGGACGGCATCAGCTCGTGGAGCCGGCTAAAGGCCGGTGGTTCGTGATGCATCGCGAGATGACCAATCATCAGAGCGGGCATCGTACGACGATCACGGCCTCGAAAGCGGAGGCCACGGCGATTCCTGATGATTCGTTCACGACCCGCTATCTCGAAAAGGAATGAGCACGGCACATGGACGGCAACGCGCGCCCAAAGCGAGTGCGTCGAGCGCTGAGCCTTGGCGGGCTGCTCTTGTTCGCCCTGGTGCTGCCTGGTCGATCGGCTCTAGCACAGGACTCGACTGAAAAGACTGAGCCCAGTCTGCTCCAAGAGGCCGGCGTCACCGGATCGGTCCGCGTCGGCTACTGGAGCTCGACGCGGAATCTGGATCCGGATGATCACCTCGGTGCCGGCATGATCTGGCTAAAGTCGACGCGGCAGGTGGCGTCTCCGGTGTCGTTCCTGATCGAGGGCTGGACCGCCCTTCGCGGGCCGGCGGGGGACGGAGATGCAACCGGCGAACTGCGCGAGGCGTTCGTCGATCTCCGCTTCGGACGGCTCGACGTTCGGGCGGGGCGCCAGATCATTGCGTGGGGGCGCGCGGACGGCCTGAACCCGACCGACAATCTGACGGGAGAGGATCTGACCCTGCTCGCCCCGGATGATGATGACCGCAGGCTCGGCACGACGGCCCTTCGCGCGAGCTACTACCTGGGCGACGTGTCTGTGGCTGGATTCTGGCTCCCCGAATTCCGCGGGCACCGTTTCCCCTTACCGCCGACGCCCGGCTTCACGTTCGCGCACGACCGTCCCGAGTGGCCGGGCGATCAGTGGGCCCTTCGCGTCGAGCAGACGGGGCGCGCAGTCGATTGGTCGGCCTCATATTTTCGCGGGCGCGATCTCACACCCGATCTTGGCGTGCGGCTCGCGGCGGCGATACCCGGCGGTGAGACGGCCATCGCACTCTCTCATCACCGTGTCCAGGTATTCGGAGCGGACATGGCGGCGAACTTGGGACGCATCGGGCTTCGCGCCGAAGGCGCGTACGTCGACACGGAGGATGGTGGCGGACGCGATCCGTTCATCAAGAACCCCTTTCTTTTCGTCGTGGTGGGAGGCGACCGCACGTTCGGGGAGTACCTCAATCTGAACGTCCAGTACCTTTACCGCGTCGTCCGCGGCCACCGGACTTTCCAACCCGGACTGTCACCGACCGAGGCTGGCGTCGCCGAGCTTCAGGGAATCCTGAACACCCAGGCGACACGTGTGCAGCACGGCGCGTCGTTCCGCGTGTCGTACAAGTGGCTGCGGGAAACCCTCGAGGGCGAGTGCGCAGCGGCGGGTTTCGTCGGACCCGACGGCCTCGCGCTGCGTCCAAAGGTCACCTACACGGTGACCGACCACTGGAAGGTGCTCGCGGGGGCCGAGATCTACCGAGGCGACTCGTCGTCGGTCTTCGGCCTGTTACGGCCGAACTCGACGGCGTTTCTCGAAGCGCGCTGGAGCTTCTGAGCCTGTGTCGCAACGATGGGCCAATCGTCGCGCGCCGAAGCGGACCATTCACTGATTCTTACTACGGTGGGAGTTCACCGACGCCCGTCACGGGTGTTCGCCCACGGCCCCAGTACACGACACCACTTCTTACTTCCTGTGCCACGCGCCGCAACGAGCTCTGACGTGTTCAACGCGATCGCCGAACGACAACGACGCTTGATCCTCGAGGTTCTGGCTGGAGACGAGCGGTCAGTCAACGAGATCGTGAATGCGCTCGAATTGGCTCAACCGTCAATCTCCAAGCACCTCCGGATCTTGCGCGAGGCCGATCTCGTACAGTCCCGACGTGACGGCCGGCAGATCTGGTATCGGGCGAACCCGCATGCCATCAGGCTCCTGTACGAGTGGGCCGGCACATTCGAACGCTTCTGGAGTCAGCGACCCCGTCGGATCAGAGACACGGGCCGCATCGAGAGTGACCGCACATGATGGCCAAAGGTGGATATGTATTACGCACGTTGCTTCTCGTTGGCATGTGGACCGTCTCGGCCTGCAGCAGCGGAAGCGTCACGGCCCCAGGCGGACTGGAACGGTCGTACACGGGCGAGTGGACCGGCGCGACGTCACAGGGGACAAACATCACGTTCAGCGTGTCCGCACCGAACGTCGTGACATCCATCACGATCGGACATAACTTCACCGGCTGCCGCGACACTCAGACGTTCTCAAGTCTGTCGCTTGGTATTGGCGAATCCGGCCTTCCTGGGCGTGTGCTCACGCCCTCCAATTCCGGATTTGGCTTTGGATCGGGCTCGCCAGAAGCGCCGAACTTCGTGCAGGTAACCGGACAGTTCACATCGAGCCAGTCAGCGAATGGCACGGTGACGTTCCTCAACTTTGAGAAATGCGGAAACGCCGTCGCGCAATGGAGCGCGACGAGGCGCTAAACGCGACGGGCGATGAAGTCGCCGAGCTCACTAGCCGCGCGATCAGTACCCCATCGGCGCGCCACAGGACGTCACGCTGCAGGAGCTTCGCATTGAAGCCTTCCACCCCGTCGGCGCGGCGACTGAAAGCCGAGCCCGCGAGGCGTTCGAGACGCAGTTGCTTTGTTCGAAGGCGCCGTTCGTCCGGTAACGATCGACACAGTGTCCTCGGTAGAACGCCGCTCAGTGTCGGTGCTCGCCGGCGACGCAACATCCGCGCGCGATCGAACGGCTCATTGCCGACCTCGGCTCACATCTCGATCAGGCGAGGTCAGTCGACCCTTTGCGCGAGGCCACGCCTTCGTGAAGGAGCGCGCGCCATCGCCGACGATCCGGCTTCGGCACGGACACCCACTCCTTGAATCGTCTGCCGGCAGGCGAGAACGACTGTCCTACGCCTGAGGCGATGAGCTCGTCGACGCGACGTTTTGAGAGCTTCACGACCAGCCCGGACTCCTTGTAATCAACGAGAGCAAGAAACTCCTCGCCGACGCGCAGGCAACGGCCGTTCATGATCGTCCCTTCGACGACACGCGCGTCCTCGGACATCAGGTCTGCGGCGAGGCTCCAGAACAGTGACACGGCACTCGCGCTCGCTTTCTTCGTCTTGGTCATGGTCGACTCTTCCCGAGCGCCGCCAGCCGGCTCTCTATCTGGGTGCGCTCGGCGGCGTTCCGCGCGTGTTGATGCGCCAGTAAGAGCGCGTCGCGTGCCTCCGCATGGCGGCCCAACTCTTCGAGGAGCGCGCCACGCACGATGTGGACGTACGGATACCCGCGTACGTCCGGTTCGCCACAGGTTTCGAGAAGGGCCAGCCCCGGCCCTGGTCCCTGCGACCGCCCCACCGCAAAGGCGCGGTTGACGCGCACGGACGGCGTGGGGCGGTAGGTCTCCAGCACAGTGTACAGGGCTGCGATCTCG
>Ga0079218_10000583_pt1 | contig 11288 bp, 19 predicted proteins | sample NCCompost_FD_77181 | JGI IMG/M metagenome (GOLD analysis project Ga0079218, IMG submission 77181) | Agricultural soil microbial communities from Utah to study Nitrogen management - NC Compost | ecosystem: Environmental > Terrestrial > Soil > Agricultural land | place: USA: Utah | collected... | reverse complement strand
TCATCTCTAGTAACATCTTCTACTCTTTGAATCCAATCAACGAAAAATGTCTGTTGATCTCTAATCATCTGTTTAATTTCAATATGGATTTTCTCTGATTCAGTAACCTTTTCTACAAGAACATCTATTTTGGATATAACACCTTTAACATCCATTTTAACAGAATCTATTTCTTTTTGAAGCTCCATTTCTCTCTGTTGAGCATCAATCTTATGTTCTTGAAATCTAGCTTCTATACTATTATCAGATTTATCTATTTTTTCATCTACTTCTTCTATTTCTTTATCATGGAGTTCAGTCTTTATTCTTAATTTAACTAGAAAAGCTGTTAATGGTATTGATATTAATGTAGGTACAGATATAACTAAAGCAAGAAATTCATAAGCATTAAGATTTATACCTTCTAGAACCATTAAGCAATTTATCTGATTACTAGATAATTAGTAGGAACTAATGAAGTCCCACAACCTCTACAAGTTTTATCTGAATAGAGATTGTGTAACTCACAGTGTTCACATTTATTATGTGGACTAAATTTATTCTCGTTCATCAAGATCTAGGTCTTTTTTAATTAAGGCCCAAATATAATTGCTTCTCTTTTTGTAACCAAGTTCGGTAACCTTCTCATCTATAGTTTCGATATGTTTGAAAGGAACAGATACATTTATTCCTATCTTTCTATTTTCATTGGTTACTGTCAATAGTTTTCTACCCCTGTTAATGACTTGTGATATTCGTTTAGGAAACGACTTCTAATACTAATCATCTTTCTTAACCATGTTTCACAGCTTGTGCATATATGAGATTCGTGCATTATATGTTCTCCAAACCTATTTTCTTCTACATTGAATGTTCCATTTTCAAATATCTTACACCAATCACAGTTCATGCTCCATCCCTCTCCTCAAAAGAGTTGTGTTTAGGATGTTTCTTTCTATGAGAATCTACTTGCTCTTGTAGTTTCTTTGGAAAATCCTTAGCTTCGGCTAATTGGGAAGCTATATCCTTATTGCAATCTTTACATCTTACTATTCTATTCATTTTTCTTTCTTTACTTTTCTATTGAGTTTTATTGGGTTATCGTCTTTATCTGGAGATACTTTACCCTGAACCATAGCATCTCGGCCACGTTCATTCAATTCTTCGAATGATAATTGACTAAATTCTTCATAAGAGAACCCTCCCCATGATCGAAGTCCATTAACTATATACTGCACTTCTTCAGGATCAGTTCCTGTTTCTTCTAGGAGTTTATCCATTGCCTCTCTAGTGAAAGGAACAGTATAAATCCAAAATTCTTTCTCTTTCTTATAATGTGGAATACCTGAAGTATCTAAACCTTTTGAAACTGTTATAGTCTTATCTATTCCTTGTGGAAGATCATTAACTGGAGGAATAGGATTACCGTTTCTATCTACACCTTCCCAATTCTCGTACCATAGGAGATATTCTTGTTTAACACCTTTGTTCGGTTCGACACGATTAGCATGTTTCAGTCGAACCATAGTTGGTATTTTTTTATCGAAATTCTCCGGATCTGCTACAAGTTGCATAAAAGTCGTTAAACCTCTATCTGACATATCCATGCTGACAGGGATTTCATGTTCTTTCATTTCCTTAATATAGTTAGGATAAACATAATACTGTACTGCTTCGGACTTTGCTTTCTCATACTCAAAATCTGACTGTTTAAAACGTCTACTTGCTTGAACTATTGATTCCATTCGAGATAAAATGTACGTTATTTTACTAGGGAACTATTGTTTGTTTACTAAAAATAAAAAAGATAAAAAGATTAGGCTGTTACACCTGTGACTTTTCTGATACCGTCTTGGTCTACAATAAAGCAGTCGTTGAAGTCTCGGCTGTAATATTCTCGAACCTCTGCATCAGGTCTGCCAATTTCTGTCTGTCTCTTTGGCCCTTCAAACATCTTTACAACTTCTTTTGCATATGCAAAGAGTATCGTTGCTGTAGTAATGTCTGCATCTGAATACCAAGTTGGATTTCCTTCTATTCCCGGAGTTCGGAACGTTCTTGGACTATTGTTTATGTCTGGAGCTGCACCAAAGATTCCTTTTATGAATGTGTTTTGGAAGTATTCTCTCTTTACCTGTGGATGAGATACAATAGAGTCTATTGCATATCCCTTTGGATTAAGAGCTAGTACCACATCTAGTAACTTCTCACCCGGATCGTTAGTTGATCGGTCACCAGTATATGGGCCGAAGTCTGCACCGGCTATTGAAGTTGTTGCTGTATTGAAAGCTGCTGCAATCTTAGTGTTCCTCAGTTTCCTCATTTTCTTAGCAATCCACGTTATGTGGTCACCGAAAATGTCACCCTCTAACAGAATCTCTGCTTCGATAGTGATAGCTGCTGCACCTACATCTTTCTTGATCTGGAAGGTCGTTTCAGTCATCGAACCTTTCTTTGCTTCTACGATCACACCTTCAGGAACATGTGGCATGATTTCGAAACCTGACCAATTTCTGTATTTTGCTGCTAGTCTTGGAGTCTCTTGAACAGTAACTGCATCTTCTAATACGTTATTTGTTAATTGGAAGCCTAATACTTTGCTGACATCTATGGTTGCTTTTATCACGGAAAAGTCATTAGAGTTAATAACTGAACCGATCAATCCATAATTCTGTGCTTGTTCTGCATCTTGGATCTGTGATTTCATCTCTTGGTATTTTGCCAAGTGTTCTCCCAAAAAGCAATCTTCCTCTCTATCAGGATCGTTAGCTTTCCCGATAAGTGCTTTTTGCTGATCTGGAGTAGGATGATTTATTTCCATCCAAAGTTGATGATCCATAATAGCATCAGACTTTTTCCATGCTGGATTTTGTGTTACACCATCAGATTCGTAAACAAATTTCGTTACTGGATTGTAGTCTACTGAAGCTACTGAGTAGCTTGCTTTTGCTTGTAGGTTCTTCAACCTTTCTTCATATTTTGCTTGCTGCTTTTCTAAGAGTTCTAATACTCTTTCTTCTGTAATCATGTTACTCATTTACCATACACCTCTAAGAGTTGTCTACCACCTGTATTTTGATAGTATCGCCTTGTGCTGCATCTGTAGCTGGATGATCTGCACTTCCATCTCCCTCATCAGCATGACCCTCATAGTAACCAATTATGATTCTATTGTTGTCTGCTGCTGCTGCTGGGCCTGTATGAGCTTTAACTCTACCTGCTGTTCCATCAGATGAAGATACTGCATCTCCCGGTTTTATTACACCGTCTGCAACTACGTAACCTTTACCTCCACCAGTAAGGATAGTGAAAGTTGGGTCGGCATCTAAATTAGTGTGAGTACAAATTCCTTTTCTCCCTTTAAGGTTCAAAGCTGCTGTAAGTTTAGCCCATAAACCTGTTGCTGGATCTAGGATCACAACTGCACCTCTAGCTATTGCAGATCCACCTGAAGTGGCTTTCTTTGCATCAGCTTTAAGGAATTTTTCTGATCCTTGTACCCAATCTCCCGGATTGTTGTTAGAAGTCATTACTTAACAATACCTCCGAGATATTGTGTAACAGATCTTCCCTGATCAAGTCTTGATTTCTTTTCGTTACTTGATCCTGCAAGTGGGAACTTTGTTTCAGATTCTGCACTTGATCCGGCCAAAGGATTCTTTTCAGATTTCTTGGCTTCTTTCAAAGCAGGTAATACATGTGTCGATATAACATTATAGAACTCAATCAATTCATCAAAGTTCTTGTGACCAAGATATGTTTTGAATATCTTTGCCTTTGCTTCATCTTCTACTTTGGCAAAAATGCCTTCAAGTACACCTGTTTGATGAATCTTCAATAGTTTTTGATTGGTTGCTTTTTCAGTTTCCAATGATTCTTTCAGTTCTGTAAGTTCTTTTTCTGAGATTTCGATTTTGTTCTCAGGTTTAGGAACATCAACAACTGGAGCATTTATTGGAGCTGCACTTATTACTTCTGGAGCTTTTGGAGCTTCAGGAGTTTCTGTCGTTGGATTAATATTATCCATTGTATGAGATTCAGGACTTTCTGAATATATCTGAGAACTAAGAATTTTAGCCACATCTGCTGAAGATCCTGCTAGTGCTTTGTGACATTGACCTACAGGGCCAAGACACTGTTTACTAATCTTGGATATACTTCCGAATGTTCCTTTTGTTACTAACGCTTCATGAACTGGAATCCAATCCTTAACGTTTTTTCTATCAATTTTATCAAGATCTGATAATGGGATAGGTTCTCCATTAACGGTAGGCCAAATATAAGGTGATGTTGCAAATGGTAACCTTCCTTCTATTAGGGCTTCAGATACATCAGGATCTGTTATTTCAGCTTCAAAATCATAATATTTATCTTTCGTTCCATCTTCATAAGAAAATGGGCCGAGAATATTAATAATCTTTCCTTTAGTAACCTGTTTCTGTTTCTCTAGTTGGTCTTTATAATCTGAACCTACCAAGAAATGTTCTATAGGATCATATTCTTTAGGTGATACTATAAATGGGTAATCCTGAAATTGGTAAACTTTATCATCAATAGTTTCATATGATGCTCCCCAACCTCTATCTCCTACTTTAGTACCGATTAAATGTCCTCTTACAATATGTTTGCCATCTCTATGATAGCTTTTTAGTCTATAATCAATAAGTTCCGGTTCGTAATGTAACAATGTAGTTTTTATACTTCGAACTTACAATAGGAACTATTATGATCTGTTACTACTGTGAAATAGAGTTGAAAGGTGAGTGTTTCTATGATGAGTTACACCAACCTATGTGTGACGAGTGCAGTAAACTAGACTAAGCTATAGTCAGTTTCTGCATTGATTCTGTTTTCTTCTTTTCTAGCCATAGTCTTGTCAGTTCGTCTTGGTCTAACTTGCTTAGTCTTTCTATTATCTCAGGTCTTGCATCAATGTCTTTTGCTACATCTAATGGTAACAGTACTCCCTGTTCGATCAAAGGTATTTCTCTATCTATAATATCCTTTCTCGTTTCAAAGTTAATATCTTCAAATGCTGCCTTTATCTTCATTTTTGCATTTCCTAAATCTTCTAGGCTATCTAATCTCAAATGATCTGCTAATATAGGATCATACCAGTATTTCTCAAGAAAACCTCTAAGCCATGTTCTATCTCTTTCAAGTACACCTGCTTTGTAAGCCTGCATGACTTCTCTAGCAGTTGCAAAATTGGCCGAATCTTCAAATAACAAGAACATAGGAAACCCAAAGTTGATACACATAGCTTTCATGTTAGCCATCCTAACATCAGTCAATTCTCGAATATCCTGTTTAAGATCTGCTAGTTTAGTATCAAGCATAGGGTTATTATGGAAGAATAACGTTCCTACCTTTGCATTTTTCTCGAATTTAGCCATTGAATCGGGATTCTTATCACCTACATATACGAAACCGAATTTAGCCCACAGTGATTTACAAGATTCAGGAACATCCTCATCATTAATATAACCGTTAGACTGTGCCATTGATAAAATAGGCCATACTGCTGACATTCCAGTGTAAAGTGAGTTATCATACAAGTTATGATCGTTAAACCATAATGGTAACAGGTTTGTTGATGGAATGAGAACATTAGTCTTGTCTTTTACTCCGTAATCATAGAATATACCATCCAACTCCCAAGTTTTAGAGTTAATTGATGGGTTCTTTAGTCTAAGACCGTTTAACACTTTTAATGCTATTGGTTCTCCAAATATCGGAAATTCACTATTAAGTTCCCTTTCTATACCTCCAGCAGCTCTACCTAATACGAAATTCTGAACTAATAGATTTACTAGTCTTTCATGGAAACTAACACGTTTATTGATACGATTTATCTTTATTTTCAGGTCTTTTACTTCCTGTTCGGTCAATACAGTTTCTAGGGCTTGCTCTGCATCTTCTCCAAATTCAGCATCTTCATTAGGTTCAATTATATATTTAGTCCTGTTACCTAGAATAAAATCAGTTCTTTTGTTTACCATAGCCCTGATCGTTCCATCATTCATGTAAGCATCTATACACTGTAGAAGTTGTGACCTTTTCAGGATGGGTTTAGTGTTATCTATACTAGAACCTGCTAATCCGTAATGACTGATCTTTCGTTCCTTTCTTTCTCTATCTAAATTACCTTGATCAATCTGGATAATTTCATATTGTCCACCATTGATTAATTTCTCTACTTTTTCCTGAAAATCGTTCAATTATGGAACATTTTTCGGGCTATTAATGAATATGAACTAATATTCTAAATGGTCAGATGAGGAGGAGTTTCACCTCCGTTACCGGTTTTACAGACCAGTGTCCTAATCTTAGACGATCACCTGTATGGGAACACTAGGACTCGAACCTAGAACCGCTAGGATGTAAACCTAGCACACTTCCAATTATGCTTTGTTCCCGAATTGGATAGGCAGGATTCGAACCTACGATCCCTTGCTCCCAAAGCAAGTGCGATAGACCAAACTACGCTACTACCCAGAGGACTTTAGGTCGGAATCGAACCAACTCCAACTGCTCCACAGACAGCTATGCAACCATTACACAACTAAAGTCAGTTAAATTAATGGATTCTGTGAGATTTGAACTCACGATCTTCTGCTTGCAAAGCAGTTGCTCTACCGGACTAATGCTAAGAACCCAACGTTACTATAAAAAAGAAGGGAATATTTCCTAACTATTCTTACAACTAGGAATTATTTTCATAAACATTCCACAGTGGAAATTAAATTTGTAGTCTCCGTTACTAGCTTTGGAACATTGATTTAGAAAGTCTATCAGTCTATCAAGTTCACATTGAGTTATTTCAGGTACTCCACTATGTATATCATCATCTATTTCCACTTCAAATGTTATTGGTCTGTTTACCCTATGTGGCATTACTGGTCTGCCACCTCCTCACCATATCCCTCTGAAGCCTTGTACCGTTTGGATACCTGTTTGAGTATCTTTCTTGCCTTTAGGTAACGGTTATTGCTAGTGGTTTGACCTTCATTTCGGTCTTTTATGACTATTCCCTCAGCTTCTTGCTGAACTCCGTTCTTTTGGGCCAATTTTGAATTAAGTTCGGCTAACTTGTCTGCTAGTTCGTAAGAGAACGTTCCTACATGGAGTATTGGGACTGTTGGAATACCAAATGTCTGCATTAATCCTCTAAATTCCTCCTCACCTGCATATGTGTTAAATCCTAATTCAACATCAAATGCTGCAAAGTCTATCCCTCCATCTTTTGTCATTTCCAGACCATAGGTTAGATTCTGCACTCCGTGACCGTATATTTCACCTCTTAGAGCTATTGATTTAAGATCATAGTCTTGTTGTATCATTCTCAGCTTGTCTTTTAGGCCATATTTCAGTACTGGTCTATAGTAATTGTTTACAGTCTCAGGATTAGGATCTTCAGGTTCTAGTAGACTGTATCTTCTTGAAGTATAGAAGAATGTATCATCTAGCCAACCATAAGAACAGTGCATACCATGTATTTTCTCTGTAATTGCTACTTGATCCCCTTCTAAGAATATTTCTCTGTTATGAGGATTTTGAATGTTCTCAATGTCATAAACATGATAGTTTTCTGCTACCCAACGTCTAGTAGGGTTACAATTTATAGATTGACCCTTAACTGGAGGTTCATATTTGTGTACACTTAGTAAATCACCTAACTTTTCACCTTCTTGTTTATTCACTTGATCGAATATCGGATGAGTTAATGGTAACAGTAAACCTTCAGAGAATATTCCTCTAAGTTTCTTGGTTCTAACTCTACCGTTCTTTATTACAGTATCTAAATCATAATGTTTTAGAAAATCTAGTGGTACTACACTGTCAATAGATATGAATAAGCCTAAATCTCCGGGTTTGAACTGATTTTTGAGTGATACTACTGTATATCCACCTATTTGTCTTGCTTCTATCCTATCTGCTCCCTCAATGGGGATAGGTTCTGGAACTGTTACCAGTTCACAGACTATCTCGGTCATCTAGCAATCACTTTTGATACTAAATGGCCTTAAATTATACGTTGGGCCTACATATGCGAAAGTTGGATTTACACATTTTTCATTGATAGTAAATTGTGTACTATTGTAACTAGAGCATGTATCTTTATTCACTGTTACCTTATTGGCAATACTATCTTTGAGATCACGTACATCAAATTTACCATCTTCCGTTACAGTTGTTGCATCAATGATGATATATCCGTTTTCATCTTTCAAAGAGAATCCTGATTCCACTAATTCTAAAACAAGTTTAGGACAACAGGACTTTTTCTGACATTTATCAGTCTTTACTTCTAATTCGAATTTTGACATTGAAAATGGTAAGTGTTACCACTATATAAGATAGGTTACTCCTCATCATCTTCATTCGAATCTGCTACTGATAAGACAATAGCACCTTCTTTTACTGCATTTTCGAGTATTTCATCAGGTTTTCCGGCAAAATCAGTGATTTCAACGTCATTATCATAGCCTTTTACCCTACTTACCTGCTTTTTGATCTGTCTATTGTGTATAGGACTGATAACTTTAGTCCCTGACTCGAAAGGATTATCTGTTACCATAGCTTTTGGTTCATATTCGGTCAAAAGCATAATATCATAGATAGGTACAACATCTCCACAATAGGAACATTCCTTAAATTTATCATCAATAATACCATCATCTAGAACTCTAGGGATCAATCTGTTCTCTACCCCTCTATAATCTAAACATTTCTGACAAAAAGCCTTTCTACTTTCCTTTTCAGGCTTAATAAAAGTGAAGTGGGAACGTCTACTCAACTTCTCCGAACCTCTTTACTGTAAGATCGTAACAAGTATTGCATAATAGGGCTGATTTATACTCTTTTAGACTTTCTCGGCCTACATTAACCCAACAATTATTACATTCAGCAGGTCTAATAGGTATTCCTTCTCCCAATTTCCTCTTAAACAGATCAAAAACCAATATCTTTTTCACCTCCTCTTGCTTATAAGTTAAGTATGTCCTCTATTACAGCAGGGACATTTCTCATCCTTTACCTGTACTGAGGAACAAAGATCTGATTTACAACGATAGCATTTTTTCATAATTTATACCCACTACCTTATTTGCCTTTATCGAGTAAACTATTGGTTGCTCATAATCCTGTTTTCTCACTTTGAATATCTGTTCTTCCGGATAATTTTTAGGTTTACTATCCCAAATATCTACGTAAATCATACCTGAATCCTGAGATTTGCAAACAAAAGTGTAGAATTTGGCCTTTGTATGATTTCGTATTTCTACTGTCATGCTAGATCTGAACAATCCCTTACTTTAGTACCACAATTTTTACATCTGGACATACAACCGTTTTTGATTTCTACTTCTTGGTAACATCTTGGACATTGATCTATTTCTGTCATGTTTTACCACACTCGAATATATGAGCTTCTAGATGGTTCATTGTCATCCATTTACCACAATGAGGACATTGATGTTGCATCATCTTGACATGAACACTCTCCCCCAATGAGAAACTTGATAATGAGTTTCAGTGGCAGCATCTATATGATAGCCCTTATACAGAAACCACGATATTGTTTCTCCGTATCCATCACAGGCATTTTTTATTATTGCAAGTTTACCATCACTGAATAACACACATGGTAATTCTTCTCCAAAGGCATATTGAGATACATTGAATCCTATAGCAAACCCGAAAGATAATCCTGCTATAATTCCATATAACCAATTTTTCCAAATTTCGTTCATTTTATATCCTTCTTTGTTTTTATGAATGATTTTTTCCTGCGTCTTTTGGAGAGGAACTGTTCCTTCCTCTCTCGGAAAGGATCAACGTTACTCATTTCTTAGATTCCACACATTGAAAGGTCATTACTTGTACTTTGTTTCCTGCTAATGCACTCATAAAGTTATTTACTAGAGCATCTACATCTTTCTTGTTACTTGGTATTTTATTGTAGTATGATCCATGACCATCATCATCCGAAACTTTGAAGTAAACAACATATTCAAAATCTGTCATTTACCAATCATCCCAATCAAATGGTCGCCAATCATTGATCCAGTATGGAGCAACGTTATCGTCAAAGGGATTGTATCTACTATGTAGGAACTCCATATTGGGATCATTCGGAGTCAGATGATCCTCATCATAGGGAACAACAGGGTTAGGTCTTGGCATTAGTATTCCTCCACTGGTTCTTCTTCATCTTCAGCTTCTAGTCTAGCTTCTACTTCGGATCTTAGATCATCTGTTACCATTTGCAAGTTACCAAGTACTGCTTCCAAGTAAGTTGTTGTGTATATTTCCAGTTCTCTCTCATCTATCTCAAAATCTTCCAATAGGTCACCTAGTTCAAAGAATCTCATTTTATAATTACCTCCCTGCCCTCCACATTACCAAATATGGTAACATGAACATTCTCGCCTAGTTGCTGCAATGTAGTAACTACATTTTCAAGATCAGCAAAGTCTTTGAATTGTATGCTTAGGCTAAGGTCTATTGTCTTGGTCATTTCCTATTCTTCAACTCCTGTTTTATCTTTTTTAGTAAATGTTCCAGATCATCTTTAGTTTCTAGTAACGTTTCTGTTTTCTCGGAACGTAACTGTTCTTCAATATCATTCTCTATTATTCGTAACGATTCTTCTATCTCACTCATCTTTTATTCACCTGATCATATAGATAGTCAATAGCTAATGCACGCATTTCTTCAAATTTTATGTTACCAAGAGCATAGGCATTATGAATGTCTATCAGTCTGCTATGTATTCTATCTCCAAAATCCATTTGTGATTGTGACCAAGCATTTACTTCATATGAAGGTAGGTCAGGATTTGTTTTAATTGCATACAGGCCACAAAGACAGGCTTCTTTACCATGATTTAGTATATATCCCATTGGTGATTTTGTTACCTCTTTTTGTTTCATATCATAGAATATACCTATAGCTTTAGCAATGTTCTCTTTTTTAGTCATTTCTTTCTACTCCTTTTTGGTAGTAACGATTTCATATACTTTATCGCTTGTTTTTTCATTTCATCAAAGTTTATTCTGTTATTTGTATATTGCATGTGTATGAAAGATAGCTTATTCGTTATTGTTTCACAGTCATCCCCAAAAATTTCAGGATACCGTTCCATAACTTGACCTCTTGGATTAAAACCTATATGTTTCCACACTATTTCACCTACAAGACAAGCTTTACCTTTACTGTCTACATATTCAGTTTCTTTCGTGATCCTATCCGGAGTAATGTTCTCCAGAGTTTTAATACTTTGTTGTATAGTATTCATCAAAAAG
>Ga0079218_10000580_pt1 | contig 11294 bp, 7 predicted proteins | sample NCCompost_FD_77181 | JGI IMG/M metagenome (GOLD analysis project Ga0079218, IMG submission 77181) | Agricultural soil microbial communities from Utah to study Nitrogen management - NC Compost | ecosystem: Environmental > Terrestrial > Soil > Agricultural land | place: USA: Utah | collected... | reverse complement strand
CCTGGATGCTGGGTTGTCGTCATCGACGGAACGATGGAACGACGGAACGACGGAACGCCAACCCGAAGCGGCCGAGGGCGTCACCCGTCCGTGCGCCTTAGCCGTTCCGTCGTTCCATCGTTCCGTCCCGATTGATCATTGCTTCCGCTCATCGCGCCATCTGTGACCGCCCTCACACGTGAATCACGCCATAGCGCATGGTGATCGATCATACAAACTCACACCATAGGCCACGATTCAACTGTCTTGCGATTGGAGATCCGAATGCAGCGTGAATTGCCTATCGTAGTGTTCTCGCACCTTCGTTGGGATTTCGTTTATCAACGCCCTCAGCATCTCCTGTCCCGCCTTGCCCGGCGGCGGCCGGTCGTCTTCGTCGAGGAGCCGATGCACGAAGCCGGTCCGCCACGCCTCGAGGTCTCGGAACCGACCGGGGGAGTGCGCGTCGTACGGCCGTTCACACCGTCAGGCGCCCCCGGATTCGATACCGAGCAGATTCCCCTGCTGACCGGCTTGCTCGCGGGCTTCGCCGCCACCGCGCAGCTCGAGCACCCGGTTGCCTGGCTGTATACGCCACTGGCACTGCCGCTCGCCGAAGCCCTCGAGCCGTCGGTCGTCGTGTACGACTGCATGGATGAGCTCTCCCTCTTTCTCGGAGCACCTCCGGAGCTGCTGCACCGGGAGGCCGAGCTGCTGCGGCGTGCGGAGGTGATGTTCACCGGGGGACCGAGTCTCTACGCGGCCAAGCGTGACCGGCACCCCAACGTGCACTGCTTTCCGAGCAGTGTGGACGTCACGCACTTCGGGGCCGCACGCGAGAGCAACGCGCTGCCGGAGCCGCCGGATCAGGCCGTAATCCCCCGGCCGCGACTGGGCTTCTATGGCGTCATCGACGAGCGCATCGATCTCGGCTGCCTCGATCATCTGGCCGCCGTGCACCCGGAGTGGCAGATCGTCATGGTCGGGCCGGTCGTGAAGATCGACCCGGCAACCCTGCCCGGGCACGCCAACATCCATTACATCGGCCAGCGTCGGTACGAGGAACTGCCGTCATATCTCGCCGGCTGGGATGTATGTCTGCTCCCGTTCGCGCTCAACGACGCCACGCGCTTCATCAGTCCGACCAAGACTTTGGAGTATATGGCAGCCGAGCGACCGATCGTGAGCACCCCGATCGCCGATGTCGCCGGTCCCTACGGAACAATCGTCTATCTCGGCCAGAGTCCTGCCGAGTTCACCGCCGCCTGCGAGGCGGCGCTGTCGGCCTCGGCCGGCGAACGCGCCCTCCGTGTCGGCGCAATGCGCGAGGTACTGTCGCGGACCTCCTGGGATGCGACCGCGGCGGCGATGGAGCGGCTCGTCAGCCAGGCGCTGGTCCGGCCGACCCGCGCGACCGCACCCGTTCCCGCGGCATGAGGCCGGTACGAATGGAGAAAGGACAGGGTCCCATCATGAATCCCACGCAGGACGGAGGGTCCAGGCAGCCACCGGTGGTCGTCATCGGGGCCGGCCCGACCGGACTGAGCGCGGCCTACCATCTGGGCGCGGACTCGGTTCTCCTGGAGCAGGGGGCGACCGTCGGCGGGTGGTGCCGGTCGATCGTGGACAGCGGATTCACATTCGATTACGCCGGCCACATCATGTTCACGAACGACCCGTACGTGCTCAAGCTCTACGACATGCTGCTGGGCGCGAACATGCACTGGCAGGATCGCGAGGCGTGGATCTACAGCAAGGAGACGTATACCCGCTATCCCTTTCAGGGCGCGCTGTACGGGCTGCCTCCGCAGGTGATCAAGGAGTGCATCGTCGGGGCAATCGAGGCGCGATTCGGAAGTCTCAACGCAAAGAAAGGTCAGGAGGAGGCGCAGCCGCGCGACTATACCGGCCCGGAGCGGCGCGGGATGTTCGAGCCACTGCTCACGAAGAGTACCAGTGCCGACTTCAACGGTGTCGACCGCCGGCGACCCGCTCCGCACAAGGGTCCGCCACGCAACTTCGAGGAATTCATCTACAAGGTCTGGGGCGCGGGGATCGCGCAGCACTTCGCGATTCCATACAACCGGAAACTGTGGGCGGTTCCGCTCGACGAGATGGAGACGTCGTGGCTGGGCGGGCGCGTCCCGCTTCCGAATCTCGAAGAGATGATCGAAGGTGCGCTGTCGCCGGTGCCGAAGCCGATGGGCCCCAACGCCCGCTTCGGCTATCCGCTCCGCGGCGGCTTCCAGGCGCTGATGGACGGATTCCTTCCTCACCTCCGCGGCGAGCTGCGGCTGGGCACGAAGGTGTCGGCGATATCGGCGGCCCGCCATACGGTCACCGTGGACACCGGTGAAACTCTTCCCTACGAGCAGCTGGTGAGCACGATGCCGCTGCCGCACCTGGTGCGGCTGCTCGGCGACGAGGCGCCGGACGAGATCCTGGCCGCTGCCGCAGCGCTCCGGCACGTATCGGTGCGATGCGTCAACATCGGCGTCGGCCGGGAGAACCTGACGGAGAAGCACTGGATCTATTACCCGGAGGAGACGGTTTTCCACCGGATCTTCGTGCAGGGCAATGCGAGCCCGTACTGCAATCCGCCGGGCGGGTTCGGCCTCACGTGCGAGATCACCTACTCCGACGCCAAGCCACTGCCCTGCGATGGCGACGAGCTCATCCGGCGCTGCATAGCGGACTGCATCGAGGTCGGCTTCTTCCGCCGCGAGGATCCGATCCTCTGCGCGAATCAGGTGGACATGCCCGTGGCATATGTGGTCTACGATCACGGGCGCCGGGAGAATGTGGACCGCATCCGCGCCTGGCTGGCCGAACACGACATCGTGCTGGCGGGCCGGTACAGCGAATGGGAGTACTACAACTCGGACCACGCCTTCATCGCCGGCAAGAAGGCGGCGGAGCAGGTCCGGGAGCTGCAGCAGGACCAGTTCATGGCATTTCCGCGGGCAGCCGCGCTGAGCCAGCGCTGACGCTGGTGCATCGTGCGTGAGCTGCCCTGGCGCCGAGCCGAGGACTTTCTATGGGCGACCGGGATCGAGAACACCTTCGTCCCCCAGACGCGACCGGGGCATCGTGCGCTCGATGAGTATCAGCTCATGGGGCACTACGAGCATTGGCGCGAAGACCTGGAGCTGCTGCGGGAGCTCGGGGTGCGCGCGGTGCGATGGGGGATACCGTGGTACCGGGTCGAGCCGCTCCAGGGTGAGTTCGACTGGCGCTGGACCGATGAGGTGTTGCCCTTCCTCGTAAGCGAGCTCGACGTCACTCCGATCGTCGACCTGATGCACTACGGCTGCCCGTTCTGGCTCCGCCGCGAGTTCGCGAGCGACGAGTACCCGGACGCGGTTGCGGCGTTCGCCGCCGCTTTCGCCGCGCGGTATCGCGGGCTCGTGCGCTGGTATACGCCGCTCAATGAGCCGATCGTCACCGCCATCTTCTGCGGCAAGCGCGGCGTGTGGCCGCCCTACCTCCGCGGCGACACCGGGTACGTGCGCGTCCTGCTCCAGGTGGTCCGCGGCATCCTCGGAACCTGCGCCGCCCTCCGCGCAGCGGATCCCGGCGCCATGCTCGTGCATGTCGAGGCGAGCGGACTGAGCCGTGCCGCGCGCACCGATCTCGCGGCCGTCGCCGCGGACGAGCAGGACCGGAGCTTCCTCCCCTACGATCTCGTGCTGGGTCGGGTCGGGCCCGAGCATGCGCTGTTCACGTGGCTGGTGCGCAGCGGGGCGGCGCCGGACGAGCTTGCGGCCATCGCGGCGGCGCCCGCACCGATCGACCTGATGGGCCTCAACTTCTATCCGCAGTGGTCCACGACGCAGCTCTTCATCGATCGCCGCGGCAAGCTGGCCTACCGGCCGGTCGAGCAGGACGGCTCCGGGTTCGCGGCGCTGATCGAGGGCTACTGGCGCCGCTATGGCATCCCGCTCATGGTCACGGAGACGAGCGCGCGCGGCTCCGAAGAGGTGCGCGCGCGCTGGCTCGAGGCGTCGGTCGGTACGATTCGCGAGCTGCGCGGGCGTGGGGTGCCGGTCGTCGGGTACACGTGGTTCCCGCTCTTCACGATGATCGACTGGCGTTATCGATTCGGACGCGGGCCCCTTGCGGAGTACTACCTCGAGCTGGGCCTGTATTCTCTCGGAGACCCGGACGGCCGGGCGCGCTGGCGCGCGACTCCGCTCGTCGAGCAGTACCGGAGCTACATCGCGGACCCGGACAGCTCGGTGGGGAACCTGGGGGTTCCGACGTGACCAGCCCGTTCCGCTCGTTCTGGATGGGCGGCTTCGAGTCTGCCTGCCACATCAACCTCGCCGGACAGCGGATCGACATGATCTGCGCGACGCAGCATGACACGCGCGCGGAAGAGGATTACGTCCTTCTTCAGGCGCTTGGGATCACGACCGTGCGCGAGGGGCTTCGCTGGCACCTCATCGATCGCGGCGCGGGACGCTATGACTTCTCGTCGGCAGCGTCGATCGCGGAGGCCGCGCGGCGAACCGGCATGCAGACGGTCTGGAACCTCTGCCACTATGCGTGGCCGGAGAATCTGGGCCTGTTCTCCCCGGCATTCGTCGACCGCTTCGCCGCCTATGCGCGGGAGGCCGCGCGGTTCGTCGCCGGCAACTCGGATGATGTGCCCGTGTACTCGCCGATCAACGAAATCTCGTTCTTCGCGTGGGCGGCAGGGGAGGTCGGCTACATCTATCCTCACGCACGCGGCGCGGGAGGCCGTGTGAAGGAGCAGCTCGTCCGCGCGGCGATCGCCGGCATGGAGGCGATTCGGGACGTGGACGCGCGAGCGCGGTTCATCCACGACGACCCCCTGATTCATGTCGTCACGCCGAAGGGACGTCCCGACCTGGCCCGCGCGGCCGCGGACCAGCGCGCGGCCCAATTCGAAGGCTGGGACATGCTCGCCGGCGCGCTCCGACCCGAGATCGGCGGGCATCCGCGCTATCTCGACATCGTCGGGGTGAACTTCTACCACGCCAACGAGTGGGAATACCCCGACCGCACGATCGCCTGGCATGACCAGCCTCGCGACCCGCGATGGAAGCCGCTCGGAGACCTCGTCACCGAAGTGTTCGAGCGCTACGATCGGCCCGTCATGATCTCGGAAACGAGCCACTTCGGCGCCGGGCGGGCGCGGTGGCTTCGCGAAGTGGGGAGTGAAGTCGACCGGGTGCTGGGGCGCGGTGTCCCGCTGCTCGGCGTCTGTATCTACCCGATCATCGACCGGCCCGACTGGGACGATCCGGACCACTGGCACCGGAGCGGCGTCTGGGATCTGGTGCCCGAGCCCTCAGGTGGGCTGGCACGGGTGCTCTGCGCCGACTATGCGGCGGAGCTGCAGCGTCTGATCGCGCGCTAGCCGAGCGCGGCGACCGGCGGACCGCTCGGCGCGTGCGGCGCCCGCTCCGACTCCGCGAGGGGACGGGCGACACGGTCGATCATGTCCCGCATCATGATGGTGGCGACGGGATGCGACCCCAGATGCTCGCGGAGCCGGAAGGTGCACACGAGCAGCCGGCCGCGGTCCACGGGTCGCTCCGCAACGAGCGCCACGACGTGGTGCACCCACCCTACGAAAAGCCCGGCATGGACGTTCGTCGAGAAATCGCGGGGCGACAACCCCACGATCACCGCCTCCGGCGTCAGGTCGGCGAAGGCGAAATCGACGGTGCCTCCGGTCGGGATATTCCGGAAGATGCGATCCTGGCGCAGCCAGCTCATGCTGCTCGCCCAGTCGCCCTGCCAGGAACGGCCATGCCGCTGCGCAATGCCCAGGTTCCCCAGATGCGACTGGTGCGACTCGCTCGTCTCCGCGAGCCAGAGCACGCGACCGCCGTTCTGCGCGAACCAGCGCATCTCGTCCGTCATGTGCTCCACCACGACGAGATCCGCGTCGTCGAGCGTATCGGCGATCTCGTAGCCCATCGCCGAGAGCCGCGCGCCGAGGCGGGGCAGCCCGGGCACCGCGACCCGCGGCCGCTGTCGCGCCTCGATGCGGGGGAAGAAGTACATCTCGTGATGGTTGCGCGCGACGATGCTGCCCGCGGCGTCGACGAGCCGCATCTGGAGGCGCACCCGGAGGCTCTTCTCCACCGGCGGCACCTCGAACACCGCGGTGCCGATACTCGTCAGCTGCGCCCGCTGCGCCGCGAACCCGCCGAACGAGCCGCGGATCTCCGGGAAGGCGTCGAGCTCCCACTCGATGCGGCATTCCCTCAGGTCGTGCGGTGAAAAGTGCGAAAGCGCGAGCCGGACCTCACAGCGCTCGCCCTGCCAGAACGCCACGCGCTCCCAGTCCACCGGAATGATCGCGTCCGCGCCGTTGATGTCCCGGATGACGTCGAAGTACGCCTTCGGGTTCCGGCACATGTCCAGCAGCCCGTTGCTCTCCCAGTGAACATCGGTGAACTCGGTGATGATGTAGCCGACGATGCTCGGGTGACGGCGCATCTGCTCGATCTGGTACTTGAGCGCGGTGAACTGCATGCGCTGGCTCGCGGCCGACAGGTCGGAGAGCGTCGGAAACGTCTTGTCGAGGTGATAGGCGCGGTAGCGTTGCTCGATACCATGCGGGTACACCACACCGTCGCCCCACTCGATCCCCGTCTCGAACCACCAGGGCTCGGCGCCGCCGTAACAGGATCGGAGCTGCGCAACATCGGGTAATCCCCAGTTGCCGAACTCCGACACCACCATCGGCTCGCTGCCCTGGCGCCGGATCTCCGCCGCCGGGGTCCGCGGCGCGGGGTTCCACGGATCGCGCACGTATTCCCGCCAGGCGTTGATGCTCTCGTACACGTGGGCGAAGGTCCAGGGCGGCCGGCTTGCAAACGTCTGCACCCAGTCCTTCCACGCCTTGTAATGGTCGGGAATGGCGTAATAGTTGTGGAAGTCCTCGATGTCCGTGACGACGTGGAAATTGGTGAAGCAGGGCGAGTTGCCGACCGCGAGCCGGTGCGGGTCGACCTGCTTGAGACGGGTGTAGATATCGGCGAGCCACGCACGGTGGCCGGCGTTGACGGCGAGATCGAGTCCCCAGTTCTCGTTGGCGATAGTCCAGATGATGATCGACGGATGGTTCCAGTCCCGCTCCACCATCCCGAAGAGCGTCTTCTCGGCCCGCTCCTTCGCCGCCTCGGTGAGGTCCTGCCAGTTCGGAAGCTCCGTCCAGATGAGGAGCCCCGCGCGATCGGCGGCGTCGTAATAGCGGGGGTCCGTGATCTTGATGTGGGTGCGCAGGCAGTTGAGGCCCATGTGCCGCGCCTTCGCGAACTGGCTGTCGAGCTCGGCGTCCGAGAAGGGGGTATAGATGAGCTCGGGATAGTAGTCCTGATCCAGTGCGCCCCGGAGGTACAGAATCCGGCCGTTGAGCAGCAGGTGGCCGGTCGGGGACGTGGCGATCGACCGCATGCCGAACGTCGCCGACGTCCGGTCCAGCGCGATCGGCGCGTCCCGCCCCGCGGCCAGCGAGGCTTCGACGGAGTACAGATTGGGCGTGTCGGTGTCCCAGAGCATCGGGTCGGGTACCGGCAATGCCACGTCCAGGGTCGCGCCGTCGGTCTCGAAGGTATGGACGTCGCGCTCGCCGTTGGGATCGAGCAGTGTGAGCTGCAAGATGGAGCCGGGGGCGGGCGGATGGCTGAACGACACCTCGACCCGTACCTGCGCTCCCGGGACGTCCGGCGTGAGCCGGAGGCGGGCCAGATGCACGCGATGGCGGATTTCGAGCCACGCGCTCTGCCAGATGCCGCCGATCGGTCCGTACCAGCTCTGCTTCCCGTGCGGTATCTCGGCGAAAGCGTACTCCGGGGTCTCCTCCATGTCGTCGCCCGGATCCAGCGCCCGCACCACGATTTCGTTGGACCCGTTGAGGAGGACGCCATCGCCGATCTCGAGCTCGAAAGGCAGATAGCCGCCTTCGTGCTCGCCGACGAAGGTGCCGTTCACCCAGACCATGGCGTGATAGTCGACCGCGCCGAAATGGAGAATGAACACCGGGTCGGGTGGCAGCGACGTGAGCTCGACGAGGAACTGCCGTCGGTACCAGGCGACTCCGACGTAATGCCGCAGATCGTCGAACTGCGCCTGCCAGGGGCCCGGGACCAGAATCTGGCGCGCCGAACCGGAGTCGAGTGAGTCGTGGCGGAGAGATCGTGTCGGATCGGGATGGAAATCCCAGCGTCCGTCGAGTGGCGTCTGCTTGCGAATGGTCATATATGCCAAAGCGCGACTTTTTCGGCCCTAGTCGCTGTGATGGTGGTCACCCGGAATGTCACCGGAACAGCGTCGATTACCTTCTGGAATCCCTTCTCGTGCGGAGTGGCGACCATGGTGCTCACGTTCCTCGCGATCGGCCTCGCCGCGGGCGTCCTGGCCGGCCTGTTCGGAATCGGCGGCGGTGTGCTGATAGTACCGGCGCTCGTCTACTTCGCGTCGCTTCCACTGAAGACCGCGACGGGGACTTCCCTCGGCGCGCTGCTGCTGCCGGTGGGGCTCCTCGGCGCGCTGGCCTACTACCGGGCCGGAAACCTGGACATCCGCGCGTCCCTGCTCATCGCCGCGGGCCTGTTCCTCGGCGCCTGGTTCGGCGCCCGGCTGGCGCTGGCATCCCCCCCGGCACTGCTGCAACGGCTCTTCGCCATGTTCCTCGTGGCCGTCGCCATCCGCATGTTCATCAAGGCCTGAGCCGGACGGTGCAGTGACGCTGCTCCGCCTGACCGACGCGGGGCTCTACTGCGCCGCCGGCGACTTCCACGTCGATCCCTGGGCGGCGGTCCCGCGCGCCGTCGTCACGCACGCGCATGGGGACCACGTTGCCTGGGGCTGCGGCGCCTACCTCTGCGCCTCCGATGGTGCAGGAGTGCTGCGTCTCCGGCTCGGGCCCGACGCCGTGATCGAGCCCGCAATCTATGCGGCCCCGCAGCATGTCAACGGCGTCGCGGTGTCCCTGCACCCGGCCGGACACATTCTGGGCTCCGCGCAGGTTCGGGTCGAGCATGCCGGAGAAGTATGGGTGGTTTCCGGCGACTACAAGACCGACCCGGATCCGACCTGCCTGCCGTTCGAGAGCATTCGCTGCCACACATTCGTCACCGAGTCGACGTTCGGGTTGCCGATCTACCGGTGGCCGCCGCAGGCGGAGGTCTTCACCGAGATCAACGGCTGGTGGCTCGCGAACGCCGAGGCGGGGCGCACGAGCCTGCTCTACGGCTATGCGCTCGGCAAGGCGCAGCGCCTTCTCGCCGGGCTCGACTCGTCGATCGGTCCCATCCTTACGCACGGCGCGGTGGAGAAGATGACCGCCGCGTATCGCCGGGCGGGCGTTCACTTGCCGCCGACATCGTACGCCAGCGCGGACCGCCGCCGAGGACAGGTCGCCCGCGCGCTGGTTCTCGCACCACCCTCCGCTGACGGGTCTCCCTGGTCCCGGGGATTCGGGCCCTCGTCCAATGCGTTCGCCTCGGGCTGGATGCGTGTGCGGGGCGCGCGGCGGCGACGCTCCCTCGACCGCGGCTTTACGCTCTCCGATCACGTGGACTGGCCCGGGCTTCTTGTGGCCATCGCCGCCACCGGCGCGGAGCGTGTCTGGGTGACCCACGGCTTCACCGGCGTCGTCGTACGCTGGCTCCGCGAGCAGGGACTCGATGCGCGCGCGATCGCGACGCGCTTCGAGGGTGAGCGTGACGAGCCCGACGAGATCGTCGAGGCTCCGGAGACCGGCACGTGAAGGCGTTCGCGGCCCTCTACACCGCCCTCGACGAGACCACGGCGACCAACGACAAGGTTGCGGCGCTGGTGCGCTACTTCAGGGATGCCCCGCCGGCGGACGCGGCCTGGGCGGTGCACTTCCTCATCGGCCGGCGGCCCAAGCGTCTCATCCGGAGTGGCGACCTGAGGACCTGGGCAACCGAGGAGGCCGCGCTTCCGGAATGGCTCGTCGACGAGTCGTACCAGGCCGTCGGCGATCTCGCCGAAACGATCTCACTGCTCCTTCCCGAGCCGGACGTGTCCGGCCATCCCGACCGATCGCTCCGCTATTGGGTAGAGGAACGATTGCTTCCCCTCCGCGACGTGGAGGGCGCCGAGCAGCGCGCCGCGCTGGTGAATGCCTGGCGCGAGCTCGGCGGTCGGGAACGCTACGTGTTCAACAAGCTCATCACCGGCGCGTTCAGGGTCGGCGCATCCGCGCGACTCGTCGTGCGGGCGCTCGCGACGGTGAGCGGCATCGAGGACGAGGTCGTCGCCCACCGTCTGATGGGCGCGTGGGAGCCGACGCCCGAGCTCTATCAGCGTCTCGTGGGCCACGACACGGCGGACGCCGACCGGAGCCGCCCATATCCGTTCTACCTGGCGTACCCGCTCGAGCAGGCGCTCGAATCGCTCGGCGACCCGGCCGACTGGCAGGCCGAATGGAAATGGGACGGCATCCGCGCGCAGCTGGTGCGACGGGCCGGATCCACCTGGCTATGGTCCCGGGGTGAAGACCTGCTCACCGGGCGCTTTCCGGAAGTCGAATCCGTGGCGGCCCTTCTTCCGGACGGAACGGTCATCGATGGCGAACTGCTTCCGTGGGCGGAAGAGCGGGCGCTGCCGTTCGCTCAGATGCAGCGCCGCATCGGCCGGAAGACACTGGGACGCAGGATTTTGGAGGAAGTACCGATCGTGCTGATCGCCTACGACCTGCTCGAGGACGAGGGACGCGACATTCGTGAGGAGCCGCTCGACTTCCGCCGGACGCGACTCGAGGCGCTCGTCGGCTCGCTGCCGGCCGGATGCGCGATACGCACGTCGCCCATCGTGGCGGCGCCCGAGTGGCCGGCATTGGCCCTGGCGCGTGCCGAAGCGCGGGATCGCTCGGCCGAAGGGCTGATGCTCAAACGGCGCGCATCGGGGTACGGCGTCGGCCGACGCCGCGGGGACTGGTGGAAGTGGAAGGTGGATCCGCTCTCGGTAGACGCGGTGCTGATCTATGCGCAGCCGGGCAGCGGGCGCCGCGCCGGGCTCTACACCGACTACACGTTCGGCATATGGGACGGCGACCGGCTGGTGCCGTTTGCGAAAGCATACTCCGGGCTCACCGACGAAGAGATCCGGAAGGTCGATGCATTCGTGCGGCGCAACACCGTCGAGCGCTTCGGACCGGTCCGCGTCGTCAAGCCCGAGCTCGTCTTCGAGCTCGCGTTCGAGGGGATTCAGCGCTCGACCCGTCACAAGAGCGGTATCGCGGTCCGGTTTCCACGGATGGCGCGGTGGCGAACCGACAAGCGCGCTGAAGACGCCGACACCAT
>Ga0079218_10000579_pt1 | contig 11295 bp, 7 predicted proteins | sample NCCompost_FD_77181 | JGI IMG/M metagenome (GOLD analysis project Ga0079218, IMG submission 77181) | Agricultural soil microbial communities from Utah to study Nitrogen management - NC Compost | ecosystem: Environmental > Terrestrial > Soil > Agricultural land | place: USA: Utah | collected... | reverse complement strand
TAAAGCAGTGCGCACCACCTTGGTCGGGTCGATAATGCCCGCGGCGATTAAGTCCTCAAACTCTCCGGATCCCGCATTAAATCCTTTAGCCCCTTTCATCGCTGCAACTTTGCCGGCGATGACCGCGCCATCGACTCCGGCATTCTGCGCGATGCGCCGCAGCGGCTCCTCGAGCGCGCGCCTCACAATCTGGATCCCTGTTAGAACGTCCGGATCGTCATCGGAAATTGAATCGAGAGCCCGTGCCGCTCGTAAGAGTGCCACTCCGCCGCCGGCGACTATGCCCTCTTGTGCTGCCGCACGCGTGGCATTGAGCGCATCTTCGACGCGCATTTTGATTTCCTTCATCGCGGTTTCTGTCGGCGCTCCCACTTTCACGACCGCTACTCCGCCAGCTAACTTAGCAAGGCGTTCCTGCAACTTCTCGCGATCGTAATCAGAAGTAGTCTCCTCAACCTGACGTTTTAGAGTTCCCACACGCGCTTGAATCGTTTTCGGGCCGCCGGCGCCTTCTACGATCGTGGTCGACTCCTTGTCGACCACCACACGCTTTGCCGATCCCAGATCTTCAGCTTGCACGTTTTCGAGTTTGATTCCTAAATCTTCGGTAATGACTTTCGCGCCGGTCAGGATGGCCAGGTCTTCAAGAATCGCTTTACGACGATCGCCGAAGGCCGGAGCTTTAACAGCGCAAACCTTGATCGTGCCGCGGAGCTTATTTACGACGAGGGTCGCGAGGGCGTCACCATCGATGTCTTCAGCAATGATCAGCAGCGCGCGCCCGGTTCGAGCTGACTGTTCCAGCACTGGGAGCAAATCGCGCATCGCTGAAATCTTTTTCTCGTGCAGCAGAATCAGAGGGTCCTCAAGGTTCGCTTCCATCCGCTCGGGATTAGTGACGAAATACGGAGACAGGTAACCACGATCGAACTGCATCCCTTCAACGATATCCAACTCAGTGCTCAGCGTCTTTGATTCCTCGACAGTTACGACGCCGTCCTTGCCCACCTGCTCCATTGCTGCGGAGATTAGCCGGCCAATCTCGCGGTCGTTATTGGCGGAGACGGTGGCAACGTTCGTTAAATCATCTTTTGTTTTTACCTTTTGCGACATGCGCTCGAGCTCAGTAACCACCTTGTCGGTCGCGATTTGAATACCGCGTTGCAACGACATCGGATTCGCGCCTGCCGTCACGTTCTTGATGCCTTCACGGAAGATTGCCTGGGCCAGTACGGTGGCCGTGGTGGTGCCATCCCCGGCGGAGTCGTTGGTTTTAATGGCTACTTCGCGCAGCATTTGTGCGCCCAAATTTTCATAGCGGTCAGGCAAATCAATTTCCTTCGCCACGGTGACACCATCTTTAGTGATTACGGGCGATCCGAATTTCTTGGCCAAGACCACATTGCGACCTTTTGGACCTAAGGTGACGCGCACCGCATTCGCAAGCGTGTTTACTCCGTGAAGCATGGCGCTACGCGCGTCTTCGTGAAACTTCATGTCTTTGGCAGCCACAATCTTCTCCTTGCCTAACCAGACTAATCTCCGGCGCTTAATCGGTTGCGCTATTTGCCTTTTCCGCCGCGCGTCCCACCGCTACTCGGGCCGGACGTAACAGCCGGTCACCGATGCGATAGCCACGCGTGTACTCGTTTACAACTCTGCCGTCGAACTCCGCTTGCGCGGGAGTTATTTCGACTGCTTCATGTAACTCTGGATCAAACAACTCACCTTGCGCGACGACCGGCTCAACACCCGCAGCGTTCAGGGCGGTCTTAAAACTTTCGGCGGTTTGCTTCACGCCCGTGATCAGTAGTTCCATTGACCCGCCAGCTTCCGCCGCGTCGATAGCGCGCTCTAGATTGTCCAGCGCAGGCAGCAAGCGGGAAATAAACTCCGCTTTGCTGCGCTCGGTCCGTTCATCAGCGGCACGATTTAGACGCTGTCTGGTCTCATCGGTTTCTTGTTGCAAGCGATTCTTTAATTTTTCGAAGCGGTTTTGAACATCTAGCGCCAGCTGCTCGGCAGCTTGCGTCCGTGCTTCCAATTCTTCGACATAACTCGGCTTGAGACTCGGAGCTTGAGAATCCCGCTCGGAACCGGGTTCGTCATTAGTCAGATAGCGGCGCCGGCGATCTGTGATGCGGATTTCGCCTTCGTCTGCCTGCTCGCGATGTTCACGATCCCTTTGCTTCATCCAGTCCCTCCCGAAATGTTCGCTGATAATTTTCGACAGAATAACTACTGCACCTTTATCTGAATTCGTTGCGCTCTTGGTTCGTTGCGCTTTGGTAAGGTGACCTCCAGCACGCCGTTCTTGTATTCAGCCCGAATGCCGTCGTGGGCAACGTTCGCGGGAACCGTAAAGCTTCTGCGAAAACGGCCGTGCGGCCGCGTCGCCCTGGCTTTTTCCCCGCTCTGTTCGATCGTACGGGTTCCGCGGATCACTAACTTTTCATCATCGAGATCAATGTCAAGTGCCGAGCGCTCGACGCCCGGCAAGTCGATGGCAATAAGGTAGGCGGCTTCCGTGTCATAAACATCCGCTGCGGGATGCCAATCCGCGGTTTCGATTTCATCGCTGTCGCCGGCGCGCGCCCGGCGTTCGGTCGCATCTTCAAACAACCGGTTCATCCGATCCTGCAAGAGCATCAAATCTTGTAAAGGGTTCCAGTGTTTCGACAATGTTTCGCGTCCTTTCTTAGGCTAACGCCGCTAAGCGCCAGCAGCCATTACTGTCTGAAACTTCATCTGATCTCCGGCTGCGGAAACGTTCAGTGTTTGACCCGGCAAGATTTCGCCGTTTAGAAGCTTCACGGCCAGAGGGTTTTGAATCAGCGTTTGAATTGCTCGTTTCAACGGTCGCGCGCCATAAGCCGGATCGTAACCCTCACGCGCCAGCAGGCGACGAGCGGAATCGTCAAGGACGAGGGTGATGTTGCGCTCGTGCAGCATCTCTTTCAAACGTTCCAGTTGCACCTCGATGATCTTCGCAATCTCTTCTTGGCCCAGCTGATGGAACACAATAATGTCGTCGATGCGGTTTAGGAACTCTGGCTTGAAATGCTGCCGCAATTCTTCCAGCACGGCCTCGCGAACTTGCTCCTCATCTCCCTCGGCCGCCTGGATTTCCCGCGACCCCAAATTCGAGGTCATGATCAGCACAGTATTTTTGAAATCTACGGTTCGACCTTTGGAATCCGTCAGCCGCCCATCGTCGAGAATTTGCAGCAGCACATTGAAGACATCCTGATGCGCTTTCTCAATTTCATCGAAGAGAACCACCGAGTAGGGCCGGCGCCGAACCGCCTCGGTAAGTTGTCCGCCCTCCTCGTAGCCAACATACCCGGGCGGTGCGCCAATCATCCGGGCCACTGCGTGTTTTTCCATGTACTCAGACATGTCCAGCCGAATCATCGCTCGTTCATCGTCGAAGAGAAACTCAGCCAGGGCGCGCGCTGTTTCAGTTTTGCCGACACCAGTAGGACCTAGAAAAATGAAAGACCCTACCGGACGGTTTGGATCCTGCAAACCCGCACGAGCGCGGCGCACAGCATTCGCGACAGCGGTCAGCGCGTCGTCTTGTCCAATCACTCGCTGGCTCAAGCGCTCTTCCATGGTCACCAGCTTCTGCATCTCGCCTTCGAGCATCTTTGAGACAGGAATCCCTGTCCACTTAGCGACAACTTCCGCGATGTCTTCCTCGTCAACTTCTTCCTTGAGCATGACACCATCGCTTTGCAAGGCCGCGAGCTTTTCCTGTTCCGCCTGCAGCTGCTGTTCGAGCTCAGGAATCTTGCCGTACTGCAGTTCCGAAGCTCTGCCGAGATCGCCGGCATTACGTGCCTGATCGAGTTGCAACTTAAGTTGTTCCAGTTCAGCTTTCGCTTTGCGCATCCGTTCGATGGCTTCCTTCTCAGATTGCCATTTGGCTTTCATGCCCGATGAAGCTTCTTTTAAATCCGCAATGCGCTGCTCGATCTCCTTCAGACGCGCCTTCGATTTGGCATCTTCCTCGCGTTGCAGCGCCTGCCGTTCAATCTCCAGCTGAATCGTCTCTCGTTCCAACTTATCGATTTCCTGGGGCAGGGAATCGATCTCGATGCGTAAACGGGAAGCTGCTTCGTCAACCAGGTCAATTGCTTTATCAGGCAGGAAGCGGTCCGTGATGTAGCGGTTGGAAAGAGTGGCGGCGGCAACAATCGCCGAATCCTTAATCCGCACACCGTGATGGACTTCGTATTTCTCTTTCAAACCACGCAGGATCGCAATCGTGTCCTCGACCGTGGGCTCGCCGACATAGATTTGCTGAAAGCGCCGCTCTAGAGCCGCGTCCTTTTCAATGTATTTTTTGTACTCGTTTAGTGTGGTGGCTCCCACGCAGCGCAGCTCGCCGCGCGCCAAAGCAGGCTTCAACATGTTGGAAGCGTCAATCGCTCCTTCAGCGGCCCCCGCACCCACGAGCGTGTGCAGCTCGTCGATAAATAGGATTATCTGGCCTTGCGCGCTTTCAATTTCTTTCAGCACGGCCTTCAGCCGATCTTCAAATTCACCGCGATACTTCGCCCCGGCGAGCATCGATCCGAGATCCAGCCCCACTAACCTTTTGTTCCGCAAAGTTTCTGGAACATCTCCGGAAACGATTCGCTGCGCCAAGCCTTCAACAATCGCAGTTTTACCGACGCCTGGTTCACCGATTAACACTGGGTTGTTTTTAGTGCGGCGCGATAGGACTTGAATCGTGCGGCGGATTTCGTCGTCACGACCAATCACCGGATCGAGTTTTCCTTTGCGCGCGAGATCGGTAAGGTCTTTGGCATATTTTGACAGCGCCTGATAGTTGTCTTCGGCGTTCTGATCAGTGATCCGCGAACCGCCCCGGGTCTGCTCGATAACTTTGAGCAAATCATCGCTCTTGACGCCGTGTTGTCGCAGAATCTTACCGCCCTCGCCGTCTTTTTCTTCCGTAATGGCGACAAGCAAATGCTCCGTCGAAACAAACTCGTCCTTCGCCTTCTCCGCTTGTTTCTGTGCGGTCGTAAAGAGCTGATTAAGCCGCGGACTCAGATACTGTTGGCCACCCTCCACGCGAGGAAATCGCGCAATCGCAGCCTGCACTTCGTTGAGCAACACGGGATGATTCACTGCAAGTTTGCCGAGCAAGGGACGAACAATTCCTTCCGGCTGCTCCAGCATGGCGGCCAGCAAATGCTCGGGCTCAACTTGTTGGTTGTGATTGCGCTCGGCGAGCTCGATCGCCGATTGAATCGCTTCCTGTGCCCGCAGTGTGAACTTGTCTAATCTCATCTAATTCTGTTTGTGGGTTTCGTTGCTGAAAGTTGGGCGGGGCCAATTAAGCTCATGCAGCTCGCATGATTAAGGCCCCGCCGGTTTGCCCGTATCCCTGCGCCACCGATACTAACTAATGAACTCAGCGGCCAGCACCGGCATCTTTCGCTTTCTCGGCAGGGCCGACATTCTCGGCCTTGGCCTCGATGGTTTTTTGCTCGCTCCCGGTTTTGCCCGTTACCTCAATGCGACGGGCCTTTGTCTCTTCGCGCTTCGGTAGCGTCACGCGCAGCACGCCGTTGGCGTATTCAGCCGTCGCACCCTCTGCCGACACTGTTTGCGGAAGGGTAAAAGAACGCGTGAACGAGCCGTACGACCGCTCGACGCGGTGGTAATTATCGGTATCGTCCTTCTTTTCAAAATTACGTTCACCGCGCAGGGTGATCACGTTGTTTTCGACGGTAAGCTCGAAGTCGCCCCGGTTCATCCCCGGCAGTTCTGCCTCGAGAATGATCTGGTCCTTGTTTTCGTAGATGTCCACGCTAGGGTTCCAGGCACCGCGGCCGATGCCTTCTTCGCCAAACCCTCTCGTCAGGTTCGTCGAAAAGAGGCGATTCACCTCTTCCTGGAGTGAGCGCAGATCGCGGAACGGGTCATAACGAGTAATGCTCATTGTAAAACCTTCCTCCTTAGTTGGTATTTCTAGTTCTGGCTCTGCCTTACTGTCTATTATGTTAGGCGTCAGCCCTTAGTAAGTGAGCACGCGCGGATAATAATATCTGAGTCCCGCACTGTCAAGTCTGGAGGAGTAATCGGTAGAGTTCGGGTACCGGCTTGGGTCAAATGTGTGGTTCAGACCCGACCTGAAATTGAGGTGTCAGGTCATTTCAGGCCGAAAAATCGCTTAATCGAGGAGAGGATCCCTGCGGACTCGTCATGGGCACGATCGCGGGCATGGGCTTGGGGCGCCAGACCCTTCCGTCTTTCGGCAATGATGAAGCTTAAGGATTCGACCAGGTCCGGGTTTGTGTCGAACACCTTTTTCATTGCGTCGTGCCCGATTTCCAGCACCTCGGTCTCTTCCAGAGCGACGATATTTGCGGCCCGGGGTTCGCCGGTGAAGAGGGCCATCTCGCCAAAGAAGTCGCCTTCATTCAAGGTAGCCACGCTGCGCGCCACGCCGTTCTCATTGATTTGCACGGAGACACGTCCGTTATGGACTACAAACATGGAGGAACCGGCCTCGCCGGCGCGAATCACAGTTTCGCTTGGTGCGAAGACGTGGCTGATTGCGGCTTGGGCAAGCATGGCGGTTTCTTCGACTGAGAGGGGTGCAAAGATATCGACGGCTGAAAGACGTTCAACGATGGCACTGGTTCCATCACCAATTGGCGCTCCGGTTCGCGCCATTCTCTCAACGAAAAGTGTGCGAGTGGGGAATGCGAAGCTGACTCCGGCACGCCGGAAGGCGTACCAGATTCGCTGGCGAACTAGTGCGTCGGTATCGTTGTATTTGGCGTAATCTGTCAGCCAATACTTCACCTCATAATCAACACCACTCTCACCGAAATTTCTGATGCGAACGACAGGAGTAACCTTGTCCGAAACATTGTCGGCCTCGCGGACAGCTTCGCGCACAACATGGATAGTTTTCGCGGGCGAGTCGGAATAAAGCGTGTTGAAGAAGACGTGCCGGCAATTCAAATTGTCGCGCGGGCAGACTTCGATCGGTTCGCGCGCTGCGGTGCTGTTGCTTATCAGGACTACATGGTTAGAGAAGGTGCGAATCTTAACGGCGCGCCAGGTAATCTCTTCGACCACACCGGAGTGACGCTGGGCGCCAACCGTGATGACATCCCCGATCTGAAAAGGTCGATCAGCCTGAAGCGAGATACCGGCGAAGAAGTTTCCCAAGGTGTCCTGCAGGGCCAGACCCAAAATCACGCCGAAAATCGCTGAGGTTGTAAAGAGTGCGCCAAGATTAACGCCCTCAAAAATCGAGGAAAAGATCAGCAGGAAGATAGCCGTGAAAGCTACGATCGAGAAAATATTGCGAACCAGGGTGGGCGCCTCATAACCGCTGCGCATTCGGTAAATCAAACCGAAGATGAGGCTATTGAATACGCGTACGACCAGGTAAGCGAGAATGCCCAGCAGCACCAAGCGAATGACATTGACAACGGTGTCGGCACGCGATGCGAGTCCGCCCATCCGTTCGGCTAACAATTGGTGGATTTGAGCGTCGAATGAAACGACGAGATAGAGCAACAGCAGCACGATCGCGGCAGTTACGACGAAGAGAATGCGCCTGTTGTTGGATCCGGAGCGAATCACTTTGCTACTAGAATTCGTGAGCAAGCGTTGAAGATATTGGACTGCAGTAACAGCCTCTCTTTTATCACCGATTCTTGAGCTTGGCGAGTAGAAACTAACGCTAGCCTCGTCATTTAAAAGAACACGAGGCGCGGAAAAATAGTCACCAAAATCAAAAGTAAGGAAAGCAATGTAACAACAATCGCAGTAGCCCAGGCGGCAATGTTGTAGAGCGGCCCGTTCACCCGGTCAGCCATCAGTTCTTTATCGTTAACGAGGCGCAGCACAGCAAAAAGTATAACGGGTAGCAGCAACCCATTTATGACTTGCGTGACCAGCAAGACCTTAATTAATGGCAGATTAGGAAGTACGGCAATCGCCGCCCCGACAGCTACGAGAAAGGTAAAAATGCCCAGGAAAATGGGCGCCTCGCGGAAACTTCGCGAGACGCCTTTTTCAAAGCCCAATGCTTCGCTGACTGAGTATGCGGTTGCGAGGGGCAACACGCCGGCTGCCAACATCGAGGCGCCAAAAAGACCGACGGCGAAAAGCGCCTCGGCGTAAACACCGGCAAGCGGTTGCAGGGCGTGCGCGGCGTCTGCGGCACTCGAGACTTGAATATCGTTTCGATGCAGCGTTGCAGCTGTAGAAATCACGATGAAGAAAACAATCAGGATGGCGAAGACGGTGCCTACCCAAACATCGATCCGCGTGCGCCGGTAGTTTTCAAAAGTTACGCCTTTCTCAACCACTGACGATTGAATATAGACCTGCATGTAAGGTGAGATGGTGGTACCAACGACAGCGACGAGTGTGAACAGGTAAGCGCTGTCAAAACTGAAACTGGGACGGACTAGTCCGGCCGCGACTTTTGTCCACTCAGGTTGTGCGAGGAAAGCTGAAGCGACGTAACCAAGAAAGACCACAGTCATCAGTAGAAACACTCGCTCCACGCGCTGGTAAGAACCTTTGACGACCAGCCACCAAATACTCACTGCGGCAAGCGGCACCGATAAGAATCTTGGTATTCCAAACAACTCCGTGGCGGCGGCGATCCCCACAAATTCCGAAACCGTGACGCCACCATTGGCGATCAAAAGCGCAAGCATCACTAGTGCAGTCCAACGGACGCCAAAACGTTCGCGGATCAAATCGGCAAGACCTTTGCCCGTGACCGCGCCCATTCGAGCACACATCTCCTGGACCAGACCAAGACTGATTGTGATTGGGATTAAGATCCAAAGGAGGCGATAACCCTGATCGGCGCCGACGGAAGCAAAGGTGGCGATACCGCCGGCGTCGTTACCAGCGTTAGCTGTGATCATGCCTGGCCCGAGAATGGCCAGGTAGGCGAGCAGGCGTTTGCGAGGTGTAACGTTGCGCACACCGCGAGCGCCGCGCTGCAACAAGCGGCGCCCTGCGGCCCTCACGGCTGCTCTTCGTTCCAACACCTGGAGGTTCTCCGTCGTTCATAACGAACAATGCGCGTCTGTTTCAGGCAAAGAGCCGCGGCAACCTTTGCCGCCAATTCTTTGGCAGAAGTATCTCCATCGCATCGTCAACAGTAATAATTCCCAAGATGTCACCCGCCTGATCGACGACCGGCAAAGCGAGAAGATTGTATTCGGCAATCCGCTGGGCCACTTCCTTCGCCGCCTCGCCCGGGTGGGCCGACTGAAATTCAGTGCGCATCACCTCAGCCAACGGCGCTGTCTGATCCGCCAGGATCAAACTTCTTAACGCGATCACCCCTATCAATTGCCAGGAATCTTCGGCTTCGACAACATACAGGTAATAGATCATGTTGGGAGTCTCAGCCATTTCCCGAAGCCTGGCGATCGCCGCGCCTACCGTAAGCTCGCGTGGCAGCGTGACAAACTCCGTCGTCATCAAGCCCCCGCTGTGTCGTCCTCATAAGGCAACAATTCGGCTACATCAGCTTGCTCTTCACCTTCCATCAGACCGAGCAACTCTTCGGCCTTTTCCTCCGGCAGATCGCCGAGCACATCAGCAGCCTCGTCGGGCGACATCCATTCCAGAATATCCGCGGCCCGCTCCTCGTCCATATCGCCGATAATGCGAGCCTGTTGCGCGGCAGGCATTTCTTCGAGAGTTTCCGCAGCAGTTTCATCATCGAGCGAACCAACAACTTCGGATCCGTGATGGTAGGAAAGCGCTTCGGCGAGTCGCGCAATTTCCACGGGATGAAGCCGCGCGAGTTTGCCGCTCGCGGACTTCAATTGCACTGTCGCTTCATCAGTGGCCAGATAGCCGACGTCCGCCCAGTCAATTACTTCCACTGGCTTTCGCGTACCCATAAACCCCGCAGGCGCGAGACGCCGCCAAAGGCCTTGCAAGCTGACATCCGCGCCGGTTACCCGCCACGCGCCGGCCACTTCTATGAGCTGGACATCGTTCACACGCACCACACGTTTGCCGTCGACATCGATTAGTTGTTTATCGAGGACGTTACGCGCCAGCAAGACTTCGCCTTCGCGTCTTTCGAACGGTTTCAAGTTGAGAACGTCGGAGTTCAGTCGCACGCCTGCTTCGCTTATTTCCGTGATACGCCAACGTGAGACAAAAAAATCGCGGCGTCGATAACGCGCTACGATGCCGATAATCTGCGGGTGATCATCCTCGCCCAGACGCGTGATGACGTCTTTAACAGTCGCCACACTCTCACCTTCGAGATCGCGAATGGGGCGACCCAATACTTGCGACAGATAGAGCATGGATCAGATAGTCGGACGTCCGAGGTCCAAAAGTCCAATGAATAAATGGACTTTTGAACTTTGGTCTTTGAACTTTGGTCTTTGACGCTTAATAAGCTCTGACTGATACGAATGATCAAAAAGCCAAGACCAACAACTGAAGACCAAAGACCAAAAGATCAAAGATCAAAGAGCGTTTTTATTTAGGTGGTTTGCGAAAGTTGTAGCGCAGGAGAACTCGCATTGGGATTGCGGCGCCGTTGCGCATCGCCGGAAAGAAGTGAAGTTTTTTAACTGTGTCGAGGGTAGCCTCATCAAGGTTGAACCCTGCCCAGCGCGCGATTTCTCTGGAGCTAACCTCGCCATTCTCGTCGATGTCGACGATTACATCGACCACTGCTTCAACTTCCGCCGAGGCCGCGAGCTCTGGGTAAGGAGGCTGAAGCCGGCGATAGGGCCGCGGTAATTGGATGCCTTCAGCGGTTGCTGTCTCGCTATCGTCCGGAGCCACCTCAATCACCGGGACTTCGCGCCCCACCGCTAACGCACGGCGAGTTTGCTCCTCCGCCAAAACGCGGCGAACGTCCTCGATCACCGGGTGCGCGTATTTGCTGGCAGACATGTCCGTCAATAAATGTCTTTCAGCCAGCGCCGGGGTCGCAGCCTTAACCTTAATCCACTGGAACCTCCAGAGCCGGCCGGTACGCGAACTAACAAGAAATATCGAAGCATAGGAGTCAAAATAGATCGGGTTAGAAGAGGGCGAGCGCCGTAGAGTCTGGGCATCAATCAAGACGAAAAAATCACTGCCAACGACGGAGCCGAAGGTGCGCGCTTCGGACACTGCCATATTCAAGGAGGGGGCGTAACCCGCTCCCTTTGCGGCGGCCATGGCCAGGTCGGTGTCCAAGACGTCGAGATCTGCGGCCTGAAAACCCTCCGAGTATAATTCCGACACGCGGCGTTCCAACTCGGAATTGTT
>Ga0079218_10000578_pt1 | contig 11309 bp, 6 predicted proteins | sample NCCompost_FD_77181 | JGI IMG/M metagenome (GOLD analysis project Ga0079218, IMG submission 77181) | Agricultural soil microbial communities from Utah to study Nitrogen management - NC Compost | ecosystem: Environmental > Terrestrial > Soil > Agricultural land | place: USA: Utah | collected... | reverse complement strand
CACAGGGGATACTTGTTTCGTTGGGTGATGTGCCGATCGAGGATGTAACGCCAGGCCGCGACGGATTAAAGTTCATATTGGATTTTCAACCCGCCTCCGAACCGGCCGGAGCCAAAAGCATGGCGGCCAGGCTCAAGAATGGAATCGAATTCGGCGGCTTTACATACTCGGTTGCTGTTAGACCCGTTGAAAACACGACTTACGCTTTACGCTCCATTGCTTACAACGTCGCCAATTCGTTGCCGCCAGTTTCGGAAACGACTTCCGTCAATGAGCTAAGATTTCACACTCTTGCCCTCGACAAGCGAGCTGACGTTATTATTGTTTTTCGAATAGTTCGCAAGGGGGCGGATGGCAGCCTGACCATTGTCTGGAAGGAGTTTGATCGGAGGGAGGCACCGAAGATCAAGTTTCCAAAGGGTGAGAAGTTTGTTGATTTCAAGCCGGACATTGCACAGGCTCAGCACAAAGCGGGTGGGCAATGAAAAAACTCTGCATCTTTTTCGCTGGGTCAGGTAATGAACGCGGCGGAGAGGAAATCAAATTCGATTTGAAAAGCTGATGTAATGGAGTAACCATAATGCGAATCGCGATATTGCTCTTTAGCTTATTTGTTTTATGTTCCTTCGAGACGAAGGCTCAAGGTCAAACCCGCGTTCCTCCGACTCCGCCTCCGAATCCAAATATCGCGCGTGAGCGTGAAGGAGAATGGCAGGAGATCCGAGGCCGTCTGGACCGCCTTGTTTTGCTCCCCCGTCGCGTGTATCGCGAGAAAACAATGCCGAGGGTGGCTGCCGATCCTTCGGTATTAAAGATATATCGCGAATCCACTAAAGAAGAACGCACATTGCTCGCCCCCGAAATTGAGGACGCAAACAAACATAGAGAGTTTTTGAAACAGCCCAAATCCGGAATGATGAAGTTGGTTATCGATCTCGGGTGTGACGAACTTTCAAACAAGAACCCTGGAGGCAAAATTTGTGATTCATTTTCAATGCCCGGCGGTGGATCGGCCTATTCTTTTCGGCGAAACGACTACCAGTTCTGGAGGCTCGCTGACTTGCTTTACGATGGGAAATCGTTTCTCGCCTTCGGTCAGATGTCGCAAGGTTTTTTGTTGAACATCGGTGATGTGCCGTTGAACGACCTAACGAGAAATACCAAAGGGCTCGATTTTGTATTTGCATTTGCGCCGGAGAACACCGTGGCCGGCTCGGAAAGGCAGCACAAGCAATTTGTTGAAGGGCTTTTGGTGGATGGTTTTTTGTATAAGAAATTCTTACCTGCCGTCGAAAACAACACTTATATCTTACGTTCAGTCGCCTTTAAAGGGGTTGCTGCGCGCGAGGAGCGTGGATTTAGATTTAACGAACTTGAATTCGACAAACGAGAGGACCTGATCGTCGCGTTTCGTGTCGTCCGAAAAGATTTCAATGCGACCGCTACCCTTTTGTGGAAGATTTTGCAATCGAAGCCCTCACCGGTTCTCAATTTCCCGGATATAACCAGTGAACCTGAAAAATAAAATTGCGGTAGTAACCGGCGGCACGAAGGGGATCGGTTTTGCCATCGCCGAAGCTTTGCTCAAAAACGGTGCGAAAGTTTTTATCTGCGGCCGCGACAAGCGTGATCTGAACCGGGCCATCGAATGGCTTTCGAAACATGGCCATACTGAAGGCGAGGTCTGCGACGTGAGAAGTGAAGACCAGGTCCGGATGCTGCTCGCCGAGTGTGAGCGGCGCCTGGGCGGTCTAGATATCCTTGTGAACAACGCCGGCATCGGCGGATTTGGCAAGCCGGTGGAACACCTTTCCGGAGACGAGTTTAGACAAGTCCTTGAAACAAATCTCCACGGCGTGTTTTACGGCTGCCACTACGCGGTGCCGATGATTAGGAAACGCGGCGGGGGTTATATCTTCAATATCTCTTCCCTGTCAGGACAATATGCGCATCCGCGAATGGCGGCCTACAACGCCTCCAAATTCGGCCTGAACGGGTTTTCCGAAGCGCTAATGCAGGAAGTGCGGCAGGACAATATAAAGGTGAGCTACATCTGCCCCGGTAGTGTGAATACGGGATTTGGCGGTGATACTCCAAGTGAAGACAAAGCCTGGCAGATCCAGCCCGCGGATGTTGCGCAGGTCATCATCGATCTTTTGCAGATGCCTGAACGCGCGTTGCCGAGCAAGGTCGAGTTGCGGCCCAGCAAACCGCCCGTTTAGTAACTTCAGTTCTTAATAAACACGTTAGCAACCAGCCGCAGTTCCTGCCGGTCCAGGGGTTTTTCGAAACACTCGATCGCTCCAAGCTGAAATGCCATATTTCGGTTGACCTGATCAGATCTTGTTGACAACACGATGATCGGAATATGGCTGAGCCGGTCCGATTTTTTAAGTGCCGCCATAAACTGAAACCCGTCCATCCCCCGCATCTCGAGATCGGTGATAATCAGATCGGGCAGCCGCTGGGCTTCATTGAGAAGTTTCAGCGCCTCGCTACCGCCGTTCGCAAGCATTGAGATGAATCCCAGGTCCTCGATGATCTTCTTATTGGCCTTCCGCACGCTAAGGCTGTCGTCAACCGAAAGTATCATTGGATCTTGTGTAACGTCCGGCCCTTCCGAGCTAGGCTTTAACTTCGGAATGGTGATTGTGAAGGTTGTTCCGACATTTCGGGCGGAATCTATCGAGATGCTCCCGTTCAATTCGCGGATCGCGTCACGGACTATCCTCATCCCGATGCCGCGCCCAGCCTGTAGAGTAAGCTTGTCGGCAGTAGACAAACCTGTATGAAAAATGAGTTCGAATGCATCTTCGGCAGACATCGACTCGGCATCTGTGCTGGTTAGCGTGCCGAGTTCAAGCGCCCGCGCTTTAAGAGCATTGGAATCGATGCCACGCCCGTCATCGGTCAACACCATCTCGATACCTCCGGGACTTTCGTTTATTCGGAGCCTGATCAGCCCGTTCTCGGGCTTGCCGAGGAGCCGTCGTGTCTCGGGTGGCTCAATTCCATGAACAACCGAATTACGCAGCAGATGCATCAGCGGCTCGACCAGCTGATCCATTATTACCGTATCGATTTTGATCTCGGCGTTTTCAATTAAGATCTCCGCGGTTTTATTTTCTTCTTCGCATGCGACTCGAACGCCTCGCTGCAGCCGCGGGGTCACTGTGCCGAATTCAATAAGTCGGATCGCCTTCAATTCTTCCATGATTGAATTTGCGAGAAAGAACTGTTGTTCGAAAAGTTGTCTGAACGACCCATCCGGGCCTGTTCTGCCAGCGGTCGGATCCAGACTTTGCCTCAGGCTCGCAAGAGTTTTAGTAAATTCCCGAACCCGGTGATCAATAAGATCAAGAATCGCGAGGGAAACTCGAACTACTTTTTTGTCGTTTGAGTGCCTTGCTGGCAGCTTAGGTTCCGGTTCTGGAACATATTCGACAGGCGGACTGTGTTTTCCTTCAGGGGCCGCCGGATAGTCACCGAGCAGGAGATCGAGCTCCTCTTGAACTGAATGGATCCGACTATCATTCGGATCGCCCCCCAGGGCCAAGTGCCGGAGAACCTCGATAGACGGTTCGAGCAGCGGAAGCAGGTGTGCAAAAGGCAGGTCCGGCGATGAAGCAAGACGGTCAAGCGTGTTCTCAATGCGGTGGGCAAGATCGGCCGCGGCCGAGAATCCGACTACCCCCGCGGCACCTTTGAATGTGTGAGCGATACGCCGGAGCTCCCAAACGACCTCATTGTTCGGAGGATCGGTCCTGGAAAACCGAAGCTGTTCCTGGAACGCCGACAATAACTGCTCCGCTTCTTCTGCAAAGATCTCGAGCAGCTCGGGATCGATTGCCTCATCCACGCCGGGCTTATCTAATTGAAGAATAGGAGAGGTCTCAGTTACTACGGATCTCTGCGGCGTTTTTGGAAATGAATCGAACGATGCTTCGACAATTTCGAGGAGTTCATCAGAAAACTCTGCCTCAGCGAGTTCGCAGCCGACAAGGATCGATTCAAGAGAGGACACGACGTCGAGGATCTGAAATTTGGTGCGTTCCTGACCGGATTCAGAAGCGTCCCGTATAAGCGTACTCAGGAGTTCGAATTTCTGCTGGACCTCGTCCGACCGCTCGATATGTGATCGAAGCGCCTCGATCTCGCCGTTTAGGTCTCCGAAAACGTTTTGATTTCCGGGTTCCTGCAGGTCCAACAGTACTGCGCGTCTGATCGATCCGAGAATCGACTCGGCGTCATCGATCAAGGTTGTCGAGGGCGCTCGATCCATTCTGCGGGTTCAATGTATAACTGGAATGGGTTATTAGTGAACGGGTTCGCTTGATTCAGTGAACTCTTCGGCGCCGGTGCCGCCGTTAAGATAATACTCAACGGCCTTCATTAGCGTCTCGGGACCAAAGGGCTTCGTTATGTAACCGGTCGTGCCCGCCATACGGCCTCGAACCTTGTCGAAAAATCCGTCCTTGCCGGAGATCATGACAACCGGGATATTCGCGGTTGCAGTGTGACCCCGCATCTGGCGGCAAACCTGATAACCGTCCATTCGCGGCATAGAGATATCCAAAAGGCCGAGATCGGGCACCAAGGACTTCAGTCGCTCCATCGCTTCAACGCCGTCGACCGCACAAAACACCTGGTGGCCGCATTTCTGAAGCTTGCCGGATATCAGTTTGCGGACCGTCGCGCTGTCATCAACGACGAGGATCGTTTTTCCTTTCGCCATTCCCGCGTGGACCTCGTCCTGCCAACGGATCTCTTCAATGCGTATATGCAACGCGTTTATCTGGCTTGAGAGAAGAATGTTGTCGGGGTTGAGCTTGGATGCCGCGCGCAAACAGTCGTAGCCTTCCTGAAGATTTCTAAGGTTCAAATGTGCGATGCCGAGCCTGGTAAGCTCTGTCTCGTTGAGCTCACGGGACGCACGGTCCCTCTCCATTGAGTCGATGGCTTTTCGAATGATATATCTATCGGCTTCGCCATTGTCGAGAAGCAATTCGAGGTCGGAAAGCGTAAGTGCAGCAGAACAGGATTTGCAGATGAACGTGCCCACGTCGTTCGCGTGTAAACAGTACGGGCATTCGGATGTTTCTGATCTGCGGCTATCAGCCTGCGTCTCAAATCCTGTACGATGCGGCCGTCTATCAGTGTTCTGATCTAGCGATGCGTTGGGGATCGGGATGGCGAATTCGGGATTCAACGCCTCAACAAGGTCAGGATCGGTGTAAACGGGCGGTTCGTCGTTTGGAATAAGTTCGGAGACATCGTATGCAACCGTTTCCTGGCTCCACTGCGCGGGCTCTATTGGACTCCATTCCGGAATCCGAAAGGCATCAGCGGTCTCGTCTGCTGCTCCCGCCTGGTCGGTAAGCTCGCTGACGTGGCCGTCGAACACAAAATCTCCGGCGGGTTCGCTCATCGAAGGTTCGGCCGTCTTGTCGTCTTCGTTCACCGCAACCACCGAAAAGTGGGCAATCGTGGCGAAAGGGTCATTTAATTCGGGACCAACCTCAGGGACTGGAAGCTCGAGATCTGGAACCGGAATCCCAGCCTCCGTCTCTTCTGGTTCGTGAGCCGGGGTGGGGATCGGTTCGTTCAGCGTTGAAACCTCGTATTCGGGTTGAATTACCTCGGGCCGCTCCGTCTCAATTTCGCCGAACATCGTTTTCAATGTTTCCAGAGACAACCTGGCGGCTTCGTTATCCGGATCGATCTCGAGAACACGTTCCAATGCCGAGAGCTATTCGGCCGGTTTAACAGCTAGATGCGAGCGAAGCATCCACCCGTCAATGTTGTCGGCGAATTTTGCGTTGAACGCGGCCAAATCCGCCAGGGCTCCGTCCGCATCCCCGGTAAGCGCGGCATTCCTGATCATCGCGAATGCCGACCGTTCCTCCTCGTCCCTGATAGATCCCAAAGCGTTCCGGGCCGCCTGATTTTCCGGATCGATCGACAGAACGCGGTTCAGATAGCTCGTTCGTTCGTCAGCATTGTTTGTCAGTGATGCAAGCCATGTTAAGGCCGCCGCGTTGTTAGGATCGTACTCAAGCGCCTTCTTGAAACAGTCTTCAGCGAACATTGCGCGGTCTGCCTCAGCCGCGTCGGAACCGCGTTGAACGAAGGTCTTCGCCATTAGGTTCTTCGTACCTGCCATCCATTCCAGCGCACGTTCGTTTTGCGGATTGATCGCCAGAACGTTCTGCAAAAAGGCCATTAGCTCTTCGGGATATTCGCTTATAGATGCAAGCCAAAGCCAGGCGTTCTCATTCTTCGGATCGAGGTTTGCAGCTCGAAGAAGAGATATGCGCGCTGCGTCACGATCGCCGGACTGTGCTGCTTTTACTCCCTCGATAAGAGATTCATTACTTTTCGCGGCATCCGATCCGGAATGAGACGGGATATCGTCTGAAAGCGGCGGCGGGGCGGCGGACGGAGTGAAATCGACTTCGAGACGCATAATTGAATTCGTACGGATCCTTACAGATCTTCGTGAGTCAGGATTGTGAGTTTGTGGCTGGGCAGATGGCGCCCACTATCAACTCCGTAAGGTAGCAATCATGATGCCACCGAAACGCGCATTGTCGCCATAATTCCGTAATTCCATAAGCTCTCTATTCAAAACAGTTACAATTCATATCCGGGATCGGTCTTATGCACACTTCTATAAGTCGGCGGTCTATAAAGTGACACAAATCGTCATTCCTAGATGACATTTTGTCGCAGAATTTAGTATTTTCGACTTCATCGAAATGGCTCCAGCCACTACATATGATGTCTTGATCTTAGGGGGGGGACCGGCTGGGATGACGGCGGCCATTTGGTCGGCACAGCTTGGGCTAAATCCAGCGCTCGTTGAGCAACGCGGCGAATTCGGCGGACAGCTCGCGCGGATATTCAACCCGATCGAAAATTATCCGGGAGTGGCGGCTGCGGATGGCAATGAGCTTCGCAACCTTTTTATGCGATCGCTGGACCGATGTCGATTCGAGAGACGATCCAAGACACAGGTAGTGAAGGTCGACCTCGCGGCGAAACAGATGTTTCTTGAGAACGGCGAATCTCTGGCCGGCAGGGCGATCATCGTCGCAACGGGGGTGCGGCGTCGAAGGCTTGGCATAGAGGGTGAAGACGCGTTTGCAGGGCGGGGCGTAATGGCATCAGGTGCCGGTGAAAAGGAGCGCGTCCGCGGCAAACGGGTTGTAATCGTCGGTGGTGGTGATGCGGCGCTGGAAAACTCTTTGATATTGAGTGAGTTCGCTCGCGAGGTCACCGTTATACATCGTAGAAACGATTTCTCGGCCCGGGAGGAATTCGTGAATGAGGCCCGCAAGCGAACGAATGTCAGATTCGAATTTGAGACAGTGGCTCAACGAATCGTTGGTAATAAGTCAGTGGAGGGAATCGAGTTGAGAAAAGCGGACGGAAGCTTCTACCTTATCGAAACCGACCACATTCTGATCCGCATCGGAGTCGTGCCGAACTCCGATCTTTTTAAAGGACAGGTTCAACTTGATGAACACGGATATGGCGTCGTCAGCGCAGCCTGCCAAACATCGATTCCGGGCGTATTCCTAGCGGGCGATGTCGCCAATCCGACCTCACCTACTATCGCTACCGCGGTTGGAATGGGTGCGACAGCAGCGAAAGCCGCGTTCGAATTCCTCACTTCCAAATCAAAATGATCGCGTGTTCAAAATATTGAACACTTTGGACACCCTTTATCACTACCGATGCATCAAAAATTTGGATAAAGCAGCCGTGAATTTTCAAAAAAATGAATTTACGGTATGCGATTGAAGGTCCATTTCCCGCGACCAAGCCCCTCGTGTATCCTGATAACCCTCTCAAACCGAAAATTTAAACGAATTATTTCTGCGGAACAGAAAATGCCTACCTTTGCTGGGTGTGTGTTCAACAGAACACATTCTGTTGGACTCTTAACGTTTTAAATTCAAGAAATTGAATTTTCTTGTTGTACCGACCATCGGTACGGGCATTCAAGACTATCGCAGGTCTTTTAGCTGCGAATGGAGGTTTTAGAAAATGAAGGCGTTCTTTAAATTGCGGATTTTTCCGCTACTTGCCTTTCTTACGCTCTTTTCATTTAGTACTTTTGCGCAATCCACATCGGGCGTCACGGGTATCGTGACGGACCCGAACGGCGCGGTCGTCACAGGGGCGACGGTGGTTCTAAAGGACACAAAAACGGATCGGGAATTGACTACGACAACGAACGACCGGGGACAATACTCGTTCCCAAATGTTCCACCTGGTGAACAATACACGATCACGATTACAGGTCCGGGATTTCAAAGGCTTGTGATCAGTAACGTCACTCTTGGCGTGGCAAAGACCGAAACATATGACGCCACGCTCACCGCCGGCGACGTAAGTGCGACGGTCGATGTTGTTGCGACCAGTGCAGGAGACACCCTCAATACGACAGACGCCAGTATTGGAAACGTGATCGATACACGGCAGCTGAAGGAATTGCCCATCCAGATCCGCAGCTCGCCGGCCGCCCTGATCGGGCTTCAGCCGGGTGTTATCGGAAACAACGTCGGTACTGGGACGACGAATCGTGTCGGGTCGGTCACAGGCGCCCGTGCCGATCAGAGCAACATCACTGTAGATGGAATAGACGCGAACGACCAGGCAACAGGTCAATTCGCTGCCACGGTAGGTAATGCACCTATCGATTCGATCCAGGAGTTCCGCGCGGTAAGCACCAATCCGTCTGCTTCGGAAGGACGCAGTGCCGGCGGGCAAATACAGATCGTCACCAAGAGCGGCACCAACGATTTTCACGGTTCGCTTCGTGAATACAACCGTAACGACAAATTCGCGGCCAACAGCTTTTTTAATAATCGAGCTGGAGTGGAACGGCCGAAACTCAACCGCAATCAGTTCGGCGGAAGCCTTGGCGGCCCAGTGATGCTCCCGTTGTTTGGCGAACAGCCGACGGATGCTCCCTTCTGGCGCACCTTCCGTGACAAGCTGTTTTTCTTCTTCGATTACGAAGGGCGACGCGATGCCTCGGGTATTTCCTATGCACGCACGGTACCGCTCGCTCATGTAAGGAACGGCAGCGTTGCTTACATCAATAACAATGCCGGCTGCACGTCTGCAAGCCGATTGAATACGACCCCGGGCTGCATAACGATCCTGACACCGGCCGAGGTCGCCGCGCTGGATCCAGCAGGCATCGGTGCGAATGCAAACCTGTTGAATTTCATTAATTCACGGTATCCAGAGGCGAATGATCTGACCTTGGGTGACGGCGTTAATACCGGCGGGCACAGGTTTAATGCTCCTGTTCATCGGGCCGACAACACTTACACCACGCGATTCGATGCTAACTTATCAAACAGTCATAAGGTCTTCTTCCGGTTCAATATCGCGCGGCGCATACAAACCGACACGGTCAACACCGTAGCGGCGCAGTTCCCGGGTGATCCCGAACCGTCGCAGATAATCGTCCGTGACTGGGCAGTGGCGGGGGGCCACAGCTGGGCGGTCTCGAATAACTTTTTCAACCAACTCACGATCGGTAACAGCCATTCGGGATTGGACTTTCCAACCCTGTTCGGCCCGGCCTCGCCGCAAACTTGGACGTTCGGCGGTTTAACCGCACCGTTCGCCGGGATCAGCAGCCAGGACCGTACCGTCGATACTCCGACGATCAGGAACGACTCGACCTGGACGGTTGGCAACCATAATATCTTTTTTGGCGGTCAGTGGAAGCCTATTCGTTCACAATCGGGGCTGGTAAACGACTTTAACTTTGTCGCTCTGGGCCTGGGGGGTAACCTGACGGCATTGCCTGCTACGTCCCGTCCGGGCAACATTTTGGCGGGAACTACGTCGAGCACTATCTACGATACTGCGTTCACAACCGTTCTCGGCCGTATTTCACAGGTGGCAACGAATTTCAATTACACCCCCACGGGTGAGCCGCTGCCGTTGGCCACGGGAAAAGCACGCGAGTTCCGGTACAACGAGTATGAGTTTTATGTTCAGGATAACTGGAGGATCAGCCCTGATTTCACGCTTAATCTCGGTGTCCGCTGGCAGTATTATGAGCCGCCCTACGAGGTAAACGGCTTTCAGGCGGCCCATGATAGAGACTGGCAGGAAATATTTGATCTTAGGGTGGCCAACGCGGCGGCTGGTATTGCAGGCGACGCTGCCGAACCCTTCGTTACATACGACCTGATCGGTAAAGCAAACAACAGCCGTCCGTATTATGAACCGGATTGGAACAACTTTGCTCCAAGGATCGGGTTTGCATGGACGCCCTCATTCAGCGACGGATTTGGCCGCCGGATCTTTGGCGACAGAAAGACCGTCATTCGAGGTGGTGCCTCGTTGCAGTACGAACGTGTAGGCGGCGCCCTTACTTTCATCCAAGACCAGGTTACGTACCTGTTCGATAACTCGGCAACAACTCGGACTTCGGGTAATCTGGCGACCGACGTCCGATTCACTAGTATCAACACGTCGCCGATCTTCAATACTCCCCCGACCATAACCAGACCCTTCACGCCGTTTGTTGAAGGAGGCTCACCGGTAGGGTGGAACGAGGCGAACTACGCGATCTCTCAAAACTTCGAAGTTCCATACTCGTATCAATGGAGTATCGGCTTTCAGCGCGAGCTTCCGGGCGAAATGCTGCTCGACGTTTCGTACGTCGGACGGCAAGGCCGAAAGTTGCTAACGCAGGTCGACCCATCCCAGGTCCTCGACTTCAGGGATCCGGCATCGGGCCAGCTCATGCTTACGGCACTTAACGCCCTTCAGGCAGAAGTGCGGGCCGGTGTCACGGGCGCGAACGTTACTGTTCAACCGTGGATCGAGAATCAGGGTGCCCTGGCTTTCGGAGCACCTTGTACAGCGGTTCTCGGTGTGACGTGTTCTCGGTTTTATGCGAGCAACGCCACTTTAAGGAACCTGGTAAATATCGGCGGAACGGCAGATTTGATGTCGATTCTGCAGTCGAACGGGTTCCTGCGTAACAACGTTGGCCTGAGCTCGCAGTTTGCATCAAATGTGATCATTGCGAACGAAGGCAAATCACGTTACGACGGACTGCTTATTAGCTTGCAGAAGCGGTTTTCGAACGGATTCCAATTTGACGTTAACTACACTTATTCCCATGCGAAGGACAACAACTCGTCTGTCGCCAACACGGTGTTTGGCGGGTTGATCTGGGACCTGCGGGATCCTGACCGCGGTTATGGACCTGCGGATTTCGATATTCGTCACTTGGCAAATATTAACGGCATATGGGAACTGCCGTT
>Ga0079218_10000577_pt1 | contig 11318 bp, 8 predicted proteins | sample NCCompost_FD_77181 | JGI IMG/M metagenome (GOLD analysis project Ga0079218, IMG submission 77181) | Agricultural soil microbial communities from Utah to study Nitrogen management - NC Compost | ecosystem: Environmental > Terrestrial > Soil > Agricultural land | place: USA: Utah | collected... | reverse complement strand
TCAGCGTCAAAAAATGGATGAAAATCCTACATAATAAACCCTGTGAAAACCCCCCTTTATTCGTGGGAAAAATTCACAGGGATTTTTTTTGGCTGTCCCCCTGTGTACCCCACAGACGTAAGTTATTTATTTTAAGTTTAGGGAGGTGGTACGTAGTATTTATTTTTTAAATTTAACAGAGAATTCAATAGGGTATTTAGTAAGGAAAGGCAATGTCTGTTTTAATTTTAAATTTTTTTTCTGGATTCGGAGTTAGGGTGGGGAATTAGAATGCCCGTATTTGACAAAAAACGGGGGGTAGGTGCGATTTATCTGTAGATTAGGTAGTTGGATAGGGGTTAAACGAAAAACCCCCCGTTTTAAGGGGGGAATTCTTAGTCATATAACTTATAATATAAGTCATTATCTATGGATATTGGTAAGGACTGGGAAATACAGAATTTAATGGGAGTTTAGTTAATTTATTTAGGGGAATACGGATTTCTTCTTTTGCTAGGAATAATACCTTTACTCTTTCCCCGTCTCCCTGGGGAAATCTTCTGATTATGATACTTCCCCCCGCTCCTCCGTCTACTGTCACCGCGTCAAAGTATAAATGGGGATTAGCCAATACATACTCCTTACTTGGTACGGGTTTGGTAGCGTCTATGTAATAAGGATATAGGTATCCGTTCTCTACTTTCTTTTCCAGAAGTATTGCTCCCCCGCAAACCAGTGCTTCCTGTTTAGGTAGAGGGCTTGTTAGGTTCAAACCATTTACAAAGTCCGCTCTTGGGTCTCCGAACTTGTTGAATCCCTGACCATTGGTAAAGGCTGTATCGTTTGCATAGAGACTTCTCCATTTTTGGTTGGTCATGGTGGGATTGATTTCTTTGGAGAGGAACTGGTATCCTCTGGTTAGGAATGCAAATGAGTTTGGTTCAAAGGGAAATACTTCTGGAAGATTTGGTCTCCACAGAGTAGTGTCATGGTTTACTCTCCAATATTGTTTGGGAGGTTCTGGGACAAATTTTCTTTCCCCTATCATAAAATATTCCATGTTATACCTCTGGTATGAACTTTCTTGTAACTCCATCTTTTACGTGAAGTATATATTCTGTGGGTGTGGGAGTAGTAGTGATTAGCCTTAGTGTGGTGTAAGTCTGCCCCATGTGCTTTACTGCCACCCAACCGTTCACCGCTATTCCGTTAACTTCGTAAAGATGTACCCATTGGTCACCAGCCTTAGCCTTTAGAATAGTTCCGTCATAGGAATCTGTAGTAAAAGTGAATAGGTCGTCCACTCTCCCTTTACCTAGTGTATTCGCTCCAGTTGGGAAAGTTCCTATGGGTGAGAATGTGATTCTTGGTCCACCACGAATAGTTCTATATTCCGCAGTATTTGTAGACCTAACTTCATAATAATCTGACATTTCTTCTCCTTGTTCGTTTGGTGTAGCTCCGAAGTAGTGCATTAGTTTGTCACTACCGCCATTTAGCTTGTTGTGGTCAACATCTTCGCTTCTTACTCCTACCTGCCTTCCTATTGGTGGAGTTCCGTTCTGCCATAGAAATGGTTGTTCAGGAACTAAAGACCAGGGGAAAGGTACTCTGACATCTGTGTAGAAGTTTGAATACCACGCAAGCCATAAGGGAAACTTACCAAACCATTGCTTCTGCTCAGTGGACGTAGAATAGGCTTCGATGAAGTAGAAGTAAGTAGTGTATACGGCTATTCTGTGGTTTGGTAGTTGTGAAAGCTGTTGAAATTCGTTTAAAAATACGTATAAGAAATCCAGGGAGTGCTGTGAACCAGTCTCAAAATCAGCCGCGTGAATACCTTCACCCATATCATTTCTAATTAGGTTATAATATCTTTGTGCCTGATTTCTAGCTGTGTCTCTGTAATCCAAGAACCAGTAACTTCCTCTGGGAATTCCCGCTTCTCTGGATGCTCTCCAGTTGTAGAGGAAGCCTGGGTCTGTGAAGTCATATTGACCAGCTTTCATAATAACAAAATCTGTTCCGTAGGCTTTCATCAAGGAGAAGTCAATCTCCAGTGCTGGAGTTACGGAAGCGTCTCTTTGCCATTTTGAGACATCAAAGCCAAATAATCCTTCGTCGTTGAATATCATCTTTTATTGTCTTCCTTTCTCTGCTGTTCTACTATGTCTTTAGTAGGTATAGTTGGTATACCTCTCTCAGATTCATTAATAGACGGAATAAAAGCAGCAGGAATTCTGCCCGCTTCGATAACTTGTTTTGCTAGCTTTGCAGCCCATACTCTATAATCTCTAGCTTCTCTTTCGGACTCGGTTAACCTACGTCTAAAATATTCGGCGTCTGCTTTTCTTAGTTGTTTTTCAGATTCTAGGTCTGCTTTTAATTCGTTAATTCTACTTAGCAACATTTCTCCACTTATCTTAGCACCCTCAAGATTAGCATTCGCAGCCTCTACTAGTTCCGAATCTGTTTCTAATTCTAGTTTCTTTACTTCGGGTTTATTCTTTTTGTAGGAAGACCAGATAATCCATGCTGTATTAGCTATCGCTATTAGAGTGGTTACTATTTCTTTCCAATCCACTTCCATCATCCACCTTCCTATTTCTGTATATGGTTCTTACGTATGAGACTAGCAGAGGAAACCATTGAGATAGTGCTATTATACAAATCATTAGTCTAGAGCCTATAAGCCTTTCCTCCAAGCTAGGGGGGTTAAGGTCTAAATAAGACAGTACATATAATGAACCTACCCAAATAAAGGTATTTCCCCAGATTCTAGAATCCATTCTTATTTTTGTTCTTCTTGTTACTAACCACATAAATCCAGCAAATATTAGATTTAGGGCTACAAACCATGATGGAATCGCGTTCCAATCAATTGTTCCTTCCATATTATTTTCTCCTAGTTAAGTTGTCTGCTTGGTCAGTTTCATGCTGATGGACGTGAGTAATGCGGCAGCTACCGTAGCATTGTTCACTATCTGCCATCGAATCGTATCACCAGTGTTTAAAGTAACTGAATTAGTAGTATCTATATAGGTATTTGCTACTGAGCCTGCCGCAATGGTTACAACAAGTGCCGTTGCTGAACCATTCAGATAAAGTGTTACAACATAGCTACCTGTGGCGGATTGAGTTTCTCCTATACGAATAGCAAGCCTTGTTAACGTTCCTGCGTCGTCCCAGGGAACATTATTAGGCGTAGCATCTGGTATTTTGTAGGGCGCACTGTAATATGTAGAAGAAGCAGGAACTTTGACACTTCCCCCAAACGTACCTATGGTAACGGAATAATTCAATGCCGCCCCATCACCCCCTACGTGATTGTGACTATCTCCGTTTGTTACGTGTGCGCCAGTAGCTATGTGGGTATCTATTTGAGCGTGAGTATTGGTTCCTATGCTGGCTAAAGATGTGTGATTAATTTGTCCGCCGTCTCCTCCCAAATGGTCGTGGGAATCTCCGTTAGTTACCTGTTTACCCGCTGAAATAGCCTGACCACCGTTTACAAACAAATCGTTATCTACGTATAAATCATCCAATATTTTGACTTTTCTGGGAGACCCAGTTCCCGCTCCAACAATAAACATGAATCCAGCGCCAAAAGTTTCATACCCCACCTTTCCAGCATTACTTTCTTTACCTACGGCATCTGCACCAAACTCAATGTAATTTGAGCCTCTCTTTAACCAAGCTTCAGTAACAAGGTCTCCAGAAGCGTCTGTAAGAACTACACTGTTGGCATCTCCAGAGAAGGGTGTCCCTCCTCCAGATGCAGTAATCTCTACTAGTACGTGTCCTGCACTTAGTTCAGTTAGTGTAGCACCACCAGAGAAGGTGATATGGTCTACGTTAGTTACTGTAGGGCTTCCGTTCCAATTATCTACAATCAACGCACTGGAACCACCCTCCTCTAATTCGTTTATTCTATACCTAATGTGATTTAGATTATCTACCAGTGACATTCCAGAAGCGGGAGTAAAAAGAGTCTCTGCCTCAGTTTCGTCGTAAGCTACTCTTATTTGTGGTAGCTGTCCTATATAACCACCAGGTGGTTGTCCTATTCCTCCTCCAGCACCGCCAAGACCACCCAAATTTAATGGTACAGTCTTTACTGTTCTGAAAGCAGAGTCTATCATTTCTAGAACTACATGTTCTAATGTTTGATTTTTTGCCATCTTTATATCCTGTCATCTAACCTAATTATAGTAGCTCTTGAATCTGGTAAACCACTATATAGGGTGAAATATTCTAATTCTGGGTCTTTCTGATAAAACTGTGGAAAGTCTCCACTAGTAGTAACAAATATGTATTGACCAGAAGCCACGAAGTTGGAAGTCTCAATTCTATTGAGAAGCCCGCTTCCAGCTATATCTTCGTATTGCAAGTGTATACCAGAGAAAGTAAGGGCATCAAATTCCCATACTGATGTTTCCCTGATATAAACTGCTTGATTGCTAATACCTAATTCTCCAGAACCAGGTAACATTGCGTATCTGTAGTCAGGTACGTCTACGAGTAGTCCGCTGAAAGTTGGTGAAATTGTTGATTGAAAAACTTCTCTGTCATAGATACTAAAAGAGTTGAACGTAGCTTCTTTATTCTGTAATGTAAGTAATGGTGAGAAATTTGAGATGTCTACTCTAATAGGATAAGCTGCTTCTTGGACAATATTAAAATCTACCCCATCTCTCTGCAAAACTAAGAATCTACCCCTATTAGGAGTATCTCCCATATCTATATAAAAAATAGCTGCTAATGGGTCACTTATCGTGTAGTCCTGAGATTCCCTCAAAAACATACCGCCAAGATGAGTAACTCTTCTTGTAAAGGTAGAACCAAAGCCTACTGGATGAAGTTCCTTAGTTAAATCGAAAGAACTAAAGTTGTAAGGAACTAAGCATCTTCCGCTTGGTCCAGCTAGCTGGAAATATATTTTATCTCCAAATCCTGTAGAAACAGATGAATAGGGTTTATCTATTGAATAATCATCTGGAGGAACTATTTCAGAAATGGGTTCGTAGTTAGCAGCACTTATTAAATTCCAAGAACCGTCTGATGTGTCTTTGGCTATGTAGTATTGTTGGTTTCCAAATATAGGATAAACTGTATCTAGAGAATCTGTTAAGGATTGCTGAACGTATTGATAAGGGGCATCTGTAAAAGTTTTGAATACTGTGCCATCGAAGATAAATCCAGTGTTGCCTCCACTCGACCTCCATCCAATCATTCCTTTGGTTTCATTTATTTGTGTGTAAACTAAGCCGTTAGGAGAAATTCTGTGGTCTACATCGCTGTCATATACCTCATTGAATTGAACGGTTGTAGAGTTTCCAGCGAATACGTACTCTTTATAACTATCATTTCCCAAATCATCATGAGCCTCCAACTGAGTCCACCCTATTATTTTCACATCATTGTTATTTTGGAATATTCCAAAAATGGTATTGGATGTTGCCCCCAACCCTACATTGTCGAAGAAATAATAATCTGTTCCACCGAATAACCCAGTCTCTAGCTCAAAAATCTCATCGTTAAAGAAAGTTTTGAATTGCATACCTATTCTAGTGACATTAACTCTTATAAAAGATGGAGAAACGTGGCTACCTCCCAATGTAGCAGGATTGTCCACTCTCTGCCCTAGTACATATATTGTGCCATTTACTGCCAAAGCCGTTCTGCTATTGAAATCTGGACCGTCCGAATAGTCTACTACACCCATGCTTACTTCGCTTTCTACTGTATCTGTAGGAACATCCCACTCTATGTAATAAAATGTGTACACATTTAGAGCAGAAGACCTATGATAATATATTATGTAGTTGTCTTCTCCAAAGTTTGGGTAAATTCCTATTATAGTATTTCCAGAAGCAAAGGTAGGACCAGAAGTATTGGTTACAGACGACGCATTAATTTCATAGAGACCAGTTTCTTCGTTAAAATCTCTTGTAAATTTGGTTCTTTTCAATTCACCATCTTTACCTATAGACATAACCATTCTCATATTACTTACGGGATTGTCCATAGCTACCAAGCTATTTTTGTTTGCGGTGGGCATACTTATGCCTGTAGCAGAGTTTTCATTATCATTTATATTATCTACTGATGATGGCATAACTACAGTAGAGTTAGTATCCAAAGTTGCTGCAAAAGGTTGTGTAGCTACGTACCCAAAATTAGCAAATGCTATTGGCAAAGACCCCTCTCCTCCCAGTGCCACAGATACGTAATCATTTTTACCATCGTTCTCTATATCAATAACCTTAATGTCATATTCTCCAGATACACTAATAGGATAAGTCTCGTAACTACCCGCACCAGGTGTGTATGCTAGAACCCAACCTCGGCTATCTATAGTTAGACCAGAGTTTACTACAAATCCAGAAGCAAACAGTCCAGAACTTGACATCATTCCAGATAGCTCTAAATAATAATCTCCGAGATTCTCTCCTGAGTAGGTATCCAATCCATATATAATTCTATTTAGGTTCTTATCCACCATAGTAGCTCTGGCTTTTACTCCAGAAAATGGAATAAGAACCAATCCACTTCCACCTTCTCCTAATGTATCTAGTTCAGATGATTCCAATGATTCTGGATGTTGAATTTGACTCCAGGGTACATCATCAAATACTTTGTAAAACATACCCCCACTAGCAGTTACAGAGCTAAATATACCGTTGTTTATGTGTAGGTCAGTAACTCTTAGGTCATCCAATCCACTAGAGAAATCTTCCCAAGTATGAATGAATTTTAGATGTTTTCTCCAAACCCCGTCACCGTAAGTTCCAACATATACGTAATCCCCAAAATTGAAGTATCCAAATAATCTTGGGCATCTTTCGTCAAGTATAAGGTTGGTAACAAGACCTTCCTTACCCATAGTAACACCAAAAGTAGTTACTAGTCCTGAGCCTGTGTAAACGTTTGAATAAACCTTTACAACGTCTCCTAAGTTTAAATCTCTAGCTCCATGCACCGTAAGATGCTTCTCCACAGTGATACGTGCAAATTCCTTCACCAGTAGGTTGGCTATATTGTAAGCAGAACTGTTGTTAGGAATATTGGAATTGGCTATGACCATAGTTCTAACATCATTATGGTCGTAGTTCCAGGGAGTATGAATTGTTACATCAGCGAAAATTCTGGTCAAAGAGATGGGATTGTAATTTCCCCAGACTACTGCTCTGTTTCTGAGCATCCTGTCGTCCTTCTTTACGTTGATGTCTAAAATGTCTGTTTTCTGCATGGAACCAGCGTAGTCAGATAGCTCTGTGTTCAAAGTACCAATCTGAGCTACTCCATTTCCGTCGAAGTACATATACCACCCACTTAGCTGTAGAAGTATAATTATCTGCTCGTAAGCTGACATCATACCCATTGAAGTATAATTGGAAAGCAGATTTCCTTGAGAAGATGTTTGGAACTGATAAGATGTACCAACTTCATCCAAGAATTTTTCTATCCAGAATCTTGTATATGTGGGAGTTTCAACTGTGTATTGGTCTGAAATAAAGTAATCAATGAGTCTTTTGGACTCGTCTTGACAGTTTAGGGTTATTGTGCTGTTAGGAACAGACCATTCTACGCTTGAGACGTAATATCTAACCTTGAATTCTCCTTCCTCGAATATATCAATCTCGTCCCAGGGATTAAAGGTAGTAGCTATGTCGTCTGATATGACTATGGTTAATACACCAATGCCAGTGCAGATTTTGTGTTCTCTTTCGTAGTTAATGACTTTGTTACTGATGTCGCTGCCATTATGCTCTACCTGTATGTTCATCCTATTTCCTCAATTCTAAGTTAGTTATGTATCCTGCCTTACTCCAGTTGTGTTCTACAGAATAAACGTACCAGTCTCCTGTAACTCCAATTCCAGGAAGTGTAACTGTAGCTATGGTTCTTGGTACTACTTCAGTTCTTCCTACCACCGAAAGATTTACTTTCTGTGTTAATCTATTCAAAAGTTCTAAGTTATACTCTGCTGATAATTCAGCCATGCTCTGACTGTCAATTACTCCTGGTGCAGCTACTACCACAGTTCTATAATAACCAGCAGGTAAATAAGGGGAAGATGCTGACTCTATAGCACTAATGCCAGCAGACCCGTATACTATGACCTTGTTTCTGATATTTACGTCTGACTTCTCGTAAGTAGCTTCTAACACGTCAGCTACCGTAAATGTATAGTCCGAAGTATCTCCAACTACGGGATAAGGTCGTCTGTCTATCAATTTCACTGTTCCATCCGTATCTGCAAATATCGTGAAGGCTATGATATTCGCTAGGAAGTGGATGTAATCATAAGCAGGAGTTAGATTTACCTGCACTGGATTATTTATAGCAAAGGTGAAGCTTGTAGGGTCTGGGTCGTAGTCTGTGATTCCTGCTAGTTCCAGTAGGTCACCAATTAAATCCTCAGCAGATATGTTCTGTCTTGAGAAGGGTTCATCAGGATTATCTGAAGCTATAAAGTAATCAATAGCTCTAACTAGAACATTCCCACAAGTTATGGTGTATTCTCTTTCTGGTTCTTTGAATTCTATGTTCTTCACGAATCCAGTGAGTGCTAAGAACGAATCTCCGACATATCCAAATGATACGGTAACTTCATCCCCAATATCCAAATTAGTATCAATCGCTGTGATTGTGGCTGTGGATGTAGGAGCTACGTGGCTGTCTGAAAATGTGATTGAAATTATTCCAGTAGTACCTGTTACAGCGCAATCTAGTTTCTGTGCCATTTAGTCCTCGATGTATAATTCAAAAGACACGTTATATACAGGCGCGATTTCAGGAAGTGTCAAGTCTATTCTTTGACACGTAGTTTTATCTCTTTTTGCTTGAAATTTACGTACTATGACGTTTCCTAAACTTCCTTCGGGACTCACCAATGCTACGGGAGTTTCATCCTGAGCGAATGCTTTTAGGGCATCCTTTCTGGTGTCTCCTACAATTATAGCATCTATCTGCCTTACTGTAGATTCATAACCAAAAGCCTGGATAACAGTGCCTCCAGATAGAGGTTGAAGTCTGGGAAGTATCTGTCCCGTTTCTTCTGTAGATTCTTGGGCGTAAACTCTTACGCCTCCTATCGTCCATGCCATAAATCATTCTCCTTAGATAACATAGCGTTTTGTCACGGTCCCTTGCGACCCTTCTAGTCTCAATAGGTCGGAAGCTAAATGTGGCTTGATTATTGTTGCTAGTACTCTACCGTCTACCATTAGCTGAGTAGTGCTTTCAAATCTAATATCTAGTTTAGCTGTTTGTGCGGCATTTACAGAAGTGTCTGGTATTCTTCCTCCAACCACTCCACGACTTCCACCACCCACATCTCCCTGTGAGCCAAATCTGTCCATGCCTGGAACTGATTCCAAAGCCCTGAAAGCACTCATTATTCCGTTCTTTATAGTCTCTATGAATGAACCAATCTGTGCGGTAGGAGTGCTGTTAACTGAATCTCTGGATGATTGAGACTCTGACTGTCTGTATAAGTCCAATCCACCTTGTCTCTGTCTCTCTATTAAAAGTTTCTCTTCTGCCAGTCTTCTAGAACCTTCCTGGTATCTAAGACCACCAGCACTTTCTGGACCTCTAGTGTTTTGTCTTCCTGACGCATCGATTCCTTCTGCTATCTGTGCGCCTCTCATTTGACTTTCTTTGAATAGGTCGGCTGCTTGTGAAAGATTCATAGCAGCTTGGTCTAGATTTTCCGCAGAATTATCCAGTGGTTTAGTATCAATAGAGCCAGTACCCATTCCAGCACCTTGACTTTGTGGGCGGTAATAAGCAGCAGTTAGAGGAACCCAGAAGGTAGCACCTTCGGGTATGTTGTATTGACCATCCAATTGCTTTTGTGCTTTATCATTTAACTGTTGCAAAGCCAATTGAACGGCTAAGTTATCGCCATGTAGAACGTCCGTTACGTAATCACTAAAGATTACACCGAACTCTTCTGGATTCTGTTGGTATTGAGAGAAATTCTCAGCTAGATACTGAGAGAAATAATCAATTTGTCCTTGTAATCCAGCACCTTCCTGTGAAGTCATATCCAACTGTTGAATTCCGAAAGGAGTAGTCTGCTGAGACTCTAGCTTTCCTTCTTCCATGAGTTGAGAAATAGCCTGTTGGAATAATGAGGGGTCAGTGTTACTTACCTTCTCGAAGAATACGTCACCGCTTTCTCCGATTACCTGCGCCCACTCCTCAAATCCAGCAGTTACTATGTCTACTTGGTCTTGTGTAAATCCCAAGAAGTCCTGATAGAACTGCTTTTCCAACTCATTGTATCTGGAAACCACTTCTTCAAAGTCACCTGGACTTAGGGGCTTATTTATATCCCCTTGAAGGTTAGGAACTTTTAGAGAAGATAAAGTAGATTGGTTGTAAACATCATTTAGAAGGTTAGCACCAGTTTCCTGTAATCTTCCAAGTCTTTCCCTAGCCCCACCTACACCACCCAAAGCTTTTAATTTGTCTTCGTTTAGTGCGGGGTCGTCTAGTAGGTTGACTAGATTCTGAATTTCTGCTACAATAGATGTGATTTCTGGGATGGTGTCAGCAGAGCCAGTAACGATGATTTGATTGAAAGCCTCAAAAGCTTCTGTAGCATCATCTACGCCATTGTTTACTTTGATGAACTCTTCGCCCAAAGCCGTGTAGTAGTTCAAAGCCTTAGTGTCGAACCCTTCAATAGCTCCCGCTCTACGTGCATATTCAGAACCCTTAATGTCTCCAGACAATCTCTGCTGAGATAGATTGATTCTAGAAGTTTCTTTTAGAGTATTTAGAAGTTCTGCAAACTGCGTTGAATTTTGATTTACCATAGCACTGAAAGCAGTAGGAACACTCTCTACATCTCCTACAGCAGTTCTAGCGGAATAAGCCTCATCATAACCAGCCCGTGCTTCATCAGAAGCTAGACCATAAATCGCTCTTTCTGGAGTGAAGTCTATTGGTTTTCCAGATGCGGCAGCCGCTCTTACCAAGTTCTCATCAATTCCAGCACGTTCAAGAAGAAGTCTGTTAGCACCGTTTGGACCAGCTCCAGATAGTAGACCTTCTACTCTTCTTATATCTCCAGCTTTAATGGCTTCGTTTATTTGCTCTACTAGTTGTGTAGCGGCATTTGACATTCCAGCAGTTAGAATTCTACCAAAGGCTTCGTTACCGTATCCGATTGACTTGTAAAGTTCTATTTCAGCTTGTTCTAGGGCGGCATCTAAGTTGTCTGATACTGGTTTGTCGAAACTTTCCCCTAATACAGTCTCCTTACCGTAACCAAAGATGTCTGTCTTTCTAGCTATAGTTGCGTTTACGAATACTTCTGC